>Ga0224558_1001062_pt1 | contig 30302 bp, 25 predicted proteins | sample 714S32024metaG_FD_180682 | JGI IMG/M metagenome (GOLD analysis project Ga0224558, IMG submission 180682) | Peat soil microbial communities from Stordalen Mire, Sweden - 717 S3 20-24 | ecosystem: Environmental > Terrestrial > Soil > Wetlands > Peat | place: Sweden: Norrbotten County, Stordalen... | reverse complement strand
GTAAGCGGTCGCGCACAGCAGGCAGACTTGGTAGTACTCTCCACTCGCCGCGCGGCGCGGCCAGGAAAACTCGTGCGAACAGTGTCCCAGCATGAGAACATCCATGAGTTTTTGCGGCATGATGACGGGCTACTAATTGGACACTTTCATCTTCCGACGCCTTGCACGTTCTGAATAGGTTACTTTTGTGCACCCCGGTTTAGGCCTTATGCTTTTTCATATGGCACAAACCGAACTGTCGCGCATGGGCTTTCTTCTCGCCGGAGGCAAGAGTTCCCGCATGGGTATAAATACAGATAAAGCGTTTCTGGATTTTGGCGGCCAAACCCTCTTGCATCGCGCGCTCACCGTAATGGGCGAGGTCTGCGGCAAGGTATCCATCGTCGGCGATCCGGACAAGTTTACGAAATATGGATCTTCGAAATATGACGCTGCGAAATATGGATCCGTCGTGGCCGATATTTTTCCCGGATGCGGCCCCCTCGCCGGCATTCACGCCGCGCTCGTGCATTCCAAAGCCGAGCTGAACCTGATGCTCGCCGTGGACATGCCCTTCGTCTCCCGGGAACTGCTCGCGTTTCTTTTCGCGACCGCCGAAGACGCAGATAACCATGCCATTGTCACCCTGCCTCGTACCAGCAAAGGCCTGCAGCCGCTCTGTGCCGTCTATCGGCGCGACTTCTCCGTCGCTGCCGAGCAGGCTCTGCGGGCAGGGAAGTACAAGATCGATGCGGCATTTTCGAGCGTGTCTGTCCGCGTGATCGAAGCGGACGAACTAGCGGCCGCCGGTTTTTCCGAGCAGAGTTTTTTCAACCTGAACACCCCGCAGGATCGCCTGGCAGCCGAGGGCCGGGATTTCGACTCCCATCCTGGATAGTTAGTGGGTGGGGGGTGCCGTCGCCATGCGGTGTAGGGACGGAATACTTGCGAAGACAGGCGTCGAGTCACCCACGGAATTGATCCATGTCTTCGCTCCCATGGTGCGCTAGGCCTGCCAGCGCCTCATCCAGCCGTGTGAGAGTGAAGATCTCCTTCACGCGCGGGCTGAGATTGATGAGCTTCAACTGACATTTGGCCTTCTTGGCGGAGACGTACACGCCGACGATCATGCCCAGCCCTGAGCTGTCGAGGTAGCTCACATCGCTGAGGTCGATCACCAGGCGCTTGTTCTCGGCGATCAACTGGCGCGCGGTGTCGCGCAACTGATTGGCGTTTTCCATGGTAATTCTGCCCGAGCAGTGAACGGTCGCTTCGCTAGGCGTTTTCTCAGTAGTGAGCGTCAGGGTTGGGGTGGGAAGCGGATTGGCAGCCATACAGACCTCCGAATTTGGAATTTCCTTTTCGCCTCGAACGACGCTGCGAGATGGTTTGGCCGATCATTGGCGCGACGCCATGTTATGCGGGACACTAGGGCAAGTCAATAATAACTAACGAGTGGAAGAGGGTTCAGACCGGTAGTTGGCGTTAAATCCCCATAGCACTCTCGACCCCGGAATCGGCTCGTTAGATAAGAAAAGGGCGCGGAGTTACTTCCGCACCCTTTTTCATTTGGTGTCTTGAAGGCCTAGTCCCAGCCGGTCGGTAGCTAGCTTTTACTGACGGCTGATGGCTGATGGCTGACGGCTGAAAGCTGACGGCTGCCCGATACGTAGCCGGGTGCCCCACTCATCGCGCACTTTCCGATGAGTGGGTTTCCACCGCGGACGGGTGGGGAGGTTCCAACCCTTTTTTCATCACAAACGCCCAGTGCGCACCATCACATACACCCATCCCGCCCGATGCGAGAATATGCACTTGCATCGGGGCAGTGACGGAATATGCCGCTCAACAACAGCGGACGTTCCCCGCTGCCTCATTGCCATCTTCACCGCTCTTTGACAATTGATGAACTAAGTCCTTATCCGGCAAGATTTTACATATAAGTACCTTAAGAACCAAAGATTTGGACCGTCAAAACCACCTAACCCCATGATTCCAATAGATCGGGGGGGGAGGGGGGTATCAGTACTAATTGTGTAATACCTTACTAGTAACTGCAGGGTTTCCACCGCGAACAAGGCCCCCAGGTTTGATATCGCCATAGCGCGGAAACTGGCCCACTACGCCTAGATACGTAGCCCTTGAGCCGCGCTGCCCTCTCATGCCATGCTGATAGCCATGGCTGCTGCGGAGACACTATCTCCCTACATCGAGTTCAAAGATGTCTCCAAGGCATTTGGAGATCGGGTCGTTCTCCAGGACGTCAGCTTCGACGTGTTGCCAGGGGAGATGGTCTGCATTCTCGGCCGCAGCGGCGTAGGAAAATCGGTGGCGCTCCACAACATCATGGGCTTCCTGAAGCCGGATTCCGGCCGGGTCATCGTCGCCGCTCAGGACATCACCGGCTACAACGAAGAGCAACTCGAACAAATCCGCAAGAAAGTCACCATGGTGTTCCAGAACGGCGCCCTCTTCGATTCCTTATCGGTCGGTGAAAACGTAGCCTTCCCCCTGCGCGAAAAAAGAGAGCTGTCCGAGGAGCAGATTCTCCAGGTCGTCGATGGCCTTCTCGAAATGGTTGGAGTCAAGGAGATGCGCGACCTGTTGCCCTCGGACCTTTCCACCGGCATGAAACGTTCCGTGGCCATCGCGCGGGCGCTCGCCGCTCAGCCCGAGTGCGTGCTCTACGACGAGCCCACTACCATGGTGGATCCGCTGATGGGCAATCTGCTCGGCGATCTGATCGCCAGACTCAAATTGCAACTGCACCTGACTTCGGTCGTAGTCACGCATGACATGCGCCTGGCCAAGAAGCTAGCCGACCGCGTCGTTTTCCTGTACGAAGGCCGGGCGATTTTCTTTGGACCCTACAAAGACATGGAGAAATCCACCGAACCCATCATTCGCGAGTTCCTGGAACTGGACGAGTTGAAGCTGGAAGCGTAAAAGCACGTGCACACAAGGAGCAAGAAAAATGGGAGCAAGAGAGAACAAGCAACTGGTGCAACAAATTTTTGAGGAACTGTCGAAGGGCAACTCCGAGCCCCTCGTTCGAAGCATGGCGGACGATTTCCGCTGGACCGTTACCGGCACGACGAAATGGTCAAGGACGTACGAGGGGAAGCAATCCGTCCTCGTAGAACTGCTCGGTCCACTGCGTGCCAGGATCAACGGCAGAATCAGGACAACGGCGCATCGCTTGATTGCAGAAGGTGACTTCGTTGTGGTGGAAGCGCGGGGAAGCAATACGACGAAGAGTGGAGCGCCATACAACAACAACTATTGCTTTGTTTTTCGCCTTTCTGACAACCAACTGAAGGAAGTCACCGAGTACTTCGACACGGAACTGGTGACTGCCACGCTAGGCCACGCCGAAGCGTGACGTCGAGTTCCTGCCGCATTTACATTCAGAACCCTTGCCGCACCAACTCTTCCACCGTGATCGAACTTTGCGCCGGCTCGCCTTTCATCATCTTCTCGACGTACTTCGCGATCACGTCGGCCTCCAGGTTCACAGGGTCTCCAGGCTTCAACGACCCCAGATTAGTCAGTTCGACCGTGTGCGGAATGATTGCGATCGTGCAGTGATTTCCTTCGAGCTTAGCCACCGTAAGGCTGATGCCCTCGATCGAGATCGACCCCTTGTACACCGTGTACTTCTCGATCTCTGGCGGCAGTTCAATGTGCAGCCACCAGTTCTCGGAATCCCGGCCATCCGAGTCTACGATCCTCTCGAACTCGATCACCTTGCCCACGCCATCCACGTGCCCCTGGACGATGTGGCCATCGAAGCGCCCATCGGCCTTCATGGGCAACTCCAGGTTCACCAATGCGCCCACGTGCATCCGTGAGAACGAAGTTCGCACCCACGTTTCCGGTGCCAGGTCCGCGCAAAATGATGTTGGTTTGATGTCAAGCGCCGTCAGGCAAACGCCGCTTACCGAGATGCTGTGGCCGGTTCCCAATTGTTTCGGAGTATTCGCAGCCTCGATGGTGATCCGGCGGTTCTCACCGCGCTGCGCGATCTTTACGACTTTCCCCACTTCCTCGACAATTCCGGTAAACATGAGAGATCTATCTCCTAACGTTGTCCCACGAATTTGTTCAATAAATAACATTGTCATCCTGAGCGAAGCAAAGGACCTGCTGTTCGCCGCAAGATGCAGATCCCTCGCTTCGCTTGGGATGACGATTCATCGAAAGCATCGTCCGTTCACTGCTCCACCCCGATTTTCACCATGGGCCGCCGTTACGCATACGGGTCGCGCAAATAACCTTCCAGCGCGAAGTCTTCGCCGAAGCGGCGCAATTCGAAATGCTGCACGCACTGTGGTCTCCCGCGCAAGTCTTCACCCGCAATGAAGGGAACCGCGCTCCCGCCAAGAATCTTCGGCGCGTAGTAGAGGAACACCTTGTCCACCTCTCCCGAGGCCAGCGCCGCCCCGTTCACCAGCGCTCCACCCTCGAGGAGCACGCTGGTGATCTCCATTTCTCCCAGGGTCTGGACAATCGCTCGGAAGTCGGGCCGTCCTTCCGCATTTGTCCCGGCTATTTGCATTACGCGAATCCCCTTCGCTTCGAGCGCCTGCCTGGTCTCGTCCTCCGCCGTGGAACACAGCACCAGAACATCGCTCTCCGCCGTCTGGATCACTCGCGACGCCGGTGGAATGCGCAAGTAAGAATCCAGAATCACGCGCAGCAGCTTGCGCCGCCGCGGCAGGCCGCTCCGGTCGGTCAGCAGCGGATCGTCCGCCATCACCGTCCCCACCCCGACCAGGATCGCGTCATTCTGATGGCGCAGTTGCTGCACATGCGCGCGCGCCACCTCGCCCGTGATCCAGTGGTACCCGCTGCGCGCGCCTTCCGACATAGGCGTCGCCGAGCCAGAGTCCGAACTGTGCTCCGTGCCCGGTTTCGTGGCATCGGCAATTTTCCCATCGAGAGTCATCGCCGATTTCAGCGTGACCAGCGGCTTGCCCAACCGGATATACTTGGCAAAACTTTCATTCAGTTTCCTGGCTTCCGCCTCGAATAAGCCGACCTGTACGCTGACGCCTGACGCGCGGAGCTTCGCAAATCCCTGACCCGCCACGCGTGGATTCGGATCTTCCATCGAGCCGATCACGCGGCCGACTCCAGCCGCGATCACGGCATCGGCACACGGCCCGGTACGTCCTTGATGCGAGCATGGCTCCAGATTCAGGTAAAGAGTTCCGCCGCGGGCCGCAGCGCCCGCTTGCTCCAGTGCGAGAACCTCGGCGTGCTTCACGCCGTCATACGTGTGCGTGCCCGCCCCAACTTCGCGGCCCGACGCGTCCACCACAACCGCGCCCACCGCCGGATTGGGCGATACCAGCCCAACGCCCGCTCGCGCTAACTCCAGCGCCCTCCGCATGTGTTGTTCGTCGATGGTCATAAGATGCTGTTAGCTCTTAGCTGTTAGCTTTTAGCCAAAAGCCAAGAGCCAAAAGCCAAGAGCATTTCACGCAAACAGCGACTCCACAAACTCCTTAGGATCAAACGGCAGCAGATCGCCCGCCTTTTCTCCCACGCCCACATAGCGAACCGGCAGTCCCAACTCTCGCGAGATTGCGACCACCACGCCGCCTTTGGCCGTGCCATCAAGCTTGGCCAGTACGATCCCCGTGACTCCGGACGATTGCGTGAACTGCCGCGCCTGTTGCAATCCATTTTGACCGGTGGTGGCATCCATCACCAGCAAAGTCTCGTGCGGCGCGCCCGGCACGATGCGTTGCGCCGTACGCCTCATCTTCTCCAGTTCGAGCATCAGGTTTTGCTTGGTGTGCAGCCGCCCGGCCGTATCCACGATCACGTAATCGGTCTTGCGCGCGGTTGCCGCCTGCAGCGCGTCGAACAACACAGCGGATGGATCGCCCCCGGCTTTCGTCTTGATCACTTCCGTTCCCGTGCGCTGTCCCCAAATTTCAAGTTGCTCGATCGCCGCCGCGCGGAATGTATCCGCCGCGCACAGCAGCACCGTCTTTCCTTGCGCGCGAAGCACTTGCGCCAATTTTCCGATCGTCGTCGTCTTGCCTGTGCCGTTCACGCCCACCACCATGATCACTTCCGGCGTGCCCTCCACCTTGCTCACCGGCCGCGAACCGGTCGACGCCAGAATCGCCAACAGTTCTTCTTTCAGCAGCCGTTTGAGTTCATTCCCATCCTTGATCTGCTTCCGATCGGCTTTGTCGCGCAGCTTCTCCAGAACCTCATGGGTGGTGGTGGTGCCCAGGTCGGCGCCAATCAGCGTGGCTTCCAGATCGTCCAGCGTGGAGCGGTCGATCTCCTTGCCGATGGAGACGACGTCTTCGATGCGCTCCGCCAGGTTCTCGCGCGTGCGCGAGACGGCCTCCTTCATGCGCTCAATAAAACTTGGTTTCTTTTCTTCGTCCAGGCTGCCAAAAAGAGTTTGAATCATGAGGTGTAGCGATTATAGGAGAATCCGGGAGGAGAAATTTGTAATTGTGCAATTGTGTAATTTGGTAATTTAAGACCCCAAAGTAAATTAGGTTTCAAATTACAAAATTACCGATTACCAAATTACCAAATTGTTTCTAGGTGCGCGTGGTTTCGACCGTCAGAGGATCGCCGGCCTCGATCGGTGCCGGAACGGGGACGGCCGATTCGAGCGTCATCGGCTGCGTCAGTCGTTTCTGAATACGAATTTCTCCGCGCTCAAACACCGCCAGCAGCGCGGCCACGGCCTTGGGGTCAAGGCGTTTTCCCGAGACGTTCTGAATGATGCGCAGAGCTTCCACGGAATCGTGCGCCTTCTGGTAAGGACGGTTCGTGGTCAGAGCGTCAAAGGTGTCTGCGACCGCAATCACACGCGCCAACAGAGGGATGTCGTCGCCTTTTAGACCGTAAGGATATCCGCGGCCGTCGAGAGCTTCATGATGCAGTTCGATGCCGGGCAGCATCTCGCGTAACTGCGGCACCGGACGCAGGATGTTCGCGCCCTTGGTGGTGTGCGTCTTCATGATCTCGAATTCTTCCGGAGTCAACGCGCCCGGTTTTTTCAGGATGCGGTCTTCAATGCCGATTTTGCCCACATCGTGCAACTGCGCCGAGACGCGCAGGATCTCCAGAAATCCCGGATCCAGCCCCATCTCGCTCGCGATCATCAGCGAGTATTTCGTTACCCGGTCGGAATGGCCGCGCGTGTAAGGGTCTTTTTCGTCGACGGCGCCGGCCAGCATCTGGATCGACCCCATGAACAGCGCCTTGTTTTCTTCCGCGGCGCGCTTCAGATCCTCGACGAACTGTTCCAGTTCTTCCGACATGGTGTTGAACGTCGTCGCCAGTTCGCCGATCTCGGTGCGGGTTTTCAGGTGCACGCGCTGGGAAAAATCGCCGCGCGCAATGGCTTGGCTGGACTGCGCCAGTACCTGCAACGGGCTGGTGATCCGCCGTGCCGACAGAATGCTCAGACCCACACTCACAAACACCGCCAGCCACGCCAGCAAGCGCCCCGTGCGCTGCATCTCGTAGATTCCGCGATACGCCTCTTCGCGCGGCTTCTGCACCACCACTGCCCATTCCAGCGAGGTCACCGGACTGTAGGTCCCCAGCATCTCGGTCGTGTTTTTCCCCTCGCGAATCGTGAACTCGCGGGTTGCCGCCAACTGGGCTTTCGCACCTTCATCCACAAAACTGCGGACGATCTCGAAGTGGCTCATATCCTGCCCGGTAGCATATTGGCCAGTCGCAGCCGCCACCAGCCTTCCCTGGCTGTCCACCACGTACGGCATCAATCCGCTCAGACTGACTTGCTGCAGCCGCCGGATCAGGTAGTCCATGTCTACCACCGACGCGATCATCCCCAGAAAGCGCCCGCCATACATGATCGGCGAGCTCACCAACATGACCGTTCGCGCCGACTTCCCGCTGCCCACCATCAACGGCTGCCCGCTGTAGACGCGTCCTTCGCGCGCGGCCTGATAGGCTCGCTCCAGTTCCCGTTGCAGAAAGGCGTCGGGCTCCATACGCCCGGCGGAAACTCCTTTGGCCTCGGCATTCAGCAGCGTGGCATAGGCAATGTCGTTCGACGAAGAAACAAAATTCTCGACCATGGCCCGCAGTTCTGGCGTCAGAAATTTCTGCGCGCTCAGGTCGTTTCCGCTTGCATTGGCCAGCATCATTACCTGAATCGACGACGACAAATTGGCCAGCATCATGCGCAACGTTTCCTGGTGCTGGGAAATGTCGTCGGCCAACGAACGCGTGACCGTGTTTTGCAGCAGCATTTCGTTGGTTTTCAGCCGCTCCCGATTCATGGTCTCGATCTGCGCCGAGTAGAAGTACATCGGGAGAACACTGATGGCCAACAGCACGCCCAGAATGACGTAAAGCAGTGGAATGCGCGCGGGAATGGGAAGCTTCAACTGCAAAAGGCAATCCTGTCGGCCCAAGCCCGGGGATGAGCTGGTCCTAGCTCCATCCATTCTAAGTCGGTTTCGAGTGGTGACCTCAGGTGCTTAAAGTACAACTCACCGTTACGGAAGTACTCATGTAGCCGGTGACCCAGGGCAGTTCGCAGTTCCCAGTTCGCACCACCTACCCGGGAGCTTCTCGCCGAGAGCTGAGAGCTGAGAGCCGAGAGCTTGTTTTTGCGGTCTATAATTAAGCCAGTGGGCCCGGGGTGCTCCATGCGGTCCTTCCACGCAGGCTGCCTTTATTGTCGCTCGCTGGCGATCCTGCTGGCCTTCTCCGCGCTAACGTTCGCCGAGAATACTCCGCCCCAAAGGATTTCCAAAGAAACCCGCCAAGAAATTGTCCATGCCTTCAATGCAGAACTGGTCTATATCCACACGAGTTTTCCCATGGGGAAGACTGGACTGACCCTCAGAAACGGCACCGTGACCCCCAGCGGCCCGGAACTGCAACGTTTGATAGCGCTCTGGGGACCAGCCGTGAAGCCCGGCGACCAGGCCCGCATCAGCGTCGTCGTCATCAAAGAAGACCACATCCGCTTTGAGATCAACGGCGGTCCCATCAAGCAGAAGTGGTACCATCACATCCAGATTTCAGGGAGCTCGAGCACGATTACGCCCTCCGATCCCAACGCCAACGCCCACGGCTCTTTCGTGGATCTCTACTTCGACAAGTATGTGCCGGAACTGACCGGCCCCGAGCTGAAGCAGATGCTGCGTCCGGTGTTTGATTTCGATGCCAAGTCGGCGCTCGAGGCCTACCTGGAAACCGTTCCTCCGAAGGTCAAAGAGGCCATCAAGAATCACCACGTGCTGGTGGGAATGAACCGCGACATGGTGATCTATGCCAAGGGACGTCCGCCAAACAAAGTGCGCGAACGTGCCGGCGAAGTTGAGTACGAAGAATGGATCTACGGCGCGCCCCCGCAGGACGTGGATTTTGTGCGCTTCGTCGGCGACGAGGTCGTGCGCGTCGAGACCATGAAGGTGGATGGCCAGAAAACCGTGCGCATCGAAAAGGAAGTCGATCTGGGTGCGCCAACCGTCGCCAAGAAACAGGAAGATCGCCCAGCGACCGCGCCCACGTTGAGGCGTCCAGGAGAACAAATGCCGGAGTCCCATCCTGAAAACCCCTCCAGCATGCCACCGATGGGCGCGCCTCCATCGACCAGCCCAGACCCCCAACTAGTACTGTGACCGCGTGATGAGTTCCACGGTGGAGGGACGCGCGCCTCGCCCGTCAGTCGGGCTTCGGCTCCAAATCCTCGACCTTCCACGCCTCGACCCTCTACACTAAGAGTGTGAAGATTGCTCTGGGCCAGATCAACCCCACTGTGGGGGATTTTTCCGGCAACGCTGCCAAGATCATTCAGTTTGCGCTTCAGGCGCGGAGTGCTGGCGCTGGCCTGATCCTGTTTCCGGAACTCGCCGTCTCCGGTTACCCGCCGCGCGATCTGGTCGAGAGGCCGTCGTTTGTGGCGCGCAGTCGCGCCACCGTCGAGAGGATCGCCGCCGAAACGCAGGGCATTGCCGTGATCTGTGGGACGGTAACTCCGGCCGAAGCAGACTCGGGCAAAAAGGCAATGAACTCCGCCGCCCTGCTGCGCGAAGGGCGAGTCGACTTCATCCAGTCGAAAATGCTGCTGCCCACCTATGACGTCTTCGACGAGATGCGCAACTTCGCTCCCGCCAAGAGCCAGCAACTGTTCAGCTTTTGCGGCAAGCAGATGGCTTTGACCATCTGTGAGGATGCCTGGAACGACAAGCGCTTCTGGAACCAGCGTTTGTATCGCGTCGACCCGGTCGAAGAACTGGTCCGAGCCGGCGGCAACTTCGTGCTCAACATTTCCGCCTCGCCGTTTTGGCTGGGCAAGCGCGAACTGCGCCGCGACATGCTGGCGGCTATCGCGCAGAATCAGAAAGTGCCGGTCGCGATGGTCAATCAGGTCGGGGGCAACGACAGCCTGGTCTTCGACGGATCAAGCCTGGTGATTGCGCCCGATGGACAGGTGATCGCGCAAGCGAAGTCGTTCGAGGAGGACCTGATCTATTTCGATTCCCAGAAGCTCACCGGAGATATGCACCCACAGGTTTTCGGTGAAGAAGCCAGCGCGTATGAGGCTCTGGTTCTGGGCACGCGAGACTACGTCCACAAATGCGGCTTCGAGCGGGCGATCGTCGGACTCAGCGGCGGCATCGATTCCGCGCTCACCGCGTCGATTGCGGCCGATGCGCTCGGCTCCAAGAACGTAATCGGAGTCGGCATGCCCGGACCGTACTCCTCGCGAGGTTCAATTGACGACGCGCGGGAACTGGCTGGGAACCTGAAGATTCGCTTCGAACTGCTTTCCATCCAGGAAATCTACGAGGCCGCGCGCCAGACGCTCGCGCCAGTGTTTGACAGGATGCCGCAAGACGTCACCGAAGAAAATATTCAATCCCGCGCCCGCGGATTGCTGCTGATGTCCCTGTCGAACAAGTTCGGCGCGCTCGTGCTTTCGACCGGCAACAAGAGCGAATTGGCTGTCGGCTATTGCACTCTATACGGCGATATGGTGGGCGGGCTGGCGGTGATCTCGGACGTACCGAAAACGTTGGTGTACCGCCTGAGCGCTTACGTGAACTCGTGGCGCAAAGTAATTCCGGACGCGACCATAGAGAAGCCGCCGTCCGCCGAATTGCGCCCCGATCAGAAAGATTCGGACTCACTCCCGCCCTACGACGTGCTCGACGCGATTCTCGAAGACTACGTCGAGGAATCGTGCTCGGCCGAACAGATTGCCCGCGTTCACAATTTCGATCCTGATCTGGTGCGGCGGGTGATTCGCATGGTGGAGCGCAGCGAGTACAAAAGGCAACAAGCGGCACCCGGAATCAAGATCTCCGCCAAGGCGTTCGGCTACGGGCGGAGATTCCCAATCGCGGCCAAGTCGGAGCTCTAGCAGGCTGCAGTGAAGGTCGGTTCCGGTGCACCGCACGATCGAATCTTTAATGAATTGTCATCCCGACCCAGGGCGCAGCCGAAGGGGAGGGATCTGCATTTTGCGGAGACCTGCAGATCCCTCGCTTCACTCGGGATGACAAAGTCTGGCGAATAATGACAACGTCGCCGAATTCTGTAACAATCGAATTTCAAAATATGACAAGCATGCATCGCACACTGTTCGCTGCTCTTCTGTTGTCCGGCATCGCCATCGCTCAAACCCAATCGGCTCCCCCGGCAAAGTCGCCAGCCAAACCAGCGGCCGCTTCAGCCGCCGGGGGAATCTCGGCGGTTCTGCCCACCGAAGACACGGTCGACTCGTTCCTGTTCCAAATGTTTGGCTACGATCCTACGGTGACGTGGAAGGTGACTGATATTCGTCCCTCCGAGGTACCGGGACTGGCGGAGGTCTCGCTTGTGATCACCAACCCGCAGGGCTCGAACCAGAATCGGTTGCTGGTCAGCGGTGATGGCAAGCATGCAATTTCAGGCGACATCCTGCCCTTCGGTGCGAAGCCCTTTGACGATGCCCGTGCCAAGCTGGAAAAAGGGGTGAACGGCCCCGCCAAGGGACCGGCAAAGGCTCCGGTGACGATTGTCGAATTCAGCGATATGCAGTGCCCGCACTGTGCGAAAGCCGCGCCCGCGATTGATCAACTGCTCGCGCAGGAGCCCGAGGCCCACTTTGTTTTTCAGAATTTTCCGCTGCCCGCCCACGACTGGGCGGAGAAAGCCGCCGGCTACCTCGATTGCATAGGGCGCGCTTCGAATGATGCAGTTTGGAAGTTTATCCAGAAGACGTTTGACGAGCAGGCCAATATCACTGAGGCCAACGCCGGCGAAAAGCTGAAAGCCATCGCGACCGCATCGGGCGCGAATGCCGACGAGATCGCCGCCTGCGCAGCCAAGCCGGATACGAAAGCCAGAATCGAAGCCTCCGTTGCGCTGGGAAAGTCAGTTGGCGTCAGTGCCACGCCGACTCTGTTCATCAATGGACGCAGCGTACCCGGCGGGGTGCCCGTCGATCTGTTGAAGAAGATTGCGGACTTCCAGGCAAGCCAGGAAAAAAGCCGATAAATGAGATCGGGTCATCGGGTGATCGGCCCTTCGAAAGTCAAGAGCTCTCGGGTTTAAGGTTTTGGATCACCCGATTTCTTATTTCCCCATCCAGATTTCCGGCCCTTCGGTGCGCTCCGGGCTCCGGACGACGTACGGTGTGATCAGGATCAGGAGTTCATCGTTCTCTTCTTGTTTGGATTGCTGTGAGGTGAGGAGGCCGAAGACCGGGATCTTGGAGAACAGCGGCAGGCCGCTCAGAGTCTTCTCCTCGGACTGAGTGACCATTCCCGCCACAACCGCCGGTTCCCCTTCCTTCAGCAGGATTCCTCCCTTGTACTCGCGATTCAAAATCTCAGGAATACCATTTGTGCTTGTGCCTCCCAAACTGCGGAATTGAATCTCCAGCTCGAGCGCTACGTCTGAATTGTTGTAAACCAGCGGCTTCGCCTTGAGCGTGAGTCCGATGTCCTCATAGTTGACGGAAGGAAAGGGCGCAGTGAACGACTGATTCCCGACGACCTGCGCGATGGCGGCACTGTTATAAATCGGCGCAAAGCTGGCATTGAGGATGGGATATCGTTCTCCCAGCTTGAAAGTGGCGTCTTTTTCCTGGGAGGCCCGCAGGTGGACGTGATTGAGCTCCCGGACGGAACTCTCATTCATGGAAAATGTCGCGGACAACTGATCCAGGCTAAGCCCCATCAGCGTTTTCCCGCCGCCAAAGGTCGCGAGCGGCTGGCTAAAAATCGAATTCTGCTGGCTTTGCAATTGCGCGAGCAGGGCGGAAATGGTCTGATTGCCGGCTTGGTTAATACCGCCAGAGGAAATCAGTTGGTTGATCAGGCTCTGAATGTTTTGTCCGCCAAGAGCCGCGAGTGCGGCCACCGGAATATTGAAAAGATTGAAAGTATCCGGAACGTGCAGCCCGATCGTACGCATGTAGGTGTGGCTCACCTGGAAGACTTTCAGATCGAGCATGACTTCCGGACGGGGACTATTGAACTGTCCGAGAAACTGGGTTGCGGCTTCCAGTGCCGTCTGCGGCCCGCGCACCGTGATCGTGCTCGACCCGGCGTTGAGGCTCACGAACTTGAACTCAAAGAGCGTCCGCAGCGAGGTCATTAGGTCGTTCAAATCCTTGGCAGGATCGCCGCCCGAGATGTAGAACGAGCGCATGCCCATGCGGTCGTAGGAGCGGTGGTTGTCGGGGGTGTCGGCGGAAGCAAAAAGAACGGTGTCTTCCAGTGCCACGCTGAAGCTCTTCGTGACCGCGGAGGCCGCCTGCATGACGGTTGCGAAATCGGCATTCTCAATATCGAATCGCACGCGGCGGCTGGGGAAGGTATCGTCGAAGATCACCGTCAGCCCATAGCTCGCAGCGACTACGGTGAGCAGCCCACGCGAATCGCCTCGGTAGTGGATGTCATGGGGCCCGTCGATGGGTTTAGCGGTGATCGTGTCGGCGCTGGCGACCACTCGCGGCGGGCTTGCAGCGTTCACCGGCACGGGCCCCAGGGCGTCGCTTATTCGTTGCTGGGCGAATTCGTTCTGCGGATCGAGGTTCAGGGCGGTTCGAAATTCCGCCAGCGCCTCTATTTGCCGGCCACCGAGCAGGTCGCTGTTTCCGCGTTCCAGATGCATCCCGGCCAGATGTTGTCGCGTAATCTCCCGCGCGGTCAGGTACTCCACGTTTTGCGGGACCAGGCGAGACGCTTCCTCAAATTCGTAAAAAGCTTCGTCCAGGTTCTTCGATTTCTCGAGTTTCAGCCCGCGCGCGAAAGCTTGGCGGGCGGCCTTCAGGTCTTTGACAGGACCATGGCACTTGGGCGCACCTGCGGAATTGGAGCAGAGCGATGGCGCAACAGCCGGGGGAGTGTCTGTGGCCCGACACGCCGCGGCAAGCAACAAAAAAATTCCTACTGGAAGCCATCGCATATTACTTACTATAGAATGCCTGGCTGCTGCTGTCTTGCAAGCTAAATCCTGGCTTGGGAACTACGGTCGTAACGGGAGGAGAAACAGGTTCACCGCAGCATCAACCGCTCCATGCGAGTGGCGCGCCCTGTCCGGTCATCGCACTCGACCAGCACCCCGCACAGTCTGACATCGCCGTTGGCCGCTTCGAAGCGCGCTGGCATCCCGCTGAGAAACTTCTCAATCACTAATTCTTTCTTCACCCCAATGACGCTGTCGTACGGCCCGGTCATGCCGACGTCCGTGATGTAGGCAGTGCCCTTCGGCAGGACGGTTTCATCCGCGGTGGGAATGTGCGTGTGCGTGCCCACGACGGCAGTGACGCGCCCGTCGAGATACCATCCGAAGGCGATTTTTTCGGAAGTGGCCTCGGCATGGAAATCCATCAACACGACCTTAGATTTGATCTGTTCCAGAAGCCGATCGGCGTAGCGAAAGGGATCGTCGCTCGATCCCATGAACACGCGTCCCTGAAGGTTCACGACGGCATAACCGACGCCGTTTTTTTGGCCTTCGTACACTCCCCAACCGGGCAGGTTCTGCGGAAAATTTGCCGGCCGCAACAACCGGCGCGCCGGACTGTGCGGGTTGCCGTCCGCCATGTGGAAGTATTCGATGATCTCGCGTTTGTCCCAGACGTGATTTCCGGTGGTCATCACGTCGATGCCCAGATCGAAAAGCTCTTCCGCCAGCGGAGGCGTGATTCCGAACCCAGCCGCGGCATTTTCACAGTTGGCAATGACCAGATCCACGGCGTACTGCTTGCGCAGTTCAGGCAGGCGATCTTTGACGATCGTCCGCCCGGGGCGGCCAAAAATGTCACCGATAAAAAAAATTTTCAAGAGATGATGGTAACACGCTGAAAATTGCGGATGCTTCGCGTACTGGTAACTGGCTACTAGGTACTCATCTCCGCCGTCTTCAGAAAGTCGTAATTCCCCGACGGATTCAGGGTCACGTTCCGCACGCGCCGCGTGTGCACGAGCACGTTATCGAAATACCACAGGTCTATATACGGAACATCTTGCGCCAGCACTTCCTGAACTTCAGCGTATAGCCGCTTGCGGACATTCTGGTCGGTCTGGCGGCGGGCCTCATCGATCAGGCTATCGATACGAGGATTGGAATAGAAACCGCGGTTGGCGCCTTTGGGCGGAAATCGGTTGGAGTGAAAAGAATACTCAAAAATATCCGGGTCTTCATTGCCGCCGATCCAACGCAACGAATAAAGCTGGAAAGCGCCGCTGGTGACGTCGGCAAAAAATGTGGCGAACTCGAACGTGCGAATGTCGAGCGCAATGCCCACGTCTCGCAATTGTTGCTGCAACACCGCCGCCAGCAGCCGCGTGGACTCCTCCGTAGACGTCTTCATCGTCAGGTGAAAGCGCACGCCGTCGCGAGCCCGATAGCCGGCGGCATCGAGCATCTGGCGAGCTTTCTCTGGATTGTGCGGGTAGGCCGCCACATCCTGGTCATACGCCCAGCTTTGCGGTGGGAGCACACTCAGAGCCGGTTGCGCGAAGCCGCGCCAGATGTATTCGAGAAGAGGACCGCGGTCGATGGCATACGCGATCGCCTGGCGAACCCGCACGTCCTGCAAGGTCGGATCGCGCAGGTTGAATGCGAGATAGGAAAGCACCGTCCCCGGAGCGCGCTCAACCTGTAACTTCGGCTCGCGCTCCAGCGCAACGATCGTGTCGGAAGTAAGTGCATTGATCGCGGCATCGGCGCTGCCCTTGCGCAATTCAAGCGCCCGTGTCGTCGCGTCGGGCACGACGGTGAAGCGCACCCTGGCCAGGCGCGCCTTTGCGCCCCAGTAGTTGTCGTTGCGCTCGACCACGATCTCCTTGTCTTGCTCGGCGCTGACAAACCTGAACGGTCCCGAGCCCATCGGATTCCGCGTGATCTCGTCGAGCGCCCCGTAAGGCACAATCCCACTCGCCCCTTCCGAGAGATTCCAGAGCAAGGTCGCGTTCGGCTCCTTCAGATGAAATACCACGGTGAACTCGTCGGGTGCCTCGATGTGATCCACGAAACGGTATGCCGCCGACTTCGTACTGCGAATCTTTCCCTCGAGCAGGGAGTCGAACGTCCACTTAACATCGCGGGAAGTGAGCGGCCGCCCATCGTGAAACGTTACGCCGCGATGCAGGTGGAAGATGTAGGTCAACGGATCCGGAATCTCCCAACGCTCCGCCAGCCCGGGCTGAACATTTAGGTGCTCGTCGCGCGTCAGCAGCGCGTCAAAGAGGAGTTCGCCAATGCGCTCCGATTGCGCATCAATCCCCACCCGCGGGTCGAGATTCGTTGGGCTGCTCTCAATAATCATCACCAGAGTGTTGGGATCGGGAGCTTGTGAGCAGGAGAGGAGAGGCAGCACCACTCCGGCGGTGACTAGCAACAGAATTGTCATCCTGATGGAAGTGTGTCGGGAGAGGGCAGAAAGCAGGTCCTTCGATTCGCTCAGGATGACAATTCTTTCTTGCGTTGCCTCCTCATGCATACGAGATCTTTCCCAGGATCGCCGCCCGCTTCGCTCCCGTAGCCGACGGCACATTGCTTGGCCTCCGATGCCACGTCTCATGCGCGAGCAGGGCAAAAGCCACTGCCTCCTTCGCTTCTGCCGGAAGGCCGAACTCGTCCGAGAAATGCAGTCCGATCCCCAAGGGTGTGATTTCATCGCGCAACATGGCCATCAGCGCCGGATTCTTCGCGCCTCCGCCCGAGACGATCATTTCGTGCTTGCGGCGCACGGAAGTTCGTGGCAGAGCGGCTCTCGAAATCACGAATCGCGGCACGACGAATCGCTGCACTGCATCCGCAATCGATCGCGCCGTCAATGCCGTGGCCGTCGCCACCACGTCAGCCTTGCTGGCGCCGCGGCAGATCTGAAGAAATCGGCCCACATATTCTCGGCCAAATTCCTCGCGGCCCGCTGTCCGCGGCGGCTTCTGCCGGAAAAAGTGCGCGCGCAACAACTGTGCAATCACGCCATCCAGCACGCGCCCCGAGGCCGCCACTTTGCCATCGCGATCGTAGCGCCGTGCGAAAAGCTCTTCCATCACCGCATCAATCACCATGTTGCCAGGCCCAGTGTCAAAAGCAACCACCTGGCGTAGCGACGCGCCCGCCGGAATCGCCGTCAGATTCGCAATTCCGCCAATGTTCTGCGCAATGAGGCTCTGCGCAATACGGCTCTGCGCCACCCGCCGATTGCGATGACGATCGCGATACAAAAGATAGTCGAGAAACGGCACCAGCGGCGCGCCTTTCCCCCCCGCCGCGATATCCGCTGGACGAAAATCAGAGACCACCGGCACACCCAGCCGCGCGGCAATCACCGCGCCCTCGCCCGTTTGCCAAGTCACCGCTAATCGTCGCCCCAGAAATCGCTCCGTAGTTCCCTGGTGATACAGCGTCTGTCCATGGCAGCCCACCAGGTCAAGCTTCACGCGGTGCTTGCGCGCTGTCTTCGCCACCGCCTCCGCGTACAGTTCGCCCAGAAGAAAGTTCAGCCGGGCGAGATCCGCAACGTGGGCCAATTCGGCATTCATCATCTCTAAAATTGCGCGTCGAATCGGGGCAGGGAACGGATACTCCGCGTGAGCAAGAAGCGTGAAATCTGAGTGTTGGTGTTTGTGTGGGGACGGGCGCCTCGCCCGTCCGGTGTCGGCTGACAGCCGCACTAGCGCCACATTGATGCCGTCCGCCGATGTGCCGCTCATCACGCCGGCAACGATCATGCTCATGCGCGTTCCTCGCGAGCGAACTTAGCCAGCCGGATCTCCTCGCCGAACTCCCAGAGCTGCCGCGTCAGCTTCTCGACTCGTGCGGAAGTGGGGAGGGGAGTGCGGCGACCAGCCCGTAATCTGTTTAAAAACGACCTCTCTTTAGACGCCAGCACGCGCCCTGCCGATTCCCGCACGCGGCGGGCAAATCTCTCGTCGCGCTCAGCTTCGCGGATCAGGGCCTGGTGCGCCCGCAGAATGAAATCTTCCCGATGGCAGATCAGCCCAAGATCGCCCCCGGCGCGGATGTGCCCGATCATCGCCTGTTCGATCGGGCCCGCCGCCAGCACGGCGCCCATCTCCAGATCGTCGGAACAGATCAGGCCCCGGTAGCCAATCTTCTTGCGCAGAATATCGGTGACCCACTTCTTCGAGAGCGATGCCGGAGTCCGCTCATTGGTCCGCTGCTTCGTCACCGCCGGAAACGCCGCGTGTGAAACCATAACGAACGACAATTCGCGCCGCAGCGAACGATAGGGAACCAGATCCTCGTCCCACAATTCACGCAGCGGCTTTTCCACGCTGGGGAGTTCATGATGCGTATCGAGCGTGGCCTCGCCCAGTCCGGGGAAGTGTTTGCCGCAACCGAGCACGCCGGCATCGGCTAGGCCGCGCAGAAACTCGCGCGCGTAAGCAACCACCTGCTTCGGATCGTCCGACACCGCCCGTGAACTCATCACCGATCGCGAAGCCTCGTAGGCCAAGTCGAGCACGGGGGCAAAATCCACGTTGAATCCAAGCGCTCGGCAATTTTCGCCGATCACGCGCCCATGCTTGCGAAAAAGCGCGCGGCTGCCCGTGGCAAACACCTTGGCCGGAGAAGGCGCCGAGCCGACCACGTTGCGAAAACGATCCACCGTGCCGCCTTCAAGATCAACGCAAGTGAAAAGCGGCGTAGCAACGCGTTTCTGGCATTCCCGCAGAAGAGTGTGTGTCTGCGCGGCTCCGGTGATGTTGCGGGCGAACAGGATCACGCCCGCCGGCTGAATCTTCGTGAGCAGGGAAGCGAGACGCGGAGACATCGCGGTTCCCTCGAAGCCGATGATGAGAAGCTGGCCGATATCCCGTGTCAAGTCGCGCATTTTTGTTTTTGACTAAGTACGGGTCAAGATGCTGATCTTCCAGTTCTTCCCAGCGTACTCCGCGTCTCGGCGGTTAGATTTCTTTCTTCAACTCCGCCAGCAAGTTTAGCGCCTCCAGCGGCGTTAGACGGTCTAAATCTACTTCGCGAAGCTTCTCCAGTACTGGTTGCGACAGCGGCGTGAAGATGGTGAGCTGTGTTGGACGCTCCGGTTCTGTGGAACTGCCCGGCGTCAAATGCCCCGAAAGCCGGTGCTCGGACGATTCATGCTCTGCCAGTACTTCCCGCGCACGCACTACGACCTCGTTTGGCAGTCCCGCCAACTTCGCGACTTCGATTCCGTAACTGCGGTCGGCCGCGCCTGCTTCGACCCGGCGCAGAAAAACAACGCTCCCGCCGGTCTCTTTGACGGACACGTGATAGTTCTTTACGCCGCTCAATTGCTCCGCCAATTCGGTCAGCTCAAAGTAGTGTGTGGCAAACAAAGTCTTGGCTCGCACGCGCGCATGGAGATATTCGATGGCGGCCCACGCGATCGCCAGCCCGTCGTAGGTAGAAGTGCCGCGCCCGACTTCATCGAGCAGGATCAACGACCGCGCCGTCGCCGTGTGCAGAATCGCCGCCGTCTCCGTCATCTCGACCATAAAGGTCGACCGCCCCCGGGCCAGATTGTCGCTTGCGCCAATGCGCGTGAACACGCGGTCCACAATTCCAAGACGCACGGCCCGCGCGGGAACAAACGAGCCCATCTGCGCCATGATCACGATCAGCGCCGCCTGCCGCAGATAGGTGCTCTTGCCGCCCATGTTCGGCCCTGTCAGCACCACGATATTGTGCGTCGAGGCATCCAGAAACAGATCGTTGGGGACGAAGCGCTCGCTTCCCGCCGACAGTTCCTGGAGTTCGATCACCGGATGGCGACCTTCGACAATTTCCAGATTACCCACGTCCTCGGCCTTCTCAGCTTCATCAAACCGTGGCCGACAGTAATTCCGCAGCGCTGCAATGTGAGCCAGGCAACTCAAGACATCGACTTCCGCAAGTGCCAGCGCGGTTTGCCGGATGCGCTTGGCCTCAGCCGCAATGGCGGAACGCAAGTCGGCAAACAGCCGCCGCTCGATTTCGACGATCTTCTCCTGGGCGTCGAGAATCTTGGACTCATACTCTTTCAGCTCCGGAGTCGTAAAGCGCTCGGCATTCACCAGCGTCTGCTTGCGTTCGTAGTCGGCGGGCGAGAGGTGCAGGTTCGCTTTCGAAATCTCGATGTAGTAGCCAAAAATGGAATTGAACTTTACCTTGAGCGAGCCAATCCCCGTCCGCTCGCGTTCGCGCTGCTCCACTTGCGCCAGGTACTGCTTCGAGTTGCGGCTCAGGTCGCGCAGTTCGTCCAGATCTTTGTCGACGCCAGTGGCGATCACTCCGCCATCGCTCACCGTGAGCGGCGGCTCCGGAACGAGCGTGCGATCGATCTTCTGGCGCAGATCGTTCAGTTCGTCGATCACGCCGTGCAGCGTGCTCAGCCGCGACGCAGACAGGCCCGGCAACACCCCTCGCACCTTGGGAATTCGTCCGAGCGAAGCCGCCAGCGCCAGCACGTCTCGTGGATTCGCTGTTTCCAGCGTGACCCGGCTCAGCAGACGTTCAAGGTCAAGAATTCCGTCTAGCGACCGCCGCAATTCTTCGCGCCGCACCGTATCTTTTACCTGCACTTCAACGGAATCCAGCCTGCCTTCGATCTCGGCCCGGTCCAAAGACGGACGCAGCATCCATGTGCGCAGCAGCCGCTTGCCCATCGGCGTTACGGTCGCATCCAGGCAGCGGAACAGAGTCACGCCCGCATCGGTTCCCGCAAATAACGGTTCGATCAGCTCCAGGTTGCGCACCGTCACCGCATCGAGCACCAGGCAATTCTGCCGCTCGTAGAAGCCGATGCGGTCCACGTGGTCGAGCGTGCCACGCTGCGTTGACCGGATGTAATACAGAATCGCTCCCGCCGCCGAAGCCGCCGCCCGTTTGCCAGCCAACCCGAAGCCCTCGAGCGAAAGTACGCCAAAGTGATTCTCCAGGAGCGGAACGGCGTGGTCGGGAGCAAAGATCCAGTCGTCCAAAGGAGTCTCAGCCCAGCCAGAGCCGGAAACCCGAGCGACAGGCGCTGTGCCGGTGGAGGGACGGGCGTCTGTGTGAGGACCGGTGACTCGCCCGTCCAGCGGAGCGAAGCTCCGCAGTTGCCCTGTAGCCCGCTCCAGCAGAGGCACCGAAGACCCATACAGCATTTCTTTTGGCCGTAATTGTTCAAGTTCTTCTTGAACGCGGCGCCCGGCCAACTCTCCCCCAAACTCCGTCGCTCGAAACTCACCGGTCGAAAGATCCAGGGCCGCAAAACCTACGCGATCTCCGACCGTTGCCACCGCCGCCAGGAAGTTGTTCTCCTCCGCGTTCAGCGACGAATCCGCCGCCGTGCCTGGCGTGACGACGCGCGTCACCTCGCGCCGCACCAGTGTCTTCGCCAGGCGCGGGTCTTCCACCTGTTCGCAGACCGCGACCTTGAACCCGCGCCGGATCAGTTTTGAGATGTAGCCCTCGGCGGCGTGGTAAGGCACTCCACACATGGGGATGGCCACTCCCTTTTCTTTATTGCGCGAAGTCAGCGTGATCTGCAACTCGCGCGCGGCCAGCACCGCGTCGTCGAAGAAAAGCTCGTAGAAGTCCCCCAGTCGGAAGAACAGCAGAGCGTTGGGATGCTCTTTCTTGATGGCGGCATATTGCCGCATCAGCGGCGTTGAGGGTTCAGACATAGGGCAATTGGTAATCTTGTAATCTCTAAATTTGTAATTTGCAATTTCTCTTCAGTCCCGCGTTGCAGTTCGCATCACACGGGTTTGCCGATCCCACTACTCTAGCCTGCCGGGAGGTTTTCAGATTACAAAATTGCTAAATTACAAATTTCTCCATTTGACTCCCTCCTACCGTTTTGTTCTTCTTACCCCATGGAACTCCGCAAAGATCCCATCACCCGTTCCTGGGTGATCACTGGTGACGATGTCATCGAACCCACTCCGCGTTCCGAAACCTGCCGATTTTGCGGTCCGTCCGCCGAGCCCGTCCAAGTCATCGCCAATCTGCCCGGAGTGGATGGCAGCGCCTGGTCGGCGCGCTCCGTCGTCCATCCGCACGCGCTCTACCACATTGAAGGCGAGCCGACCCGCCGCGGCGATGGTCTTTACGACCGCATGGGATCGGTTGGGGCTCACGAAGTTTTGATCGAGAATCCCCGCCACGACGGCAATCTCTGGAATGCCCGCGACGTCGAAGTCGAACAGTTTCTGCGCCTGGCCGCACTGCGAATTCAGGATTTGAAGCGCGACAGCCGGCTCAAGTACATCAGCATCTTCAAGAATCACGGCCCGGGAGCCGGACAGGAATTCGAGCACCCCACATCCCAGCTCACCGCAACCACGTTCGTGCCCCGCCGTGTCCTCTACGAGCTCCGCGCCGGACGCGACTATTTCGAGGCCAAAGAGCGTTGCGTCTTCTGCGACATTCTGGCACAGGAGGAACGGCAGGGTCTGCGCATCGTCGAAGTTCGCGGAGACTACGTGGCCTTCTGCCCCTATGCTCCGCGCGTCCCGTACGAAACCTGGATTATGCCCCGCAGCCACGAATCTTCCTTTGAGCGCACCAGTTCATCGCGCGTGGGCAGCGCGACCGATCTCGCCGCGCTCCTGCAGCGCACCCTGCAACGCATCCGCACCGTCACCGAAAGCTTCCACCTCGTGCTCCACACCTCGCCCAACAGCCAACATCCTTCGGCAACCCTCGGATATTGGAAAACCCTCGATGACGACTATCACTGGCACATCGAAATTTTGCCCATTCTTGAGGCCAAGGCAAGGTCATACACTTTCAAAGAGATTTATTATTCTCCTGTCACCTCCGAGACGGCAGTCAAACGTCTGCGAGAGGCGAAGATCTAGAAGCAGCTCTCAGCTCTCAGGCGTCAGCTCTCAGTTAAGGCGACTTTTTACTGATAGCTGAGAGCTGACAGCTGAGAGCTTCCTTATGACCATCCGTCGCCTCAAAACCTACACCGGATCCCAAGGCTACGTTTACCAGTACTACTTCGTCGGAAAGCGTCTCGCCGCGACATCCAACGCCCATGAGTCTGATGCCAATGAATACATCTTCGACGTCACTTCCGACCGCAAGCTGACCTACGCGGTGAGTATTTTCCTCCTGCACCAGGTCGTCGCCGCCTGGGCCGAGTTCCACGGACGCCCCCTCGCCGATTCCGAGCAGTACGCCGCTGTCAAGATGCGTCTGTTCCGCGCCTTCGACGAAGTGGAAGAAATGCAGGCGCACGGCCGACAACTGCAAATCGACTTGCAGTCACTCGAAGAATCGCTGGCGTCGTTGGGTGTGGAGTAGGTTTGCAGGTGCCATCGGCCTTCCTCGATCGCAGATGAAATGGAAAACGAATCGACATTCGAAGAGAATTGCGGGTTGCTCAATGCCGCATGCACCAAATAGAATGGCCACTCTAAATTTGTTCAATCTGCTTCTCAATCAGGAGAGACATGAAAACAAAAAAGATTGTGATGACTCTGGCCGTGTGCCTTGTGGCAGTGGCAGTAAGCTTCGCCAGCCCAAATATGGGCACCTGGAAGCTAAACGAGGCTAAGTCGAAGTTTCCCCCGGGGGCATCGAAAAACACGACAGTTGTCTACGAGGCTGCGGGAGACAACGTGAAGGTTACGGTGGATGGCATCGACGGCGCCGGTAAGCCCACGCATAACGAGTGGACGGGAAAGTTTGACGGGAAAGACTACCCCCTCGTCGGCGATCCGAATGCAGACACGCGGTCGTACAAGAAAGTTGATGACCGCACGACCGAGTTAACCAATAAGAAAGACGGCAAGGTCACTGCCACGGGTCGAATTGTCATATCGGCCGATGGCAAGAGCCGAACCGTCACTGTGAGCGGAACCGATGGCAAGGGCAAGAAAGTCAAATACACTGCGGCATACGACAAGCAGTAGCAGGATCCCGCAAAAGGCTGACCGCAACCCTGATGCCCTTCCGCTCGGTTCTGCACGGAAGGGCATTTGTAACCCAGGAATTCTTTCAGCCACTGCCTTTCAGGGCAGCTTTCGCGCGCTCTGTCTTTGGCTTCTTCAGGATCGGAACGTCGCCCGCAGCTCCACTTCGCCTCATGTGACCCACGTCACAGACCCCTGTGACAGCGCACGTTTCCTCTCGCACTCTCCTCCCGGCAAACTATAATCACCCAGGCGGGGGTGGGGAGTATGCACCGGCCTGCGGAAGCACCAGGAAATAACAACAAAGAATGATGACCCTGATTTGGCTGCGCGTTGCGCTCGTCTGTTACGCTGCGGGATTGCTCTATGCGCTGGTGGCGCTGACCCGCACTTCGGAAATCCTCGGTAAGATTGCGCTCCATGCCTCCTATCTCGGTATGGTGTTTCATCTCGTTTCGCTGACCGAAGCCGTCGTGCAGACCGGCCAGTTCGCTTCGGCCTCGGTTCACAACTCGGAATCGCTGCTGGCTTTCCTGATCATGGTCGTCTTCATGCTTGCCTACATGGTGTATAAGACGACCACCCCGGGCATCGTGATTTTTCCCCTGGTTTTCCTGCTGACCTTCGTGGCCGCCACCGGTCAGCAACCGCTCGTCTTCACCTCGGTTGCCGTGAAGCACGGTTGGCTCGCCGTGCATATCCTGATGATCTTTACCGGATACGCGGCGCTGTTCCTCAGCTTTGGCGCCAGCATCCTCTACCTCATGCAAGAACGCGCTCTGAAATCCAAGACTCCGAGTGGGATGTTCTCGCGACTGCCCGCTCTCCAGGTGATTGACGACATCGGATACCGTTCCCTTATGATCGGATTTCCCTTCATGACTCTGGGCCTGATCGCGGGCTCCGTGGTTGCCGAATCCACCTACGGCCGCATTAATTTCTTCGATCCCAAGATCCTGCTTTCCGTCCTGATGTGGGCCGTGTACCTGCTGATGGTCTTCACGCGCCTGAATGCCGGCTGGCGCGGACGCCGCGCCGCCTTGCTCGCCAGTGTTGCCTTCGTCGCGGCCATCGTCGCCTGGATTTCCAACTACTTCAGCGGAATGCACAGGTTTATCGCCTCATGAAATTCCAGCTCATCGGCGTCAATCACAAGACCGCGCCGGTCGAGGTGCGCGAGCGCCTGGCCATTCCCGAATCGCGCTTGCCGGAAGCCTGCAAGAGACTGGCCGAACATCCCGCCGTTACCGAGGGCATGATTGTCTCCACCTGCAACCGCGTCGAATTCATCGCCAACATGAAGAACGGCACCGGCGACCTGCGCGAATTCCTGCGCGAGTATTTCGAAATCGATCCCAGCCAGTTTGAAAGTCATCTCTACGAATTCCGAGAAGACGAGGCCGTCCGCCACATTTTTCGCGTCGCCGCCAGCCTCGACTCCATGGTTGTCGGTGAGCCCCAGATCCTGGGACAGGTCAAGGAAGCCTACGCCACCGCCCGCGCTGTTGGAGCCGTGCGCGCGCAACTCGATCAACTGCTCACCCGAGCGTTTGCCGTGGCCAAACGCGTCCGTACCGAAACCGCCGTCGGATCTTCTTCGGTTTCGATTGCATCGGTGGCTGTCGAACTGGCGGAGAAAATCTTCGGGAGCCTGAACGGCAAGAGCGTCTACCTGGTGGGTGCGGGGAAGATGAGCGAGTTAGCGGCCCGGCATCTGCTCGCGCACGGCGCCGACTCGCTCTTTGTCGCCAATCGCACCTACGACCGCGCCATCCGGTTGGCGCACAAGTTTCACGGACAGGCGATCGAGTTCAGCCGGCTTTATGACACCTGCGAGCGCGCCGATATCGTAATTACCTCGACCGGCTCGCCCCACTTCATCTTCCGCCCCGAACACGGCGAAAGGCTCATGGCGCTGCGTAAGAACAAGCCCATGTTCTTCATCGATATCGCCGTTCCCCGCGACGTCGATCCCACGATGAACGAGATTGATGGCATTTTCGTCTATGACATCGACGATCTGCAGCAGGCGGTCAGTTCGCACGTCGCCGATCGCAAGAAGGAAGCCGAAAAGGCGGAGGCGATCGTCAATGGCGAGGTCGCGAAATTCCACGCTCGCCTCCAGACTCTCGATGTGGTTCCCACTATCGTCAGCTTGCAGGAGCACCTCGAAACCATTCGCCAGGCCGAGATTGACCGCGTTCGTGGCCGCCTCGGTTCCATGACCACCGACCAGGAACTTGCCGTCGAAGCGCTGACTCGAGGCATCGTCAACAAAATCATGCACACTCCCATAAGCACCCTGAAAACGGCGGCGCGCGACCCCGAGTCCACCACCGTCATCGACCTCGTGCGTCGCCTCTTCAACCTGCATAACGAAGATGAAGAAAAAGAAGCGGCCGTTTTGAAGTCCGCCCGTCGCCCGGAAGCAGAAAACTGATGGCCCGCCTGCGCATCGGATCCCGCGGCTCGCAACTCGCTCTCTGGCAAGCCCATCACATTTCCGATCTGCTGCGCGCTCAGGGCCATACCGTAGAACTTGAGATCATCAAGACCACCGGCGATAAGATCACCGACGTTGCGCTCGCCAAAGTCGGCACCAAGGGCATGTTCACCAAGGAAATCGAAGAAGCGCTGGTCGAAAACCGCGTCGACCTGGCCGTGCACAGCTTGAAAGATTTGCCGACGGAACTGGCCGCCGATTTCGAAATTGCCGCCATCACCACCCGCGAGAATGCACGCGACGTTTTTTGTTCCGTGAAATTCGCTGGCATCGAAGCTCTGCCGCAGCGCGCGAACATTGGCACCAGCAGTCTGCGCCGTCAGGCCCAATTGAAAGCGGTTCGTCCCGATCTTCAGATTCACCCGCTCCGGGGCAATGTGGATACGCGCCTGCGCAAGCTCGAATCCGGCGACTACGATGCCATCATTCTCGCCGCCGCTGGCCTGAACCGTCTCGGAAAAACGCAACTGGTCCGTCAGGTGATCCCCGCGGAAGTGATGACCCCCGCCGCCGGACAAGGCGCCTTGGGAATTGAAATTCGCAACGGCGACACCGCAACGCGGGCGCTCCTCGCCTTTCTTGATGACGCTGCCTCCCGCGTCACCACCACCTGCGAGCGTGCCCTGCTCAACAAACTCGGTGGAGGCTGCCAGGTTCCCATCGGAGCCTTCGCCGAAGTAAAGGGAGGACGCATCCGCCTGAACGGCCTCGTAGCCCATCCCGATGGAACCAAAGTTCTGCGCGAAACCCGCGAGGGTGACGACCCCATGCGATTGGGCGAAGAAGTCGGCGAAACCCTCCTCCGTCGAGGCGGCGATGTTATTCTCGAAGAAGTTTACGGCGGAGGCTTTGCTCTACCACAGCAACCGTAGAATCAGGTCTCAGGTGTCAGGTCTTAGGTCTCAGGAACCTTGTGGTCAAAACCTGCGACCTGATACCTGAGACCTGACACCTGATCCATGAAGCCCAACGAAAACCGTCCCCTCGCCGGAACCCGGATTCTTGTCGGACGTGCCCGGCACCAGGCTGGCAGCCTGTCCGCCAGCCTGCGCAGCCTGGGCGCAACTGTAATCGAAATCCCTTTCATTGAGATCCGCAAGCCGCAATCGTACCGGCCCCTCGACGACGCCCTGAAAAACATCCGAAACTATGACTGGCTCATTCTCACCAGCGCCAATGGTGTCGAAGCGATGTGGGAGCGCGTCCGGAGACTTCGCATCGCGCGCCAGGCTCTCAAGCATCTCCAGATCGCTGCCATCGGGCCTGCTACCAAGAAGGCGATCGTGAAGCATGGCCTGAAGGTCAAGATGGTTCCGGAGGAGTACGTCGCCGAGTCTGTCGTGAAGGGGCTGCGCGATAAGGTCAACGGCAAACGCGTCGTACTCATACGAGCCAAAGTCGCGCGCGACGTGATCCCAGAAGAGCTGCGTGCGGCCGGAGCGCAAGTGGATGTGGTCGAAGCTTACGAAACCGTAGCGCCCGAGAAATCGCGCACTCGCCTGCGCGCGCTGATGAAAAGTGCGGGTCGCCGCCCGCACATCGTGACCTTCACCAGTTCCTCCACGGCGAGGAACTTTGCCGAACTGCTCACCAACTTCAAGGCAGGTTCACCCAGCGCAGGTTCAACCAAGGCAGGTTCGATCAGTCAGGTTCAGTTTGCGTCGATTGGTCCGGTGACTTCAGCGACGCTGCGCGAATTGCAGATGCCGGTCGCAATCGAGGCCCGCGAATTCACCATGGGTGGACTGATTCGAGCGATCGTTCTCGCCCGCTACGCGAAACCGTCCGCATAGTTTGTGTTGAGACGGGGCTTGCCCCGTCTCCCGCTGCCAGGCAGAGAACTGGCGGTATGAGCGGAGCCGCGGCAAGCCCGTCTCAACGGGAAATTGGCCTCGCTTCAGGGGCTGCGCAGGCCGCGAATTCTACTGCGGCTTCGGATTCGAGACTCCCATCTGCGGGTCAATCGCGTCCAGGTAGTCCTGCATGCGTTTCTTGGTGTCGGCGGGCATACCGGTAAACTCGATTCCGTTGCCTACGCCCGGATCGCAGGTCCGAACCACCGCCGTGATTTTGACGTGCTCCGAGTCCAGCCAAAAATCCACCCGCAACACGGTTCCGAGCGGCAAAGGCAGCATGGTCTCGACATAGCATCCATTGCCGCTCACATCGGTGGCATTGATGCGGAGCGGCGCGTTGATGCGCTCATCGCGAAGTTCCAGAGGAAGCGAAATCTTATGCCGGTGCCAGTGCCGGCGGTTGGAGGCCGCAATTGTCACCGTCGCCCCGTCGAGTGGCAGGTAGCTCTTCCACGGGCACTCCTGCTCGGCGACCAACTTCACGCCCACTTGATTTTTCTTGACCGCGCCCGTATTCATCACCCAGATCACCGTGCAGCGTGTCTTTTTTTCCCCGCACTGTACTCCGATCACGTCGCCCACTTTCAGTTCGCTCTCGACGCCCGAGATCAACGCCCCCTCCGAACTGATGTTGTAAGCGTGAGCGGATTGCGAAAAGGGGCGCCCCTCCGCGTTCATTCCCCATATCCGTACGGGTAGGTCCACAGTCAGGCGAGGTTCGGTCTGTTGTTCAGGCATGCCTTATCCTTGTGTCTGCTCATGCGATGATATCGTCCTCTGACGCTCCGCGGTATTGCAAATTTTGCCGTTGCAGTAACGAGCGAAGCACGACTTTCGGCACCTTCCAATCATCATTCAGGGACGGTCTTCTGTTAACTCACGATAACTGATGACCCGGATCTTTTGCTCGTCCAGAAACTGGCGCAGTTCCGCCGAAGTCAGCAGACGCCGCTCCTCCTCGCGAGCATCGAGCAATCGCGTGTGGGCGGCGCGTAAGTCGGCATCGTTATACCCGGGATGGCAGACTAACTCCCATGTTCCCTCCGGCAGGCTCGCGAGCGTCTGGCGTAGCAGGGAAATGCCGAGCGAGCCGGTCTCGATCACTCCCAGCACACCGTCGGGCGTAACCAGTCCAGCGCGCTTGGTGCGCTGGTAGAATTGCCCGGAAAAAGTATGCAAAATGCGTACCTGGCCATAGCGTTTCCAGAGGTGCGCCTTGCCTTTGAACTGGCGTGCGTGTAACGCTTTGACCGGAACGATCGGATTGCGGATCGCACGCACCCCGCAAATCCGCGCGGCGCGCAGCAGCGCTGCCAGAATCTCGGGAAAGATGTGGGCGTGTTTGTGGGTATCGAGGTGAGTCACCGCGAGACCGGTGGCCTGAATCTTCCTGATTTGCGCTGTGATCTCTGCCACCAGTTGATCGCGATCGAAGCCTCCCAACATGGCGCGCGCGGCGAAGGCCGAAAGGCTCGAGTAGAACTTATCCGGCTCGGCCGAGCGAATCGCCACCAACGTATCCAGCGCCCCCGGCGGTGACACCGGGGTTCCGTCCACCAACACGACGTGGCATCCCACGGAGAGATTCGG
>Ga0224558_1001061_pt1 | contig 30331 bp, 34 predicted proteins | sample 714S32024metaG_FD_180682 | JGI IMG/M metagenome (GOLD analysis project Ga0224558, IMG submission 180682) | Peat soil microbial communities from Stordalen Mire, Sweden - 717 S3 20-24 | ecosystem: Environmental > Terrestrial > Soil > Wetlands > Peat | place: Sweden: Norrbotten County, Stordalen... | reverse complement strand
GACCCCGACTCCTCATTGGCGCGCCCGCAAACAAGAACCAACCAGTCGGTTCGCCGCGCTAAGGACACAAATAGGGAGTCCCCTACGGGGACACCCCCTTGACTAGAAGCGCTCTGTCAGAGATGCCCGAGTGGTCGGCCACTTCGGTCATTCCTCGCGTTGGTTTGTGTAGCAGGATCAACATCCCCATGTCGCCCTTGTGTTGATCGAGCGTGCCCACGAGGTCGCGCATCATTGTAGGACCGACTTGCTTACCGCCCTTGACCGATACGAGCGCGGTTCCGATCTTGTCTTTGTCCGCGTAGAAGCGGATACGCCCGTCGATACCCTTATCCCCGACCTGTTTCTCGTTCGGCTGGCCATCGACCAGGGAGACGGCCCACCGCTCAAAGTCGAAGGGGTTTTCGTTGAACAGGGCCTCGGCTCCGGGCATGTCGGTCGGGATGCCGTGGACCTGATAGGAAGCCTCGATATCGGGGCCAAATCCGTGCCGTAAACGCTTACGGATTAGGTCGACAGCCAGGTAAGTGATGTCGATACCAATCCATCGACGGCCGAGTTTCTGTGCTGCATCGACCGTTGTGCCGCAGCCGCAAAATGGGTCGAGCACAACGCCATTAGTCGGACAAGATGCCGTGATGATCCGTTCCATAAGAGCAAGAGGCTTCTGGGTTGGATACCCGAGGCGCTCAGCAGCGTGCGCCGCAATCGGAGGGATGTCTGTCCATACGTCCTGTAAGAGTTGCCCCGGCATCTCATCGAGATACCGCTTGTACGACGGGATGCCGTTCTTGGAGTAAACGAGGCGACCTGTCTCCTCAAACTCATTCATTGTCTCTTCGCCGTAACCCCAGTATCGGTGGCCGGGGGGAGATTTGCCCTTCCACAAGTACGAGCCTCCAGGGCGATTGGAGGTCACATCAGAGAGTCGATATTTACGGTTGGTGCCTAGTTCTGTGTGACGGTAGAAGTTGTCGATATAACTCTGCTCATAGGGGGTGAACTGTTCCTGCCAATGCCATGGCTCGCCCTTGGCGTAGAACAAGATCACGTCATGCACCGGACCATATCGAACCGTCCGGTTGTGCGCGCTTGTGCGCTTCCAGATCACTTCGTTGACAAAGCGCTCAGGGCCAAAGATCGCGTCGAGCACCACCTTTAGGTAGTGCGACGCGGTCGGGTCGCAGTGAAGATAAAGTGAGCCAGCCGGCTTGAGAACACGGTGCAGTTCCACGAGCCGGGCCGTCATCATCGCGAGGTAGGCAAGCACGTCGTTCGGCCCCAATAGGCCGTGCATCGCCTCAATGGCCTCAGCCACCTTGATCGGTGCGCCTCCGGCAATCAGCGCGGCGTACTGCGCCTCGGCTTGTTGGCTCCAATGCCAGGAGTCGTCAAAGGCTTCGATCTGCGCTTGGGATTCTTCGCCCGAGTGAGCCTTGAACAGCACGTTGTACGAGCGGTTGGAGTTGAACGGCGGGTCGAGGTAGATCAGGTCCACCGACTCGGTGGCGATGTGCTCACGAAGCACGTCAAGGTTGTCCCCGTAGTAGAGGGTGTTACCAGGCACGGCCTAAGCATAGGCGGCGGGTAACCGGCTCGTCGTATCCGGGGAAGGCGTCTAGCGCCGGATTCCTCTTCCGCTCAGAGGTGGCTTGTCCGAGAACACAAATCGTATTGCCACCGCGACCAGACCAAATATCTCCCCCAGTGTTCCAGTCAGATAGAACTGAAGGGTTGCACTCCTCAGGTTTAGTTCGTCGACTCCGACAAGGATCAAGATAACGTTCATAAAAAGCAACTGAAAAGCCAGGAATCCGCCCAAGGCATAAATGGCGGGCTCGCGTAGCCTGATCAGTGCACTGCGCTCACCTCTATCGATTTCCCGATCTTGTGCCTCATCCAACTCCTGTTGACTAAGGGTTTGGCGTTCAGCTTCTGGAGATACAGGAACAACCTCGGTGGCGTCGGGCGATGCAAGTTTTTCTTCACGTACGCCCCTGCCAACATCATCAGGCGTTAGGCCGCCTGTGGCAAGAAAAATAGCCACAGGCTGAGGTTCCCTATGCCGTTGCCTGAGTCAATAGGCCCAGGTTGTCAAGGCGATGGCTCATTGCCTCAAGTGACACTTCGAAGTAACTAGCCAGCGCGAGATCGCTCTTGCCTTCGCCAACCAGAGCGCGGACGTATTGCCGTGGCATTAAAAGGGCAGCGCCGAACTGATTCGCCCACACCTCCTCGGGCTTCGTGGCGGTGCGCGAGTCGGGATTGCGATAGAACACGTCGGTCTCAGGGGCAGGACCGTATCCCCCGGGGTTCCTGCGAAGGTAAATGATCAGATGCCCTAGTTCATGCGCAACTGAGAATCGCCGACGAGTGTCGGGCGCGTCCTGCGGAACAAGAATCACGGGTGTCTTCCCGCCCTCATAGAACTTGAGAATGCCGTCGACATCCTGCTGCAAAGCCATTTGATACACCTCGACTCCAAGCTGCTTCGCAATGTAGACGGGGTTAATGGGAAGGCCGTGGCCCTCCCATTCACTCTCGATGAGACGCTCGGCCTCGCGCTCAGCCTTTTCGCGAGAGAGGTCGAACTCAGTTGTGGCCACCACTGTCGCTTCTTTCATTAGCCCCTCAACTCCTAGAGTAAAGCAGGGTGTCTTACTTGGCGTGCATGAGATATTGGCCCAGCTCAAAGGGGCTAAAGCGGCTTAGTAACTGCCCACTACCCGCTTGTAGCTCAGTCTACGATTGGCGGTCTGGCCCATCAGGCGTTGCATCCGCTGCGTATCGGTCAGCCCGCGTGTCGAGTAGCGAAAGTCAAACTCGGCCAGGTACCGCGGCAGATGGGTCTTGCTGATGTGGTGATGCGTGCCGTCGAGCGACCGCTTCAACTGAGAAAAGAAGTTCTCGGCTTGATTAGTAGTGACACTTCCGCGGACGTACTCACCAGCGTGGTGATTCACCGCCCCGTGAGACAAGAACTCCCGCCCGATCTGGTTGTACTGCGGTCCTTCGTCGGTCATGAGCGTGCTGCCACTCATAACCACCTGATTGGCTATCGCCTTGCGCAACGTAGGACCGGCCACGTCGGTTATGACCTTGGAACGAGCTTCTCCCGTGTTGGTGTCAATCAGGGCGAGAACCGGCGTCTTAGCCGTGTGCTGATTCGGTCGGGCAGCGCCAGGAGCGACCGGCACCGGGTCCTCGTCCCGTCCTTCCCAGCGTCGCCGCGTCTTCCTGTTCATTCGCAGGGGGTCGCCACCGATGAACGTCTCGTCGGCCACGATGGTGCCTCTCATCGGCTCGGCAATTGGCAGATTCTCCATTGCCAAGCGCACCCGGTGGGCAACGAACCAGGCCGTCTTGTTGGTGAGCCGATACTTGCGGGCGATCTCCCGAGCTGCGATCCCGTTCTTGTTGGCGCACATCTCGAAGAGGACGAACAGCCACGTCCGGACGGGTACCTTGGAGCCGTGGAACGGGGTGTTGGTGATGACCGAGAACTGGCGCTTGCAGTCCCGGCACTTCCAGACCCGGCGCTGGGAGAGCGTGCCCGTCCTGGTACGGCGGCTGGAGCCGTTCTCGGGGGCCAGGAAGCGGTGCTCGGCCTCACTGCCACAATGGGGGCAGATCGGTTTGTCAGGCCACCGCAGGCGCTCCATGAAGGCGTAGGCGTCGGCCTCCGTGGGGATTTGTTCTACCAGGTCAATGATGCTGATCCGCTCCATACCCCCATTATGGACCCCTCGAATCGGTTTGTCAAGTCACACGTCCCCACGGTGACAGCGCTGGTGACGGCGTAGTTCGGTTGACGCAGCAAGGCCAGCTCGAGAACCGGACTTCGGTGCCGGACGCAACGCGCGAGGAACACGGCGAGACACACCGCGGTCCCGATAAGCGCTCCCGGCGAACTTCGGCGATCCCCAGCCCCAGACCTTCGCCTTGACCCGCGCGAGGGTGAGAGCCCCGATGCCGATGGTGAGCAAGAGTGCCCCGAAGAAATCGGGGAATGGGCCACGTTCGCCTTGCGTTCGTGGCAAGACCGAACTACCGGCGACGATGGCAACCACACCGACGGGAATGTTGACGAGGAACACCCATCGCCAGTCGATCGTCACGAGCAGACCCCCGATGACAGGACCGACGGCCGCGGCGACGCCGCCCATGAACGCACAGCACATCCTCGACGCTCTGACGTATATGCCATGAGAACGAGTCCCAACGAGGTGGGAACCAGCAGAGCGGCACCTACAGCTTGGGCAACTCGAAACGCCACCAGGACGTCGACGTTCCGCGCGGTTGCGCACAACGCGGACGACACAGTGAAGATCGCAACCCCGAGCAGGAACCCGCCGCGCCGGCTACTTCGATCGGCCAATCTCCCCGCCGGCACGAGAAGAGCTGCGAAGACGATCGCGTACACGTTCAGCACCCACGAGAGGTCCCTAGGTTCGTATCGTGAAAGCTCCGCGCGATCTGCGGGAGAGCGACGTTCACGATGAACAGATCGAGACTGGACAGCACGAGCCCTTCAAAGGCCACAGCCAACACCGCGTGCGGTCTCACGCCCGAGGAGACCTCCTTCGCCGTTGATCCTCCCTGCCTGGCGCGGAGGTCCCGAGTGATCGAAGTGAGTTGCGTCATGATATCCACCGTAAAGGATTGAGTGTTATAACGCAACCCACTATCCTGGACGAATGCGGCACAAGAGCTTCGCTCAGATGAACTGCTCCATCGCCCAGTGCCTGGAGGTGGTTGGCGAGTGGTGGACGCTACTGATCGTGCGTGACGCGTTCTTCGGGATCTCGCGCTTTGATGATTTCGAAGCCAGGCTCGGCATCTCCCGCAACGTGCTCACCCAGCGCCTCGATCACCTGGTGGAGAACGAGATCCTCGAGCGGATGCCCTACCAGGACCATCCCGTCCGCTACGACTATCGCCTTACCCGAAAGGGCCGCGATCTCTGGCACGTGATGACCGCCATGCGTCAATGGGGCGACAGATGGGCGGCTCCCGACGGACCCCCAATCGAGCTCGTCCACGAGCAGTGTGGCAAGGCCACGATCGCCGTGCCGGCCTGCTCGCGCTGTGCGAAGACCCTTCACGCTCGTGACGTTCGTGCCGTGGCAGGCCCCGGCGCGCGAGACGAAAGAATGCTTCCACCCGCGGTGGCGAGAACTGCGAGATCCACCCGCTGACCTTGTGCCGCCGGGGGCGACACCTCGCGCCCGGACCGGATCCATACGATGGGGGCCACCCACCACCCGGTCGCCGGCGAACGTGCTGGGCAACCGCAGGTGGGACCGAAGGACACGGACGTCTTGGTGGCGCTCTACTTCATCGGGTTCGTGGCCGGTCTGGTGGCCGGCATCTCGCCCTGCATCCTTCCCGTGCTTCCGGTGGTGCTGGTAGCAGGGACCACCGGCACGAGCGACGCAGCCCTCGCAGAGGCCGGAGCGAACGTTGGGCGGCGACGGAGCTACCGGGCGTACGCCGTCATAGCGGGGCTCGTGCTCAGCTTCAGCACGTTCACGTTGGCAGGATCTTCGCTGCTGAGCGCGCTCGGACTCCCCCAGGACTTCCTTCGCGACGCGGGGCTGGTGTCCTTGGTCTTGTCGCGGCGGGACTGATCGTCCCTCGCCTCGGACACCTGCTCGAGCGGCCTTTCAGCCACCTGGTCCGGCAGCAACCGAGCGGGAACGCCGGTGCCTTCGTGCTCGGCCTCGGGCTGGGCGTCATCTTCGTCCCCTGCGCCGGACCCGTGCTAAGCGCGATCACCGTGGTGAGCGCCACCCACCGCGTGGGTCTGAGCGCGTTGGTTCTCACGGTCGACTTCGCCACCGGCGCCGCTCTTCCGCTTCTCGTCGTGGCGATGGCAGGCCAACGTGTCGCGTAGCGCGTCGCGCTGATCCGGACCCACGCACCGACCGCGCGACGAATCGGTGGCACCGTCCTCTTGGCGATGACGCTGGCGATCGCCTTCAACCTCACGAACGGCTTGCAGCGCGTAGTCCCCGGCTACACGAGCGCCCTGCAAAAGAGCATCGAGGGGACCACCTACGCGACGAAACAGCTTGCAGCGCTAAGAGGAACCGGAGGCACCAACACGCCACGCTGTCAAGCAGGGGCTAGCGCCCTCGAGTCGTGCGGAAAGGCTCCCGCGTTCGCAGGAATCACGAGCTGGCTGAACACGCCGGGGGAAAGGCCCCTCACGCTGGCGAACCTGCGGGGCGAGGTAGTCCTGGTCGACTTCTGGACATACTCGTGCATCAACTGCCAACGTGCGCTTCCCCATGTAGAGGCCTGGTACAGCGCGTATCACGATGACGGCCTCGAGGTGGTGGGTGTGCACACTCCTGAGTTCGCCTTCGAGCACGTGGTGTCGAACGTCGCCGCGGCGGCACGACAGCTGGGAGTGCGTTTCCCCGTTGCCGTCGACGATGGATACCGGACGTGGAACGCCTACGGGAACGAGTACTGGCCGGCGGAGTACTTGATCGACGCTTCCGGTGAGCTTCGTCACGTGGAATACGGCGAAGGCGATTACGGCACGACAGAGACCTTGATCCGTGAGTTGCTCGTGGCGGCGGACCCCTCGGCACACCTTCCGAGGCGCACCGACGTGCCCGACCGCACCCCGATGCAACAGATCACACCCGAGTCGTATCTGGGTTACGAGCGACTGCAGAACTTCGCGGGCTCGACGGTCGCCCGCAACCGGCCTGCCACCTACCGGTTCCCGGCCTCGCTGCCGCCCAACGAGCTCGCGCTTTCGGGCACCTCGACGGTGGGACCCGAAGAAGCCACCTCCGGTGCAAGGGCAGGTCTCGAGCTTTTGTTCCAAGCTTCGAACGTCTACCTGGTCCTCGGTGGAACCGGCAGGATCGACATAGCAGTTGAAGGGGCACCTACACGGAGCCTCGAGGTGTCAGGAGTACCGCGCCTTTACACCTTGGTTCACGACGCGAGCTATCACGTGGCGGTGCTCACCCTCGATGTCTCCCCCGGAGTCGACGCATACGACTTCACCTTCGGCTGATCGGCCTGTAGCGTCATCGCGTGACACGGCGGTTGACCGAACGAGGAGAGAAGCGCCGGCGGCAGTTGGTCGATTTTGCCGCGCGACTGTTCGCGTCGAACGGATACCACCCGACGTCCGTCTCCGACATCGTCGATTGCCTCGGCGTGGGAAAGGGTGTCTTTTACTGGTACTTCGAGTCCAAAGAAGAGCTGTTTCGTCAGATCCTGATGGACGCCCAGCGAGACCTTCGGAGCGCGCAACGTCAGGCCGTCGCCGACGAACCAGACCCGGTGCGCCGGATCGAAGCCGGCATCGGGGCCACAGTGGAATGGCTCGACGCCAATCGCCACTTGTTCGTCCTCTTGGAGTTCGCCCGCACCGAAGAGCGCTTTGCACCCGTGATCCGCAAAGGCGAGGAGCAGGCGGTCGCCGACGCGCTGCCGCACGTGAAGGCCGGGATCACCGCCGGCCTGATCCGGCACGACGACCCACTGGTACTGGCCCATGCAATCTTGGGAACCACCGATCACCTGGCACGGGTACTCATGCTCGAGCAGGGGCACAGCGCCACCAGCGCATCCGCGGCAACCGTTTCCTTCTGTCTCGAAGGGATTCTCTCCCCCGCCACCGCCGAGCGCCGTCTGGGGCGCGCCGCGAGCTGATCCGCTCGACCTCCTACTGCAACTTGGTCAGAGAGCGGCGCAGGTTGCGAACGGCCTGCCCGATGCGCTTCTCGTTCTCGATGAGGGCGAACCGGACGTGGCTGTCGCCTCCTGGCCCGAAACCCACGCCAGGTGACGTGGCCACCTCGGCATCGGAGACCAAGTAGGACGAGAATTCGAGCGAACCCATCTCGCGATAGGGCTCGGGGACCGGAGCCCACACGAACATGGTCCCCTTCGGCTTCGTCAAGTGCCAACCGATCCGGTTCAGTCCGTCGCAGAGCGCGTCTCGACGCGCCCGGTAGGTCTCGTTGATCTCCTTGGGATAATCCGAAGCCTCGTTCATGGCCACGATCGCCGCTATCTGGATCGGCTGGAAACACCCGTAGTCCAGATAGCCTTTCAGCTTGGTGAGCGCGCCGACGACCTCGGAGTTGCCGACCATGAAGGCCACCCGCCACCCGGCCATCGAGAACGACTTCGATAACGAGTACAGCTCGACGGCGACGTCTTTGGCCCCGGGGACTTGCAGGATCGACGGCGGTTCGTAACCGTCGAAGGCGATGTCGGCATAGGCGAAGTCGTGCACCAGGACGATCTCGTGCTCGCGGGCAAAGTCCACGAGGCGTTGGATCCACGCCAGGTCAACGCATGCGGTGGTGGGATTATGCGGGAAGGACAACACGATCACGCGCGGCTTGGGCCACGCGGACTCCCACGCCTCCATCAGATTGTCGAAGAACGCTTCGGAGGCCGAGGTGTTGTCGTCGGCTGCGGGAAGCTCGAGGCGCACCTGGCAAACCTCCGCGCCTGCGAAAAGAGGGGCGTAGATGTGGATGGGGTACGAAGGCGAAGGAACCAGGGCGCAGTCTCCCGGGCCGAGGAGAACGAGCATCAAGTGCGACAGCCCTTCCTTCGCCCCGATGGTGGTGACGACCTCCGTGTCCGGGTCGAGCTCGACCCCGAAGCGTCGCAGGTACAACGAAGCGGCGGCCTGTCGCAGCTTGGCAATGCCCCTGCTCGCCGAATAGCGGTGGTTGCGCGGGTTGCGTACCGCCTCCGCGAGCTTCTCCACCGCCACCTGGGGCGACGGAAGATCAGGGTTGCCGAACCCGAGGTCGATCACGTCCTTTCCGGTTCGACGGGCCGCAAGCTTCAACGCTTCGATCTGAGCGAAGACATATGGCGGCAACCCGTTGATCCGGCGGAATTCCATCGAGCAAGGTTACCCGTCTCGGTCTCGGCGCAGAACCTCCACCGCCTCGGAGAAGTCCTCGAGAGAACGTGGCCAGGCGCACACCGCCCAAGTGGCCCCGGCGGCCTCGAGCTCATGCAGCGACTGCGCGACCTGAGAAACCTCGCCGTCCAAGGGCCCGCCCCAGGTGACCTCGCAACGTGGCGCAACTACGGCAAGTGCCGAGGGTTGAGCCTCCCAGAGGTTGACCGCAGCGCCCGGACCGAGCTCGACCGCCAGCTCGGTGGTGGCGATCGAGCCGCCCCCGACCCACACGGGCACTTCGAGATCGATGAGGCTGCGCGCCGACCTGCGAAGGGCCAGCCGTCGCTCTTCGGGCCCGCTCACCGCGATCCCGTAGGAGAGGTTCTCACCCGCGCTCTTGTGGTCGCCGGTACCCAACCCCGCTATCAGCCGCCTCGGCGCCATGAAGCTGAGCGACCTGAGCTCGGCGACGAGCACTTCGTCAGGCACGAGACCGACGCGAGCGACGAACGGTCCCAGACAGATTCGCTCTGTGGCCGCTGCCACCGCCCCGAGAACGGGGAAAGCAGACAGCGAGGGGAGGTCGGGCCTTTCGGGTGGCCAGAAGTGGTCGAAGACGAAGACTCCGTCGAGTCCCAGCGCTTCGGCTCGCTGCGCAGCGTCAAGAGCGGCTGCATCGTCTCGGAACGTCGGCAGTGTTATCCCGACCCGCATCGCTCGAGCGCTCTCGGGCGTCACCGCGTTCGAGGCGTACCTGCCTCGTAGCGGTTCCCCCCGCGGGCGACCAGCGCGGCCCCGATCGCCCCTGCCCTGTCGCCGAGAGTGGCCAGGAGGATCTTCACCTCGGGCCGTTGCCGACACCCCTCCATCATCTCGTCAAACGCTTGGCGAACATGTTGAAGAACCAGGCGCACCGCTCCGACCAACCCACCTCCGACGACGATCGTGTCGGGGTCGAGGATTTTGGCCAGGTTGGCCAATCCCAACGCCAGCCACCAGCCAAGTTCTTCGAGAACCGCTCGAGCGTCCGCGTCGCCTGCCAAGGCCGCCTGCGTGACGTGCTCGCCGCGCACCGCCTCGGGATCGCCTTCCGCCAGGCTCACCACCGCGCTCAGATGCCCGGCATGAGCGGCGTCGCGCGCAAGGCGTCCGAGACCGCTTCCCGACGCGTAGCGCTCCCAGCACCCCCGCCGTCCGCACGGGCACACCGGCCCGGCGGGGTTGACAACCATGTGGCCTATCTCGCCGGCAAACCCGTTCGTGCCGCGCACCATGCGCCCGCCCGTCACGATGCCACCTCCGATGCCGGTTCCGAGGGTGACCATCAGCACGTCGGAGGTACCCGCGGCCGCTCCATAGGCCCACTCCCCCACAGTGGCGCAGGTGGCGTCGTTGTCGACCACGACCGGCGAGCCGCCCAGGCGCTCAGAGAGGAGGCTCGCCATGTCCAAGCCGGTCCCGACCGGCAGGTTCGGGGCGAAGCGAAGGACCCCTGCGTCGTCCACGAGCCCAGGGACGCCCACACCCACGCGCAGGGGCGACGAATGGGAAGGGGGACCGACGCGTGCCGCCAGTTGGGTGGCGACAGTGGCAGTCGCCTCCAGCAACTGCTCCCTCGCTCTCTCGGGTCCCTGCGCGCCGCGGGTCCCCGGTGTGGGTACCCGCAAGTCAGCGAGCACAGCGCCGGAGGCGTCGACCGCTAGCCCGAGGACTTTCGTACCACCGACGTCGATCCCGAGGGTCACGGGGCGTTGCACGTCCCCGCTCCCCGAGCTCACGTCGACAGCGACGGCAGGGACTCGACGCGCACCTTCAGCTCCTCGAGGGCCGTGTGCATGATGCGGCTCTGGGCGCGCCTCTTGATGAACCCGGGCAGCGGAACCCGCAGCTCCACCTCGAGGGTGTAGGTCACCTCTGTGCCCCCGTCCGGGACAAGGCGGAACCGGTAGTCGCCGTCGAGCTTCGAAGTGAGGTCACCGGCTATCTGCTTCCAGGCGAGGGTGCGCGGCACGTCCGAGTAGTCGTAGACCAGTGTGTAGCTGGTGCTGCGCCCGAAAGCGCCTGCGCGGAAGGTGACCTCGGCCGGACGCGCCTGCTCGTCCCGGCGGGCCACTGTGACCGCCTTGATGTCTCCGGCCCACTCGGTGTACCGCTCGATGTCGGCCACCACGGCGAAGCACTGCTCGGGGGACGCGGCCACCACCATTCGCTCCGTGGCAAGTTCCGCCACTCAAGGCTCCTTTGTCCTGCTGCTTTGTCCCTGCTGCCCTATACGCTTCATCGGGCACGCACAGCGGCCGGTCGCTCAGACTTCCACGTCGGCCAACGCAACACCCAGCCTACGGGCGAGAAGGTCGTACCTGAAGGATTCCTCGGCCCGGCGCCGGGAGGCCTCGCCCATGCGAAGACGCTGGGCGTCATCAGTGAGCAGGCGGCGAAGCGCCGCGGCCAGCGCGGCAGGATCGGACGGGTCGTCGACAACGAGGCCGGTGAGCTCGTGGACCACCGCCTCGTGCGCCCCTCCGCTGCGTCCGGCCACCTGGGGGACGCCCGATGCTGCCGCTTCGAGGAAGACGATCCCGAAACCCTCTTGTTCGAGCCCGCCCCAGCGTGCCCGGCACGTCATGACGAAGACGTCGGCGGCAGCGACCAGGAGCGGGAGCAAGTCGTCGGGAACCCGGCCGAGAAGGCGCACCGGCGATCCGGATGCCCGGACAAGGCGCGCCAGACGAGAACGGTCGCGACCCTCTCCACCGATCGCCACCGTGAGCCCTGGGAACGACGGCTTCATGGCCGCGGCGGCCTGTATTAGGACGTCCATTCCCTTTCGTGGCACGAGACGGCTCACACTCACCACGAGAGGACCGCCTTCGGGGAGCCGCAACGACGTGCGCGCCTTTACGCGCCCGGCCGGATCGAGCGGCCGGAACCGCTCGGTGTCGACTCCTGGGGGGACGACCGCAACCGGCGCCATGCGCGGCCCGGTCGCCCTGCGCGCTTCGGATGCCGGGTATCCGCCAGCGCAGACCACCAGGCAGGCGCGCCTTAGAACCGACGCCAGCATTCTGCGCGTTAGCGGGAGACGGCCAGGGACCGTCACTTCGGCACCGTGCAGCACCACCGCGTAGGGCAGACCCAGCGAGCGGCCCACAAGACCCAGGGGCAACACCGGGTCGAGGACGACCAACGACGCACCTGTCTCGTTCACCAATTGGTGGATGTGACGAGCGGTGGCCGGCGTCGGCAGGAGCACCCGAGAGCTCACCCGCTCGATCCGAAGACCCCGAGAACGCTGCTCGGCATCGAATGCGGGGGTGTCAGGATGAGACGACGTGGTCAGCACGCAGAACGAGGACGGATCGAGTCTTCGCCACAGCTCCCACAGGTACGCCTGGATCCCGCCGACCTTCGGGGGGAAATCGTTGGTCACGAGGAGGTGGCTCACGATCCGTCTCCGCCTTTTTGCACCACCCCATGCTGGCATGCGACGCCCCGTGAACCGATCCTTTGATCATCACGACATCGCCTTCAGACAGCGGTCCACCGTAGACCGACGGCCGAGTGACGTAGCTGCGGTACGAGCCCGGCTCCCGACAAAAGACGCAGCGCACGCGCTTCGGATACGTCGACCACAACGGCGTCGTCAGGCTCGCGGTCCAGGACGAAGCTGACGAGACAGTCCTCGCAGGCGTCGGTGGACTGCAGCTCGCAGTCATCGCAGCTGATCGAGATCGTGCACTCAGCGTTCATCTGTCGCCCTCCCGTGTCCGGGCTCGTGGGCCCCTGGTCTTATTGACCTCGTCCGTCGCACCATGTCAGGAGGGTGTGTCGGTCGATAGTGCTTACGGTGAGACGGGGCGACCTGCTAGGAAATACGTGGCCTCGGAGCGTGCGCATATAACCACGGTTAGCAGCGACGCTGACCCGACAGCGGAGACGTCCGGGCGCTCACAGCTCAGAAGACGCAGCTTCGAGAAAGAACATTCGTTCACAGATCATGGAGGGCGGCGTCACCGGCTCCCGGCTCCCGGTTCCCGGATCCCGGCACAGACTCGTAGGCTCGGGTGATGCTCCACGCCTTCGTCCTCATAGACGCCGAGCCGGCCCGCGTCGCCCCACTCGCCGATGCGCTCGCCGGGACCGAGGGCATCACCGAAGTGTTCTCGGTGGCCGGTGGCGTGTGCGATCTCGTCGCGATCGTGCGTGTCCAGCACCACGACGAGCTGGCAGACGTGGTGACGAAGAGGATCGCCGCGCTTGAAGGCATCGAGTCGACCACCACACTCGTGGCGTTCCAGGCGTTCAGCCGGCACGACCTCGAGGCGATCTGGGACCTTGGCCCCGCCTGAGCGCTGTCTAAGCGCCGGCGGCTTGCTTCGACACCCGCACAAGCCCGTCGAGCACGGCCCGGGCGTGCCCGTCATCGATGACAGCACCCGCCATCACCACCCCTTCCGCCAAACCGCCGACGAGACCTGCGACCACCAGACCGGCAGCGGCGTTCAGCACCACCACGTCGCGATGCGGCCCGCTCTCCCCACCGAGGACGCGCCTCACCACCTCCGCGTTCGCCGCAGCATCTCCCCCGCGCAGGTCTGCAAGCGTGGCGCGATGCAGTCCGAGCTCGGCGGCGTCCACCGTGTAGCGGCGAACCTCGGCGTCCACTTCGGTGTCCACCTCCAAGACCGTGGTGGGCGCCGTGGTGGAGAGCTCGTCGAGGCCGTCCGCCCCGTGAACAACCATCGCGCGTCGCACCCCGTTCATCACGAGCACGCCCACCATCTTCTCGGCCATCGCAGGGTCGCTCACCCCGACGACCTGGTGACGCGCCCGCGCCGGATTGGCGAGGGGGCCGAGGAAGTTGAACACGGTCGACACGCCGAGATCGCGTCGCACCGGAACAGCGAAGCGCATCGCCGGGTGGTACCGAGGAGCGAAGCAGAACCCCATCCCCGCTTCAGCTATGCAACGCGCGACCTCATCGGGGCCGAGGTCGATCACCACCCCGAGCGCCTCGAGCACGTCGGCAGATCCCGCGGCTGACGATGCAGCGCGCCCTCCGTGCTTGCACACCCGAGCCCCCGCGCCCGCCACAACGAATGCGGCCATCGTCGACACGTTGACTGATCCGCTGCGGTCCCCTCCGGTACCGCAGGTGTCGACCAAATCTCCCGGGATTCTCAAGAGTTCGGCATGCGCGAGCATCGCGCGGACCAACCCCGCCAACTCCTCGACCGTCTCGCCCTTCATGCGAAGGGCTATCACGAAAGCGGCTATCTGTGAGGCAGTCGCCGCACCCGAGAGCACCTGGCCGAGAGCGCACCCGGCCTCGTCCCCCGTGAGGTCCCCACCCGACAACATTCGCCCGAGGACACCAGGCCATCCGCCCATTACCTCAAACGCGTGGGCTTCGACTTCGTCACTCATCGGCACATGAAGCAAGCACACATGACAATGTGGGCACCTTCACCGACTCGAACCGTGACATCGAGGGCCATAGCGTCCATCGCCGGGTAAAAGAGGCTCAGTCCCACCACAAGTCGTGGTCGATCACGCCGCGGGCGATCAGCCCGAGCTGAACCTGGCTCGTCCCCTCCACGATCGTGAGCTGCTTGGCATCGCGATACCACTGCTCGGCGGGGTGGTCCTCCACGTACCCTGCCGCGCCGAGAAGCTGCACGGCGAGAGAAGACGCCCGCACAGCCAGTTCGGTCGCGTGGTACTTCGCCATCGACAAGAACGGCACCCACTCCTTCGTGAAGCATCCCTTGTCCGCCAACCACGCCGCCCGGTAGGTGAGCAGGCGGGCGGCCTCGATGTCGGTCGCACACTTTGCGATCTCCCACTGGATGCCTTGGAAGTCGGCGATCGTCTTTCCGAATGCCTCGCGCTGCTTCACGTACTCCGTGGCGTACATGAGCGCACCCTCAGCGAGGCCGATGCCGCGCGCGGCGACGATAGGCCTCATGGAATTGAGCCCGACCATGGCCAGGCGGAACCCGCCCACCTCGCCGATCACGTTCTGCGGGGGGACACGCACGTCGGTGAGCACGAGCTCCCCGGTGTCCACACCGCGTACCCCCATCTTGTAGTCGGTGCGCCCCACCTCCACTCCCGGCCATGCCCGCTCGACGATGAACGCGGTGACCGAGTCGTGTGCCCTGCTAGAGGCGTCGCCGGTCTTGGCGAAGACGGTGTACCAGTCGGCCTCGCTCACCCCCGACATCCAGCACTTGGTGCCGTTCATCACCCAGCCCCCGGGGACGTCGGCGTCTGGGGTGGCCGTGGTGCGCATCCCCATGACGTCACTTCCCGCCTGGGGTTCCGACAGGCCGAAAGCGGCGTGCTGGGTGCCTCGCGCGATCGGGGGAAGGTACCTGCGCTTTTGTTCTTCGGACCCGGCGATCATCACCGGCCCCGTCGGAAGGCGCGTGAGAAGCAGCATGAGGGCGGCCGCGTTCGAGTACTTGGCCACCTCTTCTATGGCGATCGTGAGCCCGGTGATGCCGGCCCCCGAACCGCCCAGCTCCTCTGGGATGCACAGCCCGAGCAGCCCCGCGTCCCTGAACAGCTCGAACAGGTCCTTCGGGTACTGCCCGGTCTTGTCGATCTCACGCGCCCGCGGGCCCACCTTCTCGCGCGCCAGTCGGCGAACCATGGACTGCAGCTCGGACAACTCGGGCGAGAAGGAGAAATCCATCAGATCGCCCCGAGAGGACTGGCAGCATCATCTGCCAGAAGGACCATGACCCGAAGGCTACCGGAGTGTGAGCGACCACCCTTTGTGGCCGTGCCCGACCGGTAGTGTCGAGCTCGTGCGAGAGACGGTTCGCGACGACTCGGCGTTTCTTGCGAGCTCGAGCGAGGCCCTGAGCGACGGCGGGACCGCCATCGAGGTTGCGGGGCTCACCCGCCGCTTCGGTGACCTCGAAGCCGTGCGGGATGTGAGCTTCGAGGTGGCGGCGGGCGAGACGTTCGGCTTCCTGGGACCGAACGGGGCCGGCAAGTCGACCATGATCTCCATGCTCTGCACCCTCCTGCGGCCGACCTCGGGTACGGCCAGAGTCGCGGGCTTCGACATCTCCACCGAGCAGGCGGAGGTGCGCAAGCGCATCGGGCTCGTCTTCCAGGACACCACGCTCGACGACTACCTGACCGCCAAGGAGAATCTCAGCTTCCATGCCGAGCTCTACGGGGTACCACGGGGTCAGGCGGCCCATCGCCTTCGCGACGTGCTCGAGATGGTCGGGCTCTGGGAAAGGCGTGACAGCCTGGTGCGCACGTTCTCCGGTGGCATGAAGCGCAGGCTGGAGATCGCCCGCGGGCTGCTCCACTCCCCCAGGGTGCTGTTCCTCGATGAACCCACGATCGGGCTCGATCCCCAGACCCGGTCCCACATCTGGGGCTACATCAACGACCTTCGCCGGCGCGAGCACATCACGATGTTCCTCACCACGCACTACATGGACGAGGCCGAGCACTGCGATCGCATCGCGATCATCGACGATGGTCAGCTCGTGGTCATCGACACTCCCGAGGCCCTGAAGGCGAGCGTCGGCAGCGACCGGGTGCAGCTGCACACCCTCGACGACGATGCTGCCATCCAAGCCTTGTCCGAACGCTTCGGGCTCGACGCGACACTGAGCGAGCAAGCGGTGACCTTCTACGTGCCTGGGGGTGAGAGATTCGTTCCCCAGCTGTTCGCGGAGCTCGGCGTCCCAATCTCTTCGGTGAGCATCGCCCGTCCTACGCTGGACGACGTGTTCATGACCTACACCGGCCGGACGATCCGCGACGCCGAAGCCTCCGCCTCAGACCGCATGGCCGCGTCGCCTTGGATGCGCGCGGCGAGGCGGAGGTAGACACCGATGAACGAGCTCACCGATCGCGCTAGTGAGCCAGGCGAGAGCCCTGCGGCTGTGACCACCCCGGCTCCCGGGGCTCGAGGGTCCCCTGCCACCCCTCCTGTGGGGCCTCCTTCCGGTGCGCCCCTTCCCCACGCCACCCCGGCTGCTGTGCGGGTGGCCGGCGGCCGGATGAAGGACGACCTGCGAGCGGTGCGGGTCGTGTGGCGACGCGAGCTCATCCGCTTCAGCCGCAACCGGCTCCGGATCATCACCTCGCTCGTCCAACCCGTGCTCTTCCTCTTCGTACTCGGCACCGGGCTCTCGTCCCTTGTGAGCAAGGGGGTCCCGACCACCGGAGGCATCGACTTTCGCACCTTCATGTTCCCCGGGGTGGTGGCCATGACCGTGCTGTTCACCTCGATCTTCTCCGCTGTGTCGATCGTGTGGGACCGAGAGTTCGGCTTCCTGCGCGAGATGCTCGTCGCACCTGTCCGGCGCGGTGCGCTCGTGGCTGGAAAGTGCGCGGGAGGCGCCACAGTCGCCACGCTGCAGGCACTCATCATGCTGGCCCTCGCCGGGCTGGTGGGCGTGCCCTACTCCCCCGCGTTGCTCGCCACCCTGGCCGCGGAGATGCTCCTCGCCGCGGTGACGATCACAGCTCTGGGCACAGCCCTCGCCTCACGCATAGCCCAGGTGGAGTCGTTCCAGGTGGTCATGCAGTTCGTCGTCCTGCCGCTGTTCTTCCTGTCGGGCGCGCTGTTCCCGCTGAGGGGCTTGCCTTCGTGGCTCGGCGTCCTCACTAGAGTCGACCCGCTCACCTACATCGTCGACCCGATGAGGCGCGCCGTCTTCGCTCACATCCGCACGACGCCGGCTATCGCCAGCCGGTTCGGCGCAAGCGTCACGTGGGGCTCCTGGCACGTGCCCATCGCTCTGGAGCTCGGCTTGGTCGCCTGCTTCGCCGCTGTGATGCTCGCGCTGGCGATCGCAGCCTTCTCGAGAACCGAATAGACGCCCACCGGGGCAACGAGCCGGTCGGGGCACAAACGAGCCAGCCTTAGACGACGGGCCTGGCCTGCCGGCCGTTTAGCCGGCGGCAGCTCAGGCCGACTTGCGGCGCTGGCGGATGATCCGGCGACGCTCGCGCTCGGTGGCTCCACCCCAGACTCCCTCGCGCTCGCGGTTAGCCAGCGCGTGCTCGAGGCAAGCCTGCCGTACCGGGCACATCGCGCAGATCGCCTTGGCCTCTTCGGCGTCCTCGTCCGTCGCCGGGTAGAAGACCTCAGGGTCGATCCCCCCGCAGGCGGCTCGCTTGCGCCAGCTGGCGGTCAAAACGGCGGTCATCGGAGTCACTTCCTCGAGCACTGCGTGCGTCTGACGTCTCTCGCTTCGTGTTATCGGCCGCTCATGGACCCTGTGAGCAGGGACGATGGCCCCGTCCAAGGAAAAGCGGCGAACAAACAGTATGGCCCAAGGTTGCGACGCTTGTAAAGGTCACTCCCGACGAAAATGCCAGGTTGGACCGCTCACCGTTTCCGGATCCGAGGCTTTCTCGAGTCTTGCTCACTGCCACGAACCACCGAGCGCCTCGCTCGCGGCCACGAGCCACCCAGCTGGTCCTTCAGGGCCGCAGGTCGGTCAATAGCTCGGCCCTGGTCTCCTCCGGGAGGGGTGTCGCCTCCTCGTAGGAGCGATGGGCCACCGCGATCGTCACCGGTCCGGCGGCGAAACGCTCCACATGCTCGGGGGTGAGGATGAACTTCACATAATGCACGGACGGCGTGACCGCCTCACGGGTGAGCCCCTGTTCGTGTGCGGTCTCGGGGACGCTGCGAACGACCCCGCTACCAGCCGCGCCGCTCGAACCGAGTCTCAGCTCGACCGACCGCTCGATACCGACGAGCTTCCCGAGCCACTGGCGCAGCGCCGCCTCGCTGGTCAGCTCGATGAAGAGGGTGGCCGACAGTTCACCCGGCGCTGGGATCAACGGGTTGTATATGTCGAGCTCATCTTGGACCTGCTGGTCGGAAACCATCCTCTCGACCCGGACCATCTCTTGGACTTGGAAACGAATCGTCTCGCGGTTCTCGAACAAGAGCGTGACGAGCGGCCCGACCGCCACCCGTCGCGTCCGCTTGAGCTCGATGATCTTCTCGCGGTAGTCGATCCGGTCGCGTTCGTATGCGCGCAGGTCCTCGATGTCATCCAACGTGAGGCGACGGTCGCGCCCCGGGAGTGCCACGACGTCATCGGGCGGCGCGGATGCCACGATCGCTCAGGAGACGAACTTGAGGCCCTCGGTGAACCGCCCGGCGTGGCTCTTCTCCGCCCTGGCCAGCGTCTCGAGCCACTCTGCGATCTCCTCGAAACCCTCGTCTCGCGCCGTACGGGCGAACCCAGGGTACATCTCGGTGTATTCGTAGGTCTCGCCCTCGATCGCCGACCGCAGGTTCTGCGTGCTCGTACCCACCGCGACGCCGGTCACGGGGTCCCCAACCTCACACAGGAAGTCGAAGTGCCCGAATGCATGGCCCGTCTCGCCCTCGGCCACCGAGCGGAACAACGCGGCGACGTCGGGGTAGCCCTCGACGTCAGCCTTCTGCGCGAAGTACAGATACCGGCGGTTCGCCTGGCTCTCTCCGGCGAACGCGGTCTTCAGGTTGGTCTCGGTCTGGGTTCCCTTCAGTGCAGGCACAGTCCTTCCTTCCTCGTCTCTCTCGTTGGGTCTTGCTTGTGTTGCTCCTATTTCTGGATCTCTTGTTGCGCGCGTCTATGCGTTTGGAGCGCCCGGTGACGTGTGGCACCGTGTGCGAGAGGTCTGAGAGGTCTCCTGCCACGCTGGCGGCAATCGCCGCACAGGCCTCGGAACACGACCTCGGCCCCCCCCACCTCGAAACCCTCGTCGGAACCGGTCGGGACGGTCACGTTGCTGAAGTCGGCGTGGAGGTCGCGAACCTTCCCGCACGACCGGCAGACGAGATGGTGATGCACACTCTCGAGATTAGGGTCGAACCTCGAAGTACCGGTCCCCAGGTCCAGCACGGCGACCTCCCCCATGGCAGCGAGCTCGTTCAGGGTCTGGTAGACGGTCTTGAGCGAGATCGTCTCCATCTCCGCCCGGGCAGCCTCGTGCACCGACTCGGCGGTCGGGTGGCTCAGGTCGCCCTGTAGCACCCCGAAGATGCATTGCCGCTGGGCCGTAACCTTGCGCCCGCGGCGACGAAACAGCGCTGTGAGCTCCTCCACCGACTTCACAGCCAAGATGATATCACCAATGATTGTTGATTGACAATCCGTGTCGAGATCGCCGCGTCAAGATCGCCGCGCAAGCGAGTCGAACCAACTCCCGCTGTGACAGGCTGCTGCGGTGCCCCCCGCCCCTGATGCCCGACCGGCCGCCGCCCGGGGCACCTTCGACCGCACAGAGGCCCTTGCCCGGCTGGCCAACGAGCACTTCGACGTACTCGTAATAGGTGGAGGCATCACCGGGGTGGGAGTCGCGTTGGATGCTGCGAGCCGAGGGCTTCGCACCGCGCTCGTCGAGCGCCACGACATAGCCACCGGCACATCGTCCAAGTCCTCCAAGCTGGTGCATGGAGGGCTCCGTTACTTGGCCCAGCGCGAGCTGCACCTCGTCTACGAGTCGTTGCACGAGCGGCAGCGCCTCCTGGAGAACGCGCCCCATCTCGTCACGCCGCTTGCATTTCTCATCCCATTGTTCGGTCGCGACGCGATGGCACAGAAGAGCGCTGCGCGCGCCTACTCGATGACCCTGTGGCTCTACGACGTAACGGGTGGGTGGCGCATCGGCAAGCGTCACCGGCGCGTGGGCCGGGCCGAGGCTCTGGCACACCTGCCGACCTTGCGCACCGACCGTCTCGTGGCCGGCTTCTACTACTACGACGCCTGGGCGGACGACGCGCGCCTCACACTTGCCGTGGCGCGCACGGCGGCGCTCGACCACGGCGCGGTCGTCGTCAATTACACCGATGTGGAGGACCTCCTTCGCGACGCCTCGGGCACGGTGAAAGGTGCCCGGGTGCGCCCATCGGTGCCGATGACCGGCACCGATAGCGCCACCCTCGGTGGTCCTCGCAGAAACGACGCGGGCCTGCGGCCCGAGCATCACACCGGTGCGCACCCCGACGAGGTGTCGCGTCCAGACGGTGGCGCCTTCGAGGTCCGCGCCTCGGTGGTGGTGAACGCCACGGGCGTGTGGGCAGACGACGTTCGGGCACTGGACGAGGGCATGCACCCCCACTCACTGCGGCCGGCCAAAGGCATCCACTTCAGCGTGCCCCGCTCGAAGCTACCCACCGACATCGCTGCTGTGGTCCGCGCCCCGAAGGACCGCCGCTCGGTCTTCGTGGTGCCGTGGGCCGATGGAGACGACGTGTACGTCGGCACCACCGACACGGCCTGGGACGGCACACTCGACGATCCCGCCTGCTTGTCGGAGGACGTCGACTACCTGTTGGACGCGGTGAACGCGGTGGTGGTCGAGCCGCTGTCACGCGACGACGTGACCGGGGTCTGGGCCGGGTTGCGGCCGCTTCTGGCACCGGGGGGCACCAACCACTCGAACGGGCGCAGAGGAAACGAACCGATGAGCACGCCGGCCAGGTCGTCGAAGCCCTCCAAGAGGACGGCGATGAGCGAACGAACCACCGACCTGTCACGACGCCACCGCGTGCGCAGCTCCTCGGGGAACCTAGTCACCGTCACAGGGGGGAAGCTCACCACCTACCGTCGGATGGCCGAGGACACGGTGGACGAGGTGGTGCGTCTGCTGGGCGCGCCAGCCACTGCCGGCTTGAAGCGTTGTCGCACCGAGAGGTTGGCCATCCGGGGGGCGGCGGGACTGGCCGAGCTGCTCGAGCCTGGCGCCGCGCGCGCCCATGGACTTGATGAAGAGGTGTTTCGCGCGCTCGTGCGACGACACGGAGGAGAGACGCCTTCGGTGCTCGAGCTCGCCTCGGGGCGTCCCGAGCTACTCGAGCCGCTCGTGCCGGGGCTGGCGCAGCTGCGCGTGGAGGCCGTCTGGGCGGCGCGCGAGGAGATGGCCCTCACCATCGACGACGTGCTGTCGCGGCGCACACGCGCCACCCTTCGCCGGGCCACTGCGGCCGTCGAGGTCGCAGGCGACGTGGGTGAATTGCTCGCAGCTGAATGGGGACGACCCCCCGACTGCGTCGCAGATGAGGCGAGAACCTTCGCCGACGAGGTGCGGCGCGACCTCGCTCGGGCGGGTGTCGGACCGCCCTCATCAGACGCCGCGCGCTCACAACGGGTAGCGAGAACTGCGGGCGCGTCAGAACCTCCTCCAGAACGGGCGCGGGGATGAGTAGCCCGGTCCCGGTGATCGAGGTCGACGCAGAACCGGCAAGAGTCGCCGAGCGTCTCGGGGGACCGCGAGTCCCGGTCGACGACGCGCTCGTTGAACGACTCCGCTCTGTGTGCGCCATGGTGGACGTCGACGACGTCTCGCGCATGGACGCCGGCCGTGACTGGTGGCCGATCACCATCGCCTGGGCCAAGCGCGGCGAGGTGCCGGCACGCCCGGGGGCAGTGGCACGCCCGACCGCGGCAGATCAGGTCGCCGCTGTGCTGGGCGCCTGCAACGAGGCGCGCGTCCCGGTGACCCCAATGGCAGGGCGTTCGGGGGTGTGCGGTTCGAGCGTGCCAGCCTTCGGCGGGGTGGCGCTCGACCTGAACGCGTTGTCGGGGATCACGGACCTGGACACCAAGTCGCTCCTCGCTCAGGTGCTCCCGGGCACTTTCGGGCGCGAGCTCGAGGAGGAGCTCCGCGCGCAAGGCGCCACCCTCGGTCACTGGCCCCAGTCGATCGACATCTCCAGCGTGGGCGGCTGGTTGGCGTGCCGCGGAGCGGGCCAGTACTCGACCCGCTACGGGAAGATCGAAGACATGGTCGTGGGACTCGAGGTGGCCCTCGCCGACGGGAGGATCATCCGCACCGGTGGCCGTGGCCCCCGAGCTGCCACCGGGCCCGACCTCACCCAGCTGTTCGTGGGATCGGAGGGCACCCTCGGCGTGGTGACGGGCGCACTCCTGCGGACACACCCCGCTCCCGAGACGCAAGCAAGCCGCGCGTTCGGGTTCGGGGCGTTCGCTGACGGGCTCGAAGCCTGCCGCCGGGTGCTCCGCCGAGGAGCGACGCCGGCCGTGCTCCGCCTCTACGACCAGCTGGAGTCCGCCCGCAACTTCTCGCTGCACGACCGTTGCGTGCTGGTCGTCCTCGATGAGGCCGACCCTTGCGTGCTAGAAGCGACGTTGGGGATCGTGGACGCCGAGTGCGCGCGAACCGGCGGCGAGCCGACCGGCAAAGAAGACGACAGAATCGTCCAGCGGTGGCGCGAAAGCCGCAACGACGTCTCCGCCCTGGCGCCGTTGTACCAGGCGGGGATAGTGGTGGACACCATCGAGATCTCCGCGCGCTGGTCGGCGCTGGAGAACATCTACCGCGATTGCGTCCGCGCCCTGGAGGCGATCCCGGGCACCGTTGCCGCCTCGGCACACCAGTCGCACGTGTACACCGACGGTGCCTGCCTCTACTTCACCTTCGCCGGTCGCATGCCAGAAGTGCACGGCGCTTCGGACGCCGGCGCCGAGACCGAGTCCGAAGACGCGGAGGCGCAAGATGCCTGGGCGCAGAGCTACTACGTAGGCGCGTGGCAGGCGGTGATGGACGTCGTGCTCGCCCGTGGGGGCGCGATCAGCCACCACCACGGAATCGGGATCAACCGGGCACGCTTCATGCCGCAAGCGCTCGGGGCCGGCCTCGACGTGCTCGTCACGATCAAGAACGCTCTGGACCCCCGCGGCATCCTGAACCCGGGCAAGCTCGGTCTGCCCTCCCCTTTCGGTGAGATCCCCTGGCCATGACCCCTCGGAAACCCACTCCGACACGCGCTCTCGACGACGCAGAAGTGTGCGCCAGAAGCGGGCAGTCGCTTGTCTTGCAGCGGCTCGGTGCCACGCCCCGTAGGTACCATCCCGGACATTTCTGATGAGCATCCTGGTGGTCGACGTGGGAACGTCCGGCGTACGGGCGGGGGTCGTGCGCCCGGACTCGAGCATCGATCACGTCCACTTCGTGGAGGTTCTCCCCACCTCTCCCGCGCCCGCCTTCGTGGAGCTCGACCCGACTGCGATCGCACGAGCCACGCTCGAGGTAGCGCAACGCACGCTGCTCGGGGCAGGTGAGGTTCGAGGGATCGGCGTCGCCAACCAGCGTGCTTCGGTGATCGTCTGGGACCGTCGCACCGGCGAGCCGGTGGGGCCCGGGATCGGCTGGCAGGACCTGCGGACGGTCGGCATGTGCCTGGCGCTCAAGGAACAGGGCATCACCCTCGCTCCCAACGAGTCGGCGACGAAACTCGGCATGCTTCTCGACATGGCCGATCCCGAGCGAAAGCGTGACCTTTGCTTCGGTACGGTCGACACATGGGTCATCTGGACGCTCTCGGGCGGGACGCTGCACGTGACGGACTCCACGAACGCCGGCGTGACCGGGCTCCGCCTTGCCGACGGCACCGGCTGGGACGAAAGGATCCTCGAGGCTCTGCGCATCCCGGCAGGCGTGCTGCCCGAGGTGGTGGACTCGTCGGGGGTGGTCGGCGAGGCCTGTGTGCTCGAGGGCTCCCCGGCCATCTGCGGGATCGCCGGGGACCAGCAGGCATCGCTCGTCGGCCAGGGCTGCACGTTGCCCGGGATGGCCAAGGCCACTTTCGGCACCGGCGGCATGCTCGACTGCTGCATCGGGCACGTGCGTCCCGCGTTCATCCGTCGCGGCGAGGCCGGCACCTTCCCCATCTGCGCCTGGCAACGCGCGGGGCGCATCACCTGGGGGGTGGAGGCGATCATGCTCTCTGCAGGCACCTGCGTGGAGTGGCTGCGTGACGACCTCGGCGTGATCGACAGCGCGGCCGACTCAGAGGAGATCGCCGCCTCGTGCGAGGACACCGGTGACGTCTGGTTCGTGCCGGCCCTCGTGGGAACAGGCACTCCCGTGTGGGACTTCGGGGCACGCGGCACGTTTGTCGGGATCACCCGCGATACACGACGGCCCGAGTTTGTGCGCGCGGTGCTCGAGGGGATCGCTCATCGAGGTGCGGACCTTCTCGAGGCGGCAGAGTCCGACACGGGCCTCGAGATCGACCGCTTGCGCGTCGACGGAGGCATGTGCGACAACGACACCTTCGTCGCCGCACTGGCCGACGCGATCGGACGTCCGGTGGAGGTCTCCCCGGTGCGCGAGGCGACAACGCTCGGTGCCGCCTATCTCGCCGGGATGGCCCTCGGCATCTGGGACGGAGAGCACGAGGTGGCTGCGGCGTGGAAACCCGGTCGCGTGGTGGAGCCCACCAACGGCGACATCAGGCGGGCAGCGAGCCGAGAGCGGTGGCTCACAGCGCGCGAACGAGCCCTGAACATCGTCCCCGAGCTGTCGGCCCTGGAGTTCTGAACCACTTCGAAGCGCCAAGGGGCTCAACGTGTTCGCGCGAGGGCTTCATCGAAACTTGCACCGCGCTCGAGCAACTGCCGGTAACACATCAACTGACGCGGCATGCTGAACCCGAGGGCCCCCGTCAGCCTGCCGTTACGACCGTAGGCAGCGACGAAGCGGCGCTCGGGGACCGACCCGTCCACCACCACCACCTCGTCGTCGGGACGAGGACTTCCGAGCACCTGGATCCTCACGTCGTACTGGTCCGACCAGAAGTAGGGCACAGGCACGTAGGAAGGCGCGTGGGCGCGCCCGGCGAGAAGGTCGCGTGCCGCGGCCACACCTTGTTCGGACGCGTTGGTCCAGTGCTCGATGCGCACCTCACCACCGAGGCTCTCGTCATACCAGCGAGCGACATCGCCTGCCGCCACGATGTCATCCGTCGCGTGCAGAGTGGCATCGACCACTATCCCGTCACGCACTTCGAGACCCGAGCCGTCGAGCCAATCGGTGCTTGGGACGACTCCGATCGCCACGAGGACCACGTCGGCCGGCACGACCGTTGCGTCGTCGAGCTCGACCCCGTTCACTGCGAACCCTGACACCCCTACCCCCGTGCGCAGCTCCACACCATGATCGCGGTGCAACGCGCTGCACTCGGCCCCTATCTGCTCGCCGAGCGCGCCCTCAAGAACAACCGAGAGAACCTCTATGACCGTCACCGAAGCGCCGCGTCCGTGACACGTCGCTGCCACCTCCGACCCGATGAAGCCCGCCCCGACCACCGCCAGGCGCGTCCCCGGTTCCGCCGTCGCCTCTCTGAGCGCGCTCGAGTCCTCCAGGGTCCGAAGCACGTGTACCCCGGCAGTGTCCCCGACGCCCGGGAGGGTGCGCGGATGCGCGCCGGTGGCGATCACCAGCCCGTCGAACTCGACCTTGCTCGCGTCATCAAGCTCCAGCCGGTGTCCCTCGGCATCGAGAGCACGGGCGCTGTGGCCCAGCCGCAAGTCCAAGCCGAGCGCCTCTATCGTCTCGGGCTCGCGAAGGCGCACGCGGTCGAGCCCCCAGGTGCCCGCCAGGAACTGCTTCGACAGGGGCGGCCGATCGTAGGGGAGGTGGTGCTCGGCACCGATCAGCACGATCCTGCCTTCGAACCCCTCGGTCCGAAGCGTCTCTGTCGCGCGTAGACCGGCCAGCGACGCGCCTACGACCGCGACCGTGGAGCTTTCGTCGAGCACCCGCCGAGGCTAGCTGCAGTTCCTAGAGCCAAACGGGCGATCCCTGAGCTCTCAGCCTCCGAACATGGCCATCCACTGTTCGGGGGTGCGCATGCGAAAGACGTAGTTGTGCCGCCTGGTGGCGCCCAACGTGGCAGAGGGCTCGGGCGAGTAGAGGTGACCGGGGTAGAGCAACGTGTCGTCCCCGAACCGGGCGAGGCGCGTGGTCAGCGACTCATACATCTGCTCGGGGTCGCCGCCGGGCAGGTCAGTGCGCCCACAGCCTTCGAGGAACAGCGTGTCGCCCGAGACGAGGCGCCCCGCCACCGAGAAGCACTGGCTTCCGGGAGTGTGTCCCGGGGTGTGCACCACCTCGATCTCGAGCTCGCCGACCTCGACCACGTCCCCGCTGTCGTGCTTGGACAGCTCGTCCTCGGAAAGGCCGGTGGCGCGCACCATCCACCTCGCCTCTTCACGTTGGACGTGCACGGGCACCTGCACACGTTCGAGCAGGTTCGTCACTCCCTCGATCGGGTACCCCATCAGGTCCCCGCCCACGTGGTCGGCATGGAAGTGGGTGGCGAGCACTCCTGTGAGGTGCATCGCGTCGGCTTCCAGTACGCCGAGAACCCCCGCCACGTCGTACGCGGGGTCGACGACAACCGCATCCCCACTGCGACGATCGCCGATCAGGTAGCAGAAGTTCACCATCTGGCGAGCCACCGGGTCCTCGGCGGCGAAGTCGCGGCCGGAGAGCAGCTGGCGGAAGTAGAGGCGGTCTTCGTCTTGCATGCGATGGCTCTCGGATGGATCTTTGGACAGGGTGGCGGTGCGCCGGCAGCGGTGGTGGGCGACCCCTCACCGAGCGACGATAGAGGAGAAATGGCGGCGCGTCACGCCCGCTGGTCAGCTCGCAAAAGCCTCGAGCTTGGTCACCAAGGCGCCGAGCACCTTGTCCTGCGCCAACAGGTGGTCCTGGATCTGTACGGCCTCATGCAGCACAGCGTCTGCGTCCTTGTACGTGGCGTCGGCACGCTTGTCGGCTGCGGCCGCCTGGATGTTCTGCCCGACGATGATGATTGGCAGCAAGATCAGCTGGAGGAAGTTGGAAGACACCCAAGCGACGATGATGGTCAGGTTGTGGCTCTTGATCGCGGACGGGAGGCTGACGATCGCGATCGCCGCGAAGACATAGCCGCACACCATCGTGCCCACGATCAGGGTGATCTTGAGCCCCAGCCACGAGTTGAACCGGGCGAAGACATTGCCTGTCGCGCGTTGATCGTCGACCTTGACCGGGCCTGGAGCCTGCCCGGTGATTCGCGCCCTCGTCCGGTGGTGTGGGACGTAGTTGTAGACCGTGTCACTCATGGCGGACCCTTTCGTGTCGTGTCGGGCTTGTCGCAGACCTGCTGGGCTCACCATTTGCGCACCAGGTTCGATCGGGGCGACGGTTCAGCGGTACACCTTGCGCTCGAAGAGGGCGTGCGATCCCGCCACCCGATCGAGGAAGAGAAGGCCGTCGAGATGGTCGAACTCGTGCTGAACCGCCCGAGCCTCGAAGGCGTCGACTTCCAAAGTGAGCCGCTCACCGTCGATCCCGGTCCCCACCACAGTTAGGCGCCGCGCTCGCGTCACATCGCCTGTGAGATCGGGGACGCTCATGCAACCCTCCCTGGCAACCTCAGGATCCTCGCTCGCCGTTATCGCCGGATCGAACAAGACGAAGGGCCCGTGGCACGAGCGCGCCTTGCGGTGACCGGTGACGTCCACCACGAAGGCGCGCAGGCTCAGACCGATCTGCGGAGCGGCCAGCCCAACGCACGCCGGTGACGCGCGCATCGTGTCGAGAAGGTCCTCAGCGAGCGCACGCGCCTCGTCGTCGACACGCCCGACCGGTGCGGCGACCGCGCTCAGAACCCGATGGGGCAGGACGAGGACCGGGCGAACCGCCATCAAAGCCGCATTCGGAGTGCTTCAGAGAAGGTCGGCTTCGTCACGGTGTGTGGTGCAATGCACACCGAGCTCAGAAGCCGCCTCGCCGACGTGTCGTGCCGCGGCTTCTGCGGCTTTGCCAGCTGGGAGGGTGACCCGCAGGGTCATCACGTAGACCGCAGAGTCAGGCTCGCCCACGACGTGAGTGGCCACGTCGACAACGTTCCCTCGCGCCTGCGCCAGGGCAGTGGTCACAGCGTGGACGATGCCAGGACGGTCCGCTCCGTGCACAGCAATCGTCCAGGCTTCTCTCGCTTCTACGCTCGCCTGGGCCTGACTGCCCGGGCCGGGGGCTTGCGCCCTATCTGCCTCCTCGGCGCGCACCGCTGCGTCGCTCAGGGGCCGAACAGCGAGCGTCAGGTCGAAGGCATCAGCGATAGGGGTGAGGGCGCGCTCGAGCGCCTCTCGGTCCACCTGCGGGGGCGTCGCCACCACCAGGAGTATGGCGAAGTGACCCCGCAGGATCGTCATGGTGGAGTCCTCCAGGTTGCAGCCGAGGTCGACGAGCGCCCCACTTACTCCTGCGACAATGCCGGGCCGGTCGGCGCCGAGGGCGCTCAGTGAGAATCGGGCCATCACCGAACGTTAGAGCACCGCAAACAGGACAACCTCTGCCGATCCGCGCACGCTCCTGGAACGACAGGTCTCAGAAGAGAGGCTGCGCCCCGGGCGAGTCGCGCCCTGACCTGCTGGTAGACGAGGCCGCCGCGTCGCCTTCGTGGTCGCGCACCTCGAGCTCCTCCTCGAGGCCGCCCTCTGCCACTGCCTCGTCCTCCAGATCCTCGTCGTCTCGTTCGTCCTCCTGGAAGTCGTGGGCCCGTTGCTCGTCTTCTCGGTCGTCGTCGTCCTCGCTCTCGTCGGCGTCCTGAACGTCGCCATCGCCCCGGTCCTCGTCGTGCTGCTGCTTCGTTCCCCGGTTCACCGCGTCGAGCCGGGGAACCAGCTCCTCGACTTGCACACGGGTGCGGCGGATGCGCCGGTCGAGCTCGTCGACGATCGCCGTCGCACGCTCGAGGCGTGCCACCAGCTGGTCGACGTCCACGTCTCGCTGTTCGAAGAACTCGACGATCGAATCGAGCTCCTCGCTCGCCTCGGTGTAGGTGAGCTCGCTCACCGCCACGTCCGGCGCAGACGCCTCTCGGTCCGAGACGCTCATTGTCCCTCCCCTGTTCTTCGTTCATCGGTGACCGGCGAATCCTCGGTGCCCGGCAAGGCCTCGGTCGGCGACTTCGTCACGACCTCCACGTCTCTCACCTTCGACCGCACCGTGCCGTCGGCGAACCTCGTCAGGAGCACCGTCTCAGGTGCAAGGCCCACCGCTGACCTCACGAGGCTCCCGTCCTCGTCGAGTGTGATCGTGTAGCCGCGCTCCAGCTGTCGGTCGACGTCGTAGGCGGCAAGCAGACGTCGCCACGACAGGACCCGATCGCCTTGCCGGTACAGCTGTCCCCTCACAGCAGGCCCGACACGTGATGAACGCTGGGTCAGCGAGAGCGACGCCGACTCCGTGCAACGAGGCCCCGCCGTGGCCAGACGAGACGACCGGGCCTGCAGGCGCTCGACGTGTCGGTCGAGCTGGTTGCGCGCAGAAGTGCACAGACGCGTTCGCGTCCGCGTGTCGCGCCGTGAGACGTACTCGATCGCTTCCACCGCGCGCTGGATCACCACACCAGCCGCTCCGACCACTCCGGCCCACCGCTCGGTGACTCGCGCGACCAGCTCCTGGCCGCACTCGGTAGGGGTAACGAACGCCCGGTTCGCCACGACGTCGGCGACCGACTGGTCGCCGGTGTGTCCGATCCCCGTCCACACAGGTATCGGAGCCGCCGCGATAGCCCGAGCCACTAGCTCTGTATCAAAGGCTGCCAGATCACCTTTCGACCCACCTCCCCGGACTACCAAC
>Ga0224558_1001060_pt1 | contig 30340 bp, 21 predicted proteins | sample 714S32024metaG_FD_180682 | JGI IMG/M metagenome (GOLD analysis project Ga0224558, IMG submission 180682) | Peat soil microbial communities from Stordalen Mire, Sweden - 717 S3 20-24 | ecosystem: Environmental > Terrestrial > Soil > Wetlands > Peat | place: Sweden: Norrbotten County, Stordalen... | reverse complement strand
AAAGCTGTTCTTGGCGTCGCTGCTTCTCTCTTCGGCCCATTCCCATGCCCGCATTCTACGAACCCACGCTGTGGCTCACACAATAATTTTTTCTCAGGAATCCAGACTTGCACCACGGCCTGCTAGTCCGTGCTCGGTTTTTTCGGCGTTAGATCGCAGGCTTGCTTGATGCGATCCAGATTCAGGCCGGCGGGAGAAAACTCGGCGATTTGTCGTCCGCTCCGCGTTGGGAGTTCCACCTTGAAGACCTTGGACCCGATCATGCCGCGAACCGTGCCTTTGTCCATGGAAAGGAAGCGGCCGCGCATCCAGTTCCAGCCCTTGAAATAGTGCGCATCGTCGACGCGCACCATAACTTCCAACTGGGGCTGTCCCCAGAAGCCGGGGCGGTTCGGCGGAGCTAGTCTGACGCCGGGGTTAAAGTCCGCCCACTTGAGCTTGCCGTCATTGCAAGACAGATTCACTCTGGGCTTGTACTCCGGGTCTTCGCGAAAATAATTGTCCGCCTGGATTTCAAAGCGCACTTTTTTCGCGCCCGTCATCTTGTCGCTGGAGTGAAACTCCAGCCATTTTCCGCCGGCGCTGACGCCGTCCGTTTCGTCCTGATAAGGCGTCATGGCGCCACTCTGGGCGCAAGCCCATGCCGCTGCGCCGATCAAACAGGATAAAAGAACGGCTCTCGCCGCCAAATCAAAACCGATTGTCTTACCAAACAAGCGCGATACTTTCAAGATCTCCTCCTGACAATCACACCCCTACATACTATTGAACCCGGAAGCTCCCGAAAAGTTGTATGGAATGGTGCAAAGAGTTTCGCACGCGATGCGCGTCTATAAACGTTGAAAGGTGCGACCCCGATCCTACTCGTTGCGCGACAACGGCGCTGCCGAGAACGAAAGTAGACTTGGGCGTGGAACCGCCAAGTGCAAGACTTTGCACCTGCCCTTAGTAATTGGGATTGTGATTCCACCGCCTTTAGCTGTATAAAGGGCTCGATGATTATTACAGTTTCCTTTAAGTTCTCGCTTTCGCAGTAAGCCCCGTCCCCGGTGTTCCAAGTGCCTATCTACCAGGGTAAACTCCGGCTCCCGGCTGTTGTATTTGGAGGAAACAAGGCAATGCGCAGTTTCTTGTCACCCCATGTTGTGAAAATCCGTTTCAGCGCGGCTTCCCGGACCATTCATCAATTGAGCATTCGTGAATCGATGTGTGCGTCGCCTGCCCGCAATCTTTGCCTGACTGTGCTCGTCGTCTGTATTGTCTTGCTGTCGCCTTCGTTCGCGCAGCAGCCTTTTCCCACCAGCCGCTTTGATAGCGCCCGCGACGGCGCGAATATTTACGAGACTCTGCTCACCCCTTCCAACGTCAACAAGAACAGCTTCGGCCACCTCTTCAGCTTTCCCGTCGACCCTGGCGTGGCTGCGTCCCCCAACGCCGACGTGATGGCCCAGCCCCTGTACATGCCCAACGTGAATATTTTGGGGCAGGGAACCCTGCACAACGTCGTCTACGTCGTCACCATGGCGGATTCGGTCTACGCCATTGATGCCGACACCGGCGCCCAGCTCTGGTACGCCAGCATGCTCAATGTCGGTGGCACTCCCGCCACTGTCAGCGACAAGACGTTGCCCTGCGGTCTCGGAAACGGTTTCGATGAGGAAGGCATCATTGGAACTCCCGTCATCGATACCACCACCAAGACCATGTACCTGGTGGCCAAGACTGCTCTGAACGGCACCGTCCGTCACCACATCCACGCTCTCGACATCACCAGCGGCAATGAGCAACCGGGCAGCCCCGTCCAAATCACCAACATCCAAACCACCAGCAATAAGGGACACGTCACCGTCTTCAACAGCCTTCACCAGAAAAACCGCCCCGGCCTCTTGTTGCTCAACGGTGTCCTTTACATGGGCTTCGGCTCGAACGGCTGCAACGACCAAAACAGCGGCTGGGTCCTTTCCTATAACGCAAGCGCCGTTATGGGGAGTCCTGAGTATCTGGCCCCACTCGCTGTCTTCAACACTTCGCCCGACTGGGGATTGACTTCCATCTGGCAGGCCGGCACCGGTCTTGCCGCTGATGAAGCCGGCAACATCTTCTTTGAGACCGCCGAAGTCGCGGGCGCGGGCCACTATGATCTCCCAACCGGTGGCCAGACGTACTGCAACAGCGTGGTGAAGCTTTACCCGGATCTCACGGTTTACGATTATTTCACCCCTTGGACCGTGGCCTACCTCAACACCCACGATCTCGACTTGAGTTCGACAGGGTTAACCATCCTCGCCGATCAAGACGACAGCCCCACCCCCCATGAACTCGTCGCCAGCGGCAAGCAGGGCTGGGTCTACGTTCTCGATCGCGACTCTTTGGGAATGTACGCCCCGGGCGGGCCGACCGATCCTCAGATCGTCCAGGAATTCCCTCTGCTCGAAAAAAGCGCCAACCCGGAAAATGACTACAACGTCCAGTTCGGTTCTGCCGCCTACTGGAACAAGACCGTGTACTTCGCGCCCGATGCCTCCCCGCTATTGGCTTATCCGGTGTCCGGCGGAAAACTCGGCACTCCCGGTATGACCGCCCAGAAATATAGCGGCAGTCACTCCCCATCCATTTCCGCCAATGGCAACACCAACGGAATTGTGTGGGTGATCAGCGGTAGTGAACTTCTCGCATTTAACGCCTGTACGGCAAGCGCACCGCCAGGGACCTGCCAGAACCAGTACGCTCCTCTCGAACTGCTCTATTCCACGATTCAGGCCCCTAACAAGCGCGACGCGCTTCCACCCGTGGGCCATTTTGTCACTCAGACTGTCGCCGGCGGCAAGCTCTTCGTCGGCACCCAGACTAGTCTCGAAGCCTACGGACTCTTTCCCGTCGTCACCGTTGCCTTAGGCGGCGCCCAGACTGCTACAGTCGGCACCGCGCTGCCCAATTCCATCCAAGTCCAGGTCGCCAATCCATATAACGGACAACCCGACGCCGGCGCTACCGTCAACTTCAGCGATGGGGGCAAAGGCGGCGTGTTCTCTCCCTCCTCCGGCCCTGGCACCGGTTCCGTCACCACCGACGCCAACGGCAACGCTTCCATCACCTATACCGTTCCGCAAAAATCTGGCACCTACAACCTGACGATGTCCGGGACCGGCTTCGGTACTGCCACCACCACTGCTACCGCGGCTGCCGCGGCCGCCATTAGAATCATTTCCTACGGCGGAGCGAAGCAGACCGGTACAGAAGGTTCCATCCTCCCTAACCCTATCGTCGCGCAGGCCCAGGACACTTACAAGAACGGCGTCCCTGGTGTCACCATCAACTTCACCGCCAACAATGGTGGCGTTCCCAATCCGTCTTCCGTGGTCACCGACGCCAATGGCTTGGCTCGGACTACTCTACAGTTGCCGGCCACCGTCGCCACGGTCACTGTCACCGCCAGTTCCGCCGGTTTGAAGAACGTCACCTTCGTCGAGTACTCCGTGGCGGCTGGCGGCAATAATCAGTCCGGTACCGCCGGAACGCAATTGCCCTAAGGTCCTCGCCGCGTCTTCACCGAAACCGTGCAATAGCCTCAAGTGTGGACGCAGGCGCCCGCGCCCGCGTCACCGTGTGCGCCGAATCCAACGTCACTGTGCGAAGCCGATCTAACTCGGCTGAGTCCGTTGTAGCTAGTCTTTTCTAGTCCCTCGTTTCTATTCAGTCTTTCCGCCCTGAGGGCCAAGCAAGAAGGCGCGGATAGCTCCCCGCCCCAGATTACAAAGTTACCCGATTAAGGAATCTCTTGGCCAATTGACTTCCCCTCCGTTTCGCGGGAAACTCGCCTCAGAGCCTGCTTTCCCCCAATATCACCGCAGGCGGCCGGAATACGAAAAAATGCTTCCGCAACGTATGTCGAGGTCCGAGTTCCACCCTGACGATTCGCCCCCTGACCCGACCCTTACGCTTGAGCAACACCGCCTCGCCGGTTTTCCACCGGACGTCGCGCTCGATTTAGTCTTCAACACGCTCGTAGTCCGCGCCGCCGAAGCCACCCGGGCCAACTCCGCCGCCCTGGCTCTCGTCAACGGCGACGAAATGGTTTGCCGCGCCGCCACCGGACCCTTCGGCCCCGATCTCGGCGCCACCCTCAACGCCCGCGACGGTCTCTCCGGCGCCTGCCTCGAAACCCGTCAGTCCCAGCTTTCCGTCGATACCGAGTTCGACCCCCGCGTCGATCCCGCCATTTCCCGCCGCCTCGGGATCCGCTCCATCCTCATCGTTCCCGTCTTCGACAGTAGCGACAAGAACGTTCTCACCGGGATCCTCGAAGTCTTCTCGCCCTCTCCCGCCGCCTTTTCCCACTCCGACCAGAGACTGCTCGAAGGTTTCGCCGAGGAGTGCGCCCGCATTCGCGACGCCGGCATCGAACTCGGTGAGCAGCGACCCGCCGCCGCAGTCGCCCCGCCCGAACTCGTTCCGCCCCGGCCTGCCGCGACAGTCGTTCCGCTCGAACTCGTTCCGCTCGCGTTCGTCCCGTCGGAGTTCATTGCAGCCAGCCCCCCGCCCGTTCGCCGCCCTCCTTACGAAGCCTGGACTCTCGTCGTTGGAGCTCTAGCCATTCTCGCCATCATCGCGGTCAGCTTCCTGATTGGTTCGCGCATCGGATGGCTCCGCCCGGCCCCATCTCATGCCCAGATCTCTCAGCCCATTCCGGCCGAGCCAATAAAACGAGCCGACGAGACAAAATCAGCCGACGCGATAAAGTCGGCTGACGCGACAAAATCGGCCGACGCGACAAAATCCACCAGGACAAAGTCAAAGCCAGCAGCGCCACCAAAATCTACCGCCGCTCCCGCTCCTGCCGCGGATGAATTAGTCGTCTACGAAAAAGGCAAAATCATTTTCCGCATGAAGTCCGATTCCACCAAGCCGAATTCCGCCAGGCAAGGCAGAGATTCCACGGTAGAAGCATCGTCTCCGAATGGGGTTGCTGCGACGAAGATCGCCGCAACCAAGAGCGACTTAACGAAGAGCGCCGCAAAGAACATCGACCCAACCCAAAGCGTTAAGCTAGATCCCGAGGAAGCCGGCGCCCGCCTCCTCAGCCGCACCGAGCCCGAGTATCCTTCCGAGGCCATCGCCGCCCACCGCTCCGGCAATGTAATCCTCGAAGTCGAAGTCGCCGAAGACGGCTCGGTCTTTTCCATTCGCACGCTCAGCGGAGACCCCCTCCTAGCCGCCGCCGCCGCCAAAGCTGTCCGCAACTGGCGCTACCAACCCTACCGCCGCCACGATCAGCCCTCCCAGTTCCAGACGAATGTAACGCTGACCTTCACCCTCCCCAAGTAACCGCTCGCAATACTGGCTGTCAACGAAGCAACGCTCGCAGTCCGACGTTATGCGGAGCCTGATAGGTGCTAGCGGCCGCGTTGAACTGGGTTCGGGAATAAGGGACGGATGAACAGCCTGTCCCTTTTTATTGGGCGGTTACGCCTCGGCGAGAAGCTTCGCGGCCTCGGCGGTGCGCTCGCGCAGCTTTTCGAGTGAGCTGCGGAGAGTCTCACTGTTTGCCCGTGTCTCCGGATGCTGGCCGATGGGCTGCTGACCGATGATCGACGCGAGCCGGTCTATGGCGTCAGCGAGGCGGGTGGCGAGATCGATGAGGATTACCAGGGAATCGGCGTGCAGTTTCCAGATGGAGCGGGAATTCCGCGAGCGCTTGAGTTCCTCTATCTCGGTGGCGACGCGCGCAGCTACGGCGACGACGCGAAGCAGCATTCGCGCAGAGTCCGCCCGCGGTCCTGCTTGTTCGAGATAGTCGGCGGTGTAGGCCTCAATCTCGGCGGGACTGAGCATCAGGTTGAAATAGCGCATGGGCACGATCTGCCGGAATTTGGGATCGGCAACGCGCACGAAGACACGGATCGATTCTTCCACCCTTCGCAACTTGGCCTCTTCGACCGAGAGCGCCTGCGGTGTGATAGCGGCGGGAACATACTTGAAAGCGATCGCCGGAGCAGCAGCCGCGCCGCTCGCTCCCACTGCATGAGCGGAAGAGGTGGGGTCCGGTTGGGCACGGCGGATTGGCGGCCTTCGTTCCAACTCTTTTTTCAGCCGGGAGACGCGGCGGAATTTCTCCAGGGCTGCGCCGTAGTCGACTTTCAGCAGGGTCTCCTGGTTCAGGGCAGCGACATGCTCCACGGTGATTTCGACGCCGTCCACCGTACTGAGGATGCTGCCGCCGAGTTCTTCAAGGCGGTTGGCGTAATCCTTGATCTCTTCTGCGGCGCTGGCGAACAACGTATGGAAACGGTCGCCGAAGCCGGCATTGTAAGGCGCGAGCGTGGCCAGTACGCCGGGATGATAGATCGATTCGCCGAGCGCAGCTTTCAACTCCCGAACCCGCTGGATGATGCCGGAGTCCATGAGCGAGCTGAAGTCGTGGAAGCGATTCGCCTGGTCGAGCAAGGGGCTGAATTCGCGCAGCAGTTGCACATCCGCTTCCGACAGCACCGGCACGTCGGACTCGGACAGGATTTCCAAGAGCGCAATTTCAAACGGAGCCAGAGGAATCGATCCATCGAGCCCGTAGCCACGCTGCTCCCACTGGCCAGCCACGCGAGGATGGCGAAACAGAAAGGTTGCGACCAGATCGGTTTTGTCGCGATTGGCGGCGGAATCGTCGCGGTGGCGCGCGAAGTAGCGCAGCAACGCTTCGGCAACCTCGGGATCAAGGTCTTGCATCCCAAGTCGCAGCATGGCGGGAGTGATCGCCATATCGAGAAGCTGGATCCAGAGGTGCATTTGATCGAGAGTAGAGCGCACGTCGTCAGCGTGGCTGATGACGTCGGGGGCGAGTTCGGCGGGCGCGGGCATCTCCCCGCCAAGCTGGTCGCTCAGCAGCCGCTGGTAGAAGCTCTGGACCGTGGCCAGCAACGCCAGTTCCCATTTGGGATCCTCAACCAAGGTCATCTCCTTCGAGATCGCGCGGTAATGCTTTCAAATGGGTACCATCCTTTAGTAAAGCCGAAAGGGAAGGGCCGCGCAATTGGTTACCTGGTTACGGAAGTGGCTGCCCCACTACCCGCCTGTAGAGACGGGGCTTGCACCGTCTTACTCTGTACCAGGAGACACAAAGCCGGCGTTTCTACGGGGATTAAGCGCCCCCAAGTCCGGCTATTGAAAGACCACGGTTTTGTTTCCATACAGCAGGATGCGGTTTTCCGCGTGCCAGCGGACGGCTCGCGACAGCACGACTTTCTCGAGATCGCGGCCCTTCTGGACCAGATCGTCGACGGTGTCGCGGTGGTAGATGCGGACGACATCCTGTTCGATGATGGGGCCATCATCGAGCACTTGAGTGACGTAGTGCGCCGTAGCGCCGATCAGCTTCACCCCGCGCTGAAACGCCTGGCGGTAGGGTTTGGCGCCGACGAACGCGGGCAGGAAAGAGTGGTGAATGTTGATAAGGTGCTCGGAGCCCAGGCTTGCGATGAACTCTTTCGACAGCACCTGCATGTAGCGCGCGAGGACGACGAGACTGCATTTGTGTTCGCGGACCAGCGCGATTTGCTTCTGTTCCGCTTCCCGCTTGTTTTCTTTCGTGACCGGTACGACGAAGTAGGGGACCCGGTGAAAGTCGGCGATGCGCTGGCTATCGGGATGGTTGGAAACGATCAGCGGGATTTCGCAGCTCAGTTCGCCGCTCTGGTGGCGGTAGAGCAGGTCCTGCAGGCAGTGGTCCTGCTTGGAGACGAAGATGGCGATGCGGGGCCGGTCGGCGGAGTGGGCGAGCCGCCAGTCCATCTGGAAGTCGCGGGCGATGGGAGCAAAGCGCTCGGCAAACTGGGTCAGGTCAAAAGCGAAATCTGCCGGGTCGAACTCGACCCGCAAGAGGAAGAGATTCGATTCCTCGTCCCCGTGCTCATCGGCACAAAGGATGTTGCCGTTGTGGCGATAGACGAAGTCGGCCACCGTGGCCACAATCCCTTTGCGGTCGGGGCAGGAGACGAGAAGGATAGCGGAGGGGTGCATAGCTAACTCCGGATTTTAGCAGCGCCCCCTGCGATCCTCGGTGTCCTCAGTGGTTCAAGACAGCTCTTTACCACAGGGGACGCGCCGGACGTTAGCGTTTGCACCGCTCGAGCATATTTCACTAAACATGGGTCACTCCGCAGTGGTTGCGCGGCTCCTGCGCTTCCAATACAGATATCCCGGCACGCCAACCAACAAAATGGCTGCACCCCAGAAGGCTTCGGTTGGCCGCTGGATGATGGTGTTAAGCGTCCAGGCGACGCCGACCAGAACGTAGATCGCGGGCAGCCACGGGTATCCGGTGCAACGATAGGGGCGAGGAACGTCGGGCCGTTTCCAGCGCAAGACAAAAAGGCCGATAACGGTCAGGGTGTAGGACAGCACCATACCAAAGATGACGAAGGTGTAAAGCTGGTCGTAGCGTCCGCTCACGGTGAGCACCGCGGCCCAGATGCCTTGGCCGATCAGGCTGAAAGCGGGCGTGCGCCACTTAGGATGGATGACGGCCATGCGACGGAAGAAAACGCCGTCCTGTGCCATGGCGAGATAGACGCGCGCGCCAGACAGCGTGCAGGACGCCGCCGCGCTGAAACACGAAATCGCGATCATGGCCGAGAGCCAGAGCGCGGCCCGCGGCGAAAAGAGTTTCGTTGCGGCGGCATAGGCAATGGTTTCGTACTTTGCGACTTCATTCAGCGGCATAGCGTAAACGTAGGTCATGTTCATGGCGAGATAGATCGCGCCCACCACAAGCACGCCTAAGACCATGGCCAGCGGCACATTGCGCCGCGGGTCTTTCACTTCGCCCGCGACCCACGTGACGTAGACCCAGCCGTCATAGGCCCAGAACACGGCGATCAAGCCGACGCCGAGAGCGGAGATCAACTGTCCCGGGCTCAGACCCATGCTCAGTCCCTGGTTTAAACCGCCCGGCGCCTGCGCACTGAAGTTCGACCAATGCCCCTTACCGATGGCGAATCCCAGGAGAACGAAGGCTGCCATGGCGGTGAACTTGGTCCAGGTGGAGACGTTCTGGAGGAGTGCTCCCCAGCGCAGTCCGAAAACATTGACATAAGTGAGGATGACGATCAGTACCAGGCCGACCGCATGCGCGCGGGTGAACGGAATACCCGCCAACGAGAACATCACATGTTGTTGCGAAATGGCCGGAATGATGTTGCCCATGTAAGCCGCCGACGCGACGGAGAGTGCCGCGATGGTGCCGCCATTTGCGACCGCGAACAACATCCAGCCGTAAAGAAACGCGACCAGGTCGCCGTAAGCTTCGCGGAAATAAATGTATTGACCGCCGGAGTCGGGATACATGGAGCCGAGTTCGGCGAACGCAACGCAGGCGCACAAAGAAATCACTCCACCGAGCACCCACACCAGAAAAAACAATGTCGGATTCGGCAAAGGCCCGGCAATATCTTTGGCGGTAAGAAAAATAGAAGAGCCGATGATGCCGCTCACCAGCAACAGCACGGAGTCGAGCAAACTAAGCCCACGGACGAGACTCGGCTGCTGACCGGATGTTTCGGCTTCGGTGTTCATTCAGTGGTTGGTGAGTTATTCATCGGCAGATCGAGTCGTCGGTCGGTGGTCGCTGGTCGTTCGCAATCCGTCGTTCGCAATCCGTCGTTGGCCAATCGTCGTTCGCCATTCGTCGCAGCTCGCAATTGGTAGACGCTGTGGGTGTTGCCAACGACTAACGACTAACGACCAACGACCAACGACTGATCTACCCCATGCCCAGTTCATCCGGCGATTCCAGCGGCGTTCCGCAGCGGCGGCAGATGACGGCCGAGCAATCACCGCACGTCAGCGGATCGCTGACTTCCACGGCGCAGATCGGGCAGTAGAAAAGCACTGCGAGTTTCTTGGCTTCTGGCGCTGCCTTCGGGGAAATTTCCATGAGCACGAAACTGTAACACAATTTTCCTGCGCGTTCGCGCCCACTTACTCGGGTGGCTTTCGCAGGATCAGGTCGCCTTCCGTCGGCGGCAGAGAAAAGGGAAATTGCCAGACTTTGTCTTTCATCCAGACCCCGAGAATAAAATCCTCCCGCTCTTTCCACGGGCCGATCCATTTGTTGCCGGTCGCGAAGAAGACCCAGCCGTGGGCTTCAGGATTGCCCGGGGTCAGCATCACCGTGTTGGGATCGAGGCTTTGCGTGCTTAGAAATTCGATGAACTCGGCAGCGTCCTTTTCGTACTCTCTTAAATGAGCCGTCTTTTCTTCGGTGATATTGGGATTCTTCTTGATCTGGCGCTCGGTTTGGAAGACCAGCGTATCCAAGTCGTTCTGCAACTTGTTGGAGAGTTCTGTGGGATCCTCAAAGCCCTCAAGCACGTCGTGATGACGAACGAAGTCGATGCGCAGGTCTGCCGGAAACTCAAATTTGTCCGGACCGGTGTAAGTCACGGCCACGTACACGCCGAGGAGGTGATAGAAACGGCGGCGGCTCTTTGTCAGTTCCTGAGAATCCACGAGAAGCGTGACGGTGAGGTCCTTACCGGTCATCGTCCAGCGGTAGCGTCCGTCATCGCCGCGTTCGAACGCGCAACCGGGCGCGCCAGCGGTCCAGCGCACGGCGGGCAACTCCTTCTTTTTCGACGCGTGGCTCAGCGTCGGCGACAGCATCGCGCAGGACAGAATCGCGCAAACCGGGAACGCAAGTGTTGCCCAGGAGAAACGGGAACGCAGCATGAAAGCAGAGTGTATCGCTTTTGCGTTAGGCACGTCACGGAGCACCGGGCGCGGACTGGAGGCCGCGTCGAGCCGAGCCGAGCGAGCGTGCGACTCCATCCCGACGCGGTGGCTTCTAAGGAACGCCTGCCGGGAAAATGTGCGCAGAAAATGTGTTAGATTGAAATCGGTGGGGCGCGTAGCTCAGTTGGTAGAGCAACGCCCTTTTAAGGCGTGGGTCGCAGGTTCGATTCCTGCCGCGCTCACCATATCCCGCCCGGCCTGGCATTCACCTCACCGGTCCCGAAAGCCGCAACCGGCCCTCAATTTACGGCGGTTGTGACCGTCACCGAATTGTCGCTTGGGTTTGGATCCAAGTTAGCCGGGCGCTGTCCCCGAACCCTCATCTCTTCCCAGCGATGTAAATTGGATGCAATGATCGCGATCCGATGCAGTGCCCTGCTGTTTGACTTGGACGGTGTACTCATTGATTCCACCCCTGCGGTCGCGCGGGTCTGGCAGCGGTGGGCGGTTGAGCGTGGCCTCGATCCAGAGACCGTGGTCCGCATGGCGCATGGGCGCCCGAGTCGAACCACTATCCGCAAACTGCTGCCCAACGATATTGATATTGACCGCGAAGATCGCGAAGTCGAACGCAGGGAGATGGAAGACCTCGATGGTGTAGTTCTGCTGCCGGGTGCTCGGCAACTCCTGAACATCCTGCCTCCCCAACGCTGGAACATTGCGACCTCATGTACGCGCCCGCTCGCCGAGGTGCGTTTGCGGGCTGCGGGCCTGCCCATTCCGAAGACCATGATCACCTCGAGCGACGTGGAGATGGGCAAGCCCGATCCCGAGCCTTATCTGAAGGCGGCGGCGAAGCTCGGGTTTGCCGCCTCCGATTGCATCGTGGTAGAAGATGCGCCCGCTGGGATTCGCGCGGGAAAAGCCGCTGGCGCCAGAGTGATTGCATTCCTCACGACCATGATCCGCCGTGACCTCGAAGACGCCGGCGCCGATTGGATCGTCCAAAACTGCGCCGACGTTGCCGCCTGCCATGACGATGGCGGCTTGCAGGTGAAGCTCTCGCCACCATAGTTAGGTCTCAGGTGTCAGCTCTTGGGTCTCAGGAAGACGTTGTTCTTGACTTTCCTGAGACCTGGGACCTGAAGCGTGAGCCATTTGCGCGCGTTCCTCCGCTCAACTAAAATTCTCTCGGTTCCTTAGAAGTTGCCCGCAAGAGTAGGATCAATGCGAGCCGGGCGGCTCCGATCTTCTCAATCGCGACAAAAAATCGCTAAATAGGCAGGGCCTCGTGATCATCGGTGTGCCGAAAGAAAGTTATCCGGGGGAGCGGCGGGTCGCGCTCGTGCCGGTAGTCCTCCCGACGCTGACCAAGGCGGGTTTCGAAGTTCACATACAGTCCGGCGCTGGAATCGAGGCCGGCTATCCCGATTCGCAGTATGCCGACAAGGGCGCGAAGATCATTGCGGACCGCGCTGCCGTGTTTGCTGCGGCTGACGTCGTCGTGCAGATTCTTTGCTACGGGTCCAACGACCTGACAGGGAAGCAGGATATGCCGTTTTTTCGCCGCGATCAGATCCTTGTCGGATTCCAGCGTCCCTTCGGTTCGCCGGACGTCGTGCAGGAGATCGCGCACGCCGGCATCACCGCATTTGCCGTGGAGTTGATGCCCCGCACAACGCGCGCCCAAAGCATGGACGCACTCTCCTCGATGGGAACAGCCGGTGGATATAAGGCGGTGCTGGTGGCCGCCGACCACCTCCCGCGCATCTTTCCCATGCTCACCACCGCGGCTGGAACCATCACACCCGCCCGGGTGTTTGTGATCGGCTGCGGCGTTGCCGGACTGCAGGCGATCGCGACCGCGCGCCGCCTGGGCGCGGTGATTTCGGCCTACGATTTGAGGCCTGCGGCGAAGGAGCAGGTGCAGAGTCTCGGTGGACGTTTTGTCGAGCTTCCCATCGAAGCGAAGGACGCGCAGGACGCTCGTGGATACGCCCGGGCGCAGGATGAAGATTTTTACCGCCGGCAGCGCGAGTTGCTCGGAAAAGCAGTGCAGGAAAGCGATGTGGTGATTACGGCGGCGGTGATTCCGGGAAAAAAATCGCCGGTGTTGGTAACCGAAGATATGGTGAAGGGAATGGCGCCCGGTTCGGTGATCGTCGATCTGGCCTCGGAACGTGGCGGCAACTGCGAGATCACCGAAGGCGGCAAGACCGTCGTAAAGCATGGTGTGACTATTGTCGGAGCCATCAACCTGGCCTCCGGCGTGCCTTATCACGCGAGCATGATGTACGCCCGCAACGTCACTGCGTTCCTGACCCACCTGATCAAAGATCAAAAGTTGAATCTGAACCTCGCAGATGAAATTGTTCGCGAGACTCTGCTCACCCATGGTGGCGAGATTGTGAACGCCCGGGTTCGCGAGTTCTTTAAGTTGCCCGCGCTGGCCAAGCAAGGCTGATCGAACAAGGTTGATCAAAGAAGGTTGATCAAAGAAGGCTGATCGAGCGAGATTCTACGGAGGAAAGATGAACAGTAGTTCGAACCTGATCGACGCACTCTTTATTTTTGTGCTCGCTGGATTTATCGGATTTGAAGTGATCCGGCGAGTCTCGCCTCTGCTGCACACGCCGTTGATGTCGCTCACCAACGCTTTGGATGCGATCGCAGTGGTGGGTGCGATCGTGCTCGTGGGCGAGCACAAGAGCACGCTCTCCGCGGTTTTCGGATTCATCGCCGTGGTCGCCGCCACCAGCAACATCGTCGGCGGCTTCCTGATTACGGACCGCATGTTGAAGATGTTTAAATCCAGCCGCCCCGCGGCTAAACCGGCGGCTAAGTCGGTGGGCCAATAATGACAGCCGAACTCGCAGGAGGCCAGGTCATCATCGAGCTTGTATATCTGATTGCGAGCGTGCTGTTCATCCTCTCGCTGAAATGGATGAGCTCGCCGACCACGGCCCGGCATGGCATCTGGGCGGGCGAAGTTGGCATGCTGCTGGCGATCTGCGGCACGCTGCTGCACCACGGCATTGTGGATTACCGGTTGATCGCCATTGGACTTGTACTCGGCACCATCATCGGCGTTCCGCTCGGGCGCGTGGCGATGACGGCGGTGCCGCAGCGAACCGCGCTCAGTCATGCCTTTGGCGCGCTCTGCGTGACCCTGGTTGGCTCGGCGGAGTTTTACCTGCGCTCCCCCGATATCTCGCGCTTCATGATGGCGGTGCTGTCGCTCGAGGTCATTCTCGGTGGTTTGACCGTCACCGGCAGCTTGATGGCCGCCGGCAAGCTGCAGGAAATCTTGCCCCAAAGGCCGCTGACTTACAAAGGCCAAAACCTCGTCAACTTTTTGCTACTTGCCGCCGCCGTGGCAATCGCCGTAACTCTAGTCTTGCATCCGGATTCGCGCTCGCTGTTCCCGTTCATGATTCTCATCGCGCTGGCGTTCGGCGTGTTGCTGATCATTCCCATCGGCGGCGCGGACATGCCCACCGTGATCTCCTTATTGAACGGTTATGCCGGTCTGTCGGCGGCGGCCATGGGCTTCGTTCTCGAAAGCAAGTTGCTTATCATCGCCGGCGCGCTCGACGGATCGTCAGGCCTCATACTTTCTATCATCATGTCGAAGGCTATGAACCGCTCCTTCACCAACGTTTTGTTCGGAGCCTTTGGCCAGGTGCAAGCTTCGGCCGCTGCCGGAGAAGAAGCCAGACCGGTTCACAGCGCGACCCCGGAAGAAGCCGCCGCCATCCTTTCTGCCGCGAACCGCGTCATCGTGGTTCCCGGATACGGTATGGCTGTGGCCCAGGCGCAGCACAAAGTGCGCGAACTTTACGATGCTCTGACCAAGCGTGGTGTGGACGTGCGCTTCGCCATTCACCCGGTTGCCGGACGCATGCCCGGTCACATGAATGTGCTGCTGGCCGAAGCCGATATTCCCTATGACCGCCTGATTGAAATGGACGAGATCAACGGCGACTTTCCTCAGACCGATGTCGCGCTGGTGATTGGCGCCAACGACGTAACCAACCCTGCCGCCCGCTCCGATACTTCCAGCCCTATCTATGGAATGCCTATTCTCGACGTGGACAAAGCCCATACCGTGATGGTCATCAAGCGCAGCATGAATCCTGGCTTCGCTGGCATTGATAATCCGCTCTACTATCTCGATAACACCCTGATGCTGTTTGGAGACGCCAAAGCATTTGTCGGTAGCATCGTGCGCGAACTCAGCGGAGGGCACGCCTAGCAATCAGTGGTGTAAGTGAGATTCGTATCCGGGCATGCCTTCAGGCATGCCGCAAGTGCCACGGCTCCGTTGATAGGATGTCTGGGTTTTGCCGGTGCTGCGGAGGAGACCGATTCGCGGTGTGCGGCCCCTGAAGGGGGCTTCTGCTTTCGAAGCACTTACGGTAGCGTTAAAGCGATACCCCGATACGAATCGCTCTTGCACCGGGGCTACGAGGCAAGAATCCGGCGGGCTTCAGTTTCGCGAGGGATCTTCGCGTAGCCTGCGGCCCGCCCGGCGTTTAGGCTGCTTTCTTCATCTGCCTGATCTTCGCCCAGCGTGCTTTCTGAGCCAGAGAAATTCTCCTGCGCCCTGCTGCGGAGAGTACGCGCTTAGCCCGACGTGGCGTCCCCGCGTGCACTGTTGCGCCCGTACCTCGGGTTAGCCTTTCGAGAACCGAAATAGCTTCCCCAAGCTTTTGGACTTGGTTTTGCGCATCCCGGCGTTCCTCTCGGAGCCGGTCAATTGCCTTAGCAATATTTGTCATTAAGTATCCTCCCTCGGGTAATTACCGTCGGCCATTGTATTACTAACTCGCCGTTTCTGTCAGGATTTATTTGTCCAGCGGGGAATTACGTGGAGCCCGGATGATACGACCATGATGAAACGAAGGACGATGATACGAGAATGATGACCCGGGGACAGCCTTGCGTCCAGATGGACCGCCCACAGCCTCATCCTGGGGGTAGTAGTCCCGACGACCCGAGCAGGAAGAGAGCGCCAACTGCCAGGATATATAGTAAGAAGATCATCGGTTGGTGGGGCGTCTCCGCGCCCAGGCCGCACGCCGTCAAGACTCGGAAATCCGAGTCTGAACCGGTACACAATGTAGTTGTGAGAATTGGAACGATCCATTCCTTCCGAAATCCTGCGGCGAGCGCGAAGTGTTTTCGCATGCACTTACGACCGCAAGGCTTGCACCTGCACGGCCCTGCCTCCGGTTGCGATTCTGTCTGACTCATTTGCAACGGATTGCACCCGTCTTAAGAAGTTTGGCAGGGAATTGCGGCTAAGTTATTGACGGCAAAGACCGTACCTTTCGGCAGGGCTGGAAGGTGAATTGCCCACTGCCTTTTTGATGAAGTGTGTCTGGCCGAGCGCGAGAGTGAAAACGGCGAGGAGGAAGGCTCTTGCTGCGGTCGTTCTGGTGGTCGGCCTCAGCGATGTGCTTGCCTGGTGCGCAGTAACGTCGCCATCTCCATCGACCGTCATTTCGCATCGGACCCCGCTCACGCAATTGGAAAAGACTTTGCGCCGTGTGCCCGCGCACATCTCCGATTTCTCTACCCTATGGGAGCAACTGGCCCTGCCGAAATGCGGGAACATCCGCCTGCCCGAGGCCTTGCTCACCCCCGACCCGCTGCTGAACGTGCAAGATGACGATCTGCACGTGCGCGTCAGCTTCATTGTTGGATCCGACGGACACGTGCATAGCGCCTTCGTCCTGGAGAGCGGCGGCCCCGGCGAGGACCAGATTGTGCTGCGCGCAGTCCGCTTCTGGCGCTATCGTCCCGCACTCTGTAACGGCGTTCCCATCGATTCCGAAGCGCAGGTAAGATTCCGCATCCGCTAGCGCCCGAATTCTCCTACAATATTAGCGATGAGGTTGCCGTGAGCAAAGACAAGCCGAATCCTCCCAATCCAGAGAAAGACCAGCCCGTCGAAGGCAAGGAGGTCGAAGAGTTTTTTCAACGGCTCCCGGGCAACTTCCGCTGGCCGAAGCCGAATGCCGAGGCGGTCGCTGCCGCCGTGGAAGCGATCCAGCGTATGTCGGCTGGCAGCGCGGCCGCGCAGGATCTGGCGGCAGACGGTGACGCGGACGAGCCGGGGAGCGCCCGCTCAGCCTGCGGAAGTTCGCTCCCGGCGGGCGCTCGCTTTTGTGCCGGCTGCGGAATGCCGAGCCAGCCGGTCGCCGGCGATGCCAGTGCCCGAGCCGGTGCCGGCCAACACCACGTTCATCACCACTATCATCATTTTGTCCCCAGCCGGGGAACGGCATCCGGCGCGCCCTCTGCCGAGTCCGAGCCCGTTGCTCCTCGCGGTCGTGCTCCCGGTTCCGCGGGCACGTCGACCGGCGGCCGCGCCGAAGCCGGCGCCCGCCAGGTTGTGCAGGACTGGGCGCAAGCCTGCAACACCAGGCATATCGACGACCTGCTTGAGCTCTACGCCGCCGACGCTACTCTCATCCGCTCCAACCTTCCGCCGGTTCGCAGCTTGCCTTCGATCCGGGAATTTCTTATCTCGCTGCTCGAAGCCGGATTGGGCGACGTTGAGATGGAATCGCTGCGCGTCGATGTGCTGGGTGAGATTGCTCTCGATCTCGGCCGTTGCAAAATGCTCGTGCCCGTCGCCATGGGCAAGCGCCGCGAAGAGCGCGGAAAATACCTGGTCGTCCTGGTGCGACAGCCCGTCGGCACATGGAAGATTCTCGCCGATTGCTGGTCCTCCGATCTGGCGGTCAGCGCCCCGCCGCCCGAGCCCGCTGCCCGAAAGGGAAGCGAGCCAATCCCGCCTCTCCGCAAGCCCCGCTGATTCGGAGCACCTTCAAACCAACAAAAACCCCGATCCTCGCGGATCGGGGTGGAGTAAGTTCGCTGAGTGAATCTATTGCCCGGACAGGCGTGTCGTGAACAACTGCCGGTAGCCCAAGCTTTCCACGTCCTTGAACATCGGTGTTCCGGGTGGCAGGCCTCCCGGACTGGTAAAGTCCAGGTCGAAAAAGTAATTTCGCGTGGGCGGACTATATACGGTATTGCAGCACTTGTAAAACCCCGTATTGTAGGTTGAGTAGTACAGGCTCACCATCGAGCCCTTGTAATTCGCGGCGACATTCCAGTTTTCCAGGAAGTGCAGGAAGTTGTGTACCCCCCCATCGGTGCCCATGTCCGCGGGGTCGGCAGCCCAAGTCGACGTCGTCGAAAAGGGGAAAGTCCTGTTCTTCCCGCTGGCAATTGCCAATCGGTAAGAGGTAACGGTGTTAGCGTTCCGGTTCCCCGCGTTGGTAACATTGTTCGTTGTCATGCTTTCCAAGTCCGTCCAGTCGTTCGAGAGGAGAGTGAGAGTGTCGACAATTACCGACGCGGCTGCGTGTCCAGTCTGATCGCCCTGAAACTTGGTGGTGTCAGTGTTCCAAGTCGTCGCGTCGTTCGCGTTGCTGTTGTAGTCGCCCAGGAGGTACACCGGATTCTCCGAGGCCACCGTGAATCCGCCAGGGCTGTCCAGGGTCGCAGCAGAGTCCGTTCGCAGCGGTACGTTGCCCAGCGAACCATCCACAAGCCGCAAAACGTGCCGCGCCCCGCTAACCCAGTTCTTGCGCGCGGTGGTGCTGCAACTCGTAATCCGGGCGCTTCCCGCCGCGGTACCGAAGGGATCGGGGTTGGCCGGTGTGTTGATAAGGGTATTCAGGTTGGTAGCGACGCTGACGTTATAGAAGCCCAATCCCATGTTCAACGCGCCGAAGTTGTCCAAGAATCCGTTCTGATTGTCGTCCTCGGGAGAATTGGCTCCGCCTGGAGTTTCCAGCACTCCGTCGGGTGCGCCGTTGGCACTGGCGGCGTTGATCACGTCTTCCAGGCCCGAGTCGCCAGTTTTAGCCGCTGCGCCTCCCATCGGGGGATTCGGGTTAAACAGCATGCCCCGCCGATCCGAGAAATACAGCACGTAGCCATTCTGATTTAGATAATTCACACTCGTGCCGCTCGTGCCAATCGCTCCCGACAGCCAGCGCTTCAGGTTGCCCACATCGATTTCGACGGCGTTCATCACCCCGTTGGTCGTGCAAGTGTCATCCGCCCTAATGTTGTCCCGATTTTCACCTTCGCGGTCATCGTAAAAGTTGATGGGATACCAGTTGTACATGCTGATGCTCTGCGTCGTGGCGTTGCTTAGTCCGAAATAAGGGCTGTTGGTAGTCGTGTCGGGCTGAACTTCCGGAAGCAGCGCATTGCTCCATGTGCTGCAACCAGTCGTTGAGGTACATGTCGGCGCTTTGCCGACACTATCGACCACACCGTCTCCATAACGATCCGCCGGCTCTTGCAGCAGTAGAATCGCGTTCGGATTGATCGGATTTTGAACCCCACCCGCAGGCGTACCTCCACCAGAGGCCGTAGGTGGTTTTGTGCCCCGCGCAAATCCCAGTCCCAGCCATTCATTGGTTACAGCGACCCATTGGTTGGAGCTGTTCAGGTATTCCACTCGCAGCCAACCATCAATCAGGTTCCAGCTTGTGGTTCCGGCGGCCAGCGCGGTCGCGTTACTCGTGACTGCCGTGCCGCTCGTGCCGAGCGCATTGGTCACGGTGTAATACGGGTATACCGGCGGCGCTCCGCTGGGACAACCTGGCGGCAAGCTCGCCGCCGCGACGTTGTACGGGGGGCAAGGAACTATCGTCGTCAGTGGGCCGTTGGTGGTACTACTGAGGGGACTAAGCGGGGCGCTGGTCGTTGCGCTGGACGGACAGAGCAGGGTACAGTTGGAATCCAATGCCTGACTCGCCGGAGGCGTCCATTTCTTGGGAAAGTAGGGCCAGTCCGATGGCAGCGGCGTAGCTTTCGCACTATTTGAGGGGCAGTATGTCCCGGCGCAGTTGGTCGTATCGGGAAACGCGTTCGAGGCGGCGGCGAAGTACATGCTATAGCTGCCAGACGATGGCGCCCCAAGCGTTGTATTGGCAGTAGCTATCGAAATCCCATAGGGATTGCTCAATTTCCAAGCCGAGTTTGCGGTCACCATCGGTTGCGATACATTCGCCAGCCGGACGTTATTCGTATCCGAAGCTCCACCCGGCAAATCTGCCGGATCGTCGCTCAGCAGCACGTGAATCTCGGCCAGGTTATACTCGCGCGATTGGCTTAGCGCCGACGCGGGGTTCTCGCCTGCCGGTGGCCGGCGAATAATTTCGTACGGGTGCTTAGTTCCGTCGACAAAGGGCATCGAAAGCTTCGTGGCGCCCGTCCCCGTTTGGTTGACAGTCGTATTTCCATAGTTCCCGTTGATCACCTCTTTGTGGGTAGTGGTCTCGGAGAAGTTATACCAGGCGTTTGGGCCGTTATAGGTTGACGTCGGCGGGTTTCCCCCCGCGCCCTGCACGCTGCCGTCCCCGTAGGAAGAGGCGGTGGAGGCATCCATTTTCGTGCAATTCGTCGTCGTTGTGCTGCAAGCACTGGTGGAATTGGCGGTCGGAACATATATGTCGGAGGTGTAGCCGGCGTTCGTTGCGTTGTTGCCGTTGGGCAGCAGGGTCCGAACCACGTTGCCATATGCCGATACCTTGCTGTGAAAGGTTACGGTTGCTTGGCCGAAAGGGTACAAGTCCCCGTTGGTGTGTACAGGGCCGGCGAAGTCCATCGGGGCGCCGGGGAAAAAGGCTAGATCGCTCTCCGAGAATACTCCGAACTGGAACACCGGAATGAGCGCTACCTGCGCGGTCCGGGCCATGCTCACTTCCTGCCCGCCGGTTGTTAAGTCCGCCGTCACCAGCATGTTCACCGGGATGATCTGCGCCCACAGACCTTGGTTTTGTCCGGAACTGATCTGTCCCCAGTTCGCGGTCAGAGAGGTTGGGCAAGTCGACGCCTGCGCCGACCCGGGCATCACCGAATAGGTTACCCAGGTGATTCCCGCCATCGCCGGCTCATTCGCCGCCGAGCCCACGCCGCAAATTTGGCTGGGAGTCGGGGCCTGCGAGGTCTGGAACACCGTGGACAGGTCGGAGTACATTTTCTCAATCCCACCCTCAGCGGCGTGATAGGCGACATTGTTCTGCAGATCCGTGCCGCCCACCTTGCCTTCGGTGTTGACCATCATCATCAGCCCGATCGCGATCCCCGACAGCATCAACAGCATCAGCAAGGACGCAATCAGCGTGAATCCTTTGGTGTGCAGTCTCGCGCTCTTCATACCGTGACTCCCCATGGTGTCAATCCCCATCGCTCCGCTTTCCATCGTCTCGTTCTTCTGTGTCTTCTCGTCCGTCTCTAACTTGGGGGAACTGGATAGTTATTGGTGTAGGTCAGATTCCGGGCGCTAACCGACGTCTGCAAATCCAATCTCTGGTAACTGCCACCGCTACCGCCGCCATACCCCACGCCTGGCAGAGTGCTATCCATCGCCATGTTCGCAATGTTGATCTTGGTGATCTGGTTGGGAAGAAGTCCAGTCGAAGCGCCATTGCAGCCATCGCTAGCAGCGCCAGGGCTGCTACAGGCGACCGCCGGCGAACCGGTGGCGTTGTTAAAAAGGTCATAGGTAAACTTCAGGTAAACCACGTTTTCCGCCACCGGAATCGGAGTGTGTCCGCTGACTTGCTGCATCAGTCGCGGTGGGGTGGGACTGTTGTCGATGTAATAGCTGATCACCAGAATGCGCGTTGCATATCCGGTCACGCTATTCGACGGCGGCGCGTACTGGCTGGCCAGGCTGTTGGCGACCGCTGCCGCCTGGTTCATGTTCAGCGCATCGCTGGTGGCGAAGGTGACGACACCTGCACCGGTGGGTGCGGTGGTCACTTCGGCCACCACGTTGGTTGTACCAAAGGTGAACAAGACCAGATCGCCAGCCGTCAGTCCAGTCGCCGAATCGCCTACGGCCTGGATAGTGTTGCCGTTGTTGGTGCAATTCGAAGCCGCCTGCGAAGCCGCAGTCAGCGTGAAGGTCACGGTTGTCGCGCTTGTCATGGCCGCTTGGTAGCAGTCCAGGTAGAAATTGTTGTCCGTATACACCACCGTGACCGCATCGGTGGCTCCCTGCACCGCGAGCAGAATCGGCCCGACGTCATATCCCGGGAGCAGACCGTAGAGATAATATGTGCCGCTCTGCGCGGGATATGCCACAGACCCGCCGTTGATGTAGCACGGTGTCCCCGTCGTCTGAGCGCAGCCATACACCGGAGCGCTGGCGGACGGCAGGGCAATATTTGCGCCGGGATTTAGCCCCGCCCCGGCCAGGCTCAGGTCCCTAGTCAGTATGTTGGAGGCAGCCCGAAAATCCTGCTGCAACTCCGCCCGCTGCGTAGTCGTCCAGGCCGCCTGCACACCCTGGATGTAGATCTGCACCGCTGCCGCCAGCACCAGCCCTCCCAGTGCCATGGAGATCGTCATTTCCAGCAGGCTGAATCCACTCTTACGCTTTGTTGAGCGACCGCTCATAAGCTCCTCTTTACTGGTACTGCGAAATGTACGAATTCAGAATGTAGGTCTTCGGCTGATTCGCCTGTGAAGTTTGGTACTGCACGGTGATGGTCACGCTGCGCAGCGAGCTCACCACGTAGCCGCTCGCGTCTCTTACCGAGGAGATCAGAATCGTGCGCTGATAGCCGCTTAGAGGGATGAACGTATCGTCCGCCGTCTGAAAAATCCCGTCTGGCCCCGGGTCCTGTAGAGTTTGCTCGGGCTGGCCCACGTCGTAAGTGGTCCCCAGAATGCCAGCATAGTTTCCCGTCGTTATCGCCTGGTACATTGGTTGCGGAGTAGTCGGACTCGCGAAGATGCCGCAGCTGCCGGCGCCGGTGACGGGGCAGTTGGTGGAGCCCGTATTTTGAATGTCGTCAAAGGTGAGCTGACCGGAGTTGCGCGCGGTCACGATACTCTCATACGCCTCGTTCGCCAGTTGCTTGGCGATCATGCTCTGCTGCGAGGTCTCGGTCGTAGCCATGGCCAGCCCGAACACGCCCAGCATACTCACCATTCCGACCGTCAGCACGGCCATCGAGATCACAACTTCCAGCAGCGAAACTCCGTCCTCCGCTTGCTTACGCATCTGAGAATTTCCCCTGCGCCCGATCATTGACGTACCCATTGGTAGCTTGACCCCCCAGCGCTGTAGAGCCGCCATCCGTGAATGCGGCCGGTTGCGCCCCACAGGTCCACCGCCCGCGAACTCAATAGATTTGTCGGATTCGCGATGTACACCACGCCATCATCCCAGTTGCCCGAGCCGGCACAAGTTGACGCGGTCTGCGCCGAACCGTCGGGGCAGAAGTAGATCGTCGATTGACCGCCAGTGCCGCCGCTTCCCGTGTAGCCAAAGTCAATCGCATGCGCCCCCGTGCCCATGGTCGGCTGCGTCGCGGTGGAGTCGGGAGCCGTCGTGGAAGCGATCGCCGATGCCGCGTAAAACTGCACCCCCGGCGGCAATTGATAGATCACGGTACTCTGGTCGTTCTGAAATCCCGCCGACGCGAGCGCCACCGTGATCGTGTTAGGCGAGACGCTGTTGGAAAAAGTCACCGAGTACGATGTCCGCTGCGACACCGCGTTGTCGCGCGCCTGACGCATCGACGCCAGCGTCGTGTTATATGCATTGGTCACATGCTGCTGATTCAGCAGCGGCGTGAGGCTGAAGATCGCGACCGCCGACATGATGATGGAAATCGCCAGCACCGTCACCATTTCCAGCAAGCTGAAGCCGCTCTCCCGACGCCTGCGATGCAACGCAATTGATTCCAGGCTTCTCATAAGCATTTGCCGTTCCCGCGGCTCCCCGTTCTGTAAAACAAAATCGTCACAGCAAACTTGTACAACTGGAATTTCGTCAGCCCGGTATCTCCCGCGACCCTTTGCGGATCGCAGTACCGACACCGGTCTGACTAACTCGATGGTAGGAACTGTTCCTTGGTACGTCAAAGTACCGGGGTACACCGGCCTTTCGTACACTGTCTTTTAGTAAGTAATTCCAGGTGGAGTTACCATCGTGCCATGCGGCGCTCGCTTGCCAAACACGCTTCGTATCGCCGCGCCCACGCCGCAGTTCGGAATTTAGTCTGCTAATGAAGGCCTGCGCTCAAAGAAAATCCCAGCGACTGTCCTAACAGCTTATGCCCCTCCAAAGGAGACCAAAAGATGACTAAAGTCTCAAAAACGGGAAGAGAACTAAGGACAAGACCATTAAGAAAGGAAGTCTAAATTGCACCCCACCCGTGACACTGGTAACTTGTCGTTGACACCAGCTATCTCTTACCATGCTGTTACTATGGATCTACGCGCCCTCGTGGTGTGCCCGGATCAGGACTCAGCCAGCCTGCTCACGCTCATCTTGTCCCAGATGGGGATGGTGGTCGAGCATACGCCTTCGATCTCCCGCGGATTAGAACTGCTCGATAGCCAGCGGTTCGATGCCATTGTCCTCGACTATCGCGCCGATCAGAGTTCCGAGGAATTCCTGGCGCGGCTGCGTCAGTCCGCCAAAAACCGCGCCAGCATGCTGATTGCTGTCGTCGACAGCGAGTTCAACGCCCGACCCGTGTTCGGGCTTGGCGCCAACTTTGTTCTCTATCGCCCGCTCTCTTCCGAGCGCACCCGCATCAGTTTGCGCGCTGCCCGCGGCCTCATGCGCCGCGAACGCCGCCGCGCCCCCCGCACGCCCATCCATTCGTCCGCCAACGTCGCCTATCCCGGCGCGCCCGAACTGAACGCCGTCTTGACCGACCTCAGCGACGGCGGAACGTCGTTCCAAACGACCAACCGCCTTCCGTCCGCAAGCAAGGTTTATTTCGAGTTCGCTCTTCCCGGTCAGCAACAACTGGTGCGCTTGTCGGGTGAGGTGGCCTGGCAGGACTCGAGCGGCCGCACCGGAATTCGTTTCCTCGATGTGCCCAAGGCTTCGCGCCGTCTCATGCAGACCTGGCTTCAGCAGAATGCTGCCCGCCCGGCGACCGGATTGCCGGACCAGTCGTCCGCAGGCGAGTCCTCTGAGGCTCAGCCGTCCGCAACCCAGTCTCGCTCCGAGCACGAGCCGAGGTCCGAGTCAACGGATTCCGCATACCTCTCCAATGCCGGCAACCGCCGCGAAGAGCAACGTTTCGCCTGCAAATTCGGAGCGGAGGTCTACCGTCTCGGCACCACTGTCCCCAATCGCTGCAACCTTTCCGATATCAGCGAGGGTGGTTGCTATGTTGAAATGCCAACCCCACTCTCCGGGCAGTCGGGCGTGGAGATTCTGGTCCGCACTGCCGACACGAAATTGAGAATCAGGGGGCAGGTGCTGGCCACCCACCCCGGTTTTGGCATGGGCGTGCGCTTCATGTTTCGCGATTCCGGCGAGCGCGAAGAAATTCTACGCCTGCTCGCAGTTCTCTCCACCGGTCCGGCGCTGGACGAACAAACCCGCTGAGCGCGAGTTTTCATTCCACCTGGGCTTGCGGTTAGCAGTATGACAGACGTTCGAGGCGCCGCTCCGACTACGCCGGCTGCTTTTTCTTTGCCACTGCCCGCCGAAAATATTCCAGCGAAAGCTTCAGCCCGCTTTCCAACTCCACTTTCGGTTCCCATCCGAGCAACTTCTTTGCTTTCGAAATATCCGGACAACGCTGTTTCGGGTCGTCCTGCGGCAGCGCTTCGAACTTGATCTGGCTCGCCGACCCCGTCGTCGCAATCACTTTCCGCGCGCAATCCAGAATCGTGAACTCCGTCGGATTCCCAATATTCACCGGCCCATGCTCCACCGATCGCGCCAGCCGCAGAATCCCATCCACCTCATCGCTCACGTAGCAAAAGCTGCGCGTCTGGCTGCCGTCGCCATACACCGTAAGATGTTCTCCCCGCAGCGCCTGCCACATAAAATTCGGAATCACCCGCCCGTCGTTGATCTGCATCCGCGGCCCGTAGGTATTGAAGATGCGCAGAATCCGCGTGTCCACATTGTGATAACGGCGATACGCCGTGGTCGCCGCTTCGGAAAACCGCTTTGCCTCGTCATACACCGACCGGGGTCCGATCGGATTCACATTCCCCCAATACGTCTCGGTCTGCGGATGCACCATCGGATCCCCGTAGCACTCCGATGTCGATGCCATCATGAACTTTGCGCCGCACCGCCGCGCCGTTTCCAACGCTTCAAACGTTCCATACGATCCCACCCGCAGGGTCTCGATCCCGTGTTCGGCATAGTCGACCGGGCTCGCCGGGCTCGCGAAGTGAAACACATAATCCAAGCTGCCCCAGTCGGCGGGGTAGCAAACATCTTTCTCCACAAACTCAAATCGCGAGTCGCTCCGCAGATGCTCAATGTTCGCCAGGCTTCCCGTCAGCAGATTGTCCGCCGCAACAACCGAATAGCCCTCGCCCAGCAACCCATCGCACAAATGCGATCCCAGAAAGCCCGCTCCTCCTGTGACCAGCGCACGTTTTATGTTCACGGCTCGCGTGTTCATGAGTTGCGCATTCACGATTTCAGGCGCGCTCGCCTTTCTTCGGACGCGTCCCCACCGTCAACTCCTCCGTCAACGCCGCCGGACGCCCCACACTGTAATAAGAGAATCCATGCTCCACCATCACCGCCGGATCATACAGGTTGCGCCCATCCAGCACGATGGGATACTTGACCAGCGTGCGCAGACGGTCCAGATCAAGCGCCGCGAATTCTTCCCACTCCGTCAGGATCAGCAGTGCGTCCGCGCCCGTCGCCGCCTCATACGCATCCGACGCAAACTCGACGCCCGATTTCAATACTGCTTTCGCCCGCTCCATCGCCGCCGGATCGTAGGCGCAAATGCGGCAGCCCTCCCGCAGCAGTTCCTGCACCAGCAGCATCGCCGGCGACTCCCGAATATCGTCGGTCCCGCCTTTGAACGCGAGGCCGAGCACGCCCAGTCGCTTGCCCCGTAAAGTCCACAGCACGCCCCGCACCTTGCGCAAAAACCGGTGCCGCTGATCTTCATTAATACGAATCACTTCCTCCAGCAGCCGAAAGTCGTATCCGTTTTCCTTCGCGACCGCCCGGAACGCCATCAGATCCTTGGGAAAGCACGACCCTCCATACCCGATCCCCGGATTCAAGAAACGCGGCCCGATCCGGGAATCCGCCCCAACCCCATCGCACACTTGCTGCACATCCGCGCCCACCGATTCGCAGATCGACGCCACTGCATTGATAAAAGAAATCTTCATCGCCAGAAATGCGTTGGAAGCGTGCTTGATCAGTTCCGCGCTCTGCGTGCTGGTGACGATCAGCCGCGGCGCCGCTTTGCCTGAGGCCGCTTCCGGACGAGGAATCGCATCCCCGCGGCCGTAATACCATCCGCTGGTCAGCGGCCCGTAGAGTTGGCGCATCACCTCCGCGGCTCGCTCGCTCTCTACTCCCACCACGATGCGGTCGGGATAGAGAAAATCCGTAACCCCCGTCCCCTCTCGCAGAAATTCCGGATTCGAAGCCACATCGAAGTGCGACGGATCGGCCCCATTTCTCATGATGATGGTGCGGATCCACTGGCTCGTGTACACCGGAACCGTGCTTTTCTCCACCACCACCTTGTACCCGTCGACGCCTCCGGAAATTTCCCGCGCCACCGACTCTACATAGGAAAGATCAGCGTCCCCGCTTTCGGTCGGCGGTGTCCCGACCGCGATGAACACGACTGCGCTCTCCCGCGTGGCCGCCTGTAAGTCGCCGGAAAACTTGATGCGCTGTCCCTGATGCCGCGCCAGCAGTTCGGGCAGAAATTGTTCGTGAATCGGCACCTCGCCGTTCCTCAGTGCGGTGAGTTTCTCTTCATCGTTATCGACCAGGACAACCTCGTGTCCCAAATCCGCAAAACACACTCCCGTTACCAACCCGACATATCCGGAACCAACCACTGCGATGCGCATAGCGAGCCTTCTCCTTAGAATCTGCATTTGCACATCCGGCTCGTCGGTGTGCACTTCCTAATGTAGCAGTCTTCCCGCCCTTGACAGCGCCTCTATCGTCAGTGCCGCATCCACCGAACCCAGGAATGGGAATTCGAATCTCACAAAAAAACAGTGACCGCCATCACCCCCGCAAAGTCCGCGAGCCCGTGTGTGGACCTCCCAAGGTAACCGTCGCGCAGGGAAGCGCCTGTTAACCCCTCCCCGGAGAACAGCTAAACTACAAAGGACGACTCTTCATGACCAGATTTGCTGCTATTTTGTTCTTTTGCGCGCTGCCGCTCTTCTGCCAGAGCAATAGCGGCGAATTACGCCTCAAAGTGACCGATCCGGCCGGTCTGGCAGTGAAAACCACAGTTCAGATCACGAGCAAGGCGAATGGTTATCGAAATACTCTGGCAACGAGCGATGAGGGTCGCCTGGATGTGCAGCGCCTGCCTTACGGCATCTATCAGCTCGAAATTGAGCAACCTGGCTTTGCGGGGATATCCGAATCGGTCGATATTCATTCCTCGATTCCGGCCGAATACACAGTCCAACTCAAGCTGCCTTCGGTGAATCAGGCGCTAACTGTGAGTGCCGCCAACACTTTGATCAATCCCGATCAAGCTGGCGCAGTTAGTCAGATAGGTTCCGACCTCATCCAAAACCGGCTCAGCTCGATCCCGGGCCGTTCCCTGCAGGATCTAGTGAACTCGCAGCCCGGCTGGCTGTACGAAGGCAATGCTGTCCTGCATCCGCGCGGCTCGGAATATCAGACCCAGTTTGTGGTCGACGGGATCCCGCTGACCGACAATCGTTCGCCCAGCTTCGGACCGGCGATTGACGCAGACGATGTGCAATCGTTGACCATCTACACCGCCGGCATCCCTGCGGAATATGGCCGAAAAATGGGGGGCGTCGTCGAGGTCAATACGCTGCAGGATTCGCAGCCGGGATTGCATGGCCAGTTCGCCCTTTCCGGAGGCAGTTTTAGTACCGCCGGGGTTTCCGCCTCGGGGCAATATTCTTGGGGAAAGAATATCGTTGGCGCCAGCGCCAGTGGCAGCATGACGGATCACTATCTGAATCCCGTGGTTCCGCAGAACTACACGAATACAGGCACGCTGGGTGACTTTTCGGTGAATTACGAGCGCGACTTAACCACCAAGGACCGTTTGCGGTTCATCGTTCGCCACGAGCTTTCGCGCTATGAACTTCCGAACGAACAAGTGCAGCAGGCGAACGGACAGATCCAGACGGCAGACAACATCGAGACGATGGGAATCGCCTCGTATCAGCACACCTTCTCGTCCAATGCCTTGACCGATTTCCGAACAATGGTGCGCGACAACGAGATTGGTTTCAACTCCAACCCAGATTCGACTCCCATTGAAGTCTTCCAACAAAATTTCTTCCGCGAAGCATACTTCAGGGGGACCACCACCGTCACTCGTGGGCGGAATGAGTGGAAGTTTGGGTTCGAATCGGACAACACGTTTTTGAACGAAAATTTCCGCTACCATATTACCGACCAAAGCCAATTTGACTCCGACATTCCGCCCGACTTCAGCTTTCTCGCCAATCGGCCTGACCTTGAGCAATCCGCATTTGTGCAGGACCAGATCCGTCTGAAGAATGTGACCATCAACATCGGGCTGCGTTGGGACCACTATCAGCTCTTGCTAAACCGGCATGGGGTGCAGCCGCGCTTCTCAGTTTCGCGGTATTTCCCAGCGGCCGATCTCCTGGTGCATTTCTCCTATGACCGAGTTTTTCAGACCCCGTCCTTCGAGAACATTCTGCTTTCGAGTTCAATTGCAGCTGCGTCCATCAACCCAGTGAGTGTTCTTCGGCTGGTGGAACCTTCCGAGGGGAACTACTACGAGGCGGGCTTGACGAAGGTGTTCCACGGCAAGATCAAACTGGACACGACCTATTTTCGGCGCCTTGTAGCCAACTATGCGGATGACGACCAGATCGCTAACACGACGATCAGTTTTCCGATTGCATTCGAGAAGGCCGTCATCTATGGCGCGGAAGCGAAGATCGATCTTCCCGAGTGGCACCGTTTTTCGGGCTTCCTGAGCTATTCCTATACTCTTGGACAAGCTTGGTTTCCCGTAACGGGGGGCTTGTTCTTAGGCGATGGCGTTCAAGGATTGCTGCCGAGCGGCCACCTTCCAGATTCGCAGGACCAGCGCAACACGGTTCGCGGACGCCTTCGCTACCAACTGAAGCCGCGCTTCTGGATTGCGGGCGGAGTCCAGTTTGACAGCGGCTTGCCATTTGACTTCCAGTGCGATCCAACTTTAACTCTTGAACAATGCATCTACGGGCCAGGTGGGCCAGCCCAGACCTACGGACAGGCCGTCGTGAATCGTATCAACTTTGTCCGAGGCCGCATCTATCCCGCCTTTCAGGTCAATGCCTCGGCGGGCGCGGATGTCTATAAGTCGGAGCATCTGAATATGCGCTTCCAGATCGATGGACAAAACCTTAACAACGTTCTTAACGTCATCGACTTCGGGGGTCTTTTCTCCGGCAACGCCATCGGCCCGTCGCGGAGCGTAGCCATGCGCCTCACCTCTACCTTCTAGGAGTCCGTCCGAGAATTGCGTTTTGAAAGGTGCTTCCGCGACCGATTACCGAATTGTAAAAACAGCCAGTCAGAGTCCGCCCCATGAAGCTCGGGGCAATGCTTGTAGAAGAGCTTCCCGAG
>Ga0224558_1001059_pt1 | contig 30357 bp, 28 predicted proteins | sample 714S32024metaG_FD_180682 | JGI IMG/M metagenome (GOLD analysis project Ga0224558, IMG submission 180682) | Peat soil microbial communities from Stordalen Mire, Sweden - 717 S3 20-24 | ecosystem: Environmental > Terrestrial > Soil > Wetlands > Peat | place: Sweden: Norrbotten County, Stordalen... | reverse complement strand
TGAAGGACTGGGTGACGATGTTGTTGCTGGCACCACCGTTGTTGACGGTGACGGTAATGGTGGCCGAGCCGTAACCGTAAGTGACAGGGGCGAATGTGATCGAACCGGTGGTGTTCGGGCTGGTGTAATTGACCGTCGGAGTCGGAATGAGGCCCGTGTTGCTCGAAGCGGCGGCGACCGCTAGTGTCTGGACCTGGTTACTCGCCCCGGAGGTGATACCGGACAAGTTGATGGTCTGCAGGCCGGCATTCTCGTTGAAGCTGATATTGAGGATCGCATTGAGAGTCGGCGGCTGATTGGTAGTCTTAATCGGAATCAGTGTTGATACCTCGGTCGAGTAATCGCTCTCCAGCCCGAAGGTGTCCACCGCGGTGGCAGCGAAATAATAGGTGGCACCTTCGACCAGATTTGAGACCGACACCGTGAGGTTCGTGCCGGCGGCGGCCACGTTGGTGTACGTTGCGCTGGCCACCCCATAATAGACGTTGTAGTTGGCGATGATGTTGGTGCCGGTACTGGGGTCCCAGGCCAAAGTCACCGTCCCGGTGGCAAAAGCAGCCATCGGTGCCAGGGCAGCAAAAGTGCCCCAGAGAAGGGTTATGAGAGCCGCGCGTCTCCCGCTTCGGGCAAGTGCCATAGACAACATATTAAACTTCGCTCATGCATAAACGTTGCCAATCGCTCAGGCGACATGGGTAGGGTAACGCCAGCCGGTATGGCAAGGGCAGCGAAGAACGAAGGAAAACCCATGCTGGCATTCGCCAAATCCCTGCGTTTACGGGCCTTTTCTATTCGCAAGGCAGGCCCACGCCGAGCAGGAACACCTTGATAAGCATCTAATCGATCTCCATTGCCTGGCCTCCGCTGCAAGCTTTCCAGACAGCGTGTCTTGGAAAAGAGCAGGTCTGAACCGGATAACGGTTGCCTGGAGGAACCAACTGTGCTACTTTTTCGATGAAGGACCGGGTGACCGGTGCGTAGGCCTTTAAGAGAATTGCTGGAACCAACCGGGAAGGATTATGCAAACACATTACGGTTTGGAGCAAACGAGGACATTCATCAATTGCCAGATGCAGCCTGCGGGCTCGGGGTTGACTGCTCTGAAAGATGGCTTGCCGCGACGCGCGGTGACGATTTCCCGCCAGACCGGTTCGGGCGCGCATATTGTTGCTGAGAAACTGGCGGCCCTCTTGCAGGCCCATATGCCGAAAGAGGCTTGCCCGTGGACGGTCTTTGACCGCAACCTGGTAGAGAAAGTCCTGCAGGATCACGACCTGCCCGAGCGCATAGCCCGGTTCATGCTGGAAGACCGGATCTCCTCCATATCCGACACGATGGAGGAGCTGTTTGACCTGCATCCACCCTCTTGGCTGCTCGTGCGCAAGATCAGCGAAACCATCCTCCATCTGGTGGAACTGGGCAACGTGATCGTGATCGGTCGCGGCGCCACTGTCATTTCCGCCAAGCTGGACCACGTCTTTCATGTCCGGCTTGTCGGCTCGCTGCAGAAGCGTGTGCAGCATGTCCAGGAACTGAACCACCTGACCAAGGAAGCTGCGCGGCGGCTCATCCAACGGGAAGATCGCGGGCGACAGCGTTATTTGAAGCGGTACTTTAAGACCGACTTAGACGATCCCCTGCTCTACCACATCGTGATCAACACTGACCTGATCTCCTATGACGATGCGGCCCAGATCATCGCCAATGCAATGCTAAAACGCCCCTGACCCTGGCCCGGATATTTCGCCTGCGAGGTTGCGGCGTGGGGCGTTGCTCCAATACCACTAGGACTTGAATAGCAGTGTCCCAGAGGGATGGCTAAGAACAGCCCAGCCTCTTTTCCTGCAATTCCTTGACTCGGCCCGTTGGCGGGGGTGCCAGTGAAAGAAAACCTTGGATTTACTGGCTGTATTTGGGGTGGTGGCTGGGGGCGGAATTGAACCGCCGACACAAGGATTTTCAGTCCTCTGCTCTACCAACTGAGCTACCCAGCCAACCCTAACAAAAAGGCACTTTTTGACTTTTCGCTTGCCTGTGTGCTCCATTTCTGTGCTCCATTTGCAGTATGAAGCGTCGTGAAGCGCAAAGCATCGCGGTGGATGTCAGGCCGCCGCGCAAAAAGGCCAACCGATATAATCGGGTGTTCGACCGCGGAGGCGAACGAGTGCGTGGACTCTGGGAGCGTAACGGGCTCTACTACACCCAGATACGCATCAGCGGTCGCAAGGTTCGTCTTCGTCTCGAACACGCGGAGACTGTGCCACAAGCCATGGAGGCAATGCAAGCCCTGAAAAAGCAAAGGCGTGCGGGAACTTTGAAAGCACCGCGGCGGAAGGTGTCACCCATGCCAGAAGGAGCACAGGGCGTGGAGGGTGGAGCACAGGCTGTCGGCGGTCCGGAATCCCCGCTGAAGGACGCGGTTGCTGGTTACAAGCGCAACCGCGACGCGGTGGAGAGCAAGGACAAGAAGACGGGGACGCGGGAGGACAGCGGACTAAATAAGTGGGTTGAGAAGTTCGGCGTCCTCCCCATCGACCAAATCGAGACGGGGACGCTCGACGACTACGCGGTCTGGCGGAAGGAAGATGCCAAGACGCGGGGCAGGAAGCTGGGAGGTCGAACGCTTGACCTGGATGTCCTGGCCCTGAGGCACGTCCTCGAATGGGCCGTCGTGCGTAAGTGGCTTCCCAAGATGCCGGATCTGCAATGGAAGAAGAAAGCGAAGGCGCCAGCACGGGATCGGCTGATTTCACCTGAGGAACTAGACCGGCTTTGCGACGCCGCCGTGCTGAAGCCGGAGGCGCTCAAGCTCATCAACCCGCGTTTTCGTCACCTGCGGGAAGCGCAGGCGTTAACCGGCCAGGCGTTTTCAGATTACATGAGGCTGCTGGCCTACAGCGGTGGACGGGAACAAGAGACGCTCCAGTTGCGGTGGCCCAACGTGCATTGGAAGCAGCGGTGCCTTCACTTTCCCGGGGCCAGCCAGGGAGGCAAGCGCGGCGGCGGATCCTCAGAGGCTGGCGGCCCAAGGGACGTGGACTTCCACGGAAAACTTGAGACTCACCTGAAGGCGATGTATGAACGCCGGGATCCCAGCACCGACCTGCTATTCCCTTCTCACCGGGTGGAGGGCTCGGTGCAGAGCTTCCGGAAACAACTGTTGCGGGTGCAAAAGGAGACGAAAATCCACGATGTGACGTTTCAGTATTTTCGGCATTACTTCATTTCGCATTGCGTGATGGCGGGGGTTGACTTCATGACCATCGCCAAGTGGGTGGGCCACCTGGATGGGGGGGTGCTCATCGGGAAGCTCTATGGCCACCTAAGCCGCGAGCACCCCCAGGCGATGGCGAAGAAGCTGGATGCGAAGTTTTAGGCATATTTACCCTCGTTTTATCCTCGCAACCCAGACCCCGAAGGTGTCATCTCCGATCTCGTTGCAGATGGCCGAATGAAGAACGTTGCCCAGCTCTTCCCAGCCGATGTCCTCTGCGTTCAATTCGTGTTTCGCATAAGCGCATAGCACTGCATGGAGGAGTCGGTCATTACGTCCATCGTGGACGTTCAATTTATTGTAGTCGGGTTCTGTTAGTGCCACGACTCCGCTCAAAAGTTCAGTAGGTGTGCTCATAATTGAGATCGCATCTTGTGGACTCATAGCTGTCGTGGAGCAGGTCTGGCTTGGTCACCCTTTTGGTGGAGGTGGAGGGCCACTTGTCGCCCGTTCGTTCGAGGCAGGAGCCGGATCAAGGCTGGGCGCCAGCTTCTTGTTTTGGGACCGTTTGGTGCCCCGACTCTTGAAGACGGTCTTTGTGGCCTCCTCCCGTTGCATGCAGATGATTCCGCCGGCTTCTTTGGCAAATTCCCCAGCTTTGGCGCGAGCCCAGAACCGGTCGATCTCCTCTTGGGCGATGAACTGGTGGCCATCGATGTTCACGGTTGTGACCCAGCCGCGGTTGCGCCAGCGCAAGCCCGTGGACCGGCTTCGGCCTATCTGGTCGAGCCAGAGGTCGAAATCTATCCCACCGATCAGAACATCAGCATTCACAAGGAATCATAAAGTTTTCGAGTTTCGTTTCACTGTTTTTCAGTTTGGCATCCTTCTGGGCGGCGATATGCAGGTTTGTGAATGTATGCAACTTATTGGTAAATAGGGTATTGTGTTCACATATTGACCACACAATAACATTTATATTGCACGATAACATTCTACATGTTATTGTGCTTTCAAATGTTAATAGACGAGTTGCGATCCTACTGCCGGGAGTTGACGGGCCATCCGGTCACCCTCGTCCCAGACGAGGATGCCAAGGGCCGACTGCCTATGTTTCTGGCGCAGTTTTACGAAGCCCACCGGGCAGAACTGTTTGGTCAACCGCGGACGTTCCTAATTTTCAAGCGGCGTGTCACCCCGACGCCGGCCGAGGTGGTTGGGCATGCTCGTGCCGCGACCCAGGCGCTGGGCCAAACGGTCGTGTTTGTTTTCCGGAAGTTGGCCTCCTACGAACGCAATCGGCTGGTGCAGAAACAGGTGCCATTCGTTGTTCCCCGCAGCCAAGTTTACTTGCCGGGTTCTTTTGTAGCGCTCAAGGAACAACAGGCATCTGCGGGCCCCCGACCGGAAGGCGAAGCGCTTTCAGCGCCAGCGCAGTTGGCGGTTCTCTTTCACATCCAGCAGCCGCAGGCTAAAGACCCCCTCCCGCTTTACGAATGGGCGCGGTTACTTGGCTATTCACGCATGACCATGACTCGGGCTTGTGATGAGCTGGCGGATGCCGGCCTCGCCGCAAAAGTTGTGCGTGGCAGACTGGTGGTGATCGAGTTTGATGCCTCCCGCCGGGAACTCTGGGACAAAGCGGCCTTGATGATGGTGAGCCCTGTGCTACGGCGCGTCCATGCCCAGTTACCAGGTAACCGGCCTGAATCGGCACTGGACGCGGGATTGACGGCCTTGGCCAGGTTCTCGGACCTGGCGCCAGGGAAGGAACATGTGCTCGCGATGACCCCGGGCACTTTTAAGGCGGCCAAGAGCCGGCATTTGCTGGAACCAGTGCCTTTTCCAGAGCCAAATGCGGCGGAGATTGAGCTGTGGCGCTATGAGCCTGCCCTGCTGTCGAAAGACGGCAAATCTGTTGACCCGCTGTCGCTCTACCTGTCGATGCGCGGAACAAGCGACGAGCGGGTTGAGGCGGCGCTGGCTGACCTCCTGAAAGGCATCCAATGGTAGAAGGACTGACAATATTCCGGGATCGTTTTCGCGGGCTTGAGGACTGTTATGTGCTGATCGGCGGAACGGCCTGCGACTTATGGATGGGCGAACGGGCTCTCGATTTCCGCGCCACCAAGGATCTCGACATGGTGCTCGTGGTCGAGGCGCTCCGCCCGGAGTTCTTCCAGGTATTTTGGCAATTCGTGAAGGACGCCGGTTACGAAGGCTTCGGCGGCGGGCAGGAGCCTCGGAACTTCTATCGGTTCAAGAAGCCCGCCCAGGCCGGTTTTCCCTGGATGATCGAGTTGTTCAGTCGCCGGGCTTTGGATTTGCCTGCCGACGTCCACCTCTCGCCAGTTCCAGCTGGTGAGGATCTTTCCAGCTTGTCCGCGATCTTGCTCGATGATGACTACTACCGGTTGGTGCTGGATTCGCGTCGGCTCGTCGATGGCATTTCCACGGTGCCAGCGGGTTGCCTCATTCCTCTCAAGGCCCGCGCTTGGCTGGATCTCACTGCGAGGAAGGCCGCCGGCGAGCCCAACGTGAGCGAGTCCGACATCAAGAAGCACCGCAACGACGTGTTTCGGCTGCTGGTGACATTGGCGCCTGCGGATCGTGTTCAGGTTTCCGAGGCGGTGCGCGCCCACCTGCGCCAGTTTGCGGCGGGATTTCCTGCCGATGCGGTCGAATGGCGGGCAATTGGGCAAGCCGTCGCCAATCTCCCGGAACCCCCAGCCCTGCTTGCGCAGCTCAGGGACGTGTTTACGATCGGAGGGTAACCGTTCGAAGCGCAGCCTGCTGACGAGGTAGCCGGCGCCAGGTCCACCGCCCCAACACCTTTTCCCCCGCGTCATCGCCTGCTCCTGGGTGCGGGCCGGGAACATTTCGTCGGGTTTTGTAGCTATATATGGGTGATGGCTGAGAAACCGATAAAAGTGCGAGTGGTGGCGCAAAACTCTGGGTGCCGGCAAGCGCGGCAGCCCAACAGGCGTGGGGTATGGACGACGTAAGTTTTGCGCAGTGGATCATCGCGATCGACCAGCACTTGCCGCTGTTTTGGCAGCTTTTGAAATTGTCCCGCCCCCGGCGGAGCTTGATCGAGTCCTTTGGGAGCAGTGGCCTCCTCCAACAGTGGGCGAGCCTTGGCTCGGTCGGGCGCGACGCGGTTTGGCTGAGGCTGTGGCGCAGGACATTCGACACCATGCCTCCTTGCCTTCCAGCGACGCCGGAACCTGATCAGATCTTCGTGTTGTTCACAAGGGACCGTTTCCTCGGGGCTATTGTCATGCTCGAGCAAATGCGGATTCACGGGCGCGACGATGCTTTCGAAACGGTCAACGCGCTTCAGGGAAGGTTGGGAAGAGATCCCGTTCTTCGCCAGGTGTTAGCGCTCGTGAAGAGCAAGAGACGGAGGAAGTCGCGATGAAATGGGAACGTCCTGGGAAAGTCCGGGGCATCGGCTCTTCGTGGAGGAAGCAATGCCAAAGACGTCAAAAAAGCGAACTGTGATCCCTCGGTTGAGAGAGGCTGAACTCGCCGACTTGATTGATGTTCTGCATGGCGAGTTGAAAGAACTCACGCTGCTGGTGTTGATTACGCGGCGACACCCCAGGCAGTTGATGCAATGGCAGCAGCGCGACGTGGTGCCGCATGTTGAGGCACTGGCACGCGAGTATAATTCGATGCCGCCTGCCCCGGCCGATTCCTTGCTTTTCCCTGGCCTTGCCCAGTTGCCGCCCCGCTTATTGCAGCTACTCACTGATTTCCTTGTGTCATTGCCGGCTGCGATGCCAGAGGTTGGCTGCCAGGACGAATGCCCGGGTGAAGGGATAAACCCGGATCGCTGACCGTTTTCCAACTTATTACGATAATACGATAATACGATAATACGATGAAGCAGGTTTTAACACAGAGTGATGTGGCCAAGGCCATTTCGGATCTGGTGGCCCAAGGCAAAAAGCCAACGATGGCTGCCATTTATGCCGCAGTTGGGGGCAAGGGTTCGATGTCAACTTTGCACAGAATCAAGGCTGAACTTGATACCGCGGCTCAGACCCAGCCGGCACCCGATTCTCCGGAGGCGCAGCAGGCATTTCGAACGGTCTGGAATCTTGCCGTGGATCAAGGCCGTAGACAAAACGAAGCGATAGTCGCCGAGCTACGGGACAACATCCGGGCTCTGGCGGTTGAAAATGAACGTCAGGAAGGCGATGCCAGCTTGTGGCAAAACCGCGCTGCCGAACTGGAAAAGTCCCAGGCCCGCGCTGAGGCAGATCGACAAGCAGCGCAGTCTGCCCTGTGTGAAGCCAGCGCTCAGTCCGCACGTGCTCTCCAGCAGTTGGCCGACGCCCAGGCAGACCATGCTTCTCAAACGAGAAAGCTGCAAGCAGATCTGGACGAGGCTTTGCGAAAGGCCCACGACTTGGAGCTCGAACTGGTGCGTGCGCGAGCGCTGATGGAGGCCAGGGGCATGGAAGCGGCGCAGGCCTAGCTGGTAGCGAATGGCGCCGCCGAACCCGTCTTGTGGATGCTCCTGCATCGAGCGCTGCCTCCCTTTTTGCTTGCCTCATCATGCTCCGCACGCTTGCAGTTGGGCCAAGGGACTTCAATGCCGTGAAGAGGATTGCCTGCCGCATGGTGCTGAGGCTGATGAGGAGGTCTGGGAACAAAATCTCGCGTTTCGTAGCTGTATAGAGTGGCTATGAAAGTGCGAATACCGATTTCGGAAGCCGAAAGCGATACCTTGTTTGCCGCGGAGATACCCGTGAAATCAGGCCGCTCAGGTATGATAACTCCAGTGGGCAGCGCGGCCATTGCTGCTTGGGCGGCCGACCAGATCAAGAAGGTGGTGATCCGCCATCGTTACGGACGGTGGGAAGCGGAATGCCCCGTTTGTGCTGACGTTCTTTATCGCACGACTAACCGATCAGCACTGTGGCGCGCTATGGAGCTGCACCTCACCAGCTACCCACCGTTCGGACTGGAGTTCCTGAAATACAAGGCTGGCGACCAAATCCTTTTCAACGGCGAGCCCTACGAGGTGGAGTCCGGGCCACATCGCCCGAGGGTAGCGCCCTACCGACAGGAGCGTCGCCATGTGTTCTACCTGGTTATCCGAAATCTTTCCAGCGGGTCACTGTGGCAGACCTCGCATGAGAAGGCTGGCGAGTTGCGCCTATGGAGGGAGCAATAATGACCCAATTGCGAGTGCTCACGGTGACGGATTTGCGTCAGGATCGACGGCGCTACCATGCGTTGGCCGGTGCGGTGGAGGAACACCGTCCGGACGTGGTGGCTGTCGTTGGCGATTTTCTCGAACCGCGGCACCGCGAGGGGCAGTTGTCGATCATCGAAGCGACACGTCTGCTGGCACAGTTGCCAGTGGCAGATGTGGTGTTCTGTCGGGGGGATCGGGAAGGTTCCAACTGGTTCGATTTCAAGTTCAACTGGCCGCACGCGATGCGGCCGTTGATCGCTCTATACGGCCGCGCGCACGTAGTTGGTCCGTTGGCGCTGTTAGGGTTCCCGTGCCACGTAGGTAGCGAGTCACCGTGGGCATGCACGATGCCTCGGAAAGGAAACCAGGTGATACTCAATCCCTTCGGGTCGGGCCGCACCCCGCTACCCACGAGTGCTCAGCTGTGGTTGCCGGCGCTATTGCAGGAATTGGGCTCTGCAGGACGCATTCTTTGGCTGATGCACGAGCCGCCTATGAGCCTCCCATTGGCGACACCTGCACATTGCAATCGGGAATGGCACCAAGCCGTGCGGGAATACCAGCCCTTGCTTGTCGTGTCTGGTCACGACCGCGTTTCACCGAGGCGACATGGTGAGTGGTTTGGAAAACTCGGCAATACATACTGTCTAAACGTGGGCCAATGTTCTGCTGAACTGGCGTATGCGCTTATCGAATTCACGTTTAAGGCGCAGACTCCAGCATCGTTGCTCGACGTGGTAATTACTGCAAACCCCTGGCGGGGCGGAGGCGAGGTCGTGAACCGGCAGCAAAACGTGTGTAGCCATGCAACAGCCTAGACCTAAAGGACCGCCGTGTCCCAAGCTCATTAGGCGCATAAGTGGTGCGTCTTTCTTCCTCACCGACCTACACCGGCAGATCTCGGTTGGCCTAACGGAATCGGCGGCATTTCTGGGCTCTGGTGTGCTCGAACGCTGCTCCGGCCCAGCTGGCACTCTTAACAGGCCAGGTTGTAGCGCATGGTGGCGTTTTCCTGGAACCTGTCGACCACATGTCACAGGTTGCCGCCTGTGAACTATGAAACCCTCCGTCTTGTCGCAAATCACTTCTTGGGCACCCACCACAAACGCCTCCGAGTTCCCTTCCAAACACAAGTCACGCTGAACAAAACTATGAAAACGAATAGAACGAAACCACCTGACAAAGCGCGGCAATCCTACTTCGCCTGCCAGTGGGCACTGGCAAGACAAAACCAGTCGGCCGCCGCGCAGGCTGCCGCCGAACTTCAGGCTGAAACTGCAAAGCTGGCCGGTTACCCGATCCGGGTCATCGTCGAGGACGAGGCCGACCTGCCGGACGGCCCGGGGGTCAATTTAGCCTGGGAACGCGGCTCCGCCGAGCATCTGGTGCTGTGCCGGCGCGAACCCGTGGAGCTCCAGCCATACGAGCTGGCCGCCGCCCTGGTGCGGATCCAGACAGAATCAGAGGCTCGCAGAGCCGGCAAATCGCGCGTCCCCAGCGTCAGCGCGCGGCAAAAGCGCGAGCTGCTCTTCCTCTTCGACCGCGAGGAGGCTCAGCGACTCGCGGCTGAGGGAGGGCTCTGGATAACCCTCAATCGCCATCCCGACGACACAGCTTTGGAGCCAATCCGCATGCTCCTGGCCTCCGCACCATATATGCTGGTCGATGCCAGACTCAGGCAACGGTTTCCCGTGCTGCGCCCGGCTCAGTTCCTGTCACGTTCCACCGCATTCCTCGAGGGTTGTCAGGCACGCAAAGGCCGCACCGAGATCCCGGCGACGCAGAGGCTCCGGGAGCGCGTCATCACCGCGCTGGACGGGCTGCAGGGACTGTATCTCGATTGGCTCTTCGGTGGCGTCGTCTCGGATTTCGCGGCGCGCTACCACGATCTCGACGGGTTCGATCTCGCGCGAAAGCTCTGGCAGCACTGGGAATCCAGATTTGCCGCAATGCAACCGGGAGACGAGTTTGTGCTGATCGATGACTTCGCGGGAATCCTCGGTTTGGCAGGCCGGTTCGGGTGGGTTCCCGGTCCATCCAAAGTCGACGGCAAGGGCCAGGAAACGGCAAAGCCATAACAAGAACGAGGGGTTTCAGGCTTCCAACGTTTTGTGGATTCGGGCGAAAGAGGGGGTCTGGGAACAAACTTTCGAGTTTTGTAGCTATATCAGGTTGACATGCAACTTCGATTGCCACTAGCCGGAGATAATACTGATGGCATCTTTGGTCCAGACGCCCCTGCTCAGGATAACTCAGGGATGACTCCAGTTGGAAGCGCGGCCTTCAATGCCTGGGTGGACAATCAGTTCCAGAGGGTGGTGATCCGGCAGTGTTACGGCCGATGGGAAGCAGAATGCCCGGTATGCGGCGACATTCTTTATCGGACGATTGGAGGTCGTTCGGCACTTCTGAAGGGGATGCGACGGCATCTTGACCGCTTCCCGCCGTTCGGGCTCGAATTCCTCGGCTACAAGATCGGCGACAAATTCGTTCACAATGGTGAGGACTATGAGGTGTATTCCGGGCCACACCGCCCGGCTTCGCACTATAAACGCGAACATCCACATGTCTTTTTTCTGGTCCTCCGGAAACTTTCTACTGGGTCACTATGGCAGACCTCGCCTAAGAAGGCTGGCGAGTTGCGCATGTGGAGGGAGCGATAATGAGTCGTATCCGAGTGCTCGCGGTGCCATGCCCCAAGCTCACTAAGCGCATACGCGTCGCCTCCTTCTTTCTCACCAACCTGCATCGGCAGATATCGGTTAGCCTGACGGAATCGGCGGCATTTTTGCGCAGCGGCGTCCTCGAACGCTGGTCGACGCTTGGGGCTGAGAGACGCCAGCGCGTGATCCATTGGGCGCTTCGGCGCGCCGTGTCGATGCGACCTTTGGAACGGCGTATGTATCTGTCAGGCAAGTTGGACCCGGTCAATATTCACGTCCATCTTGGCGACGATCTCCTCACTTCGGTGCTGATGCTGGAAGCCCTTCGCGAGATCAGCAAGACGCATGGCCGGGGCTTCGAAACCATCGAGGCGTTTCGGCAATCTCCGGCTCTCCACACCCATCTATCACCACGGCTAGCCGCCCAGTTTTCGCGCCATGCGGCCCCGATCACGCCTTTGCCGCCTCGGAGGATCGCATGATTGTGACACCGCCAAGGGGTATTCGAGGCCGCGCCGCATCATCCAGGGTTCTGGTGGTTGGACCCGACCGCCAGCCTTTGATGCCGTGCGATCCGGCGCGTGCCAGACAGCTCCTTCATTCGGGTCGGGCGGGCATTTTGCGGCATTACCCCCTTGTTATAATTCTGCGTCAGGTGTCGTCTCCAACAGTGACCCAGCCCGTTCGCCTGTCGTTAGACCCTGGGAGCAACATCACGGGAATTGCGTTAGCCAGCACAAGCAGTCATGGGGACAAAGTCGTATGGGCGGCTCACTTGGAGCATCGGGGTAGGCTTATCACGCGCCTGCTCGCAAAGCGGCGCGCATATCGAAGCCACCGCCGCTCTCGGAAAACACGCTACCGGGCAGCAAGGTTCCAGAATCGGAGCTTCGCTGTCGGCTGGTTGCCACCTTCGACCCGGAGCAACGCCGATCGGACGCTGACTTGGGTCAACCGTCTGCGCCGTTGGTCACCGGTAAACCACCTCGCTGTTGAGCTTCCCAAGTTCGATACACAAAAGACGGTCAACCCGCGGATTGCGGGAGCGGGTTATCTCCGTGGGCCCTTGGCGGGCACAACGAAGCGGGATTATGTGGTCGACCAGTGGCAGGGCAAGTGTGCTTACTGCGACGAACACGCCATCAAAATGGAACTGGAGCACGTCATCCCACGGAGCCGTGGAGGCGGCCAAAGTGTCAAAAACCTCGTTCTAGCGTGCCCCACCTGCAACCAGAGGAAGGGGAAACGCACCGCGGAAGAATTTGGATTTCCCCACCTCCAGCAGTCACATCTGCGTGATGCCGGCCTAATGAACGCCATACGCTGGCACCTGTGGCATCGTCTGGATAAGTTGGGGCTCCCGTTGGAGACCTCGGTTGGAAAAGTGACGAAGCGCAATAGAGTCCGCATGGGTTACCCCAAGGCCGATTGGATTGACGCGGCCTCCCTAGGTGCCGAACGATCCGTAAGACTGGATCCGGCCATGTCTTTTTGGCGTATTAAATCGCATCGGCGCCACTCCCGGTGCATGACCCTGATCGACAAGTATGGGTTTCCCAAGAGCAAGCCCAAGGCGAAATCGGTGACGCACGAATTCTTGACAGGAGATTTTGTTCGCGCGGTGGTGCCTCGCGGACGCAATAAAGGGACACATGTTGGGCGCGTCGTTGTGCAAGCCCGCGGGTATTTTATGATCGGGGCTGCTATAAACATTTGGCACCGCTACTGCCGGATCCTCCAGCGCAGGGACGGCTACGATTACAGTTTACTCAGAGCTTCTAAGGACGAGCTACATCGGTCAGCGCCCGGCGGAAACTGACCAGACCCAGCCACCGGTGATGCGAATCGCCGACGGGGCTACGTTTGGGGGAGCGTGTCAGAACACACTCATGGATGGAGTTCCCAGTCCATGACACTGTAACCGCCATATCAAGCAAGCCTCACGGGAGAGGCCCAGGTGTGGTGGGGCAGCCGGAAACGGTTGCACACGGACCCCGGACATCGTCGAGGGAAACTTCACCTCGCCTCAGCGAGAGGGGACCGGTAACGGTCTGAGGCGCGCCTTGATAAAACCAGGGCGCGCCTCACAACCACAGGCGCCAGGAACAAATTGTTGGGGTTTGTAGCTATAGAGGGTGTATGCAACTGTCATTGTTTGTGCAAAGGCATTTTGCAAAGGCACGAAAAGATCTTGCGCTCGGGACTTGGGATCAATTTTGCAGCAAGCTCATCGTCGACGCCAGGCTGAGGGCTCACGGGTTGGAGATCGAATTGGCGTGGGCGCGGCTGGAGGGCAAAGGAGTGGGCGTATGATCAATTACTCCCTTGCATACCGCTGTGTGTTTGTCTTCCGGTTGCCGACAACACGTTATGCGCTCAAGCTGGTCTTGTTCCCTGGAAACAGCGTGCCCGATGATTGTTTGCGCAAAACTGATACCCGCGGGTCCTTCACTTGGGGTCCGCGTGGGAGAAAGTTGGCAGACGCAACGTTCCTTGGGGAGGTGCACTTGGCCGAGGATGCGTTAGACATCGAGGTGATTTCGCACGAGGCTTACCACGTTTCACACCGGGCTTGGACCTCAAATCGACACTCAGAAGAGGATTGTGCGGAGCTGGCGGGGATGATCATAGCTGCGATTTGCCTGGAAATTCACAAGCTCGGAAAGAAAGTGCCGATCATGCTGGCCACGAATAATGTGCAACGCTTCGACGATCGCTGGCCCAATGTGCAACTACGGAATCGGCTGTTCCAGTTCTCTCCGGAGGACCCGCCCGTCGAGACTGCGGACGCGCTCGACGATGAGAGCCGCGGTGATCAAGAGCAGGGCGAGACGCCGGAAGACGAGCCGGACGAGGACGAAGGCGATTAGCAACGAACAGATATGCAAAAGAAACTGAAAGCAAATCGGCCGGTGAAACCCCGGACAACTGAGGCCCTCACGCTCGAGCAGGTCAGAGCCCTGCTGACGGCGGCGGAAGGCGAGATGCAGACCCTCGTCCTCCTGGGGGCGACGACGGGCCAGAGCTTCCGTGACCTGCTGGCGCTACGGTGGGAGCGCGTGGACATGGCCAAGCGGGTCATCCGTTTCTATGCGCTGAAGACTCTTCGCAAGGTGGTGGTGCCCATGACGGAGGAGCTCCGGGCCCATCTGGAGCAGTTAGCAGATGCCGGTGAGGATGCTTTAGTCCTCCCTGGTCTGGGAAAAGGCAATTGGACCGCTATCGAGCAACAATTCGGCAGGCTGGTGGAGAAGGTGGGGCTCAGAGGCACGAGCTTCAGAGCGCTCCGAGTGACGTTTGTCCATCAGCTTCAGATGGCGAGCACGACCCCGGCCGAGGTGATGGCGGTTCTGGCCCATGTGAAGGGCACGGAGAAGGAGAAGGGGGACTTTGGCCTGGCCGATGTGATCGCCAAGCTCCCACCGCTCAAGTAGCGGTTGGGCTCACGCCCAACAGGCTGCTCACCGGGCTGGCGGTGAGACGACCTGTGCTACCATCCTTGGGCGGCTCATAGAGGAACATCCCCTTTCATGACTGAGAGCGAGATCCCGCCTCGGCCGCTACTCTGCCTCATGCATGGCCGCGTCGAACTCGTCCCAGGTCGTGACGCCGTCGCGCGTGGTGAAAATGAGGCGGTCACAACCCCATTGCGGTCAACGCTCGACTGCTTGTGGCAGCAGTCGTAGACCTCGGAGGTCTGGGTGCCATCCAAATAGACCGTTTCATTTGGATACTGGCGTGTTGTGGTTCTCGGACGGGGTCCGGATCGTAGATGAGTTCCCGCTTGTGAGCCGAAGCGGGATACGACAACCTTTTCATTGCCAAGTCGGAAGGTTGTCAATGAGCTGTAAGATTGCAGCAGTTGCCGCGGCGATTACCCCCATCCAAGGAATGGCGTCCATGCCACCGCCACCGCCGATAGCACCGTGCATCCAGTAGACACTGTGCAAATTCAGCAAGTCAGCACCGATGATGCAACTGAACACGCCCGACGCAAATGCAGTGAGGACTGACAGGCGTTTAACGACGATGAATGCTATGGCTCCAATGACGCTCCCAGGCACCCATGTCAAGACACCGAGTCCGCTGTCGGTTGGATAGGTTGCTAAGTATGCAACTGTGGCCCCAAACACAATGAGCAACAGGGTGGCCTTGAGCGGCAGCTTTGATAGTAGGACCAACGCCGTCAACCCCGGGACCACGCACCCTCCAAGGTGCACGGACAAACCGCAGAATGTGATTATGTTTTCTACCCTGGACGACAGCAGGACGGAGAGGGCAACGATGGTCGGTTGGTGTAGCCACTCGACGGCGGGGCCAATCCCGCTGTTTTCAGAGTTGCATCGTTGGGATTTGGGGAAGTCGGTTGGTGCTACACTGACTTTCTGCCCCATCTTGGGTTGTTTCGCCATGCCTTTGAGTTTGGCGTGGTTCCTGCGGTGTCTTCTTCTTCCCCCATGCCCCTGAGTTCCCGGCTGATCCACCTGCCGGTTTCCGGGTCGTAGAAGCGGAGGGGAGCGAAGATGAGGCCGGATGGCGCGTGATCGAAGTGGCCGGTGAAGCCGATGTCGACCTGAAGCCGATGTCGACCTGTAGGGAGCCGAAGGTCTGGATGCGTTTGCCGTAAGGATCGTAGGTGAAGCGGGCGACGACGGTGCCGCTGGCGTCGGTGACTTGGCGGACGGAACCGAGGTGGTCGGTGAGGTAGAAGTAGTTGTTGCCGTTGAACCAGAACCCGCCGGGGAAGTAGCGGCGGACGACGGTTCCTGCGGCGGTTTGCTCTTCGGCGAGGCGATAGCCCTCCCACTTGAAGTAGCGGATGGAGTTGGTGGTGGAGCCAGTGCATTCGGCGATGGTGCTCCAGCGGCCGAGCGGGTCGTAACCTATGCGGGTGTTGCTGGCGCCGTGGCCGATGTAAAAGCAGTGGTCAAACTCGTCCCAGACGAGGTCCAAGCGGGTGTCTTTTTGAGGAGGTTACCGTTGAGGTCGTAGGTGAGGCTCCCGAACGACCCGTTGGATGCGATGGTGAACGTGCGGCTGTTGGTGGCGGCGTTGCCGTTGAGGTCGATGGCGACGACCGTGACCACGTTGGTGGCGGCCAGGGCGTAGACCTCGCCCTCGAAGTTGGTGGTCGTGGTCATCCGCGCCGGGGCTCCGGCGACAATGACGGTGCCCGTTTCACTGAGGTAGCCGGCGACCCAGACTACGCCGCCGGTGCCCGCACGGTTGGTGAGCTGATTGAGCCCGTTGACCTGCTCGGCCGTGGCGCTGGTGCCCGCCTGCTGGCTGATGCGGTTGCCGCCCGCGTCGTAGCCGTAGTGATACCGCTGGACCACGGTGCCGCTGCTGGTCGATGCCGTCGCGCTGAGCAACTGGCCAGCGGGGTCGTATTTGTAGGCCCAATTGGTGGTAGCCCCGTTGACCGTGTTGGTCAGCAGGGTGATGCGCCCCAGGACGTCGCGGCCGTAGTCATAGCGCGCGAGCGTCGTGCCCGCCTGATTGGTGTGCCAGATGAACTGGAGTCGGCAGCCGTTGGTGACCGCCGTATAGCCGTAGACCGTGGTGATGCCGTTGGGGCGACTGAGGGGCTTGACCCGCTCACTGGCGTCATCGTAGGCGGCTGTTGTGACCCCCTGGTTGTTGCTGGACCAGTAGACCCGTCCGAGCTCGTCGTATTGCACCTTAAAGTAGGAGCTGCCCGCCTGGCTGGACTGAACGCGTCCGAGGACGTCGTTGGTGTAAAAGATGGGGAAGCCGCCCGCTATAGAAGCCAGGGATCCTGCCCCCGGTTGTCCGGCGGGCACGCAGCCGAATGCCAACCAGTAGTTATCTCGACCTAGCAGGCTCAACCGGGGATACGCCGCATCATAATTGAACATCATCCAGCTAGTCGGATCACCCCCGGCGGCGCACAGGGCCTCTACGGTCATGCTGGCGTGGTCGTAATCGTCGGAGGTGGTGCCATACCGCCCAAGGAAGTAGTAGCGGTCAGGGTCGGGGAACATCTTGGCCGCGCGCCGAGCGGAAAGCCCCTCCCGGTGCAAGCCTAGCGCATCGCCGACGGCACAGCCGATGGCGATAAGTATTCTTCTCAGTTTTCCGGCCGGCGCGGGTTGCGGTGTTACGTTCATAGGCTTACTTCCTGCGGGTGAGAAAGTAGATGGCGATTGAGCCTAGAATCAACGCCAGGCCGATCCAGAAGGCGGTTGATGCTACGTCGTAGAGAGCCAGCATAAGAGTCACGCGTGCTAAAACCTGCGGAACAGCCGAAAGAACGCCATCCACCTGCTTCCGGTTGCTTGCCGCTCTTGCCGCTCTTGACGTTCTCTGCGGAATATCGCCAGAGCATCCTGGTTCCCGCGGTTGTTGGCATCGCTTAGGTTCAGTAGCACGATTCCAGTGATGTTGGTGGGGTTGCCGCTGAGGTCGATCGCGACGACTGTGATATTAGTGGTTCCGGTCGCCCGGTAGCCCCGTCGTGGTCGAATCCTGGCTCCTTTTCCTAAAAGCACCCCACAGTTTCTGAATTGCAAATGCGAGGAAGTAATACCAAACACAGCCAAACAAGAACGTGGCACCGTCAAAGACCCGATCCCGAAGCACTGTCCCTCCAAACGACCGAGCCATTTCCCCCAAGAAGGCTGTCACCAACGAAACAGGCTGAGTCGCCGTATAAGCAAAGAAGACCCAGCCAAGCTCGTTATGCGTTCTAAGGTAGAGGAAATAGGCTACCCAATAGATAATCGTAAAACAGCCGACGGCAATAAATGGGAATTTCTTCATAAGTCATTACTTTATCTGTGTGACGCTCCAAGACACCAAGTTAACCCCGATGAGGTCATGCATAATGCGGTTGAATTTTGAATAACGCACCGCTGATTTTAGGTCCCTCGCAATAGCGCCAGCAAATGTATAGCCCCATTGTTTAGGCAGATACACAAGGCCTCCCGCACGTAATGTGCGATTTGCTCCTATAGAGCAGTTGGTCTCTTCAGCATTTGGCCAGATATCCCAATACTTCGCAGAAGCGTTCTTTTCTAATTCCGCCGCGAATTCAGCATCATCCGGAAGGTGGATTCTGAAGATCTTGTCTGGTTCCCCACCTTCCTCTTTAACCGTGTCTTTGAAAGTGAACGGGTGATTTGCACCATGGCGCGCTCTTTGCCCTCCTGGGGCATGAGGAAACGGGCTGAAGATTGAGTTTTCAGTGCCTGCGTCCGTGATCATAACGTGTCCAACGCGAGACCGCCGAGCCTCCCAGATGTAAACATCTATGTCTTTCAAACCGAGCGCGTCGGTTCGATTGATGGGATCCCCTCCGCAATATGCATACAGGTTGATCCCTCCCTGCTCCTGGATCGGGTCCCGGCTGATCCAGCGGCCGGTTTCGGGGTCGTAAAAGCGGAGCGGGGCGAAGATGAGGCCGGATGGCGCGTGGTGGAAGTGTCCAGTAAAGCCGATGTCGACCTGGAGGGAGCCGTAGGTCTGGGTCCGGTTGCCCCAAGGGTCGTATTCAAAGCGGGCGACGACGTTTCCGGTGGCGTCGATGACCTGGCGGACGGAGCCGAGGTGGTCGGTGAGGTAGAAGTAGTTGTTGCCGTTGAACCAGAACCCGCCGGGGAAGTAGCGGCGGACGACGGTTCCTGCGGCGGTTTGTTCTTCCGCAAGGCGGTAGCCCTCCCACTTAAAGTAGCGGATGGAGTTGGTGGTGGAGCCAGTGCATTCGGCGATGGTGCTCCAGCGGCCGAGCGGGTCGCAGCCTATGCGGGTGTTGCTGGCGCCGTGGCCGATGTAGAAGCAATGGTCAAACTCGTCCCAGACGAGGTCCAAGCGGGTGTCCTTTTTGAGGAGGTTCCCGTTGAGGTCGTAGGTGAGGCTCCCGAACGACCCGTTGGAGATGATGGTGAACGTGCGGCTGTTTGTGGCGGCGTTGGCGCTGATGTCACTGGCGACGACCGTGACCACGTTGGTGGCGGCCAGGGCGTAGACATCGCCCTCGAAGTTGGTGGCCGTGGTCATCCGTGCCGGGGCTCCGGCAATCGTGACCGTGCCCGTTTCGCTGATGTAACCGGCGACGCGGACGAGCCCGCCTGTGCCCGCACGGTTGGTGAGCTGGTTAAGCCCGTTGACCTGCTCGGCGGTGGCGCTGGTGCCCGCCTGCTGGCTGATGCGGTTGCCGCCCGCGTCGTAGCCGTAGTGATACCGCTGGACCACGGTGCCGCTGCTGGTCGATGCCGTCGCGCTGAGCAACTGGCCAGCGGGGTCGTATTGATAGGCCCAATTGGTGGTAGTCCCGTTGACCGCGTTGGTCATCCGGGTGATGTGCCCCAGGACGTCGCGGCCGTAGTCATAGCGCGCGAGCGTCAGGCCAGCCTGGTTGGTGTGCCAGATGAACTGGAGCTGGCTCCCATTGGTGACGGCGGTATAGCCGTAAACCGTGGTGATGCCGTTGGGGCGTTGGATGGTTGTCACCCGGGCGCTTGCGCCATCGTAGGTGGCTGTGGTGGCACCCTGGTTGTTGCTGGACCAGTAAACTCGCCCGAGATCGTCGTATTGCACCTTGAAGTAGGCGCTGCCTGCCCGGCTGGACTGGATCCGCCCAAGGACATCGTTGGTGTAAAAGATGGGGAAGTAGGAGTCGCCGGTGATGGAAGCCAACGAGCTGGCCCCGGGTTGCCCGGCAGGAACGTAACCAAACACCAAACCTTGACTCCCCTGAATCAGCGTCCACAGACGGGGATATGCCGAGCTGTAATCGTATTCTATCGGGTCGCTCAAGTTGCCGACCGAGTTGGAGACGCTCTGCAGGGAGCCGTCCGCGTTGTAGATCAATGCCGAGGTGTTGCCTTGGGCAAAGGTCACGTTCTTGAGCTGGGATAGATTGGTTGCGTAGGTAAACTGCGTGGCAGACCGGTCGGAGAAGAGCTTGGTCTGCGTGCGCCCGGCGTCATCCTTGAGCCAGCTGGTGTAATTGCCCTTGGGGTCCATGATGCCTTCGAGGTCGCCGCAGGAGCACCGGGCAAAATGGGTGAGGCGCCCGAGGGGGTCCTGGACGTCCGTCAGGCGGCCCGGGGCTTCATGCGTAAAGTAGGTCCAGCGGTTATCACGCCCCCGTGCCTTGCCTACGTCGAGGCGGTTGTAGACGTATTGGCGGCTGGTGCCATCGGGGAAGGCGATGTTGGTCAACCGGTCGAGGTCATCGTAGGTGTTGGTGACCGTGTAGCCGTCGGAGTCGGTGAGGGTGAACATGCGGCCGGCGGCGTCGCAGGTGATGCCGAGGGTGTCGGTGGGCAGGTGGCCCGTTATGTTGGTCAGGTAACCGCTCGGGTTGTAGTTGAACGTGGTCACCTGGCCGAGGCCGTTGGTCGCCTTGAGCAAGAGGCCATTGCTGGCATACCCGTAGCGGTTGGTAACACCGGCTATGACGGTGGTCGTCGGCAGGTGCTGAGCGTTGTAACTGAGCGTAGCCAGCACGTCCCAGCCGGCGCCGTTCCTCTGGTCGATCTCCAGCAGGTCGACGCCGTTGGTGGAATAGACGAACCGGTTGGTGCGGCCTACCGGGTCGACGGTGTTGGTGAGGTTTCCGAACGCATCGTATCGGAAAGCGTTGGTCTGGGCGACGCCGCCGTCGAGCATCCGGCCTACGAGGGTCGGGGACTCGTTGGTGAGGCCAACGCCGGTGGTATCGGTCTGGCCGGCGAAGTTGAACACGATGGCCTGTTCCAGTGGGTCCTTGGTCCAGAGGGGCACACCGCTGACCGTGTCAGCGTTGAGAGCCCAGTGGATGATCTGGGCCTTGGAGACATCGTTGGGCCCAATGCTCCAGGCGCGCGCGTCCCAGTAATAGGTGTTGGCGCATGGGGAGCTGGCATCTGCGATCAAGCCGCTGGGGACGGCGATGTTGGAGACGGTTGAGTCGTAGCTCCGGAACTCCAGGTGCTCCGTGGCACCCAGGGGGTCGGTCGCCTCGATGGCTCGACTATTGGCATCTTCGGACGTTGCGAAAGTCGTGGTGCCGTAAGGGGTGGTGAGCGAGTTGATGAAGTCGTTGGAGTAGGTGAAGCTCGACACGATGCCGACCGGGTCGATGAGGCTGGCCAAGCGGACCGCCCCGTTGGTGACGATGTAGCCGACCTGGACAGACCGGTTGAACGGGTCGCTGATGCTGGTGGGCTTGAGCGCGTCGCCGGGGTATCCGTAGGTCAGCGTGCTGGATTGGCCGAGGGCGTCCGTGACCTGCGTTAGCCGGGCGGTGCCGTTGGTCGGCGTGTCGTAGGCGTAGGAGAGGGTGTTGCTGGACGTATCCACCTGTTGCGTGAGGAATATTCGCCTCGTCCCGTTGGCCAGCGTGACCGCCCAGGAGTAAACGTCGCGTGATCCATCGGGGGACAGGCGTGCGTAGGCGTTGGTGGCGGTTCGGCTGAGTATGCACTGGCTGGCGGCATTGCGGGTCGAATTGGTGACGCTGGCGGTGAAGCCGGTGTAATCCTCGGATCCGCCACCCTGGAGGTAACAGCGGACGGTGTTGGTGGGTGACGCCGGGGCGTCCTCGACGTAGGACAGGCTGGACAGGGTCCAGTGCTGGCCGAAGTTTGAGGAGATTACATTGGTATCCCGGGTATTATCGCGCTGGTTGTAGACGAAGCTGAACGCGATGGGCGAACCGACGGGCGGGGCGTAGGCGAGGGGGGTATCCTGGACCCGGAGGCTGGCGTGCAGGGCATTGAAGCTGTAGCCAGCCATGCCCTTCGGACATTGCTTCTCGGTGCCGCCCTTGGCGACGGCATCGGGCGAAAATCGCGTCTTGTCCGCCTCCGAGGCGGCAAGGCTATTTATTGCTAGGCTGCCCGTTGCTGGGATGTTGTTGAGCAAAATGTAGCCGTTATACTGAAACACGTTCGTGACGCTGATCGTGATGGGTTGCTTTGTGCCCGCTAGTTTGTTGGTCGCGTGAAGCTCCCCGCCTTGTGGGTATCCCCAGATGCTAGCTTTCAACGGCTCATTATTGATGGAAACGGTCCAGTTATAATCCCCGTAGCTGGCTGAAATGGTCTGTGCGTGATACGGCAAAACATCCGCTTGCTGGGCAAACCCTGAGTCTATCGACCATAGCTTAATGTTGACCTTGGCGTTTACGCCGTTAGTCGCGTATAGAGAGGCCGCCTGCGCATGATCTGGGATAGAGGTTACGTTTAGGCCGGCCATTAGCACGAGGGTCTGAAGTGTGTTGCTTTTCATGTTGTGGGTTAGAGTTTGCTCCAAGGTGAGTGGGCGTTACGGCTCCGTGATCGTGATGATGGGGGCGTTGGTGTCGCCGGGGTTGCCGGTTGGGGCCTGCCAGCGGAGCGGGTCCCAGGGGAAGGCATCCTGCGAGTCCGGGACGCCATCGCCGTCGCTGTCCGGGCTCTCCACGGCGAAGACGGTGCGCGTGGGTGACCACCGATAGTTGCCGCTCGTGTCGATGGCCTTTATGGAGATGTCCCAGCGCGTTGGCGTGTCGCTGGACAGCGTGATCCCGTAGTTGGGGAGGCCCATTGGGCCCGGCGCATTCTGGGTGCTGATGAGGCGGGTGTCCCGGTAGACCTCGATCCGGTTCAGGGGGTTGCCGCCCTGCTGGGACATCGGCATGCTGATCGCAGTATTTACCCAGAAGGCCGATCCGGCGGATGGGCTGGTCGGGGTCACGATCGGCGTGCTCAGCGTTGCATTTCCGCTTCCGGCGTAGCTGAGTGTCGCTACTTGGTAGATTATGGCCTCGCTGGATGAAATGGGGTCCGTGTAGGTGAGGGTGTTCGTTGGGACGGTGGCGAGAATGGTTGGAGGCTGTGAGCCGATGGCCCGTGAGATGCAGAAGGCGGTGGCGTTGGATACCGCGTTCCACGTGAGCCGGATGTCGCTGGGAGTCGGGGCGTCGCAGCGCAGGTTGGTGATGGCGCTGGCCGGGCTGATGGCGAGTGCATACTTGGCGGTCAGGTAGCGGCCGACTGCGGTGCGTTCGAGATCTGTAAGGGCCTTGGTGAATATCAGTATCTCCGCGATGGTGGGCTTGCCGTAGGACCATGTGCTCCCAGTCATGCACCGCCCCAGCGTTGGCGCAGTGTTGAAGCCGAAGCCGGGGTCATCGGTGCTGACGAAGGTGGCTCCGTTGACGCAGGCCCTCCACAGGTTGGATGATGCTGAGACGTTATAGACGTGGAACGAGGACAGCGCGGGGATGCTCGTGGCAAAGCTCAGGACGTCCTGCCGGCCGAAGGAGTCGTTGATGCCGTTGGTGTTGTAGCTCGTGTATTGGCTCAGGGTGGAGAACATCCACAGGGGGCCGCTGAGCGTAGCGTTGGCGGGGCGCAGAACCACGAACGCCTCCACCACGGTGGCGCCAGACAGGCAATTGGGGAGGGTCAGGTAGTCGTTGGTCCCGTCAAAGGCTATGGCGGGCAGGCCGTTTACCTGGTTGGTCAAGAGCATGGGCGCCGAGGCCAGGGGCGTCGTGGCGTTATTGCCGCTTCCGCTGGAATCGAGCCAGTTGGTGACTGTCGCCCGATTGGATAGGCTGAGGGAATCCGCCTTGAGCCAGCACTTGAGGGAGGCCAACTCGGGCAGGGTGACCGTCACGTGGGCCACAGAGGATGTGGCGGTGAACACTCCATCGAAGACGGTGGCGAATATGTCGTAGTTGCCCGGGCAATCCGCGTTCCAGTTGACAGAGCACTGGACGGTCCCGGAATAACCAACCTGGGTGGATAGGGCCTGCTGATTGACGTAGATGGTCACCGGGGAGTTTGCGGCGTAGTTGTTGATGGTGGCCGTGACCGTAATGTTGGTCGGGGCGGCAAAGGTGGCGCCGTTGGTGGGGAAGCTTATGGTGACGGTCGTGTTGGTTTTGACGAGTGCCTCGTAAGCGTCGCTGTAGCCGTTGCCGTTGGAGTCGTTGGTGACGGCGGCGACGTAGAACCCCTTGTCCATGATCGCGTTGGTGTCGGTGATGGTGTCGCACTGGAGGCCGCGCCCGACCCAGCCCCACTGGGAGTTGGTAAGGTAAGGTCCGTTGAGCGAGATGGTGCGGAACACGTCGTAGGAGGTGTTGGGGGCACCCCCGGCGATGGTCATCTGGAAGACGTTGGAGGCGACCTGCACGAAATTTGTGAGGTGGAGGGGGCCACTGGTGCAGTCGATGGGTTGGGGGTCGTCCATCGGCATGGGGCGGAGCGCCTGCATCCGGAGCTGTTGCTGGCGGACGGCCAGGGCCTCGGCGCGCATTTCAGCGCGCGCGGCGATCTCGGCGGGGGTGATCGGGCCGAGTGCGGCAATGGGCGCGGTCCAGCTGTAGTGATGCGCAACCTGGTCGGCCGACTGAACGTAGTTTTCGGTTGTCAACTCGTCGTAGGTGCCCTGCGCGGGGGAGGAGCCATCGGCCGAGCCGAAGCAGATGCCGAAGTTGGCACCCGTTGGTATGGAGGGAGGCGCCAGGGAAGGTCCCTGTGCTACCGGCTCCCCGTCGAGGTAGAGGGCGCTCCCGTTGGTCGCGGAGTAGGTGAACACGATGAAGTGCCAAGCGCTTGGGTCCCAGTCGGTTGGTGCGCCCATGATGATCTGGCCGCCGGCCACCACGCCGATGCCCGCAGTGGACGTTTTGATCGAGAACCACGGGTAGGCGCGGCCACCGGCCCAGGTGGCGCACTCAAGGAGCGTGCTCTCCGCGAGCGGGGTTGCGGCTGGGGGGCGGAACCAGAAGCGCACGGTGCCCTGGGTAGGGGACACGATCCGCTGGCGTAAGAACATGCGCGATGTCCCCGCCCAGCCAATGAAGCCGCTGTCGAGCTGGAGGGCAGATCCGCTCCAACTTTCGACCCACTGGACGCCCTCGGCGGCAAAGGCACCCTCGGTGTCGTTGGGACGGTCAAATTGGGCGTTGAAGAGCGCCGGTATTGGGGGTAGCGGTGGCCTGGGATCGGCCCAAACCACGCCCACCATGAGGTTTACAATGACAAATGTGCAAACCCTACCCAATATTAGCTTAGATCTCATGCCTGTGCTTTTTTTTGTGAATACGTTGTTAAGACAGTCTAAAACGCGAGCTTCGCTCTGCTACCACTTTCGAGCAGCTAACGACGTTTTTTTCAGTTCGCCGCGTTTTCTCGCTCGTTGTTCCCTTGTTACCGCGGGGACAGCATGGGGATAGTGATGCGCGTCGGTTTCATCGAAAGTGTGTTTGATCGCTTTGTTGCACGTAGTGCCGAGCTTCTGCAGGGACTTGGGGTATTTGGCGAAGAACGCCTTGGTGAGGGGGACGTCCTCCTCGTGGTAGTTTGACCCGCCGCTCCCGGGGGCCTCCTCCAGCGCGCAGACGAGCTTCCCGTCGACATCGGCGATGACGATCATGCCGAAGGCGCCGCCGCCACCCCATGTTTCGGCGGGCAGACGGCTTGGGGAGCCCATGATCCGGAGCGAACGATTCCTGTGGTTGCTGGTGCTGGCCCTGCTGGCTTCGACCAGCTCGCCCGGCGCCCAACGACCTGAATACGCCAAGAACATCGCCACCCTGATTGAGCCGGCGAAGTTGGCAACCATGGGTGTGCTCGGGGCCAATCCCCGGGATCCGGCAGCCGCGCTAGAATGTATCCGGTGGAGAAGTCAATTGCGGCAACGAGGCCAATTCTTGCCTCAGGTCTGGTCGCTCCGCAAACAGCTGGGTCACATGACGCGCTTTCAGGGGGCGCCACAGGGAGGGATAAAGCATCAAGTTCAGCAGTTCGGGAATCGTGGTGGATCCATCCCCCCACCAGGAGGACAGGGTTTCCAGTTCGGGGATCAGCACCCCGGATTGGATGGAGAGTTCCACAATTACGCTTGCCACCCCTGGTTGCCGCGCAAACAAACCTGCCAGTCCAGCAAGCCAGCATGCCGGGAGGTCACCCACACCACGGAGCGTTATGGGCAATCGCGCCACAAGGCGGTTCCGACTCATGGAGGGTCGGCAAACCTGCCACGCAGCGGCCAGGACGTTGGGGGTGAGGCACAGAACATGGCCACGCCCGTGCATGTGCAGACACAACTTCTCGGCGCTCATGTTGAGCTTGGCTGTGTCCTCGGAACGAAGCTTCTTCACGGCTGCGGCCAAATCATCCTGCGGCATCTTCGTGGTGAAAGGCTGGTGGTCAAAAAAGAGCGGCTCCAGCCATACTGGCGACTTGGTTAACTGGCCGTTGGCCAGTTTCGCAAAACATCGATGCGCCTGCAAACGTGCTAGCGAGCCGAAGGGACAGATTGCACGTGTCTGCGACGATTGAGATTGTTCCTCGACTTGGAGGTCTCCCAGGTCTGTCGCCTTCTTGCCTTTCCGGACCTCCTCCGTGCCCAGTGCCAGCAGCGCAAATTCATCCAAGGCGTTTTCCCGGCCGCCAAAAAAGAAATATGAGTTGAAGTTGGAGAGCAACGCCTCCCTCCGCGGCGTGCCCAGCACTTCAGTGAGCGAACTAATATTCTGCACAGCCGCCACAACGAATCCGCCCTTTGATCGCAAGACCGCGAGCGCCTCCGCATCGTCAGCGGTTACGGAGAGGGCCAGCTCATCGCAGAACAAACCGCACAGGCGGCTCGTCTCTGGGCGGACCTCCCCCCGTGAAAGGATCGCTGAATAGCAGTCCCTTTTCAGCACTCTAAACAGCCACGCAGCCAGTTGCGGATGGGCAATTGCATCTATGGAAGCCACTGCGATCTTTCCGGCCAGGACCTCACGAGGATCAAAAAGCGCGGACTTGTTCGCGTCAAAGTAATCGCGGGCGGCGCCGGACAGGAGCGGCCTTAACGTGTTGCTTATGGTGCTCTTGTGCAGTTCCCTGGTCCTATCATCCAGAGTTTTATAGTTCTCCACGTCAAGCACCGCCTGATCAAGCCGGCGTCGCGTGGTTTGCGTCAGACCATCACTCGCCAAAAGGCGCCCGACATCCTTCAGGCGTTGCTGCACCAATTCGGAGTTCCGGGTGTAAAAGAAAGCCCGGAAGAATTCAACTGCACTATCAAATGTCACTGGACCACCAGCTAACAGGAGCACCAGCGCCGAATTTATCAATCCGGCTCGGGTTTCAGTCCAGTAGGCATTTTGAGACCCCATGTCACTACTGCTATATAGAATGCGGCGTGAGTATTCATCTACCTGTTCCAACCGGCGGAAATCACCCCAAAAATCATACCGGGTCTCACCAGCTTGGGACAGCACCACCACGTCGTCGCCTCTCCCGACCTCGTGAGCGTATGCCAGGACCTTCTCTGGGGCTTCATTTTTCGCATCCAGCACAAGTATCCCGGGTTTGAGCTGCCGATCGTGTGCGTGCCACCCAATCACCTGTTTCAGCACCGGATTGATCAACGCAGTTGATTTGCCGCTCCCCGTTGCCCCAAATCCGATGATGTGCCGCGTCAAATCATCGGGGCTTAATGAAAGGACGAATCCGGCGGGTTCAAACGAGCGTAAGGTCAGCATAGGTGGGTTGGTCTGCAAGAATTGGAGAACAGTGTTTTAGCTCACGACGCAGGTCGGGGTATCGCGTCCAAAGCAGCCGCCAGTCCCGACGGTTCAGCCAGCGATACGGTGAAGGGTAAAGCCAAAAGAGGAGTTCCTCCTGTTCCGGACTCAAACGCGGGCCCCCCGACTGGGGCACTAAAATGGGCAATACACCACACACCACGATGGAGGCAGCCGTTCGCCGGCTCGGACGACGCACCTCAAGCCAGCGCGCCAAGCCAGCACGCCACGCCGGGGGCAAATACTCGGCACCTGGGAGCCAACTGTGGGAAGCAAGCCGGCTTATTCTCTCGTTGCGGTCTGGGTGCACAAGCCACACCAGTTCGACTATGTGCGGCGAAAGGCGTAGTGCGTGTCTTTTTTTCGCCATTTGCTCAAGAATGTCGTCTACTGATGACGACAGCGCGTCCAGGCTTGGATAATCCCGTCGCAAAATGGTGCCTCCAGGTCGATACTTGGTGAGATACATAATGGGTCGAAATGACACTTAAAACGGCACCGGATGTTTCTCTTTAACGGGCATGTCCGCCGCAGGCGCATCGGCGCCTTCCTTGACCGTGCCATTGGAGTCACCGTTGGAGTTGCCATTACCCCGTTTTCGTTCGACGAACTGGATTTCGTCAACAACCAGGATCAATCGACTATGGGCCGTTCCCTCACGTTGCCAGGAATCCGTGCGAAGGTGGCCTGCGACGATCAAGGATTCACCTTTCCGGTGCTCCTTTGTCCACTCGGCAGGCGGGCCAAAAACCACGCAGGGCACAAAAGCGGTTTCTTCCTCAATTTCTCCGGATTTGCTTTTCCAGCGGCGGTTGGCGGCGATGGTTATGCTCGCCACCGCTATGCCTGACGAACTGAACCTGATTTCCGAATCCCGGACCAGGCGCCCCATCAGTGTTGTCGTGTTTATGTCATTCATAGTGTCTTGTTGTCTTGAGCAGGCTGGTTTTGTCCGCCCACCTACTAATAGCTACGAATCTCGATATTTTGTTCACGGTGCCCCGATCTGCCGTTGCGGAATTGAGACGGGCCGTGGCGAAATGCGGCCGAAGGCGTAAGTGAGTCTGGGCAAATAACTTACGATGTAATTGCGGCTGGGGGACTAAGCCGCCAAGTCGCCCACCAGACCTTCCTCGGCATAGGTCGCTGAGGAAAACCTGGGAAACACGCCTTGTGCCATCCGGGTGTTTCTGCAGAAGAGAGGTCAACGTCCTATAATCCCCCATGAGCGTCGAGAAACTCATGCTGGAAGCTGTCGGTTGCCGCCCTCGCCAAGGGGGATGCGACCGGCTTTTTGGGATTTCATCTTCCTCGGGCAAAGGAGATGCCAGCATGAACTCGGCTTATCCCGTGTTAGGGATTCTGGGTGGCGTTTTAGGGGAGCGAGCCTCCGGTAGGGAGTCGGCAAGCCGTTGCTTTGGACAGCCCTGCGCACGGATGCCACAGGAGCCCAACCCGAGACTTTTTACCGAGATTTCTCGGGGCTGCGCCCTTGGAAATCGACCCAAGCGCTTGGTTCGCAGTGGGTTGCCTACCTGTGATGGGTGGCGGGAGGGGGGTCCGAATTTGTTAGCTGGCGTTCCGCAACTCCTTGTCCACAAGTGTCTTATGGGCCTGTTTTCGCCTTTTCAGAACGCGCGGAGCCACCAAAAACACCCCTGCATACCGAGAGTATTTCCAGAGAGTTTCTTGCCGGAACATTCCCCCTCCGTTCGTAGCTATTACCATTACCGGCACCTTGATGAGGGGCCGTCAAGCTTTCCGCCGTGTGGCGGGAAAACAGTAGACATAAACCAACAAAAGAAAGGAACCTTATGGGTTACTTACGCAAGATAGAAGGCTCGCCGTATTGGCAGGCCGTATTCATTAACGAGAACAACGTGGAGGTCCAGCGCTCCACGAGAACCGATGATCGGAAGCAGGCGGACGCCCAGCTTGACGCCTGGGCATTTGCCGCCCACCTGCTCCGGCAGGGGAACCTGTGCAAGCATCGGACGCGCGCCGTCGTGTCCGAGATGTCCCGGCTACTCGGCGGCGATACGACCCCTCTGATAACATTTGAAAGCTATCGGAAGGGCTATCTGGCGCTGGGGCTGGCCAGCGCTGAGATTCAATCCTACAGCAACCGCAAGAGCGGCTTGAAGGCATTCGCCACCTATCTTAAGGAGAAGGTGATGTTGCCACTAGAGGACATCGTCAATCCGGACATCATCGGCTTCCGGGACCACCTTTTTGAGCTAGGCTATAAGGCAGAGACGGTCAAGCAGCGGATCGATGTGTTGCATGCATTTTTTCAGGCGGCAGTGACTGAAAAGGTGATCAAGCACAATCCGGTCGCCGGCGTCACCGTCAAGGTCCCCAAGAAAAAGGGGAAGGCGAAGGGCAAGAAGCGCAAGGCTCTAAGCTTCGATGAGGGCGTCAAGCTCGTCGACGCGGCCAGCGTCGAGGAGTTGGTGGTCGTAGTCCTTGGGCTGGACCTGGGGGCCCGTATCGGCGATGCGTTCGGAGTGGAGTTGCCCCTCATCAACCTGCAGACGGGTCACATCACGTATTGGGTGGAGAAGGTGGACGAATGGCACACGGTGGACCTTTTCCCAGGGACGTTGCCGTTTCTGACGGAGTATGTGGAGTTTCACCGCGCAAAGGCGCAATCCCCCCACCTAGTGCCAACCATCGGGGTTGTTTCAGGGCCGGACGTAGACCCGAAGAAGCATCGTTCAGGGGTGAATGCAGCCCTTAACGATGC
>Ga0224558_1001058_pt1 | contig 30360 bp, 27 predicted proteins | sample 714S32024metaG_FD_180682 | JGI IMG/M metagenome (GOLD analysis project Ga0224558, IMG submission 180682) | Peat soil microbial communities from Stordalen Mire, Sweden - 717 S3 20-24 | ecosystem: Environmental > Terrestrial > Soil > Wetlands > Peat | place: Sweden: Norrbotten County, Stordalen... | reverse complement strand
TGAAGGGCCCAGAAAGACCATCTGGTTGATAGGCTGGGTGTGAAAGCGCAGTAATGCGTGAAGCTTACCAGTACTAATCGCCCGTTCGGCTTGTCCATAGAATTAACTCCGCGCAGTAAGGCGGATGTTCTTCTTACAAGCCTTGTAAGACCAATCAATTTCGTTCTGCGAGCGTGCCGCCAAAATCGCGGCACGCTCGGCAAAAATTCTGTATCGACAAGTTTTTGGCGCCAGATTGCAGCCGCGTTCCTATGGGCCTCCGGGAGAAACCATCCGGAACAAAGTAGACGCCGCGGCCGGCTGCGGGCAACCACCCGCCAAGCGCCATCAAGTTTGCCGGTGACCATACTGCGAGGGATCACCCGTTCCCATCTCGAACACGGAAGTTAAGCCTCGCTGGGCCGATGGTACTGCACGGGTGACTGTGTGGGAGATTAGGTGATTGCCGGCAATTAATTCTAAGCAAAAAGCCATGCCACTACGGCATGGCTTTTTTGCGTTTATAGCTAAAACTCGTTCACAATTCGATCCTCTCTTACAAAAAACACCCTAATTTCTAATTGCCGCAAAGCATCAGATATTTTTTCGATAAACGGCCTATGGAGTTTATCGTCCGGCAATGCCATGGCTACCTCCGCACCTTCGCTCGCGTAATCTTGCCTTAGCTTTGCCGCGCAGTAAAGAGCAACTGCAATGTGGCTTTTGGCCTGGTTTCGGTTAAAAGGCTTACCGAACCGATTGGTAGCTTCTTTTGAACTTGTGCCGCGTTTGGCTTCTATCAGTAAGCGTCGTCCCGTCGCAATGTGAACAGCCTCGATGTCGATTCCGTGTTCGATTGTCGACAATTGTCGATCAACGCGGTAACCGGTACGAATCAGATGCTCACCAACTGCATTCACAACATCATTTTATGTCAGCACCACGACCTCTCAATCGGCGCAGTCCCATTCTTTAATTTCTTTGCTAAAGTATCGCCTCAAAGCCCTTGCGGCGAATGACGTTGAGCAGGGCGAGGGCGGGGCCTTTGGGCTGCTTGATGCCGCGCTCCAACTGGGAGATGTAGCCCGCGGTGAGATTGAGGTAGCGGGCGAAGGCGGCCTGGCTCAGGTTGGCGCGCTCTCGCAAGTTGCGAATCTGCCTGCTACTGATGGGCTTGGCTGTGGGAAGCGGCTGCGGGCCGAGGAGGCGGACGGTGATCTTATCGTACTCTGACTTGTTCATCAGGCCGCTGCGAAGCTGGTCGCCAGCCATCTCCAAAAGCGCCTCGGACAATTTGCTAAGTTTCTTCGTCATCTTCGATCTCCTGTATGTTGCCAGTCTCGATTTCCTTATGAATCTTTGCGGTATCGGCAGTAAGCCAGTTCTTGACGAGTTCGCGAAGAAAAACCAATTCATCCGAGCCAATATTCTCCCGCTCTTTTTTGGCAAAGCCAAACAGGAAGATGGCCCGGTCCTTTGCCCGGTAGGCGACAATCACGCGATACCCGCCGGATCGTCCCTGCCCTTGGCGGGCGACACGCTGCTTGATGAGGCCTCCGCCGAGATCGGCGTCGATAAGGCCACGTTCGGCCCGTGCGATTGCCTCGCGCAAGCTGGCGTCCGCAATTCGCTCCTGCCGTGCAAATCGCGCGAACCATCGTGTCTTGAGGATCTGCATGGCGCCTTCTAACACTACGAACTATAGCACATATTCATAATTATGGACAATTTCCGCTTGACTTCTTTCTGAATCTATCCACGAAATCCGCCGTACTGGCCATTTTTCGTTTCGGTGAGTTTGTTGCGGCAATTCTGGACAAGAGCTTATGGGGGCCGATTTGCGCCAATTCGATGTGATTGTGCTAGGGGCGGACTGCCACGCGTGGCGAGTAAAATCGATTTATCGTAGTTCGGCTATAACTTTAGAGGTGCAGAATGAATTTCAAGTTCCTTGCCGCCGCTTTTCTCGTTGCCTTCACCGTCGCCGCCGCGCAAATGCCGGATCCGCCGATCACACGTCCAAAGATCACAGGCATCTCGCATCTGGCCGTCTACACCTCGGACCCCGCAGCCACCGATCACTACTATCGCGAGATTATCGGCGCAGCCAAATTGCCTGACCCTGAAGACCCGCGGGGCGTGCGCTATGCCATTAACGCCACGCAGTTTGTGGAGGTGCTGCCGCTGCCTCCCGGCGCGGGCATCAACCGGCTGGACCACACTGCCTATAACACCAGCGACGCCGAGGGGCTGCGCAAGTATCTGTCCGTCAAGGCTTGGAAGACCCCGTCCAAGGTGGAGAAAGGAGTTGACGGCAGCCGCTGGTTCACGGTGCTTGATCCGGAAGGCAACAAGGTGGAGTTTGTCGAGCCTCCCGGTACGCCCCAGGAGATCGCCGCCCCCAACGTCATTGGCCACCACATCATCCACATGGGAATCCTGGTGCATAGCCGGGCCGTCGAGGACACCTTCTATCGCGACCTGCTTGGCTTCCGTCCTTATTGGTTCGGCGGCATGGTAGAGGACAGAATCGACTGGGTAAGCCAGCAGACCCCCGACAGCCACGACTGGTTGGAATATATGCTCGTCCACGACACCGCGAGTTCAGGCATTCCGGCCAACCTGTCGCTGCATGGCCTGGGTGTACTCGACCATCTCTCCATTGGCGTCCACTCCGTGGAAACGGCTTACAAGACGCTGGAAGCTGGCAATCGGCTGAATGGCGTGCACGACGCGCATACCCAGATAGGCAGGGATGGCAAGGGTCAGTTCAACCTGTACGACCCGGACGGGATACGCCTGGAATTGATGAACTTCCACGCCACCGACAAGCCTTGCTGCTCGCCGTTTACGGCGGACGATCCGGCGGAGTAAGAGTGTACGAAAGCCTATGTCCGCCGAGGTGCGCAAATTCGATGTGATTGTGCTAGGAGCGGGTGCTGCCGGACTGATGTGCGCGGCAGTGGCGGGCCAGCGCGGGCGGCGGGTTGTCGTGCTCGAACACAACGGTCAGCCGGGGCGGAAGATTCTTATCTCCGGCGGCGGGCGATGTAATTTTACGAATGTGCACTGCGAGCCGGGGAATTTTCTTTCGGAAAATCCGCATTTTGCGAAGTCGGCACTGGCGCTTTATCAGCCACAACACTTTATCGATTTGGTCGAGCGGTATGGGATTCGATGGCATGAGAAAACGCTGGGGCAACTATTCTGCGACGGCTCGGCAAGGGCGATTGTAGAGATGCTGCTGGCAGAAGCTGCGCGGGGCGGCGTGGAGATTGTGCTGAATGCCACCTGCAATGGGGTTGGCGGTCCTTCGGGCGGGTTTCATGTAAAAACTTCGGCAGGTGAGTTTCAGTCGGAGTCGCTGGTGGTGGCGACCGGAGGATTGTCGATACCAAAGCTGGGGGCGACGGGGCTGGGGTATGAGCTGGCGCGACAGTTCGGATTAGGTTTAGTGGAACCGAGACCGGCGCTGGTACCGCTGGTTTTGGGCGGGGATGAGGCTGGCTGGACGGAGTTGGCAGGTGTGTCGGCAGAGGTGGTGGCATCGGCGGAGCCTGCTACAAAAAAGCATGCCTCAGGGGCTAAAGCCCAGTCAGACATTGCAGCATCTACGGCACGACTAAAGTCGTGCCCTTTCAAAGCACAGCGAGTTTCCTCTGCCGTTGAAGGCAGGTTGCAAAACCCGTTCCGGTTTAAGGAGAAGATGCTGGTGACGCATCGCGGGTTGAGCGGGCCGGCGGTGTTGCAGGCGTCGTTGTATTGGCGGTTGGGGGAGGCGTTGATGGTGGATTTTATGCCTGGAATCGAGGTATTCCACCCCTTCGACTACGCTCAGGGCAGGCTCCGCCACAAATACAAAGACGTGGAGAGGATGGGGCACCCGGACTTTTTGGACGCATTGCGGGAGCCGGGGGCGCGGCGGGATTTGGAGGCGCTGCGGAAGGCGTTGCGTGAGGAGCTGCCGCGGCGGCTGGCGGATTATTTGGCCGAGATTGGCGCGCCGAAGGGATGGACGAATGCTGCGTTGGAGGCGTGTGAGCGGCGGCTGCACCGGTGGGAGTTTCATCCGGTGGGGACGGAGGGGTTTGAGAAGGCCGAGGTGACGGCTGGGGGCGTGGATACCGACGGATTGCAGGCGCGAACGATGGAGGCGCGGACGGTGCCGGGATTGTTCTTCATTGGCGAGGCGGTGGATGTTACCGGGCAACTGGGAGGGTTCAACTTTCAGTGGGCGTGGGCTTCGGGTGTGGCAGCGGGGAGAAGCGTTTGAGGGAACGAGGGACTATGGACTATGGAACAGGAAACAGGGAACAGGGAACAGTTAAAGGAGCTATAAAGAGCAAAATAAAAAAAGCGAGAGCCATAAAAGTACAAAAGTAAAGCCAATAGATATCCCACCTTAACCGATTCGCAAAAAACACGAATCGGCGAAGATGGGGCACCAAGATCGAGTTAGTCCGTGCGTGAGGTGCGCGCAGCTACTTGAGGAGGCTGCTCACATCCCATAGTTTGATGTTTCCCCGCCAACAGCCCGATGCCAGTGTACGGCCATCGGGACTGTAGGCGACTGAGTAGACATTGTCACTGTCCTGGAGGGTGCGCAGCAACTGGCCGCTGGCCACATCCCACAGCTTGATGGTCTTGTCGTCACTTCCTGAAGCCAGGATGCGGCCATTGGGGTTGAAGGCTACGGATTGGACAGAATCTGAATGGCCTTGGAGGGTGCGCAGCAACTGGCCGCTGGCCACATTCCAGAGCTTGATGGTTTTGTCCTGACTCCCGGAAGCCAGAGTACGGCCATCGGGGCTGAAGGCTACGGAATAGACATAACCTGCATGGCCAGGGAGGGTGCGCAGCAACTCGCCACTGGCCGCATCCCAGAGTTTGATGGTGTTGTACCAGCTACCCGAAGCCAGGGTGCGGCCATCGGAACTAAAGGCGACGGTTTCGACACTATCTGTGTGGCCATGGAAGGTTCGAACTAATTGGCCGCTGGCTACATTCCATAACTTGACCGTCTTGTCATCACTTCCAGAAACTAAAAAACGGCCATCTGGGCTGAAGGCTACGGAATTGACATTCTCCGAGTGGCCCTGGATGGTGCGTAGCAACTTGCCGCTGGCAGCATCCCAGAGCTTGATGGTACGGTCCCAACTACCTGAGGCGAGGATACGTCCATCGGGGCTAAAGGCTACGGAATTGACGTTATCCGAATGGCCATGGAAGGTGTGCAGCAACTTGCCATTGGCAGCAGACCAAAGTGAGATAGTTTTGTCGGCACACCCTGAGGCCAAGGTGTGGCCATTGGGGCTGAAGGCTACAGAAGTAACTGAGCTTACGCCAGGGATGGTGCGCAGCGAAGGTGATACGTTTTGCGTGGTGTTGACAGGGCTCGAAAAAGGATGATGCGCGTGCAAGTAGAGCCAGGCCGCTGTGGATAAGGCGAGGAGCAGGAGAATGGCTGCTAGCCAAAAGGGTGCGCTGCTGCGTCGGGGTGCGGGTTCGATGACCAGTAGCGGGGGCTCGATGGCGGCGTTCGGAGATTTGTCCGTGATCGCGGGCGTAAGATGCTCGAAGGCGGATCCATCGATGATAGTGGGCGCGGGAGTCGCGGCGGCGGATTCGGCGATGCGGGTCGGAGGATGAGCTGCTGCGGTGGGTTCGGCGACTAGGGCGGGCGGGTGAGCTTCGGCAATAACAGTCTTCGCGGCCTCAGGCTTGACGGCGTGCGGCTTGATCTCGACGAAGTTGATGACATCGAGTGAGGCAATCACTTCGGCGGTGTTGCGAGGGCGCTGGTCGCGGTCCTTGGCGAGAAGGCGGAGTACGAGGGCGTCGAGGCCGGGCCAGGCGTTGAGTTCGGGTCGCAGAAAACTGGGCGGCTGAGGCTCGGTGCTCAGGTGGTTGTACATCCAGCCTTCGAGGTTCTGAGCCAGGAAGCAGGTCCTTCCCGTGAGCATCTGGTAGAGGACACCGCCGAGGGCATAGAGATCGACGCGCCCATCTTGCTGCTCGGCGGGCATGCCGCGCCATTGCTCGGGGGCTGCGTACTCCGGAGTGAGCAGGAGGCCGCGCGTGTGGCTGACGGCGGTGACGTCCTCTTTCACGGCGGCGATGCCGAAGTCGAGGAGTTTTGGGATCTTGGGCTGGCCCGGCTCACAGGCGATCAGAATGTTGGCGGGCTTCACGTCGCGATGGAGGATGCGCTTGCTGTGCGCCGCTCCGAGGCCAAGTGTGATGCCACGCGTCAGTTCGAGCGCGCGTTCGACGGGCAAAGGGCCGTGCGCAATCAGGTGACAGAGATCTTCGCCCTCGATGTACTCCATGGCGATGAAGGGTGCGCCATCCTCGGCCTGATCGAGATCGAGAACCTGGACGACGTTGGGGTGATGAAGCTCGGAAGCGGCGAGCGCCTCGCGGCGGAAACGCTTGAGGAGGGCCGGGTCCTGGCTGAGTTCGCTGGAGATGAATTTGAGCGCGCGTAAGCGGCCGAGCAAAAGGTGTTCGGCTAGATAGACGCTGCCCATGCCGCCGCGGCCAAGGAGACGCTCGATGCGGTACTTTCCGCGGATGACCGTGCCTGGATCGAAATCGTGGGAGGCGATGAGCAGAGCGCCGTCGTGTTCACAGTTGGTGTGATGACCGGGGTAAGACGTGGAGCAGAGCGGACAAGTTTTCACAAGCTCGATTCGCCTTTCAAAACGCTGCCGAAATGGACGCGGCAAAATAGGACAACGGGAATCGAAGCAATTGTACAGCAACCAGCGGTCAAGTCATCAAGGCTGCTGAGGACTCTGCTCGGCTGGCAGAGCGGGGTTCTGCTGGGCCTGCGGTGCGGGATTTTAATCGGCAGGCGGTACGTTACTCGGTTGGGCCGGAGGGGCGCCGGGTTTGGCAGGCGGGGTGAGGACGAAGCCGTTGCGGATCAAAGCGAATCCCTGCTGAGGGAGTTCTGCCTGTAGAAGCTGATTTTCAGGGCCGGAGAAAAGGTCCGTTTGAGAGCCGGCGATGGTGGCGACCAGGTGATGTACGACGATGGGGTTGCCGTCGAGCGTGCCCTGCTCGTCGGCGTGGGTGGCCAACTGGATGGGAGCGACGTAGCCTTCCTTTTTGGGGATGATGGCCCAGAGATCACGATTGTTGCGAGCCACGGCGAAGGCCAGAAGGGTTTCCAGTGCGCCGGGGTCAAAGTCCGGGAGGAACACAGCAGCGGGATGCGCGGGCAGGCGCGTGGCAGTGGTGTGGCCGTTGGCGGAGATGTCGAGAAGGATCGGGGACTGGCCTGATACCGGCTCTGGTGCAGCGGAGACGTTGACGGCCGAGCCGTTGACGGCGGCGCTCAACTGCACATGGCGCAGGTTGTTTGCAGGGGAGAGTCGCTCTGTTTTGGAGAGGGAGTAATCAAGGCCCTTCATATTAATGATGACCAGAGAGGTGGAGTCGTAGCCGGAGGGGCCGGCGATGAAATTGAAGCTGGCCTTGCCGACGGATTTACCGTGCTGCGAGACTACGAAGCTGGCAGACTGTGCGGGGACGGATGGGGCTGACGCGATCAGGATGGCGAGAAACGTAGCGAGCGGGAAAAGAGTGAAATTGCGCATGATATTCTCCATCGAATCTGGAGAATTAGACACGAGACTGGGGAAAAGGTTGCGGGGAAAGACAGCTTCCAGCTTTTAGCTTCTAGCTAATAACCTGTGATCTGGAAGAGCTAACTACCCGTTCCAAACCATATGAGCGCAAGAAGTTCCGCGCACACGATTAGGGCTCGAGGCTAGAAGCTGTTTTTCCCTGCGTTCAACCTTTGGCTACGGCGAAGCGCTTGTTGACTTCGTGCCAGTTGACGACATTCCACCATGCAGCGAGGTAGTCTGGGCGGCGGTTCTGGTACTTGAGGTAGTAAGCGTGCTCCCAGATATCGTTGAGCAGGATGGGATAGAGGCCCTGTGTGAGAGGGGAGTCCTGGTTGGGAGTGGTGATGACCTTGAGCTTGCCAGACTGGAAGACCAGCCAGCCCCAGCCGGAGCCGAACTGCTTGGCGGTGGTCTCATTGAAGGTCTTTTTGAAGGCCTCGAAGTCGCCGAAGTCGGCGGTGATCTGGGCGGCGATGCGGCCAGTGGGGGAGCCGCCGACGCCGTCGGAGCCGACTTTGCCCATCAGGGGCCAGAAGATGGTGTGGTTGGCGTGGCCGCCGCCGTTGTTGCGCACCGCGGTGCGGATCTCCTCGGGGATTTGATTGAGGCCGCGGATGAGGTCGTCAACGGATTTTGCGGCCAGATTGGGGTGGTTGGCGAGGGCGGCATTCAGGTTGTTGACGTAGGCCTGGTGATGCTTATCGTGGTGGATTTTCATCGTCTCAGTGTCGATGAACGGCTCCAAGGCGGCGTAGTCATAGGGAAGCGGGGGAAGTTCGTATGCCATCGGTAATCTCCTTCATTCAGATCGTACTTAGTGGATGCGGTAGGGTGGCTCGAGGGTGCGGAAAAGTTGAGGATTCCCATCTTTGCGGGCCTAAACAGGTATGATTATCTAGAAGGAAAGAAAAATAATGACCTCAAATCTTACAGAATCCTCCCTGGACCAACTCTCGATCAACACACTACGGCTGCTGGCCGTCGATGCCGTACAAAAGGCGAACAGCGGCCATCCGGGCGCGCCACTGGGCTGCGCGCCCATGGCTTACCTGCTGTTTCACAAGTTGATGAAGCACAATCCGAAACACGCCAAATGGACGGATCGGGATCGCTTCGTACTATCCAACGGGCATGCGTCGATGCTGCTCTACGGGACGCTGTTTCTGACGGGCTACGATTTGACGCTGGAGGACCTGAAGAGCTTCAGGCAGTGGGGTTCGCGGACGCCGGGCCACCCCGAACGCGGCGATACGGATGGCGTGGAGGTGACAACCGGACCGCTGGGTCAGGGGATCGCGATGGCCGTGGGCATGGCCATGGCGGAAAAGCACCTGGCCGCGGTGTACAACCGGCCTGGCTTTGAGGTGGTGGACCACCATACCTATGCGATGTTGGGAGACGGCGATCTGATGGAGGGCGTGTCGCACGAGGCGTGCTCACTGGCGGGAACGCTGGGGCTGGGCAAGCTGATAGCGCTTTACGATGACAATTTGATTTCGTTGGACGGGCCGGCGAATCTGAGCTATACCGAGGATGCGCTGAAGCGATTTGAGGCCTACCACTGGCATGTGCAGCGGGTGGCGGACGGCAACGATCTGACAGCGATTGAAGCGGCAATTGTGGCGGCGAAGGCGGAGACGGGCAGGCCGTCGATCATTGCTGTACGGACGGTGATCGGCTACGGCAGCCCTAAGGCGGGCTCGAACAAGTCACATGGTGAGCCTCTGGGTGCGGAGGCTGTGGCGGCGACCAAGAAATTCTTCAATTTTCCAGAAGACCAGAGCTTTGTGGTGCCGGATGCTGCACTGAAGAATTGGCGCGAGGCTGTGGAGCGCGGCGCTGGTTTTGAGGCTGGGTGGAAGAAGCTGTTTGCTGGATATACAGCGGCGTTCCCGGAGCTGGCGGCGGAGTTTGAACGGACGCAGAAGGGCGTGCTGAAGGCCGGGTGGGAGAAGGCGATTCCCAGCTTTCCGGTGGACAAGGCTGTGGCCACGCGCAATGCCGGCGGCGTGATTATGAACGCGATTGCCGAGGCTGTGCCAGAGCTGTTTGGCGGCGCGGCGGATTTGACTTCATCGACGAAAACGATTTTCAAGCCAGGAGCGAACTTCCATGAAGATGCGGAGGGGCGGAATGTATTTTTCGGAGTGCGCGAGTTTGGGATGTGCGCGGCTGTGAATGGGATTGCGGCGCATGGCGGGCTGATTCCCTTTGGATCAACCTTCTTTATCTTTTCCGACTACGCAAAGCCTGCGATACGGCTGGCGGCGTTGATGAAGGTGCATGCGCTGTTTGTCTTTACTCACGACACAATTGCGCTGGGCGAGGATGGGCCGACCCACCAACCTGTGGAACAACTGATGAGCTTCCGTGCGGTTCCGGGGCTGACGGACCTTCGGCCTGCGGACGCCAACGAGACAGCGGCGGTGTGGCGGCTCGCATTGGAGCGCAAGCGGCCATGCTTCTTTGCGTTGACGCGGCAAGATTTGCCGGTGATTGATGCGGCGAAGCACGATGTATACACCGGAGTGAGCAAGGGCGCGTATGTGCTGCAGGAGGCAGAGAAACCGCAAATTATTCTGATCGGTACGGGCAGTGAAGTTTGGCTCTGCATGGAGGCGGCGAAACTGCTGGCCGGCGAGGGAATCAGGGCGCGGGTGGTGAGCTTTCCGAGCTGGAAGATCTTCGAGGAGCAGACGGCGGAGTATAAGTCGAGCGTACTGCCGGCGGGCGTGCCGAAGCTGGCGGTGGAAGCTGGTGCGACGCTGGGCTGGTGGAAGTATGTTGGCTTGGACGGCGACGTGATCGGGCTTGACCGGTTTGGCGTATCGGCTCCGGGGAAGAAGGTCATGTCGGAGTTGGGGTTCAGTGTAGAGAATGTGACGGCGCGGGCTAAGAAGATGGTGAAAAAACAGTAGTCAGTTATCAGTGGTCAGTTGTCAGTCAGGGATTAGTCAGGTTTCAGAATTGTGGATCATTCCGACTTATCTGCGGGAATCTGATAACTGATTACTGACAACTGATAACTGTTCCGAAAGGAACTATCGTGAAACTTGTTATTGCATCCGATCATGCTGGATTTTCTCTCAAGGAGGAAGTCCGCGCCTATCTTGCCAAGGCTGGCCACGAGGTGGTGGACCTGGGAGCTTATAACACGGAGCCGTCTGACTATCCCGACTTTGCCGAGAAGGTTGGAGAAGCTTTGAAGCGGGGCGATGCGCCGCGCGGGATTCTTATCTGCGGTTCGGGAGTTGGGGTGTGCGTGGCGGCCAACAAGATACCGGGGATTCGCGCCGGGATGTGCCACGACACTTACTCTGCGCATCAGGGCGTGGAGCACGATGACATGAACGTCTGCGTACTGGGCGCGCGTATTATTGGTTGCGCACTGGCCTTTGAGGTAATGGACAAGTTTATTGCGGCAAAGTTTATTGCAACGGAAGAGCGGTTTGTGCGTCGGTACAAGAAGGTGCTGGCGATAGAGGCTAAGTACCAGCGCTGAGATAGCGCAGTAACCCGGCACAACAACTGTAACTTCTAGACTTAGAATGCAGGCGAGCGAAAGCGCGGATTTGGAGGCGCCGATTATCCCCTTCGACGCGATCCTCTTTGATGTGGGCGGGGTCCTGCTGACCAACGGCTGGGATCTGCGCGAACGCACTGCTGCCATCAAATACTTCCATCTCGATCTTGCGGCCTTCGAGGCCAGGCATTTAGCGCCCTGCGATGCGTGGGAGCGGGGCGCGATCTCGATGACAGCCTTCCTGGACGCGACCGTCTTCTACGAGCCGCGCGGCTATACCCCCGACGAGTATTTCGCTTTCATTCTTGCCCAATCGAAGTTGCAACCGGATGGAGCGCTGAGAATCCTTAAGGAACTTGCAGCATCGGATAAGTGTCTGCTTGGCGCGTTGAACAACGAAGCGCGGGAGTCGAACGAGTACAGATTTATGCATTTCGGACTACGCGAACTTTTCCATATGGCGCTGAGTTCCTGCTATCTGGGGTTGCGCAAGTCGGAGCCGGCTATATACCGTCGGGCACTGGATATTCTCGGCAGGCCGGCGCGGCGGATTCTTTTCATCGACGACCGGCCAGAAAACGTAGCCGGGGCCGTGGCTGCCGGGATGAAGGCTATCCGGTTTGAGGGCGCTGAGGCTCTGCGACGGGAGCTGAGGAATTATGGGATTTTATAGATGGGTTAGAGAGGTGAGCGGGTTAGCATGCTTGCATTTGCATGCGAAGAAGCCAGTTAGCGAGTTAGCGTGGATTTATGGCGAGAAACTAGCGAGGAGGGCGAGGCAACGATGGCGACAGCGCAGATGAGCGTAAGTCCGGAGGATCTTTCTCAGGTTTCGCAGGGCAGCGAGAAGATTCCCGAACCGGGGATACTGGTGATCTTTGGCGCCTCGGGCGACCTGACACGGCGCAAGCTACTTCCGGCGCTCTTTCATCTGGAGCAGGCGGGGCTGCTGCCGGAAAAGTTTGCAATTGTGGGCGTAGCGCGGCGGGTGCTGGGCGACGAATTTGCGGAAGATATGCGCGGCGGCATCATCGAGTTCGGTGGTGTAGAAGCGAGCGCTCCCAAGCTGGATGATTTTATAAGTCGCATAAGTTATCTCTCGCTGCGCTTCGATCATCCCGGAGACTATATAGGACTGAATGCGGAGTTAGAGCGCATTGCGCAAGAGAAAGGCATAGGCGGCAGGCGGTTGTTTTATCTGGCGACCGCGCCGGAGCACTTTGCGCCGATCATCGAGAACCTGGGCGCGGAGGGAATGGCGCAGCCGGAGCAGGGCAAGGTGTCGGTGGTGATCGAAAAGCCCTTCGGTCACGACCTGGAGTCGGCGCGCGAGTTGAATCGCCAGGTGAACGCCGTCTTCCACGAGGACCAGGTCTTCCGCATCGACCATTACCTGGGCAAGGAGACGGTGCAGAACATTCTTGTGTTCCGGTTCGCCAACGGAATATTTGAGCCGATCTGGAACCGCAATTATGTCGACCACGTGCAGATTACAGTGGCTGAAACGCTGGGCGTGGAAGGGCGCGGTCCGTTTTACGAGAAGGCTGGTGCGTTGCGCGATGTGGTGCAGAATCACGTAATGGAGTTACTCAGCCTGGTAGCGCTGGAGCCGCCGTCGAGCTTTGAGGCGGAGAGCGTGCGGCGCGAGAAACTGAAGGTATGGCGGGCGATTCCTTCGATTCCGATTTTGAACGTGGTACGCGGCCAGTATGGTGCGGGACAGATAGATGGGCAGAAGGTGGGGAGTTACAGGGACGAGGAGCGAGTTAGCCCAAATTCGGGCACGGAGACTTATGCGGCGGTAAAGCTGGAGGTGGAAAACTGGCGCTGGGCGGGCGTTCCGTTTTATTTGCGCGCGGGCAAGCGGATGCAGAAGCGAGTGACAGAGATCGACATCCAGTTCAAGCAGCCGCCGCTTTTGATCTTCGACCGATTGGCGAAGAACCAGAATTGCCCGACGATCAAGCCGAACCTGCTGACGCTTCGCATCCAGCCTGATGAAGGGATCGCACTACGTTTTGGGGCAAAGGTGCCAACGACGCTTGAGATGGACGTTTGCCCTGTGAATATGGACTTCGATTACGCGGCGGCCTTCGGCAAATCGAGCGCCAACGGTTATGAACGTCTATTGCTGGACGCGATGCTGGGAGATCAAACGCTTTTTGCACATCGCGATGGCGTGGAGACCACCTGGGCTTTGTACACGCCGATTCTGGAGGCGTGGGCGAACAAGAAGCCGGAGAAGTTTCCCAACTACGCGGCGGGTTCGTGGGGTCCGGAGTGCGGAGACCATTTGATTGCGAGCGGCGGACACGCGTGGCGGAATGATCTGGGCAAAAAAGCGTAAGAGCAGGGAACAGGGAACAGCCTGTTGCGTGGAGCGTTCAACTGCACATCCCGCCTTAGGTTCGTCGATTTCATGATGAACTACCCCCACCCATACTTTGGACGCAAAATCCTTGTTTTCTTGAGGTTACAGACAGGGTTGCGCTGCAAAATATAGAAAACAAAGAAGTTCCCTGCAAAATATTCCAGGATAAGGAGTTACGTTGAGTTTCGGCCCCTGCTAACCGCTGCCGGCTGAAAAATGGCGCGAAGAAGAGGTGCCGGGACGATGATTTGAAAAGCCTTCTGAGAATCATTATGCGGCGAAACGGGGAAATAATCTGCAAGGATCAGGGAACAGGGAACAGAAAAGACATAGAGGGGAGGTTCGTGGTTTCGCAGGTCCCAAAATCGGAAGCTGGGGCACCCGGTTCCATGCAAAAAGAGGCCGATTTTGCTTGACAGGCTTATAACCTATAGCTTATAAATGAATTCTATGATGCGCGAGTTTGTCCCTTTTCATGAGGACACCATCCGAAAAGAACTGGACGAACTGCCACCGAAGGACGCGGCAAAACTCGCATCGCTCATGGGTCATTATGAGCAATGCGGATTGGGAAATCCATCTCCTGCTCAGGTAGATGATTACGGCGATGGGCTTTATCGGCTGAGACATATCAAACCTGCTTATCGGGGGCGATTGTTATTTTTTGCAACGGATTGTACGGCAGGTTTTGAGCGGTTGGTGATGTTGGTGGTCTACAAAAAGCAAGGGCAAAAGACACCCCAGCATATTCTGGAAACCGCGAAAAGACGGAAGAAAGAATGGGAAGACAAAAGGATGAAGAGATGACATGGATCAAACAATACGCTGAGAAACGTTCAGCCAAAGACCCAAAATTCAAGGCCGCTTACGAAGAAGAAGCTGCCCTGCTTGCGCTTGTTCGCGCGCGTCAAATGGCAAATCTGACGCAGCAAAATCTCGCAAAAACGCTTCGTGTCTCCCAACCCTATATCGCTCAAATCGAACGTGGCAGCAAACCGATTAGTCTGTCTTTCATGGTGCGTTACGCCAACGCGGTGGGCGCAACCATTCAAATTACACCGCAACAGGATAACGCAGTCCCCGCATAGCCACACCAAGGCGGTGAAGTTGGCCTAGAAAGTCAGCCATTACGCAAATCTAGTGTAGTGACTCAGAAGTTCATTGAAGAACAACCGCAGATCCTTCGACTCACCACCCCCAGGCTGAAGAGTACGCCTGGGTCCCCGTTCGCTCAGGATGACAATCGCATTTATGCTGCGAACTTTTGAGACATGACACTAGACCACCGTATAGATTCCCTGCATGTGGGGAACTTATCGCTCACTACTGCGTTTCAACCGAGCGCCAGTGCGTCAGCGGTCCAGGACTTGAGGCGCAGCGTGAGGCCGGGACCATCCGCCTGCTCATCGTGAAAAAAACCGCGATGAACGGGGCACAGCTTCTCATGGCTCATCGTGATTCTTCATGACTGATGAGCGGGCCACCTGCCTTTTATGATCATCAGAGCAAGAACACTCTAGGCCAGCAATGGTATAGCTTGTCTCTTCCGGTGATCTGATCGCAGGCACTCAGAAGTTGCTTCAAATGGCAGTACAATTCGGAACGAAGCTCTCGCTCTTCATTCTCGAAATCACGTTTTGCAACGAACATCCGTCCGAGAGTGTTATGAAGCTGCAATATGGCCCGCCGTACATCGTCATATCGTACGAAGCGGCCGGCAGCCTGCTGAAACTCCTCCAGCCTTGACCCGATGTTTGATCGATCAAGAGTGCGATAACTGGCTAATTCTTCGACAAGCTGGCCGGCAAGTTCCTCTAGTGCGAGGAAAAGCTCAAGCTCTTTGGACCATAGGAGTTGCCTGCGTTCCTTGAGGAGAGCCAGACGTGTACCCACAAAAATGGTAAGAAGCGAACCGATAAGCGCAAGTATCGAGGCTACCAGAGTTACGGTTTGCGGTGTCACAACAATGAGTATAACTGCAAAGTAGCAAATCGGCGAGAGGCTGCCCTGGGCGCAGTCGAAGGGGTGGAGCCCCCAGTTACTCGCAAACGACTTTGACGAAGATGCCGTCGGGGATTCACCGCCTAGTAAGTGACTACGCCATTCTACCCATGCCTTTGTCCATGGCCTCGTTGGCTAGTTGGTCGGCTTGTTTGTTGCCGCCGCGGAGGGTGTGGCGGATTTCGAATTTGGCGAGAGAGCGGGAGAGGCGGCGGGCTTCTTCGAAGAGGGGGCGAAGGATGGGGCTGGCTACTTTGTACTTGCCCTGCATCTGCTTGACCATCAGCTCGGAGTCGGAGATGACGCGCAGGCGCTTCCTATTCCTCTAAAGTCAGCCGGTACTGTTCCGTCAATTCATCCGAAGTCTCGTCATCGTCTCGCTGGAGCATAAACTTGATTCCCATATCCTTGAGAACCTTCTTCGAGAGCACGTCGCAGATGTCGTTCTGCTCTCTGGGAATCCAAACTAAATGCGCTCGATTCTTTAATTTATCCCACAGAGCCTTCGCTTGTTTGTAGAACGGAAGATACAGGCCACCATGAACCTTCCACTTGCCATTGATTTGCATGACGACGAGCTTCGAGTCACCGCGAATCAGAGCGGAACCGGGGTACTTCAGACACTCGGTCGAGACTGCGATAAAGGCGCTGTATTCGGCAACATTGTTGCTCATGGCCGGTCCGACTCCGCAATAGCCTCCTGCGCGGTAAACCGACTCGCCATTAACCTGAAGAACCGCCCCCCAGGCTGCGTGACCCCCGGGGTTCCTGGGTTCGCAGCAGCCGTCAAACCATCCTTGAATTTGGTAGTTCATCGTTTATTAGTGTACAGGCCACACCGAACCTATCCCTCAGGGGCTAAAGCCCGATCCATTTTGGAGCGTCTAACGGCACGACTGAAGTCGTGCCCTGACACAGTGCATATCTGCTTACGAAAGCAGGCCATCTTCGTCTATCGAAGTGCGGAGATTTCTCTACCCCCGGAGCAGGATCGATGGCAACGGATGCGGCGATCTACCTTACTTGTTCGGCTACTAAACTGACGGGTTTGGGACAGGCGTGTTTGGGGCCGACGGATTTGGCTTGGCCGGCAGCCGAGAGGGTACAATCCACCTCAGGTATGGAATCGACCAGAGGAAAGAACGGAGAGAAGAGCGCCGAGGAGCGAAGGCAGGCTCGCGAGCCGGAGATGGAGCTGATCCGCGAGGCGCAGGCGGGGTCGCGGGCGGCCTTTGACGCGCTGGTCCGGCAGTATGAGCAGCAGGTTCTCAGGCTGGCGCTGCATTTAACAGGATCAGAGCACGACGCGGAGGACATTTACCAGGAGGCTTTTCTGAAGGCCTACCGGTATTTGGGAAATTTCAGGTTTGAGTGCTCGTTTTATACGTGGATTTATCGGATTGTTACGAATCTTTGCCTGGACCAGTTGCGGCGACGTAAGACACGCCGCGAGGACCGATCGGTACTGGTGGATTACTCCGGTGGTGAGATTGACCTGCTGGCCTCTGTTTCGGATGACCGGTCGTTTTCCAACCCCGGCAAGGAGCTGGACCGGAAGCTGCTGGGAGAGCGGATTCAAGCTGCGCTGGAGAAGCTGACGCCGAGAGAGCGAATGGTTTTTGAACTGAAGCACTACCAGGGCCTAAGGCTGCGCGTGATTGGCGAGATGTTGAGCACTACGGAAGAAACCGCCAAGAATACACTGTTCCGGGCGACAAAGAAGTTAAGAACACAGTTGGCGGGGCTGCGGTAATCGACCCTGTGGCTGACGGAGTTTTTAAATGAACATTGTGACACTTTATGAGGCTGGAAGGACGTTATGATGAGATGCAAAGTTGCACATGAGCGGATTGTGGCGTCGGCATATGGGGAACTGGCCGACGAGCCTGCACAAGAACTGGAGCGGCACCTTGCGGGGTGCCCGGAATGCGGCAAAGAGCGAGAGCAACTGCTGGCGCTGAAGGCGCTGGCTGGGGCCCATCCAGTCATGGAGCCGGACGCCAACCTGGTGGCGCGCTCGCGGTTGAGGCTGGAAGAAGTATTGGACGCGCTGCCGCCGCGCCGCTGGTATGAACGGCTGGGCCAGCATGTGAGCAATCATCTATTTGGCTTGTGGGCGACGCCAGCGGCTGCTTGTCTGCTGCTGGCGGTTGGGGTTTGCGCGGGCTTGGTGGGCGGCGACGAGCTGGCCGCGAATCGCGCCAGACACACAACGGCGACACAGGCACAGGCACAGCCGGACACGAGTGGCGGAAATGCCGCACCGACGGAGATTGCTAACATTTCCAGCATTGAGCAAAAGCCGAACAGTCACACTATTGTGGTGCGGTATAACCAGATGGTGCCGCAGCGGATTGAAGGGTCGCTGGACGACCCGGCGATTCGGCAGTTACTGATGCTGGCCAGCGAGGACTCGACTTCAGCCGGGATGCGGGACAACTCGGTGGGACTGTTGGCGGCCGAGTGCAAGGCTGGGCATGGATGCCAGAAGGCGGCGGGCATTCGCGATGCGCTAATGGTGGCGCTGCGTTACGACAAGAACGCGGGCGTGCGCGAGAAGGCGCTGCGGGGCCTGGAGCCGTATGTTTCAGAGGATGTGCGGGTGCGGGATGCGGTGCTGGACGCGCTGTTGAATGACAGCGATGCGCGGATACGCACTGCAGCGATCAATATTCTGGAGCCGGTGGAAGCTGATACCAGTGTGCGTCAGGTGCTGTACTCGGTTTCAAATTCCGACAGCAATCCCTATATTCGGAATGCATCAAGACAGGTATTGAACAGCGTACCAGAGATTCAGTAGAGGTATTACCTTTCGGCTACCGCGTTGTCAGATAGAGCGCGGGCCGAGTCAATGCATCCGCAGGAGAAGCAAATATGAAACATTTTTTGAGGCCGTACCGGAGTTTTGGATTTGTAATGTTACTGGGAGTGTGGGCCGCGATGGCACCGGCGGGAGCATCGGCGCAGGGGCGGAGAATTGTCGAGTTGATTCAGGAGCCCCGTATGCTGTTGCACGCCAGCTCGCAGGGCTACTTGGGCGTGGATCTGGCGGACGTGGATCAGGAGAAGGCGCACTCGCTGAAGCTGAAGGAAGTACGCGGGGCCGTCATTACGCTGATTGATCATGATGCGCCGGCGGGGAAGATCGGGCTGAAGGTTAACGACGTTGTGCTGCAACTCAACGGGCAGCCGGTGGAGGGCGCGGAGCAGTTGCGGCGGATGCTGCGGGAGATTCCCGCTGGCCACAAGGTCAGCCTTGAGATTAGCCGCGACGGCAAAGAGCAGACGCTGACTGCAGAGCTGGCCAATCGCAAGGTTATGGAGCACGACGTGTGGAACAGGATCGGCACAGGCGGCGATCTGTTTGCTGCGGGGCCGGGGCTGGGGATGTTGGCCGAAGGCGACTCGCCGCTGCCTGGCGGCTTTCATATGCCGTTCTTCGGCAGCAGTCTGAACGTGGGCGTGCTGGTGGAGCCGCTGACCCAGCAGATGGCCGAGTACTTGGGTGTGCCCGGCGGGCTGATGGTGAAGCAGGTAGCTCATAAGAGCGAGGCCGACGCAGCGGGACTGAAGGCTTTTGACGTGATTCTCGAGGTTGGGCCGGACGCCATCGCCACGCTCACGGACTGGGAACGCGTGCTTCATTCCAACCAGGGCAAGCCGGTGCAGGTGACGATTTTGCGCGACAAGAAGCAACAGACGCTGACGTTGCAGGTGGATTCGAAGCGCCACGGCATGCTGGAGCTGGAGGAGATATTCCCGGATGGCAATGGAATGGTACTGGCGGAGATTGACCCAGCCGAGATTGCGCAGAATGCGGCCGATCAGGCAGAGGCGATGCGCGATCAGGTAGAAGCTCTGAAGGATCAGGCCAGAAAGCTAAGCTTGGAGATCAGCCCGTTGCAGGTTGAGGAGATGAGGAAACAGGCCGAGAAGCTAAGCGAGAGCATCAAGGGCGAGAATTTCAAGTTCGACCAGAAACAAATGAAGCAACAGATGGAGCAGTTGAAGCGGCAGATGGAAGAGTTGAAGATGCAGGGCTTCGACGGACACGTTTGATACACGTGAGATTTATGTAGCAAAGGGCACCGCCGGATTCCGGTTGCGCCCTTGTTGCATTTGAGCTGGGCGGGGATGATTGCAGTGAGCACTTCTGCAATTTCTGGTTCCAAAGCCAGGACACTTCGGCTCAGCGTTATTAGCTGGGGTTTATCAGCAGCCAATAATGAAATCCGTCCACGATGGCCATCAAAGCCGCTTGGTTCAAATCGCTGCTGACTCCTGCGGTTGTCCAAGGTTCGTGGCCTTCTGCGCGGAAGCTGACGGTGACGCGGACGTGGGCCGCCGTGTCGTGGGCGGTAACGTCAAGGGCTGTGACGCTGAAGGTGCCCAGATGCATTTGCGCGATTGCCGGGTACCATTTTTCCAATTCGTGGCGCATGGCTTTGGTGAGCGCATCGACCGGGCCGGCGCCCTCGGCACGGGTTGTAGTCACGGTGGAGTCGCCAATGGACAACAGCATGGAGGCCTGTACGTAGCGGCTTCCGATGAGGTCGGATTCGTCGATCACTCTCCAGCTTTTTACGGCGAAGCGATTGCGCAGGGTATTGAGAACCCTCATGCAGGCCAGCTTGAAGGAAACTTCGCTGACCGTGAAACCGCCGCCTTCCATCATCGACTGGTTGTCGTCGATGAAAGCCTGCGCCTGCGCGGAATCGAGAGGAACACCGAGCGATTGCGAGAGCAGGATGATGTTGGCCCTTCCGGATTGCGCGTTGACGCCGATTACAGGGATTGCGCCGACGGCAGCGGGATCGCACCAGAGATAAGCGCCGGGATTCTTGCGCTCGCTGCTGCCATGCATGCCGGCCCAGGTGCCGAAAGCTCCGGGGCCGACGATGGGCGCGCCGTGTGGCGGCTCCAGCGAAAAAGCTGCGTAAGCCGAATGCGCCAGGCCGGTTAGCCCGGCGAGCGATTCGGGAGGGACGAATTCGGCTTCGCCGCGGAGTTGCATGCCGCCGATGACAGTGGTCAGGTTCACGTTGCCGCAGCGCTCGCCGGTTCCGAGAAGAGTGCCTTGGATTTGAACCGCGCCGGCAAGGATGGCGGCGCGGGAGTTGGCGACGCCGAGACCACGATCGGTGTGGCCGTGAAAGCCGAAGCCGGCCTGAGGATAAAGCTGCGTGAGGCCGCCGATTACTGTGGAGACTTCTTCGGGGCTGGCGCCGCCAGTGGTGTCGCAGACCACGATGCGGCTGACCCGCTGGCTGACGCACTGCTCCACCATCTGGTGGAAGTAGTCGAGGCTCTGCTGGCGGAAAGCGGCGTCGCAGGGATGGCCGTTTTCACGGCGGCCGCAGCAGGCGTCCATGGCGTGCTCCAGGTCGACGATCACTTCGAGGCCGCTGTCTTGCAGGCACGCAACGGTCTCGTAGGCCATGAGGAGGTTTTCTTCCGGCGTGGTTTCCAGCGACATCTGCACATCGAGCAGGCGGGATTTCGCGACCAGGACAGCCGCTGGAACACGCTGCTTGTGGCTGATGATGAATTGCACATCGGGCCATTCGCGGACCTTGGCGCCGCTGCCACGGGTTCTGCCGAACAGAGCCAGCTTCATGGCTCCGGTTTCAAGCGGGTCAAGAGCGGTAGTCAGATCGGTGACAAACTGGTTTGCGCCGGCAAAACCGATTTCGGCATAGTGAACGCCAAAGGCTGCCATGCGCTGTAGCAGGCTGACAGCATTGGGCACAGAGATGTCGATGTTCGGCTGCTGCATGCCATCGCGCAGGCTGGTGTCGAAGATTTCGACTTTTCTGGCTTCCTTCATCTGTGCTTGCACCCGTTTGCCGGAAATTCTGGTGAACATTCCAGAATACATGACGGAAAGTGCAGGGATTTTTGGGTTTGCGGTGGGAAGTTGCTGGATTTGCAGGAGATAGTGAGCGCGAGCGGCGTGCAGAGGCGTTCGGTTGTGGCTAAATCGAAATTATCTGCAAAGACATTTCTTGTACTTTTGTGGGGATTTTCTTTGGAAGTTGCTGATTCTCATAAGGTTAATAATTATCTGCAAGATTTCTGTGGATAAAATAAATATTGGAGGGGGGAGGGGGGTACCCAAAAAGCAGGGAACAGGGAATAGGGAACAGGGAATAGAAAAACACTACGGCTCTGGTCCTTGTTCATGCTTTGATTGTGCGCCGACGGAGGGTAATTATCTGCATTTTTGGATGAAAAAAGTGTCCAGCACGAAGTGCAGGTGCTCGAATGGCTGCGTTCCAAAGGCGAAGGGCACCTGACCCGCATCAACGATATTTTGACCAACCTGATGGAGGCGGAACGACGGATTGGGGCGAGGAGATAGGGCTGTCCCAGGTCCCAAGGTTGGACCTGGAGCAACCGGCAATTCCTCCCGTAGGGAGGGGCGAAAATAGCCCAGGGTGAAACCCTGGGAATGTGTTCAAGCCGGAATGCACCGCCCTGTAAGGGCGGTATGATACCCGCATAGGTCTCGTTAGGAGGCGGTTTTCTATGTCGCACACTTACTGTTCCTCGCTGTTTCATTGTGTTTTCTCCACCAAGGAGCGCAGGAGAGTTATTGCGCCCGATATTCAGGAGCGGCTGTGGGCTTACATGGGAGGGATTGCGCGGGAAAACGAGATGAAGGCCCTCGTGGTGGGTGGGACGGACGACCACGCCCATCTTCTGCTCTCTCTGCCGTCATCTCTGGCAATTGCCGAGGCGATGCGGAAGATCAAGGGCGGATCATCGCGATGGATGCACGAGAGTTGCGGGCTGACAGGGTTTGAATGGCAGTTAGGTTACGGTGCATTCACCATTGGATGTTCTCAGGTGGAGGCCACGGTGGCGTACATCGCCGGTCAGAAGGAGCATCATCGAAAGCGGGATTTTCAAGCGGAGTTTTTGGCAATTTTGAAACAGCATGGGATGGAATACGATCCGCGGTATGTGTGGGGATGATTCACGCCGGCCCTACGGGACGGCGGGGACGCGGGGGTGGGACAGATACCCCGGGTTTCACCCGGGGCTATTTTCATGTTCTCCCTACGGGAGAACGGCGGGCGGCTCGATTGGCTGCGATCCAAAGGCGAAGGGCACCTGACCCGCATCAACGATATTTTGAGCAACCTGATGGAGGCGGAACGGCGGATTGGGGCGGGGAGGTAGGCAATCCCAGGTTACAAAAGTTGGCATTAGGGCAGCCTTCAGAATCCAAATGGCGGATTGATATGCAACATATTTGTATAGATATACAAACAGCCCAATACAATGAGCACAAATGGCGCAATCAATACTCCAACATATTCTAGATGTGTAAGTTGCAGCCCTAGTTTGTTCCACAATATTTGCAGTAAACGACTATAAACAATACCGAATAGTAGTACTCCGAATACGAGAAATATTTGTCCTAACCTGATATTCGAACCCATAAAAGCAAACGGCCAAGGTGGTTTGGTTACATTCTCTTCCAAATATTTTAAATTACGAATCTGATCCTGACCCTCAAATACACCCGATACTTCGATATTTATACTTGGCGGGCCGGCGTAAACAATCTGAATGACAGCCCCGTCGCGTTGCTCGAGAATGTTCCATTTCATCCCAACGACACCTTCGCTCAGTCGCGACTGGTCCAGAGTAATATCGACAACACCGCGGCTCTTCTTCCGAATGCTTGCTTCTAAAATAGGAACTGAAGGACTCGTGCGGATAGTAACCGGCTCTAGGACACTTTCCGGGCGGATCGATTCATTACCCCGATTCCAGATCGCAATTTGTGCCGCTGTTACGTCACTTTTAAGTTCTCGGTCCCCATAGGAGACATGAAGGTTCGACGTCTCACCGGTTTTCACAACAACGGCTTGGGCCGGATTGACGTAATATACTAGGTCACGTTTTTTCGTACTTTGAATATAAAAATATATGCCGAGGAATAGGCTCAAAATAGTTGCGGACCACCCAATCATGCCGACGATAGGGTTACTGAAAAGACTCATCAGCCAATTGCCATTATTTTTCTTTGTCACTCTGTTTTGAGCCATCTTATGCCTTTCGAGGGCTAAAACGGATGATACCATAATAACGTGCATCGCCAGTCAGAAGGAGCATCATTGAAAGCGCGATTTCCAGGCGGAGTTTTTGGCCATTTTGAAGCAGCATGGGATGGAATACGATCCGCGATATGTGTGGGGATGATTCACGCCGGCCCTACGGGACGGCGGGGGATGTTGGTGATCGGTTACCCCGGGTTCACCCGGGGCTATTTTCATGTTCTCCCTCCGGGAGAACGGCGGGGCGGCTCGATTGGCTGCGTTCCAAAGGCTTAACCTTTTGGTTCCTCTTTGCCAAGATCGCTAACATCGAAGCTGATCTGCCTGGGAGCCCCTTTACTCTTCGGCCACGCAAGCCATAGCAGAAGAAGCAGAAACAAGGCGGTGAGTCCGGCCATGGCCCAATATTGGACTCTTTGATTCGGTCGATATATTTGTAAAAATGGAAATGCTCGAATCACGAGTCCAGCCCAAAGAACGGTGATGAACAGGCTCACGACCTGATTAACCCTGGAAACGGAGAATGGAAAAGCTTCATGTGGCTTCAATATGTACCACCATTTTTGCCGTGCCAAAGTCGTTCTGTACAACGGGCCAATAGCCTTATCGGCAAGTACATCGACATGGCGCTCCCAGTTCTCTTGCCAATATTTACTGCCTCGGTTGACCAAATACCAGGCGAACGATAAAACGAGACCGATGCAGGCAATTATAAAAATTGAAGCCTCGCTCCGTTTCTGCGGCTCAGCGTTTTGGAGTGCGAAATAGCCGGCAAATGACGCCGCTATCAATGTCCAGAAATAGGCCGCACGTTTCCAGTAAAGGTCTATTTCAAACTTTCGGATATCAAGTGCGTATTTCAGCGCTTTCTGACGCCAGTCTTTGGAATCAACGATTCTCTTCGCAAAGAGTGCCTCATAAGATTCTTCATCCGTTATCACTTTCATCATGCCCTCACATTCTAATCGTCGGTCGGACTTCAGCCGCTATGGCCAATCAACTCGATTCGTTTACCGACCTTGGGTCGGTGTTCCACTTCTCGCGGGGTGGAATCTATGCGTTAAATCATACTGCATTTGCAGTAGGAATACGCTGCAATTAGTTAGGGTTCCGATAAAGGCTCTGAGTTGCGGTATGATTCAATAGAATAGATGGCGATGGCGCGGAAGAAGACTGTGCGGGGGTTGTGGATCAGGGCTACGCGGAAGGTGCGCGAGCTGAGGATGGTATTCAGCGCGCTGGCGCATACGGGGCATCCGGTGCTGGCGCAGATTGTGCCGGCGCGGTTTTGCAACCTGAGTTGCGGCTACTGCAACGAGTACGACAAGGTGAGCGAGCCGGTTCCGCTCGACGAGATGTTCCGGCGGATTGACCACCTGGGACGGCTGGGGACGGCGATGATTGGCATCAGTGGCGGAGAGCCGCTGACGCATCCGGAGCTGGACGAGATTATCCGGAGAATCCGGCGGACCGGGGCGATTGCCGGAATGATTACCAATGGTTATCTGCTGAATGTGGAGAGGATTGAGCGGCTGAACGCAGCCGGCTTGGACCACATGCAGATTTCGATTGATAATTTGGTTCCTGATGATGTGTCGATGAAGAGCCTGAAAGTGCTGGATAAGAAGCTGGTGATGTTGGCCGAGCACGCCACGTTTCATGTGAACATCAATTCGGTGGTGGGCGGGGGCTTCAAGAATCCTAACGATGCGCTGGTGATTGGACGGCGAGCGCTGGAGCTGGGGTTTGAATCGACGATTGGGATTATCCACGACGGGGACGGGCAACTGAAGCCGCTGAAGGAGGACGAGGCGCGGGTCTACTTCGAGATGACGCACAGGAAGAAGACCAATTATTCTCGATTTGATTTGTTTCAAGAGGCGATTGTGCAGGGGCTGCCGAATGATTGGCGGTGCAGGGCGGGGTCGCGGTATCTGTATATCTGCGAGGATGGGCTGGTGCATTATTGCAGCCAGCAGAGAGGGTATCCGGGCGTGCCGCTGGAGGGGTATACGACGGCGGATGTGAAGCGGGAGTTTTTGACGGCGAAGAGTTGCGCGCCGAATTGCACGATTGGATGCGTGCACCGGATCAGCTACATCGACCACTGGCGGGCGCCGCAGACGAGCATGGTTTCGCCGGGCGGGGCTGGGGCGGAAAGACTGGTGAATATACAGGGCCAGGAGTAACGCCTGCTATAGATAAAGAACAAGAGCTAATAAAAATCAAGAACCATAGATATCCCACCTTAGGCGCAAAAACAAGAACGCGCCGAAGGTGGGGCACCCACTTGCGCCGCGAGGATGGGGCACCCTATATTGCCTTAGAGAAACGGCGCATCCGGAGAGCGGGATGCGCCGTTTTTGTTCAAAGCGATGCGGCTGTCAGTTGGTGGAGGGCTTTTTGGCCGGGGGCGCGGTGGATTTTTTCACAAACGTCTTGGCGGGGACGGGCTTGGCGGCGGCTGTGTCGGCCAGGGCCTGGTCGATGAGTTGGAAGAGCTTGCTGCGGTCGACGACCTCGACGAAGGGCGCGCCTTTGGAGTTGGCGGTGACGACCCAGATGGTGGGGGTGTGCTCGATGCCGATGCGCTGGCCGAGGGCGTAGTCGGCCTTGACGAGCTCGGCCAGCTTGCCTTGCGGGTCGATGGCGAAGGGTAGGGTGAGGCCGTGGCCGGCGGCAAACTTCTGAGTGAACTGGAGCAGAACCTCAGGGCTGACGATGGAAGCCTGATTGGCGAAGACCTGGTCGCGATAGTCGTCGCCCATGAGCTTGCTATGAGTGTCGAACCAGCGGGCGTAGACGGCGGCGTTGAAGCTCCAGCTATGCATGGCCAGGGGGAAGTCATGGCGCACCAGTGGAATTTTGTATTTGGCCGCAGCTTCCTTGAGCAAGGGGTTGGCGCGGCCGCAATCGGGGCACTCATAGTCAACAAACTCGACCAGAGCCACGCGGGCTCCGGCGGGCGGCTTGAGGGCGGCGGGGTCGTGCACCTGCGTTGTGGGCGGCGCGCCAAACTGGGCGTGTGCACCGGAGGCGGCGAACAGAGCGGCGGCAAGAGTGAACATCCCGAGAGCGGGAAAACGACGGGCAAATGCGAAAAGACGAGTCATAGTGATTGGACGGCTCCCTATGGGTTATTGTAACCACTGCGGGCACCCGCGGCGCGGCCAAACGCTGCTTACGCGGGACAGGTTTGTTGGAAGAGGCCATTTCAAAGAGCGTGGGCTGCATCAGAATCTTTGCACAAAGCTGGTGAGCTTCGCTGCCGAGCAGGCCGGGACAATGGATGTTTCTGCCAAGCAGTAAGATTGCTTTCCATAGGGCGAGTTTCGTTCCGCCTCTACGAGGCGATGGATTCCAAGTTGAACTCATTCCCAGGGTTTCACCCTGGGCTATTCTCGTATCCTCCCTACGGGAGGAGGTGCCGTTACTTCTGCGCCGTCTGCACAGGCTTTTGCGGCGGGTTGACCTGGGCGTTGAGAAAGTCGGCCAGGTCGTCGATGTCCTGTTTGGCGCCGACCATGGGCGGCATGTAGCGGCGATAAGGCGAGTCGGGCTTGTAATCGTGGAGCATGGTGATGAAGCTGGTGATGTTGGCGCGATCACGGCCGGAGAGGAGGTATTTGAGCGGACGATAACCAGCGAGCGTGTGGCAGGAGCCGCATTCGCCGCGGAAGATGGCTTCACCGCGGGAGTAACTCGACGTTGAGTCATTCCGGACCCACATGGAGTGAGCCAGATAGCCTTCCTGATTAATGCGGCTGACGTAAGGGACGCGGACGCCGTTGGAGTACATCCAGCGGCCGATGACGTAGGGCTTGCGCAGCATCTCGCGCGCGTACTCTCCGGCGCCGGTGGCGATGAGCGCCAGCAGCAGAATGGCGATTGCATGGGAGAGATTGAAGTCGCGCGGATTACGGTAGGCGAGGAAGTAAGCGACGCCGACGATGGTGGCCGAGGTGACGATGATGAGCAGGGCGATGCGGGTGATGATGGAGAAGGTTCCGGAGCCGATGGTGTCGATGCCCAGGGTGAGCAATGCCTGCTGCGATGCGGGAACCATCCAGAGGTACCAGATGAGGATGAAGGGCGTGGCGACAAAGGAGGGCACGAGCCACTTGACGCTCCACTGGACCATGGTGGTTTTGAGGGCGGGGTGCTTGTCGCCGTCGATACGGCTGGCGGTGATGAGCGCCCAGATGCCGGCCAGCGCGCAGCAGACGCATGTGCGCAGGAAGAGGCTGGGCCAGTAGGTGGGATTGAAGAAGGCGTACCAGAATTTGCTGGCTTCGTGGCCTGTTCCGGCTACGCCAAGCCAGGTGTCGCCGGGGGTGAGCATGAAGGTGAGAATGCCGTTGATGATGATGAGGGTGAAGACCGACGCGCCGGCGTAGACCCAGCCGACGAGGAGATGCAGCTTGGGATCGATGCGGTTCCAGGTGTAGTAGTAGACGACGATGGTGGTGAGCTCGACAATGAAGAAGACCCACTCCATGGCCCAGCCGAAGACGAAGTTATGAATCAGCGTGCTGGTGGCTTCGGGATTGGTGAGGCTGATGGCGAACCAGATGCCGACACCAGAGATGGTGCCGAAGACTCCGGTGAGGATGAGGAAGAACTTCGAGTAGCTGGCCAGTTGTTTGAGCCATTCGGAGCGGAGCTGGCCTGCGGGCATCTGCATGGCCTTGCGCTCGGCCATGGGAAGATAGAGGCCGCCGCCCACGGCAAACTGAGAGATCATGACGTGGAAGATGGCGATGATGCCGATCACCCAGCCTGAGCCGAGGAACGGGATTTCCCAATACGGATAGTTCATGGTTACTCCAGTGAACGAGTGAAAAAGTGAAGAAGTGAACAAGTGAAAGAGTGAACAAGTGAACACGTGAATAAGTGAAAAAGTGAAGAAGTGAACGAGTTAAAAAGTGAAAAAGTGAATGAGTGAATAAGTGAAGTGAGTGAAGAACGCAGTGAAAAAGGGCTCAGTTTACTTGCGGTGCTTGTTTCACTTATCCACTCATTCACTTCTTCACTGGTCTCTCCTTAACTGCTGTTGTTCTTCATGTTGCCTATGAATGAAAAGAGCATCTTCTCCAGTTCATGTGAAATTCCTTGGGTTGTGTTGAGCAATTGAGTATCTGCAAACCCTAATACACCAGAGAGTTCTAATTGCGTTTGCAATTCGCAATTCGAGGCGCGTGCGATCAGTAAGAAGTGTTTGAACTCACGTGGGTTCATACGCCCGTGGCCTTCTGCAATGTTGCTTGGAATTGAAATAGCAGAACGTCTCAACTGAGATGTAAGCCCGAATGCTTCTTCTCGAGGAAAGCGTTGCGTGAGCCGATAGACAGCAACAGTCAATTCCATTGACCTTTGCCAAACCTGTAGGTCTCGGAATGATTGTAATGCCGGTCTCGTTCTGGGCGTATCGACCATCACTTCATCTTCCTCTCTTTTCACTTCTTCACTGATTCACTGCATTACCGAATCGTCCAATAGCCGATGACGGTGGTGGAGAGCAGGGCGAAGATTGCCAGCAGGCCGAAGTAGTACGCGGCGCGTGCGCGCTGGCCGGATTCCTTGTTTCTGTCATAGAAGGGAATCAGCAGCCAGAGCACAATGCCGAGCGTGAAGAGCAGAATGCCGGCAATTTCGCCGACACCGGCATACTTGCCGGAGAATACGAAGCCGAGCAACTTGAGCATCTCGAAGGGACTCATGAAGTACCACTCAGGATGAATGCCCATGGGCGCGGGCGCGAGCGGGTCGAATGGTTTTCCGAGGCTCCAGGGAAAGACGGAGGCCAGCAGCGCAAGAATATTCAGCGAGATGAGCCACATGGCGAGGTCTTTGCGCATGAAGTTGGGGAAAAAGGGCATGAACTTGCGCTGCTCCGGCGGCAGGGCTTCGACGGATGGCGGCGAGGCGTTGCCGTGGCGCTGGACTAACCACAGGTGGAAGCCGAGCAGGGGCAGGAAGATGGCAGGGAGCACTACTACATGCAGGGCAAAGAAACGCTGGACTGTAAATTCACTCACGTCGGGACCGCCGCGCAGCATGTTGGCCAAGCCCGCGCCGACGAAGGGAATTGCCGACGGAATCTGCAGGCCGACCTTGGTGGCGAAGTAGCTCAACTCATCCATGGGCAGCAGGTAGCCGGAGAAGCCGAAGACCGAAGCAATGCCCAGCAGCAGCATTCCGCTGAGCCAGCCGAACTCGCGCGGCTTGCGGTAGGCCTTCATGAAATAAACCGAGAACATGTGCACCAGGATGGAGAAGATCATCAGGCTGGCTGACCATGCGTGCGCCGAACGGATCAGCCAGCCGAAGTGCATCACAAAGGTGATCTGGCGGACCGACTCGTAGGCATTTGCGCCGGGTTGGTAGTAGACCAGCAGCAGCACGCCGGTGAAGCACTGGACAAGGAAAAGGAAGAGCGAGATGCCGCCCCAGTAATACCAGAAAGACTGGGAGTGTACCGGGACGGTTTTGTGGCGTGCAAAGACGGCCAGCTCTGATAACCCCAGCCGCTCATCGACCCAGTTGTAAATTGCCTTTGAAGTCATGCTTCTTTCCTTCTGACTCGTTGCTTCTCTTTCCCAAAAGGCCCGTGCCTGAAGGCGCGTGCATATTGGCATTCTTTCAGGGGGCTGAAGTGTCTGCGTGAAAACGCCCGCAGTTTCGATTGAGTGAGGTGTCTGATTAAGGTTTTCCGGCAGGTGGTTGCTTTTGGGCTGCATGCCGGGGCGAATTTGATGTTTTCGGTTGCGGTTCAGGCGG
>Ga0224558_1001054_pt1 | contig 30475 bp, 20 predicted proteins | sample 714S32024metaG_FD_180682 | JGI IMG/M metagenome (GOLD analysis project Ga0224558, IMG submission 180682) | Peat soil microbial communities from Stordalen Mire, Sweden - 717 S3 20-24 | ecosystem: Environmental > Terrestrial > Soil > Wetlands > Peat | place: Sweden: Norrbotten County, Stordalen... | reverse complement strand
CGGGCACGGCGCCCCGGATGTCGCCACGCTGGCGGCGAAGACGGCCCCGTCTGACCAGACGGCCAGCGGTCCGACTCCCGAGCAGCGGGAGGCACGGCGGTTGAAGAAGCAGAAGGATGCCGAGGACCGTCGCAAGAGGGGCGAGGCGAAGGAACGGGCCGCCGAGCAGGTTCGGCGGGCGAGGAAGAAGGAGCGTTCGGCTCCAGCCCTCGCCGGGCCGTCCGAGCCGCCGGCCGGAGGGGCAGCGGCCGGAGGGGCACCGGCCGGAGGGGCACCCCGGCTCACCAGGCGCGCGGCGTTGACCCCCCTCCAGGAGGAGGAGTTCGACCGGGACGATCCCTGGGTCGGCGGGGTGGTCTTCGCATGGGTCCCGTTCGACTCCACCGATCCTGCCGGGCCCGACGTCGACGGCAAGTCGCGGCGTTGCGTGGTGGTGGCCGGCTCGCCCACCCACCTCTTGGTGCGCCCCGGGTACTCCGAGGGTGGGATGAAGAGCCGTGACTGGAAGTCGGTGGCTCTGCGACGATGGAGGCAGGCCGGTTTCGACCAGCCCACCTGGGTCGACATCGAGTCGCTGCGGGTCCCCCGCGATCCGGGGTCGCCGCCGGTGGGCTGGCTCTCACCGGAGGACTGGAACGCCCTCTGGTAGAGCACCTGGGGTAGGGCACCGGGCGCCACATGGGCGTCCGGGTCGCAAGCGACCCTCAGAGTCCTCCATGAACTATCAAATTTGACGAGTGTCCCCAGGCAGGATCTGGCCTAAGCTCCAGAAGTAGACAGGATCTGGCCTATGCACCAGAAGTAGACAGGATCTAGTCTAAGGTCCAGACATGTAGTTCCGTGCGGCGGCGGGCTTTTGGGACGATGCTGGCGGAGATTTGAGTGCCCTGGGTCTCAGGGCGAAGAAATGCGGCGTGAGCGCGCCGCGGGAAGGCAGTACTCATGATCCGCAGAGCTCTTCTCGGCACAGGGGCCATTGCCCTCGTGCTGGGATCAACGTTGGCTACAGGTGGGGGGATCGCCTCGGCAGCCCCTCCGCCCGTGCAGATGTCCGGGACCATCACCTGCGCCGTGGTCGGCACCCTCAGTTTCGGGGCCAACCTGACGTCAGGGGGGGCGACGCCGGCAACCGTGCAAGTGAAGGCCAAGCTCAAGGGCTGCACCGGGGCAGGGACCACCTTGGACGGGGTGACCGTCACCAAGGGCAGTCTGTCTGCCAACTCCGGCGCCACCACCATGGCGTCGAACTGCGGCCCGGTCTTCGCCGGTGGAGCGCTGCCCACCCTCAACGGCCAGATCAAGTGGAAGGCGACCGGTGGGACGGCGGTGACGTCGACGGTGTCGATCACCTCGGCCTCGGCGTTCTACGACGTCAGCGGCAACACCATCTCCGTGGGCCTGCCGACAGCGGTGTCCGCCGGATCGTACGCCGCTCAGCCCGTGACCTTCGGTGGCCTCGGCTCCAACAAGTCGGCGTACACCACGGTGAGCCGCTGCGGCGCCAAGGGGGTCAAGTCCTTCACCTTCGGTAAGCCCAGTACCATCGGCTCGGTGACCGGAACCGTGACGATCGCCGGAGGTGGATCATGAGGATCAAGAGCCGTTCCATCCCGTCCGCCCGCTCGCTCGGGCGGGTCGCCATCGCCGCCGCGGCGGCGTCACTGCTTCTGGCAGGAGTCCTCGAGGCTCCGGCCGGGGCAGCCGCAGGCCCGTACACCACGACGACCACCGTTACCACCTCGGTCGCCAAGGCCGTCACGGGACAGGCCCTCACCCTCACCGCCACCGTCAAGGCGGTCGGGAAGGGAGCGCCGCAGCCGGTCGGTCAGGTGGTGTTCACCGTCACCGGAGCAGACTCGACCACGCCGATCTGCGATGCCGGTGACACCGTCTCGGTGAGCAGCGGCACGGCCCAGTGCACGTTCGGTGCCGGGCTCCTGGCCGCCAGCTCGCCGTACTCCGTGTCGGCGAGCTACACCGACTCCGTCGACTCGAACTTCATCGCCAGCTCCGGGTCCCTCACCCAGGACATCAAGCCCGGCCCGACCACCACGGCCATCACGTCGTCGAACAACCCGTCGGTGACCGGCCAGGCGATGAGCTTCACGGCCGCGGTGGCGATCTCGGGTGCCGCATCCGGCACCCTTGCCGGATCGGTGACGTTCGGTGGCGGGGTCGTCTGCGACGGAGGTAACACCATTGCGGTGTCGGCCGGGTTCGCCCAGTGCACCATCTCCGGTGGCCTGCTGGCTGCCGGCTCTCCGTTCGTGGTGACTGCCACGTACGGTGGTGACCCGAACTTCGCCGCGAGCACCGCCAAGGTCAAGCAGGTGGTCGGTGCCTCTCCGGCCGTCGTGACCATCTCGGCCAGCCCCGACAACTGCACCGGCAATCTGTGCACGACGGTCCAGGGCTCGCCGGTGGTGTTCACGGCAACTGCATCGTCCGCCGCGCCCGGTTCGGGCACCCCGACCGGTTCCGTGGTGTTCACGGTCATTCCGGCCGGCGGTGGTGCGAAGACCACACTGACCTGCGACGGGGGCAACACCGTTGCTCTCAGCGGGGGCCAGGCCACCTGCACCTTCGCAGCCGGTCTGCGGTCCTACGTGTACTACACGGTGACCGCCACGCTTTCCGATCCCAACTACCAGAGCGCGTCGGCCACGTTGTTCGAGAACGAATCGCTCTCGTCAACCGCGACCGACGTCTCGGCTCCGAAGAACATCACCGCCGGTGAGACCTTCGCAGTCACGGCGACAGTCACCCCGGTCGGCTCGAGCGTCGAACCGACCGGTGTGGTGGACATCACGCTCTGCGGCGCCAACTCCAACGGGAACAGCGGATGCCAAGGTGGTCCGGCTGTCGTCCAGCCGAATGGAACGGCCACCTACGTGGTCGGTGGTGGTGAGTACCCGGGTAGCTACTCGATCTACGCGTCCTATCTGGGCGACCAGAACTTCTACGCCAGCAACTCGAAGAAGAAGACCATGGCGATTCCCAAGTCGCCGACCTCGATCGCCATCACGTCGAGCGAGAATCCGTCGGTGGATGGGGACGCTGTCGCCCTGACCGCCACCCTCACAGCGGCCAACGGGAGTGCCGGGTCCACGCTGGTCGGGCCTCCCTCGGGATCGCTGACCTTCACGATCACCGGCCCCGAGGGCTCGTACACCTGCGCCGGAACGTACGGGAACACGATCCCGCTCAATAACGGCCAGGCGGACGAAGGGGTGGCCAGCTGCTACCTCCCGGTGGGGACGCTGACCGACTCCGCTGCTCCTCTGCCCACGTCGTACACGGTGACGGTGAGCTACGCCACCGACGGCGACTACGGCAGCAGCACCGGCAAACTCATCCAGACGGTGGTCCCGGTGGTCAGCTGACCGGTCACCGTCTCTCGCAGTCTCGACTCGCTCCCCCCTCGGTCCCCGGACCGGGGGGGGAGAGTCGCGTACGGGCCTCGTGCGGTGGTCACCTCCCCGCGGTGCGACGCTCTGGCCTTGACCTGCGATTAGAATCATTCTAATATTGGAGCTATTCCGGTCAACGGCTCCTCGGTGACCGGAACATCACGGAGGTGACCATGTCGAAGCCGATCCTGACCACCGAGTCCGGGGCTCCCGTAGCGGACAACCAGCACAGTCAGACGGCCGGCCCGGCCGGCCCGGTCCTCATCCAGGACCAGCATCTGCTGGAGAAGCTGGCCCGGTTCAACCGGGAGCGGATTCCCGAGCGGGTGGTCCATGCCAACGGCTCCGCGGCCCACGGGACCTTCGAGGTCACGGCCGACGTGACCAGGTGGACTCGGGCGAGGTTCCTGAGCGAGGTGGGCAAGCGGACCGAGGCATTCCTGCGGTTCTCCACCGTGGCCGGGGGGCGGGGCTCAGCCGACGCGGTGCGGGACCCTCGGGGGTTCGCAGTCAAGTTCTACACCGAGGACGGAAACTACGACCTGGTGGGCAACAACACCCCCATCTTCTTCATCCGGGACCCCCTGAAGTTCCCGGACTTCATCCACTCGCAGAAGCCGGATCCGTACACCAACCATCAGGAGCCCGACAACGTGTGGGACTTCTTTTCCCACTCACCCGAGGCCACCCACATGTTCACCTGGCTGTTCGGCGACCGCGGCATCCCCGCCTCGTTCCGTCACATGGACGGCTTCAGCTCCCACACGTTCCAGTGGGTGAACGCCGCTGGCGAGGCGGTATGGGTCAAGTTCCACTTCAAGACCGATCAGGGCGTGAAGTGCCTCGACTCGTCCGAGGCCGCCGAACTGGCCGGCCTGAACCCCGACAGCCACCAGCTCGACCTGGTGGAGGCCATCGACCGGGGCGAGTTCCCGTCATGGACGGTCAAGGTCCAGATCATGCCGATCGAGGAGGCGGCGGTCTACCGGGTGAACCCCTTCGATCTGACCAAGGTGTGGTCGCAGGCGGACTACCCCCTCCACGAGATCGGCCGGCTGACGCTCGACCGCAACGCCGACAACTACTTCGCCGACGTCGAGCAGGCCGGATTCGACCCGGGCAATTTCGTACCGGGGATCGGGCCGTCTCCGGACAAGATGCTCCAAGGGCGCCTGTTCGCCTACGGGGATGCGCACCGTTATCGCCTGGGCGTCAACCACACCCAGCTGTCGGTGAACGCGCCTCACGCCACCGAGGCCCGGAACTACGGTCGTGACGGGCTCATGGCCGGTCACGGAAACGGGGGCCGGGCGAAGAACTATGAGCCGAACAGCTTCGACGGACCATTCGAGACCGGTCAGCCCGTTGGCGCTCCGCTCGAGTTGCACGGCGCAACCGGCACCTACGAGTGGGAGGGGCGGGAGACGGACGATTTCAGCCAGGCCGGTGACCTCTACAGGCTCCAGCCACCGGACGCTCAGGCCCGTCTGGTGGACAACATCGCCGGTGGGCTCGGCTCGGTGTCGGCGGGGCCGGTCGGCGACGGCATCGTCGAGCGGAGCATCGCCCACTTCCGGGCAGCTGATCTGGAGTTCGGCGATCGTGTGGCTCGGGGCGTCAGGGAGCGCCGGGGGTGAGGTGACCCCCACGCTCCCGGACCGCCTCGCCGAGCGCGGGTGGCGGATCACACCGCAACGTCGTGCCGTCCTTCGCGCCCTGGAGGGTGAGCACGTCCACCTCAGTGCCGAACAGGTTCACGCCGCGGCCCGTCGGGTGGTGCCCGAGGTGAGCCTGGCGACGGTGTACAACACGCTCAACGAGCTGATCGCCATGGGTGAGATCAGCGAGATCCGCCTGGGGGACGGTACCGCCCGCTACGACCCCAAGATCGGTCCCCACCATCACCACCTGATCTGTGAAGGGTGCGGGCTGACCTTCGACGTCGAGCCTCGTGGCGTCGATGGCCTGTCCCTGCCCCGCTCCCAGCAGTACGGGATGATGGTCGACACCGTCGAGGTGGTATTCCGGGGCCGTTGCAGCAACTGCGCCGAACGGAACTGAGTCGGTCGACTCAATCCGGGGAGTGTCCCGGAGCCATGGCGGATTGGGCGCCGGCCAGGGCCCCCGGTGGCCATTCCGGCTCGCGGTCGGAGGCGACGACGTTCGGATGAGAGCCACGGATGACGGCGAGGATGTCGTCACCGATGAGCTCCTCCCGCTCGAGGAGGGCGTCGCGCAGGGACTCCACCACCGATCGGTGCTCGTCGAGCATCTGGGTGACCGAGGCCTTCGCCGCGGCTAACAGGTCCTCCACCTCGGCGCGCCCGCCGTCCGTCGACAGGACCTTGGAGACGATGCCCCCGGCCGGGTACTCCATGGCCGACGAGGACACCAGGGTGTTCCCCATGCCGAGTTGGCCGATCATCTGACACGCATTGAGGGTGGCGGCCTGCAGATCGCTGGCCACACCCGTGGACGCCTCGCCGAAGAACAGCTCTTCGGCCACCATCCCCCCGAACGCAATGTCGATCAAGGCCCTGACCTCCGACTTCGTCTTGGTGAAGCGCTCCTCCACCTCGGAATGGCTGAGCAGCCCGAGGGCGTCCTTGCGCTTGATGATGGTCAACACCTCGAGCTTGCGCCCCTTGCCCACCAGCCAGGCGACGGTGGCGTGGCCGGCTTCGTGGGTGGCGATGGTCCGCCGCTCGGCCTCGGTGTACTCGACGGGCTGGGCGAGGCCGATCTCCTCGGTCATCTTGGCGTGCTGGAGATCGTTCCACGAGAGTCTGCCGGCACCTCGCCGGAGGGCCCAGACCAGCGCCTCGTCCATGAGGTGCTCGATCATCACCGGTGAGTACCCGGCCGTCAGCGCGGCGAGCGTCTCCCGTCGTGCGTTGTCGTCCAGCTCGGGATCGTGCGCCTTCTTGTCGAGGTAGTAGTCGATGATGTCCCGCCGTCCGGAGCGGCCGGGCAGCCCGAAGTAGATGTTCCGGTCGAACCGCCCGGGGCGGAGCAGCGCCGGATCCAGGTCGCTGGCCCGGTTGGTGGCGCCGATCACCAGGATGTTGGCCGGCACGTGCACGGGCTTGGCCAGTCGGCGGTGGGCGGGAAGCCAGGTGTTGACCGCGTCGACCAGGGAACCCTTCAGGCGGAGGGACGGAGGAGTCTGCTCGAAGGACTGCAGCTGGATGAGCAGCTCGTTGACCACGCCCGGGATGCCTTCGCCCTGCCGCTGGCCGCCCCCGCGCGCCCCTCCGATGGCGTCGAGCTCCTCGATGAACCCGATCGCCCCGCCCTCGCGTCGTGCGTGGCGGCGGAGCGCCTTGAAGTACGACCGGATCTTGCGGTTGGTCTGGCCGTAGAACATCGACTGGAAGGCGGACGACGACACGAAGAGGAAGGGCACGCCGGCCTCGGCGGCCATGGCCTTGGCCATGTAGGTCTTACCGGTGCCCGGAGGGCCCTCGAACAGGATCGCCTTGCGCGGCGACCCGCCCATCTGCTCGGCGAAAGTACGGTGGGCCAGGAACAGGTTGAGGGTCTTGGTGACCTCCTCGACCAGCCCGTCCGATCCCCGCACGTCGTCGAAGGTCATCGGCAGCTCATCGGGGCGGTAGAGGATGTGGGGCGATCGCCCGGCTCCGAGGAGCGGAACGATCATCACCAGGCCGAGGACGACGATTAGGGCGACGGCCGGCAGAAGCGGCTGCAGGCCGGCCGGAACATGGGGATGCGGGAGCAGGCCGGACGTGGGGTCGATCAGGTCCCGCAGGACCAACAGGCCGGCGACGGGGACCAACATGAGCAGCAGGCGCTGCAGCCGGGTGCTGCGGGCCCGCTCTCGGTGGGCACCGACGTCGGTGGAGGCGATGCGGGCCACGCCGGCGCCGCTTAGGGCGACGAGCTGGTCGGACACAACCTGCTCTCGGCGCTGGGACCGCTTCGGACCCACCCCGTCCTTCGGGTCCACGGGCCCTGGAGCTTCCGGGCCGTGACCGCTCCGGTCGGTGCGATCCGGTGATCCCTCGTTGACCATGGAGCCTCCAGTAGGGCCTCCGCAGCGCCGATGGCCCTGCAGATTGCGTGTCTAGGTCGAAACCGGCGGCTTCGACGGTGTGCCCCTCTGCCGACTACGCCCCCGTCGGCCCGACACGCAAACGGTGGTCTGCTCCGAACCTATACGGTCGGCCCACATGGTGGTCCAGTCACCTGCGGAGGGTGCCGGCGCGCCTCCGCGGAGTGGTCAACTCCCTCATCCGGTCGGACCCGGATGGCCGGAGCGCCGTCGGCCGAACAGGCCCGGGCCTCCTTCAGTGCCCGGGAGCGAGAAGCTCCTACCGCGACGTCGACGAGTAGCCCTGTACCGGAAACTCCCGGACCTCGAAGTCGGAGAGGACGGTAGGGCAGAGCGCCGAGTCGCTCAGTGAGCACGACGCCTCGGCGACGTTCACACTGGACCCGTTGGTGACGGCCGGCACCACCTGGGGGAAGATCACGGCACCGGTCACCGGATGGACGCCTCCGGATCCTTCCAGCGTGCCGACCACGCCGGGAGGGTCCGAGACCGTTGCGATGTCCGGCGTTGGCATCGAGCTCTGCTCACCGGGCGGTTTGGACCCGCTGCAGTTGGCCTCCTCCTGCTGCCACATGGGCACGGTGAAGAACGGGCAGACCAGGGCTACTCCGGGGGCGTGACCGGTGTTGTCGAAGAGAGCGAACACCCCCTCGGTGCCTGCCGCCGGCGGGCCGTTGACCGGGGGATCCGGGCTTCCATAAGGGTAGATGACGAGCCCGCCGGACCCCTGGTTCGACTGGGTCTGCGAACAGGTCCAGCCCGTCGGTCCGAGGAGGGTGTGCACGCCGTCGGAGTAGAACTCGATCTTTCCGACCAGGGCGGTCGGGATCGGGGCGAGGAGGACGGAGGGCTTCCAGCCACTGTTGGGCAGCGCTGAGCCCGTGCTGGTCGAGCAGGCGACCACCGGAAAGGCCACCGCCACCTCTCCGTCGAGCGGGGCGGTGGTGGAGGGGGAGGGGGAGGGGGAGGGGGCCGTGCTCGTCGGCGTGGACGTGTCGGAAGGGGCCTGGGTGGTGGAGGTCGACCCGACGATGGCCGACAGGGACGTGCCGCACCCTGCCAGCACCAGTCCGGCGGCCGCCAGGGCCACCACGGTGGGCAGACGGCTGCCAACGGGTCGCAACGGCAGCCAGCCCCGACCCGCTCGGTGTGGTCCCGTCCTCATGGGTCCAAACGATAAGCCAAGGCCGGTGCCTACCGGCGTCTTCTCGGCCCCGAACCCGGCCCACTCCCCGGGGATCGGGGATCGGCAGGGGGTCAGACCAGCCGCGCCGGCGACTCGACCCGTGCCAGTTTGTCGGGATTCCGGATCATGTGGATCGACACGATCCGACCGCCGGCGACCTCGAAGGCGCTGACCAGGTCGATCCTCCCGTCGATCGAGACCACGATGCCGGCGTCGCCGTTGACCGTCACCGGTCGGGCCGTCATCCGGCCGGCGACCCGGCCGGTCAGGTTGACCAGAAGTCGGGCCACCCGGCCGGCCCCTACGACGGGCCGGCGGGCGGCGCGCACCGCAGCCCCCCCGTCCGACACACAGACGGCGTCGGGCGCCAGCCGAGCGAGGACTCCGTCGATGTCTCCTGTCCCCACGGCGACCAGGAGCTCCTCGACGAGCCGCCGGTCGGCGGCCGAATGGGGGCCGCCGCTCGGCCGTCGCACCCGCAGCCGGGCGCGACTGGCGATCTGACGACACGCTGCCTCCGACCTGCCGACCGAGCGGGCGATGTCGGCGTAGGGAACGGCAAAGACGTCGGCCAACAGGAAGACCGCCCGCTCCACCGGTTTCAATTGGTCGAGCACGGCGAGGAATCCCAGCCGAAGCGAGTCCGCCAACTCGGCTGCCTCGGCCGGCCCCACGGCCCCCGCCCCCGCCCTCGTCTCCGACACCAGGGGTTCGGGCAGCCACGGGCCGACGTATGTCTCGCGGCGCCGGGTGGAGGCCCGGAGGTGGTCGAGGGCGATCCGGGTGGCCACCGTGGTCAGCCACGCCTCGGGCCGGTCCACCTCTCCGGGACGGAGCCGCCGCCACCGCAGCCAGGTGTCCTGGGCCACGTCCTCCGCATCGGCCAGGGTGCCGAGCATCCGGTAGGCCAGGCCGACCAGGCGGGGCCGCTCCTGCTCGAACAGGTCCGTGGGCGACGACGGGGCCGCGGTGGTCATCCCACCATCTTGGGGGAGCCCGCTCGATGGTGCACGGCCAGGCGGCCCGCGGCGTTCCCACTGGCCAGCGCGGCGTCGGCCAGCAGGCCGACCGGTCCCACCCAGTCGCCGGCGAGGTAGGTACCGGGCACACCGGTGTCGGTGACCCTCGGTCGGCCGCCCATCCCTCCGGTGGCGGCCCGCGGCATGGTGCCCGTCACCGGGAGGTGGGCGAGGAACCTCGAGGTCACCACGTCGGCGGGGCCAACGCCGGCCTGCGCCACCAGGCGCTCGAGCTGGGGACGGTCCTCTTCCGCGGTGCGGGCGCCGTACCGGACGGCCGCCACGACGCCGTGGCCCGGGGGCGCCTGCCGGGCCGGCGGGGACTGCACCGTCGCATAGACGGGTTCGTCCAGCGACAGCAGGTAGCCGGGCGTGGGGATCCGGCGCACCCCGAGGTCGAGGCATGCGGCCGTCAGTGGCGGCCCCAGCTCCCCCCACCCGGGATCCGCCGGGAGGATCCGCCGGACCGCCGCCGGACCACCCACGGCCAGCACCACCCGGTCGGCGAGCAGGCTTCCCTCGCCGGCCCGGACCTCCACGGACGTTCCCACCCGGTCGATGCCGGTCACGGCCACCCCGGTCCGGACCTCGAGCGGCGCGGACAGCGCGTCGACGAGCTGGGCCCAGCCGCCGTCCAGGTAGAGCACCCCGCCACGGGCGGCCACCTGCAGCTGGGAGACGGCGGCGTCGGCGCTGAACTCGTCGGTGTCGGCCGTGTAGGTGGAGAGTCGGATCAGCCCGCGCACCACGGCCTCGACGTCCGGCCGCAGGCGGAGCGTGGCGAGCCACGCTGCCACGGAGGTGTGGGCGTGTCGGGTCGGGTCCAGCCGGCCGATCGCCGGGAGCACTCTGGCCAGCTGGAGCTTTCCCCTCGTGTCGACCGCATCCGAGCGCAGGAGCGCCCCGGCACCGGCCGGGAGGACGCACTGCCGCCCTGATGCGATGGCCCGGTACCGGGCCAGTGGCGGGGGAGTGCCCACCGGGGTGACGCCCAGTGCCGACAGGACCGCTGACCCTGCACCGTCCCGGTAGAGCGCATGGGCGCCCATGTTGAGGAGGAATCCCTCCCGCTCCGTGGTCCGGGCCCGCCCGCCGGCGTGGTGCGCCTCGAGGACGACGACCCGAGCTCCCTCCCGTGACGCCGTGGCCGCGGCGGCCAGGCCGGCCAGACCCGCCCCGACGACGATCACATCTGCATCTCGTGTCATGCCTCTCTGACGCCGCCCGCCCCCGATGTGTGACAGTTGGCCCCCGGCCCCCGGCCCCCGGCCCCCGGCCCCCGGCCCCCGGCCCGTAGGCCCCGGGTCCGCCCACCCCGGCCCCGAGGAATCGTTACGTTGACGTACGCGTTAACGTACATTCACGTGGTCGGAAACATCCGCTGATTCCGGGAGAGCGATGGCCGTACGACAGGGCGTGAGATCGGGGAGGGCCGACCGCTTGCTCAGGATCGCTGGCTCCGGGGTCGAGCTGCCCGCCAACTACAAGTGGGTGGCCCTGTTCATCTCCACCCTCGGCATGCTGATGGCGACCATCGACAGCTCGATCGTCCTGATCGCCCTCCCCGACATCTTCCGGGGCATCGGCCTCGACCCCCTGCAGCCCGGAAACACGTTCTATCTGCTGTGGATGATCCTCGGGTTCCTGGTCGTCACCAGCGTGCTGGTGGTCAGCCTGGGTCGGATGGGGGACATCTACGGTCGCGTCCGCACCTACAACCTCGGGTTCGCGGTCTTCACCGTGTTCTCGTTGATGCTGAGCATCACCTGGATGACCGGTCACGCCGCCGGTGTGTGGCTGATCACGATGCGCATCTTCCAAGGAGTGGGTGCGGCGATGCTGATGGCCAATTCGTCGGCCATCCTGACCGACGTGTTCCCCGACGACCAGCGGGGCATGGCACTCGGCGTCAACCAGGCGGCGGCGTTCAGTGGCACGTTCATCGGACTGGTGCTCGGGGGCTTGCTGGCGCCGACCAACTGGCGCCTCATCTTCCTGGTGTCGGTGCCGATCGGCCTGTTCGCCACGGTCTTCGGCTATCTCAAGCTCCACGAGACGAGTCCCCGGCGTCCGGCCCGCATCGACTGGCCGGGGAACATCACGTTCGCCCTCGGCCTGATCCTGGTGATGATCGGGATCACCTACGGAATCGAGCCGTACGGTCACCACGTCATGGGCTGGACCAGCCCGACCGTGTTGTCCTGCCTCGTCCTCGGCGTGGCCCTCCTGATCGCCTTCTGCGTGATCGAGACCAAGGTCGACCAACCGATGTTCCGGCTGCAGCTCTTCCGGATCCGGGCGTTCACCAGCGGCGTGTTGGCCAGCTTCCTGGCCGCGCTGAGCCGCGGTGGGCTGATGTTCATGCTGATCATCTGGCTCCAGGGGATCTGGCTCCCCCTGCACGGCTATGCGTTCAGCGTGACCCCGTTGTGGGCCGGGATCGCCATGTTGCCGCTGACCCTCGGGTTCCTCGTCGCCGGTCCGATATCCGGCATCCTCTCCGACCGCTACGGGGCCAGGCCGTTCGCCACCGGCGGCATGCTGGGCGCCGCGCTGTGCTTCGCGCTGCTCGAGCTGCTGCCGGTCGACTTCCCGTACTGGGTGTTCGGCACCCTTCTGCTGCTCATCGGCCTGACCATGGCGTCCTTCGGCTCACCCAACCGCGCCGGGGTGATGAACAGCCTGCCGCCCCAGCACCGTGGGGCCGGCTCGGGCATGAACACCACCTTCCAGAATTCGGCCCAGGTCCTGTCCATCGGGATCTTCTTCACGCTGATGATCATCGGGCTGATGTCCTCCCTGCCGCAGAACCTCCTGCACGGCCTGCTCGCCCACGGTGTGCCGGCTGACGTGGCGAACCGTGCGGCCCACCTTCCCCCGGTGTCGACGCTGTTCGCCGCTTTCCTCGGCTACGACCCGGTCCGACACCTGGTGGGTGCCCAGGCGTTCTCCCATCTCACCTCGGCACAGCGGTCGGCACTCTCGGCCCACAGCTTCTTCCCCGGCCTGATCAGTGCCCCGTTCCGGTCCGGGCTCCATGCGGCCCTGGACTTCGCCATCGGGGCCAGTCTGCTGGCGGCCGGGGCATCGTGGCTCCGGGGTGGGCGCTACGTATACTCCGAGCCGGAGGAGGAGCTCGGCGCCGACGGCCGAGCCGACACCGACCACGGGGACCGCGAGGAGCCCATGCCGGTGGCGTCGTCGGTGGCGGCCGCACCCGACGGCTTCACGAGCCCGGTGGCGTCGGCGGAGGCACGATGATCACCCGCAATGCCACGACCCAGGCGGCCCCGGTCGTCCTGCGCATCGGCGAGGTGGCCAAGCTGACCGGGCTGACCACCCGCACGCTGCGGTACTGGGAGGAGCTCGGGCTGATCAGTCCGAGCAGCTACCGGGGGCGGGGGGAGCGACTGTACTCCCAGACGGACATGGCCCGAGTGACCCGGATCCGAGACCTCCAGGAGCTCCTGGGGTTCTCGCTGGCCGAGGCACGCGTGGTGCTGGACACCGAGGACGTCGATGTGTTGGACCGGGTCCGGTCCGAGTACCGGTGGGGGGAAACGACACCCGAGCGCCGCCGGCAGCTGCTCGACGACGCCATCGAGGCCAACGAGAAGCTGCTCGTCCGCCTGGAGGACACGCTGGCCCGCATCGGCGCCTTCCGGGACGAACGGGCGGCGAAGGCCGTCCGCCTGCGGGCGGCGCGTGACGAGCTCGGGGTAGGCCCGGGCGACCGTCCCCGGCGATCGACAGTCGGCGCGGAGGCCGACGGAGAGAGACCGCGGCAACCACGAGGAACCGACCGACCATGAGCGATGCCATGAGAGCGGAGACCGTGCAGAGCGCCGGTCACCAGGGAGATTCGATCGAGGCCTACCTGGCCCAGCACCTCGACTCCGGACCGACCGGCGGCGTCGTGGTGATCCACCACATGCCCGGGTACGACGAGACGACCAAGGAGATCACCCGGCGGTTCGCCGCCCACGGGTACCTGGCCATCTGCCCCAACCTCTACTCGCGGGAGGCCCCCGGGGCCAGCCCCGACGACGCCGCTGCCGCGGCCCGGGCCCATGGTGGGGTGCCCGACGCCCGACTGGTCGGCGACGTGGGAGGAGCGGCCGCCCACCTCCGGTCCCTCGGCTCCTCCAACGGAAGGGTGGCGACCATCGGCTACTGCTCCGGTGGGCGGCAGTCGTTCCTGGCCGCGTGCAGCCTGAGCCTCGACGCCGCTGTCGACTGCTACGGGGCCTTCGTGGTGGCCCCTCCTCCGGAGGACCTTCCGCTCAAGGTCGAGCCGATCGTGAAGTTGGCCCCGGACCTGTCGTGCCCGTTGCTCGGGCTGTTCGGGGCCGAGGACCAGTACCCGGCGCCGGCGGAGGTCACCGAGCTCGAGCAGGCACTGACCGCTGCCGGCAAGGAGTTCGAGTTCCACACCTACGAAGGGGCCGGGCATGCGTTCTTCGCCAGCGACCGGCCGAGCTACCGCCCTGAGGCGGCCAACGAGGGCTGGCAGCGGGTCTGGGAGTTCTTCGACCGCAACCTCCGCGACCACTGACACCCGCCGCCGACTCCGACCACTGACACCGGCCGCCGATACAGAATGGAGACCACCGTGTGCACGTACCAGACGATGACGCTTCCCGTGGAGGGCAGCGGGAAGGGTGCCGGGGGTTGGTTCCCAGTGTCGGACGCCACGGTCTACTTCGACCATCCGGTGCACGCGCCGGCCGACCACACCCTCAACATCGACCTGATCAACCCGTCCCGCGGCGCCGGCGCCCGGGTGGCGGTCGAACTCGACCCCACGTCGGCCCGGGCACTGGCCGAGGCCATCCTCCAGACCCTCGACGCCATCCCGTCCGCACTGCGGGGACCGGTCGACCGCTGACCCGGTGATCGCGGCGCTGAGCCGAGGTGGCCGGACGACCTCGCTGCCGGAGCGATCCCGTTACTGCAGCGGAGGCATCCCACCAGGAGGAGGGGGCGCCTGGCCCGGAGCAGGAGGGGAGGGCATCGGCGGAGGGGGCGGCGGAACGGCGCCCTGGGGGCTCGAGGGCGGTGGATACCCGGGCTGGACGGGCGGGTATCCCGGCTGCGCCGGCGGATAGCCGCCCGACGGCGGGTACTGGCCCCCGTAGCCACCGGCGCCGCCGAGGGCGGCGGGACCACGGTAGGTGCTCGAACCGAGCCACAGGATGTACCAGAAGACGATGCTCAGCAGCACAAGGCCTACCGTGAAGCCGCCTCCGTGCCCGAAGCTCTTCGAAACGTCGTTCAGGACGATGATGGCCAGTACGAACACCGCGAGCCAGCCGACGAAGGGAATGACGTAGAGCAGCAGAAACCATGCGTACTTCTGGGGGCGTCCGACCATCTTGAGGATGATGACGACGTTGTAGATGGGCACGAAGCCGGCCCATGCCGGATCGCCGTTCGGACCCGCCTTCTTCAGCACGCCGTAGATGGGCAACGTGCCGATCACATAGCCGACGATGTACACGAGGATCAGGATCCCCGCTCCTCCGGAGCTCGTGGTGGCCGCCAGCAGGTGTCCCATGCTTCCCCCTTGGTGTCCCGTGCCCTCGACCGGCACGCTGCCCATGTGTTACCACCTGGGGATCTCGCGTTGGTCGATACCCGGGCCGCCCCTCTCACCCCGGAGGCTGCGCCCCTCTGGCCGTGGCGACCGCGTCCCCCTGTCGCTGTCGCACCCCCTGAGTAGGGTCACTAGCCATGATGCACCTCTACTCGGCCGACCGGGCCCGACCTCTGGCCGCCCGTCTGGCGGAGGTGCTCGCCGAGCAGCCGGTGGATCCGATGGAGCCCGAGTGGCTGGCCGTCCCCTCGGACGGCATGCGGAGGTGGCTGACGCTCGAGTTGGCCCGGCGCCTCGGCCGCTCGGGACCGGGTCGGGCCGACGGCATCGCCGCCAACATCGAGCGGGCCTACCCCGGAACCCTTCGCAGCGGGGTCCTGAACGCCGAGCGGGACGATCCCCGGGCTGATCCGTGGAGCATCGACCGGCTGGTGTGGTCGGTACTGAACGTGGCCGAGCATGCCGCCGACGACCCCGGCCTCGCCGGCTTCGTGACCCTGCCACCGGGGGCGTCGCGCTTCGCCCGGGCCCGCAGGGTGGCCGACCTCTTCGACCGCTACCACCTCCATCGGCCTGACATGGTCCGTGCGTGGGCGTCCGGCGACCTGGTCGACGGCCGGGGTGTCGAGATCGACCCGCATGCGGCGTGGCAGCCGCGGCTCTGGCGTCTGGTCCGGGACGAGGTCGGCGAGGCGAGCCCCCCGGAGCGGTTCCCCACGCTGATCGAGCGGGTCCGCGCCGGCGTCCTCCCCCTGGACCTGCCCCCTCGGCTCATCCTGTTCGGCTTCACCCTGCTGCCCGGCGGCGGGTTCCTCGAGTTGGCCGAGGCGGTGGCCGGCCAGCACGAGGTCCACCTCTTCCTCCTCCAGCCCTGTCACCTCGATGCCGCCCGGCTCCGGGCCCGCCCCGCCGAGCCGGTCAACCAGCCACTGCTCCGGTCGTGGGGCCGGCTCCCCCGCGAGGCTGCGATGCTGCTGGCCGACGCCGCACCTGCCGGGCTCCCCCCGATCGAGCGGGTCGGCCCGGGCCCGGTCGCCCACCCGCCGCTCACGCTCCTCGGTCGGCTCCAGCACGACATCCGCACCGACGCGGTGCCACGTCCGGGTCCGGTCGGGCCGACCGACCGGTCGATCCGCTTCCACGCCTGCTACGGGCCGACACGACAGGTACAGGCGCTCCGTGACGCACTGCTCCACCTGTTGGCCGAGCCGGGCTCCGACCTGACCGAGGAGGACATCCTCGTCCTGTGCCCGGCCCTCGACCGGTTCGCGCCGCTCATCGAGGCGGCATTCGGGGGGCCGTCCGAGGAGTCCGGTGGTCCCCGGAAGGTGGGGGCTGCGCAGGGGGTGCCGTTCCTCCGTTTCCGCATCGCCGACCAGTCGATCCGGACGACCAATCCGATGCTCGGCGCCACCGCAGCGCTGCTCGAGCTGGCCGCAGGTCGTTTCGAGGCGCCGGACGTGCTCGAATTCCTGGGACTGGCGCCGGTGCGCGAGCGCTTCCGGTTCGACGACGACGACCTGGCCATCATCGCCGAATGGGTGGCGTCCACCGAGGTGCGATGGGGACTCGACCCCGTCCAGCGGGCCGGGTTCGGCGTTCCGGGGGCCATCGTGACCAACACCTGGCAGGCCGCACTCGATCGGCTGCTCCTCGGGGCGGCGATCCACGACGACGATCGCCACCTGGCGATGGCCGGCGTCGCCCCCTTCGGGGTGGAGGGCGGCGACGTGGAGGTCCTGGGCCGACTGGCCGAGGCGCTCCGGCACCTGGCCGATCTGGCCGAGCAGGCGTCCGGGAGGCGTCCCGTCGGGGAGTGGGTCGCCGTCCTGCGGTCCGTCATCGGGGAGGTGTTGGCCCCTCCTCGCGACGCTGTCTGGCAGAGGGAAGGACTCCAACGGATCCTCGTCGAGGTACTCGAGTCGGCGACCCGTGGGGGAGCCGTGTCAACGGTGCCCCTGGACTTCCTCGACGTCCGGCGACTCTTCGACGAGCAGCTCGACGGCAAGGTGGGCCGTCCCGACTTCTTCCGCGGTGGCATCACCGTCACGTCCATGACACCCTTGCGCTGGGTGCCGTTCCGGGTCGTGTGCGTGCTCGGGATGGACCAGCCCGCATTCGGGTCGCCGGCGGTGGCCGCCGACGACCTGGTCGCTGCCGCACCCCGTCCGGGGGACCGCGACCCGAGGGCCGAGGCGCGCCAGGCACTGCTCGAGGCGGTGCTCGCCGCGGGCGATCACCTCGTGGTGGTGCGCGACGGGAAGGACGTCCGTACCAATCAGGAGGTGCCCCGCTCGGTGGTCGCCGCCGAGCTGTTCGACGCCGTCCTGGCTCTGGTCGACCCCGACCAGCGCACGGACGTGGCCGACTCCCTCGAGGTCCGCCATCCTCGCCACCCCTTCGATGAGGCGTGCTTCACGGACGGGGCCCTGGGGGAGGTGGGGGCCTGGGGCTTCGACCCGTCCGACTTCGACGGCGCCCTGGCCCGGCGCCGGCGTGCGGCCGATCCCCGCCCCTTCCTGGTGGAGCTGCTGCCGTCGAGGCGCATGGACGTCGTCGACCTCGCTGACCTGCACGGCTTCCTCGCCCATCCGGTGGCTGCTTTCGTCGGTCGGGCGCTGGAGGCGCGGCTGCCCCGCAGGGAGGAGCGACTGTCCACCATCCTGCCCGTCGCGCTCAACGACCTCGAGAGGTGGAAGGTCGGGGACCGCATGCTCACGGCCCGGCTCGACGGGGTGGGGCGCACCGAGTGGCTCGAGATGGAACGTGCTCGCGGCACCCTGCCTCCCGGTGTTCTCGAGGGGCGGCTGGTGGACGAGCTGGACGCCGTCGTCACCGCCGTCACCGCCGAGGCCTCGGCGCTTGGCGTGGGTGGCCGCCGCACCGAACTGTTCGAGGTCGACGTCGCGCTGGGCGAACACACCCGTGTCCTGGGAACGGTCCCCCTCCGCCTCGACGCGGTGACGCCGGGTGCCGCACGTGTGCAGTACCGGACGGTCAAGCCGACCGACCAACTGGCCGCCTGGTTGGACCTGATGGTCCTCGCCGCCTCGGATCCCGACGGAGGCTGGCGGTCGGTGGTGATCGGAAGGTCGCGGGACCCCAAGGTGGTCGTCGAGGTCGTCGACCTGGTCCCCGCGGAGCCCGGCACTACCGACCGCATCGCGCCCCTCAGCGCGCTCGAGGTGGTGGTCGACTGCTACCGGCGGGGGATGCGGGAGCCGATCCCGCTCTTTCCGGTCCTCTCCCACGAGCAGCACCGTGGGGGCGCCACGTCCGGCGACTGGGTCGCCTTCGGCGGCGGTGGTGACGGCGAACACGCGGCGGTCCGGCTGGCCTTCACCGGCATCGACTTCCCCGCACTCATGGCGCTCCCGGCGAGGCCGGGCGACCCACCCGGCACCGGTGGCCGGGTGGAGCGGTTCGCCGGATACCTCTGGGGGGCGTTCGACCGGTCCGCCACCCCCGTCGCACCGCCGTCCCCACGGTCTGCGGCCGCCGGTCATCGTTCTGGCTCGGGGGGGAATCCGTGACGGCGCCGGACCATCGACCGTTCGATCTGGCCGAGCCGCTTCCCAGCGGGAGCATGGCCATCGAGGCCAGCGCCGGAACCGGCAAGACGTACACGCTGGCCAGCCTGGCCACCCGCTACATCGCGGAGGGCGGCGTCCCTCCCTCCGAGCTGCTCATCGTCACCTTCACCCGGGCCGCCACGGGTGAGCTGCGTGCCCGGGTCCGTGAGCGGATGGTCGAGGCCGTTGCCTTCCTGGAGAGGGCCGATCGCGTGCCGTCCGAGGACGATGTGCTGCTCGACCACCTGGCCTCGGGGAACGTCCCGCTGCTGCTGGAGCGTCTGCGCAGGGCTATCACCGAATTCGACGCCGCCACCATCACCACCATCCACGGGTTCGCCACCCAGGTCCGCCAGACCCTCGGGGCGGCCGCCGGCATCGACCCCGACGCCCGCCTGGTCGACGACTCCAAGGAGCTGGTGGACGAGGTGTGCGCCGACGTCCTGGCTTCGGCGTCTCTCGGTCTCGTCGGGACGGAGCCCCTCCCCTCGATGGCCACGCTCTGCGCACTGACCCGGGTCGCAGCCGGTCAGTCCGACCTGCGGCTCGAACCTCGCCCCGACGACCAGGGCGCCCGGCCCGAACAGGTGCTCGTGACCCGGCTCGTCGAAGAGTCCCTGCAGAAGCTCGACGAGCGTCGGCGGTCCCGTGGATCGGTGAGCTTCGACGACGTGCTGGTCCAGCTGCGCGACGTGCTGCAGGGCCCCGGTGGGGCTGCGGTGGTCGAGGCCCTGCGCAACCGGTTCACGGTGACCCTCATCGACGAGTTCCAGGACACCGACAGGGTCCAGTGGGACATCTTCTCGACGCTCTTCGGGGGAGAGGGGAGCGGCACGACACTGGTACTGGTGGGCGACCCCAAGCAGGCCATCTACCGGTTCCGCGGCGCGGACATCGGTGCGTACCTCGGGGCAGTGGACCGAGCCGGTACCGAGCGCCGCTCGCTGGTCACCAACTGGCGCTCCGACGGAGCCGTGCTGACCGCGTTGGCAGCACTCCTCGAGCAGGCGACGTTCGGAGACGCCAGCATCGACTTCGTCCCGGTCGGACCGGCACCCACCAATCAGCACCGCCGGCTCCGTACCAGCACCGGCGAGGACCTTCCGGCCCTGGTGGTCCGTGTGGCCACCGGTGACGGGCTCGAGCGGAACAAGAACCCGGCCCAGGTGGCCACCGTCCCCGCCGGCCGTGCCATCGACCGCGACCTGGCGATGTACGTGCGGGACCTTCTCGACACCGCCGTCCTGCCCGCAGCGAAGGAGGGGACCGAGCCCCGGCGTGTCCGACCGTCGGACGTCGCCGTCCTGGTCCGCACCGGCGGCCAGGGCGACGCGGTGCAGGCCGCCCTGCGGCGCGAGGGCATCCCGGCGGTGGTGGCCACCAGCGGCAACGTCCTCGAGTCGCCGGCTGCCGTCCAGCTGCGGTACCTGTTGCACGCCATGGGCCGTCCGTCAGACGCCCGGACCGTGCGGACGTTCGCCTTGTCGTGGTTCGTGGGTTGGAGCGCCGATGTGGTGGCCGCCGCCTCCGACGACGCCCTCGCCTCGTTGCAGGAGCAGCTGGCGGACTGGGCCGCCCTGCTGGCCGCCCGTGCCGTGGCCGAGGTGCTGGCACGGGTGTGGGCCGACACCGGCGTGGTGGCACGGGTCCTGGGTGCCCCGGACGGCGATCGGAACCTGACCGACCTCGACCAGCTCGCCGAACTCCTGCACGCCGCCGTCCCCCGCGGAACGGCCGGCGTGTCCGGCCTGATGGCCGTCCTGGAGGCCGAACCCGAGGGGGATGACGATGCCGAGGTGGACGGCGACGTGGCCGCCCGCCGGATCGAGTCCGAAGCGGACGCGGTGCAGATCATGACCGTCTGGAAGGCCAAGGGGCTCGAGTTCCCGGTGGTCTGCGTCCCCACGTTGTGGCGCCCGGGCAAGAACACCCGAGACGCACTGGTCTATACGGACCCCGATTCCGGCGAGCGGGCCTGCGACCTGACGAACGGCGGCGAGTGGCCGGACAAGCAGGCTGCACGACAGAGGAAGAAGCGCACCGAGGCGGAGGAGGCCGGTGAACGGCTGCGCCTGGTCTACGTGGCCCTCACCCGGGCCAAGCACCAGACCGTCGTCTGGTGGGCCAACGCCCATACCAGCAGGAGCACGGCGCTGGCGCACGTGCTCTTCGCCCGGTCCGAGGGGGCGATCGACCCCGAGGCGTTCGCCCAGCCGTCGGTGACCGTCCCGACCGACGCGGACATCGAGGACGCGCTGGCCCCGTTGGTCGAGCGGGCGCAGCACACGATCCGCGTGGTCCCGATCGACGACCGACCCGAGTCCCCCGTCCGCTGGAGAGACCCCGACGAGAAGCACGACCCACCGAGCCTCGAGCTCGCCCGGTTCGAGACCGTGCTCGACCGCTCCGTGCACCGCTGGTCGTTCTCCTCGATGACCCAGCAGGCGCCGACGGGCCGCTTCGATCCCTACGACCCGTCGCTCGCCGACGGCGGGGCCCACGACGAACAGGAGGACAGGACCGATCTCCGTTCGGGCCCGGGCCTCGGGCCGGAGCCTGTGCCGGCGCCGGCCGCCGGGGAAGGCGGTTCCCGGTCCGGCGATGCCCCACCTCCCGGTCCACTCGCCCCGCTGCCGGCCGGAGCGGCCTTCGGCACGATGGTCCACTCCGTGCTGGAGCAGGTCGATTTCGCCTCGGTCACCCTCGAGGCGGAGGTCGGGGCCGCCCTCGACGACGAGCTCTCGTGGCGCGGGCTCGACCTCACACCGACGGATGCGACGCCGGGGACCGGGGCTGACGGCGCCCGGTTGGTGGTCGAAGGACTCCGTGCCGCCATCGAGACACCGCTCGGGGCGCTGTTCGCCGGGCGTCGCCTGGCCGACCTCGCCCAACGAGACCGGCTGAACGAGCTCTCCTTCGACATGCGGCTGGGGCAGGCCGGGCACCCGGCCCGTGTCGAGGACATCGGTCGACTGGTGGCCTCCCACCTCGAGCGGTCCGACCCACTCGGCCCTTGGGCGGCGGCGCTGGCCGGCGGGGTCATCGACGTCGAACTGGCCGGCTACCTCACCGGGTCGATCGACCTGGTGGCCCGGGTGCGGGACGGTGACGGTGGGTTGCGCTTCGTGGTGGCCGACTACAAGACGAACCAGCTGACCCGCCGTGGGGCGGTGCCCCATCCCGACGACTACGGGTCCGAGCGGCTCACCGAGGCGATGGTCGAGCACCACTACCCGCTCCAGGCGGTCCTCTACGCGGTGGCGCTCCACCGCTACCTCCGGTGGCGCCAACCCGGCTACCGGCCCGAGACCCATCTGGGTGGCGCCTCGTACCTGTTCGTCCGGGGCATGACCGGTCCCGGGGTGGCCACCACCGACGGCTGTCCCCACGGCGTCTTCGACTGGGCGATGGCGCCGGCGATGGTGGAGGAGCTGAGCGAGCTGCTCGACGGCCGCCGGCCGGTGACGGCATGATGGTGGGCGCGCCGAGGGACGGCGACGGCACCCCGGTGGGAACCGCGGCCCTGCTGGCTCCATTCGTCGAGGCCGGGGTGTTCGGGCCCTTCGAGCAGCAGCTGGTGGATGCAGTAGTGCGGCTCGAGCCCGTTGCGACGCCGCCAGCCCTCCTCGCCCTGGCCCTCGCCGCCCGGGCGCCGCGCTTCGGACACGTCTGCGTGGAGCTCGGGCGGGCACGCCGGCAGGTGCTCGACGGCGACGACACCGCGACACCGGACCGGGAGCTGCCCTGGCCCGACCTCGACGACTGGGCCCACGACCTCGAGGGCTCGGCCATCGTGGCCCGCCCCGACCGGTCCTTCGACCCACCGCTCCGGCCGCTGGTGTGGGACGGCAGGCGGGTGTACCTCCAGAGGTACTGGCACTACGAGCTCCTGGTCGCCGGTGACCTGGGCCGCCGGGCCTTGCCGGGGCACGCCGGGGACGGGCGGAGCGGGGACCACCCGGACCTCCGGCTGGAGGGGGTGCTGGACGACCTCTTCGGGCCGGACGCCGGCGCCGACGGCCCGGACCTGCAGCGGCTTGCGGCACGGCGCGCACTGACCCAGGGGGTGGCGATCATCGCCGGGGGTCCCGGCACGGGCAAGACCCACGCGGTGGTTCGGATCCTGGCCGGCGCCCACCTGTTGGCCCGCGCCGAGGGCCGTGACCTGTCGGTGGCGCTGGCTGCGCCCACCGGCAAGGCGGCCGCCCGGATGGGGGAGGCGGTGCAGGCCCAGCTGGGCGGCTTGCGCGACCGCGGGATCATCGACACAGGGCTGGCCGAGGCGCTGGGCGCCACCGTTCCGACCACGGTGCACCGGCTGCTCGGCTGGGGTGATCGGACCCACTTCCGCTACGACCGGTCGGACCCCTTGCCCTACGACCTGGTCATCGTGGACGAGACGTCGATGGTGTCATTGCCGTTGATGGCGAAGCTCCTCGACGCGGTCCGGCCCGACGCCCGGCTGGTGCTGGTGGGCGACCCCTTCCAGCTCACCAGCATCGAGGCCGGCACCGTCATGGGCGATCTGGTGGGCCCCGCCGGGGAGGCCACCGCCCCCGGCGGGGGTGGCCCTCTCGCCGGCCGGGTGACCGAGCTGCGCCGGAGGCGGCGCTTCGCCGAGGACTCGGCGATCGCCGGTCTGGCCGACGCCATCCGGGCCGGCGACGCCGATCTGGCCGTCGGGCTGCTGGCCGAGGGTCGAGACGACGCCCGCTGGATCCCCGACGACATCGGCGACGCCATGGCGGAAGCGCGCAGCGAGGTCGTGTCGGCCGCCATCGAGGTGGCCGAGTCGGCGGTGGCGGGGGACGCCGACGCGGCCCTCGATGCTGCCGCCCGCATCAAGGTGCTTGCCGCGGTCCGCCGTGGGCCGTCCGGCGTGTACGACTGGAGCGACCTGATCGAGGCCGCGGTGACCGAGGCCGTGCCCCAGGCGCGACGGGCCGGGCGCTGGCGCCTCGGGTCGCCGGTCATCGTGGCCGGCAACGACCCGGTGAACCGGGTCTTCAACGGGGACGTGGGAGTGGTGGTCGCCCATGCCGGCGGCCTGCGGGTCGCCTTGGCCACCGGCGGCGGGGCCCGCCTCGTGGCGCCCGCCCGACTCGACCGGTGGGAGACCTGGTGGGCCATGACCATCCACAAGAGCCAGGGCTCGGAGTTCCCCCATGCGGTGGTGTCGCTCCCGGCTCCCGGCTCGCCCATCCTCACCCGTGAGCTCCTGTACACGGCAGTGACCCGGGCCCGTGAGCGGCTGACGGTGATCGGCGGCGAGGAGTCGATCCGTGAGGCGATCGACCGGCCGGTGGCCCGGGCCTCGGGGCTGCGGGATCGACTCTGGCCGGCCTGAGCCCCTCCCCACCAGGGCCTCGACCCGTCCTGGGGGCCAGGGTCCGCCCGCCGGCGTCACGCGCCCGCCCCGGTGTGACTAACTTCGGGTCTCGAGCGAAGGAGGAGCGATGACCGCCATCGACGAAACGGTCCGGCAGCACAAGTTCATCCTCGACGAGAGCGAGATGCCCACCGCCTGGTACAACATCGTCCCCGACCTGCCCTCGCCTCCACCGCCGGCGCTCCACCCCGGCACCCTCCAGCCGGCCGGACCCGACGACTTCGCTCCGCTCTTCCCCATGGACCTCATCCTCCAGGAGGTGAGCACCGACCGGTACATCGACATCCCGGGCGGGGTGCTCGACGTCTACCGGCAGTGGAGGCCGTCACCGCTGTTCCGCGCCCACCGGCTGGAGCGGGCCCTCGACACCCCGGCCAGGATCTACTACAAGTACGAGGGGGTCTCGCCGGCCGGATCGCACAAGCCCAACACCGCGGTTCCCCAGGCGTACTACAACGCCAAGGCCGGGGTGAAGCGACTGACCACGGAGACGGGGGCCGGTCAGTGGGGGACCGCGCTGGCCTACGCCTGTGCCATCTTCGGCCTCGAGTGCGAGATCTGGCAGGTGGGCGCGTCCTACGACCAGAAGCCCTATCGCCGACTGATGATGGAGGCGTTCGGCGGCAAGGTCCACCGTTCACCCAGCGAGCTCACTGCCGCCGGCCGGGCCGTGCTCGAGGCCCATCCGGACAGTCCGGGGTCGTTGGGCATCGCCATCTCCGAGGCGGTCGAGGTGGCCGTCCCGGATCCCGAGACCCGCTACGCCCTGGGCAGCGTGCTCAACCACGTGCTCATGCACCAGACCATCATCGGCGAGGAGGCGCTGCTGCAGCTGGCCAAGGCAGGCGAGACCGCTCCCGACCTCCTGGTGGGGTGCACCGGTGGGGGATCGAACTTCGGCGGGCTGGCCTTCCCGTTCATGCGGGAGAAGCTGGCCGGCCGGATGGACCCGGTCATCCGGGCGGTCGAGCCCTCCTCGTGCCCGTCCCTGACCCGGGGTGTCTACGCCTACGACTTCGGCGACACGGCCGGCATGACCCCGCTCATGAAGATGCACACACTGGGCCACGATTTCATCCCCGACCCCATCCACGCCGGCGGACTGCGCTACCACGGTATGGCGCCGCTCATCTCCCACATCTACGAGCTGGGGATGCTCGAGGCCATCGCCATCCCCCAGCTCGAGTGCTTCGCCGCCGCCATGCAGTTCGTCCGGTCCGAGGGCATCCTGCCCGCCCCCGAGCCCACCCACGCCATCGCCGCCGCCATCCGCGAGGCGCTGGCCTGCAAGGAGTCGGGTGAGGAGAAGGTCATCCTGACCGCACTGTGCGGCCACGGTCACTTCGACCTGGCCGCCTACGACTCCTACCTGAGCGGCCGGATGGTGGACGAGGAGGTTTCCGACGCCCGGTTCGCCGAGGGTCTGTCGACCATCCCGGTGGTGGCCTGACCCGGCACGCGGGGAGCGGGCCGGGTCACGGCGGGCCCGATCGGGACGGCCAGTTCCAGTGATCGCGGCACGGTCGTCGGGGTCAGTGCCCGGCGCCGGCCGATTCGTGGTCGGAGAGGTCGGACTGCCGGACCCAGGTGGCGTACATCTCGGCGTAGCGGCCACCGCGGGCGACCAGTTCGTCGTGCGGCCCGACCTCGATGATCCGTCCCTGGTCGACCACCACGATGCGGTCGGCCCGCATGGCCGTCGACAGCCGGTGGGCGATGAGGATGGCGGTGCGGTTCTCGAGCAGGATGTCGAGCGCCGACTCGATCTTCGTCTCCGACTGCAGGTCGAGGTTGGACGTCGCCTCGTCCAACACCAGCACCCTGGGGTGGGCCAGGAACGCCCGGGCCAGGGCGATGAGCTGGCGCTCTCCCGACGAGAGGGTCTGGCCCCGCTCGTGGACCACCGAGTCCAAGCCGTCTGCCATGCGGTCGATGACGTCGGTGAGGCCCACCGTGTCGATCGCCTCGTGGATCTCCCGGTCGGTGGCATCGGGCCGGGCGAAGGCGATGTTGTCCCCGATGGTCCCGGCGAACAGGAACGGTTCCTGGGGGACCACGCCGAGCTGGCTCCGCAGTGAGTGCATCGTCACGTCGCGCAGGTCGTGCCCGTCGATGAGCACCCGGCCCGCGGTGGGGTCGTAGAAGCGGGTGACCAGCTTGGCCAGTGTGGACTTTCCTGCCCCGGTCGGACCGACGAAGGCCACCGTCTCACCCGGGGCGACGGTCAGATCCACGTCCTCGATCACCAACCGGGTGGGGTCGTATCCGAAGGAGACGTGGTCGAAGGTGATCTCGCCCTCGACGGGTGGGAGATCCAGGGCGTCCAGCGCCTCCCGGACCTCGGGCTCGGTGTCGACGAGGGCACGCAGCTTGGTCACCGACGCCTGACCCTGCTGATAGGTGTTGTACTGCTGCACGAGCAACTGGATCGGTTGGAAGAACCGGTTGAGGTACAGGAAGAAGGCCACCAGGGCGCCGGGCGAGAGCGTGTGGTTGACCACCATGGTTCCCCCGATGGCCAGCAGCGCCGCCTGGCTGAGGACCCCCAACAGCTGGGTCCCCGGGCCGTAGAGGGCGTTGACGTGGGCGGTGTAGTTGTTGGCGTCCCGGTACTCGCCCACCACGTTGCGGTGATGGATCACGTTCTGCCGCTGGCGGTTGTGGGCGGTCACGATGCGAACGCCGTGGAGGCTCTCCGACAGGTCGGCCAGCACGTTGGCGATCCCGTCACGGACCTTGTCGTACCCCCGCTCGGAGGCCCGCTTGAACCACAGGGAGGACGCCACCAGTGCGGGGATGATCAACACGATGGTGATGGCGGCCAACTCGACATTGGTGGTGAACAGGACCACCGTGATCACCACCATGGTCAGCGCCTGGATGGCCAGCTGGGCCAGGCCGTCCTGGAGGAGCTGTTGGAGGTTCTCGATGTCGCTGGTCATCCGGCTCATCACCACCCCCGCCTTCTCCTCGGTGAAGAAGCTGAGCGAGAGCCGTTGGAGGTGGGCGAAGATCTTGACCCGGAGATCGTTCATCACCCAGGCCGCGAGCCGACCGGTCACCTTGACCTGAGCGCGCTGGGCCACGGAGGTGACCACGATGAACACCAGATAGAGGCCGGCCATGAGCGCCACGACGGCGAAGTCGTGATGCCCGGGGAGCATCCCGTCGTTGATGGCGATCTCGGTGAGCTTGGGGCCGGTCTGGGCGGCGACGGAGATGATGACGACCAGGATCCCGGCCAGGGCCAGCATGCCCCGGTACTTGGTGAGGAGCCGCCACAGGGTCAGCCGTTTGAGCTCCTCCTCGGATCCGTTCTGGCGGAACACGATGTCCGGCTCGGCGTACTCGGGCTCGGCGGCCAGCAGCCGGTCCACCCCGTCCTGCAGCTCGGAGGGGATGCCGGCGAAGGGGAGGCCGGGCGCGGCCGGACGGCCGAAGCCGCCGGGGGCACCGCCGAAACCGCCGCCCATCCCGCCGCCCCCCCAGCTCATGACCCTCCCCCACGGACCGAGTCGAGGAGGTCGCGGAGGGGCTGCCCGTCGGTCCCGGAGGTCCTGCCCTCGTCGGACCCCGCGGCCTCCCCTGACTCCCCGGCGAGCTCGGCGTCCCGTTCGTACTCCCCGGCCTGGGCCAGCACCTCCGCGTAGAGGGGCGTGGTCTCGAGCAGCTCGGCATGGGTGCCGTCGGCCACTACCTTCTGCTGGTCGAGCAGCACCACCCGGTCGGCCAGCGAGATGGTCGACAGCCGGTGGGCGATGATGAGCGTGGTCCGCCCCTCCATCTGGACGGCCAGACTGGCGTGGATCATCTGCTCGACCTGGACGTCGATGGCGCTGGTGGCGTCGTCGAGCACCATGATCGGCGGATTGACCAGCAGGGTCCGGGCGATGGCGATGCGCTGGCGCTGGCCACCCGACAGCGTGTACCCGCGCTCACCCACCACCGTGTCGTACCCGTCCGCCAGGTGGGTGATGAACTCGTGGGCGCCCGCCGCCCTGGCCGCTGCCTCGATCTCCTTGAACGACGCCGAGGGCTTGCCGTAGGCAATGTTGTCCCGCACCGACGCGGAGAAGAGGAACGGCTCGTCCAGCACGACCCCGACATTGGCCCGCAGGCTGGCCATCGTGAGGTCCCGAACGTCGTGCCCGTCGATCTGGATCGACCCGTGCCTGACGTCGTAGAATCGGGTCAGGAGCCGGGCCACCGTCGACTTGCCGGCCCCGGTGCGCCCGACCACGGCCACCGTCTCCCCCGGTGCGAGGTGCAGGTCGAAGTCGGCCAGCACCAGGCGTTCGGCGTCACTGGCGTAGGCGAAGTCGACATGGCTGAAGCGGACGTCGCCGCGGCAGTCCACCAGGTCCACCGCATCGGGCTTGTCGGTGACCGTGGGCTGCTCGTCGATGATCTCGTAGATCCGGTCGGCCGAGGCGGCGGCGCGCTGGCCCATCATGATGAGCATCCCCAGCATCATGAACGGTGCCTGCAGCATGAGCAGGTAGGCGTTGAAGGCCAGGATGGCACCGTAGGAGAGCGTGCCCTGGATGACCATGTACCCACCGAACAGGAGCACCAGGGCCAGGCCGGCCTGGGGGAGGTTCTGGACCAGGGGAGTGAAGCGGGCCCGGAGGTCGGCGTCCTTGATGTAGCCCCACTGGACCTTTTCGGCCGCACCGGACAGGGCCCGCAGCTGCTGCTCCTCGGCGGCGAACGACTTGACCACCCGGACGCCGTTGACGTTCTCGTCGACGATGGTGGCCACTTCGGCCAGGCGGGCCTGGATGATCCACGACACCGGGAACATCGACTTCCGCATCTTGACGCCGGTGAAGTAGACGAAGGGCATGGTGGCCATGGCGACGAAGGCCAGGGGGACGTTGATGGTCAACATGAAGACGAACGCGACCACGGCGATCGAGCACTGGACGAGGATCAGCGGGGCGAACGTCATGTACATCTGGACCGAGCGGATGTCCGAATTGGCCCGCGAGATCAGCTGCCCCGACTGCACCCGGTCGTAGAAGGAGAACGACATCCGGGTGAGGTGCTCGTAGATGATGTTCCGCAGGTCGTACTCGATGTCGTAGGCCGTCTCGAAGAGGAAGAGCCGGGCGATGTAGCCCATGACCCCTCCCACCAGACCGAGCCCGACGATCCACCACACGTAGTGGCTCAGGGGAACGGTGTGGTGCTGGATCGAGTTGCTGACGGCGTGGTTCAACAGGTCGGGGATCATCACCTGGAGGACCAGGCCGACGAAGGACAGGACCAGCGAGGTGATGAAGATGCCCTTGTGGGCCTTCATCACCGGCAGGGCCCGGCGCAGCCACGACAGCGACCGGTCCGGGTCGATGGTGGCCCGGGGCGCCTCGTTGCGGGCCACCTCGGTGATGGGCACGAACCGGGTGCCCTGTTCGCCGGCCCCGGTGTCGCGGGGGCGGAGCGTGGGGACCCTCACCGGCCGGCCCTCCGGGCCAGGCGGTAGGCGCCGAACGCCTTCCTCCAGACGGTGAGGCCCTGGTAGGCCCGCTCGGCCTCGATCTCGTCCCCGAGGCAGTCGGTGATCTCGCCCAGCCGCGACGCCACGGCCCGGTCGGCGGTGTCGAGGGCCCGTCGACCGGCCTCGGTCAGCACGTGGTCGACCCGCCGCCGGTCCGCCAGTACGGTGCGCCGCTCCACCAGACCCCGGGTGACCAGCCCGTCGACGACGGCGGTCACGCTCGGTGGCCGGACGGCCAGGCGCTCGGCCAGGTCCGAGGAGACCGCCGAGCTCTCGTCCAGCAGCCCGAGGACCCGGTACTGGGGGACGGACAGGTCGGCGGTGGCCAGGCCGATCTCCACCTGCTTGGCCAGCCACGCCGCGGTCCGCCCGAGGGTCCGCCGCCGGTCGGCGCGGGCCTCCGTGGGGGCAGGTGCTTCGGAGGTCACATAGTTAGACTATCGAACTATCCTCGACGCCGAGCCGGGGCTCGACGGCCGATCCGGCCTCACCGGTCGAGCCGGCGGCGGTCGAAGAACCGGAGGATCAGGCCGGTGGCGTCGATCTGTCTCGTGGTCGTCCCGAAGGTCCCCACGGGCAGTATCACCGGCGAGCCGGGCCAGGCGTGACCACCACCCTCCACCGTGTAGAGGACGACCGAGCTGCCCCGCCGGCATCCCGACCAGGTACGCCGGACCACCCGTGTGGTCCGGCGTACCTGGTCGGGATGCCGGCGGGGCAGCTCGGTC
>Ga0224558_1001053_pt1 | contig 30486 bp, 22 predicted proteins | sample 714S32024metaG_FD_180682 | JGI IMG/M metagenome (GOLD analysis project Ga0224558, IMG submission 180682) | Peat soil microbial communities from Stordalen Mire, Sweden - 717 S3 20-24 | ecosystem: Environmental > Terrestrial > Soil > Wetlands > Peat | place: Sweden: Norrbotten County, Stordalen... | reverse complement strand
CGCCGCGCAGGATAAGTCTCTCCGCCTGCTTCTGCGCAGGCTCGTCCGCATCCGCTCCCGCTTCGAAAAACTGGTTCCGGAAGGCGAAACTGAAAAATAGGCTCGGATTGGCCGGATATGTGACCGATATCAACCGCCGGTCACAGGACGGCTGGCGCGTCCACGTTGTTAAGCCGGCCGCCGAGGCCAAGGAAGGCTGTCAGCCCCTCATCGATGGCGGTCATCTCTTCCCGCGAAAGTTCACCGAACACGCGCCGGATCCTCCGTTTGTCGATGGATCGCAACTGGTCGATCAGCGCGAAGGACTTCTTGGCGAGACCGCTCTGGCCAGGCGCGAGGGGCGGATAAAGGAGTCCGTCGCCGGGAGTCCCTGTCACCGGCACTACGCACACGAGCCGAAAGCGCTGGTCGCCGATGACATCCGGATCGCTCACTACTACGCAGGGCCGGACCCCACGCTGTTCGTGGCCGATGGTGGGGTCAAGTCCCACAACGACAACCGCACCGCGGCGGAGCGTCATTCGAGGCCCTCGACCCAGCCCTCGCCGGGGACCCACCGAACCGGCTTGCCAGCACTGCTGTCGACGAGTGCTTCGGTATCTTCCTCCGGCAGGCCGCGCGTCCATTCCTCAAATCCCTGTTCGGCGAGTTCGGCACTCTCGGGGTGGGGATTCTGCAAGGAGCGACGAAGCTCGGCACGCCGGCGGCGATCCAGTTCGTGGCGCACGGCCTCCGCGACGAACTTGCTGCGGTTCTTCTCCCGGCGATCAATATCCTTGACGAGGTCATCGGGCAGGGTGACGGTCACGCGTGCGACGGTAGCCATTTCATACTCTCAGTATGATCATACCGCAGGCCGGTATTGGGTGTTGGGTGCTGGGTGTTGGCAAGCTGCGACTGGAAGCCGGCCGGGCGAGGGGCCCGCACGTCTTCATGGCTGACCAGTGGTACCAATATTGGTACAGTAGCTCACGGATGCGGGACTCAAGCGCCTGCCAGCATATTTCTACCGCCTCGATAGCGGCAAGGAGCCGGTGCGCGAATGGTTGAAGGCCCTTGTGCCGGAGGACCGGAAGGCGATCGCCGAGGACGTCACGGACGTGGAGTTCTCGTGGCCAATCGGCATGCCGCTGGTTCGTCCGCTTGGCCGCGAATTGTGAAAGTGCGCAATGGACTGCCGCGGGACCGGATTGCGCGGGTTCTGTTCTGTGTAGAACAGGGACGCACGTCCGTGCGGACATTAACTGAACATGGGCTGAAGCGCGAGGGACGGGCAGGTTAACCAGGCAGAACGAAAGGGCTTCCGGGCACTCTCTCTCCGAGTAGTGCGTATATCAGGCCAATCTCTGCCCGATCTGGTGTAGTGGCAAGGAGAGTCATCCAAGAGCAGGCACGACTCATTGTGCACAATGAAGACGGGGGCCGCAAGAGGTTTGTGCGACCGCGAGCACCCGGACGTCGGGGCCGCGCCAGAGGCGGGCTCCCGTGCTCTACTGAGTAATGGGGTAGGCAGGTGCAATCGGAACCTCTTTCGGAACGAGACCGGTTCGATTCGTGGAAGGAGATCGCCGGCTACCTGAATCGCAGCGTACGCACAGTTCGCCGCTGGGAAGAGCTGGAAGCCCTACCCGTTCATCGCCTGCAACACGAAAAGCGCGGGTCCGTCTACGCTTACAGACTGGAACTTGACGCTTGGCGGGCATCGAGAAGGGTCTTGGTCGTCACGGAGCCCCCGGAGCCCGTGACCGATCAGGCAACCGACGAGTTGAATAGCCCGGCCGCCGTATGGGCCACTGAGAAATCCGCACGCCGGCCCCGTGAATCGTGGTTGATCGCGGTTGCGGCGGCCGTCCTCATCGTGGCAGCCCTGGCGCTGGCGCTGCGAGTAGGCGGATGGAACGGGATTCTCCGCCGGCCTCCAGAGATTGATTCCCTCGCGGTCCTGCCGTTGCAGAACCTTTCAAGAGATCCCGATCAAGAATATTTTGCCGACGGTATGACTGATGAGCTGATCACCGACTTGGCCAAGGCCGGGGCCTTACGCGTGATCTCCCGCACCTCCATCATGCGCTACAAGGGATTGCGCAAACCGCTGGCCGAAATCGCTCGCGAACTGAACGTGGATGCCGTAGTTGAGGGCACGGTGCAGCGGGTAGGCGAACGCGTAAGGATCACCGCTCAGCTCATCCAGGTTAAGCCGGAGAAACACCTCTGGGCCGAGACCTATGAACGCGACCTGCGTGACGTTCTGGTATTGCAGGAAAGCGTGGCTCACGATATCAGTGTCCAGATCAGAATCAAGCTGACGCCGCAGGAGCAGGCTGGCTTGTTGAAGGCCCGGCCCATCGATCCGGAAGCTCACGAGGCATACCTCAAAGGAATCTACTTCTGGAACAAGAGAACTGCGCCGTCGCTGGAAAAGAGCATCGGTTATTTCAACCAGGCCCTCGCGAAGGACCCAAAGTACGCTCTGGCCTACGTGGGATTGGCCGACGCTTATAACTCGATGGCCAGCTACGCCCATATTGCCCCAAGAGAAGCCTTTCCCAAGAGCCATGCCGCAGCCTTGAAGGCGTTGGCGCTTGACGACACGCTGGCTGAAGCGCATGCGTCGATCGGTTATTACAAAAAGATGTATGAGTGGGACGAGCCGGGCGCCGATCGAGAGTTTCGCCGCGCCATTGAACTCGGTCCGGGGTACGCCTTCGCGCACGTATGGCGTGGCGAGGCCCTGGCCATTTTGCAGCGATATACGGAGGCTGTGGCTGAGCTTGACCGGGCGTGCGCACTCGACCCGACGTCGCTTTTGATCAGCGACCAGCGCGGATTCGTCCTATATATGGCGCGAAGATATGACGACGCTATCGAGCAGATTCGCAAGACGATTGCGTTGGAGCCGCGCTTTGCTCACGCGCACTGCTGGCTTGGCAAGGCGTATCTGCAAAAAGGCATGTTGCCAGAGGGTTTGGCCGAACTTCAGGAAGCGGCAGCCCTTCCCGGCGGCGACACCCAACTATTCGCGCCGTGGGTCGGGTATGCCTACGCGTTGGCCGGCAAGAGGACAGAAGCCTACAAAGTCGTCGAGACAACCAAGGCCCGCGCAGCGGACGAGCCTTACCTCGCGTTCGGCATAGCAGCCATCTACAGCGGGCTAAGGCAAAAGGACCAGGCTCTAGCTTGGCTGGAGAAGACCTGTCAGGAGCGCCACCCGATGTTCCCCGATATTATCGAGGAGCCGGCATTCGATTTCTTGCGCTCCGACGCGCACTTTCGGGACCTGGTTCGGCGCAGCGCCCTCCCGCCATAGAAGCGATTCCAATTGAAGAGCAATCCGTCGAGGCCGGCTCTCCTACCGGCCCCTCCAGATAATCACTACCGTTCATCCCCGTGCGAAGCTCCATTCAACGGGTCTGACCATGACATGGCAAGAACGCGTTGTCGATAACATAGGTCCCAATCGCCGTGCCCAGGACCTCACCAGCATTCGTCGCGGAGCGAAAATGAATACCGCCGAACACCCGCGCATTGCTCACTTCCGCCACAGCCGAGGGGAAGCTCGTAAATGACCGGACCACGCCGGCGGCCGGGAGAAAAGTGGAATCGGAAATAACGTTGAACGAAGTTTGCCAGCCAAATTGTCTGGCAAGGACTGTTGCCGCGGCGCTGCTGAGTGTTGGATGCCCAGCAGGATACTCCGGAAACGGAGGCGTCACCAGGAGGGGCATCCAGGCAGGGTCAGGCTCGGTCTCGGGATTGTCGTCGGTGTCAGCCAGGGTGATCGCCGTTATGGGCCGCCAAAAGACGTAGTAATATTTGCCTTCCCAGGCGCCTATGGCCGCGTCGGCCATCGCCACGTTCAGCAAGGCCAGCAGACGGGCTTCGTCCAGAAGTGTCCGATGGTGCTGCGCGGCGAGGGACAGGGCGGTCGTGTCAAAGAAGTAGGCCGGCGTGGACGAGGCCCAAAACGTGGAGTAGAGTGTTTCATCCGCTGTTCGAGTGACGCTGGTGGCGCTACCCATGGATTTCACTTCGTCAAAGACCGACGTATACCATGCGCTGGTCAAGTCGGGGGGGGCGGCTGGTTGGAACTGCGATGGTGACTGGATCACCCAAGGCGTCATATAGGCGAACTGGGGATCAGCGCCGGGTGCGAGTGCCGGCGGCGTAGGGCGCCATTCGCCGGGCGCGAGGCCGCCCATAAACGGCGGCGGCGCCGGCGTGAAGCCATCCGTGCTCCTCCACGCCAAGATTTGCGCGGCGACGGTCTGGCCCCACGCGATTCCGCGGGCCATCGCAACGGGGTGCTCGCTCTGGGCGATGGATGCCAACGAGGAAGCGAGCTGCGTATCAAACAGCGGCTTTTGATCGGGATACAGATTGACGAGCGTGCCATAAGCGGCCAGAACAGCCGCGGCACGCCGGGATGCACCCGGTGCGGCTGCGGGCGCGACGTGGAGCGGCGTGAAACGCGGGTCGATACCATTCACCGCGTCGTAGACCGCCCCCGCTACTATTGCGGCAACCCGCGACATCACTACCGGCGAGGTGACGTCTGTATGCCCGGCCTGGAGCATGATGTTATTCCAATTTGCAACCTCGTCGGCTCTTGCGAGCGTACCCGTAAGGGCCAACAGCGTGTATGCCATGACTGCTGCTTTCATGTTTATTGCTTTCATATTTACCGTTTTCATATACTCGTCCTTTCTGATCGTAGATACAGTCTTGGTACGTCCGATTGCGACCCTGCAAAAGCTCCGGGGCGGCAAGTATCGGCACAAAGGGCGTCCGCTCTCATTTCGATCAGTATCCCGTTATCTCACTGAAACGGAAAGGGAAAAATGAGGCCATCCGACACATGGCCACTAATGGCACAATCTGTTCCCATTACAAATCCTCTCAGTTTTGGCACGTTACCGCCCGCTTGCGTGCCCGTGGGCTTAGGCCGCTCATTCTGCTGGCGATGTAGGCCTGGTACTCCTGATCGCCTGGCCAGCGTAATCTGCTTCCTTTTCCTCGTGCACTCTGCTGGCGTCTTCCCCTGGCTCTCCAGCCACCGCCTGAAATCCTTCGTCCGTACCGGATGCTCGACGGCGGGCTGCTTTGACCCGCACCTTCAACCCCGTCAACCCCTCGCCGATCTCTCTACCCACATGTCCCCGCGCAGGATGCCCAGCCCCACCGCGCCCGTTACGGCACCACGGCGGCTCTGAAGCGCTACCGCTTGGTGTTTTACGGGTTGGGCCGGACAGGCGCGCCTAGCCCCTTCCTCACCCAGGTGGTCCCACGGCTCCAGGGTGGCGGCACAGGCGGAACGTGGGCGCCCTGAACGTGAATGGCGCGGAAGTGGCTGGAAACAAGGCATATACGTTCCATAGCCGCCCGGCACTCCAGCGTTATGTTCAGTGCAGTTGTTATCTGCATGGGTGATGCTGCAGCGCGATATCGACGTGGAGCTGAAACGGAAAAAAGGGGGAGGCGCATGAACAAGAGGAACATTGGATCGTCATTCGATGGCTGGCTCCGCGAGGAGGGCATGTACGAGCAAGTCACAGCGACCGCCGTCAAACGCGTTCTCGCCCGGCAGGTGGAAGCCGCGATGAAGGAGAAAAACTTTTCCAAGGCGGAGATGGCGCGGAGGATGCGCACCAGCCGTGCGGCGCTGGATCGTCTGCTTGATCCCGAGTATGATGCAGTTACGTTAAGCACGCTGCGAAAGGCGGCTGTGGCGGTGGGGCGGGAGCTTCTGGTGGAGCTTCGGTAAGGGGCTCAGGGCTGGAACTATCCAGACTTCCTTCAGGCCACGAGCGTTGTGACCCCACATGACTGCGCTGCCTCCCGCAGCTTCTTGTCGTTCGTGGCCAGCGGCAGGCTGGATGCCAGTGCCGCTTGCAGATAGCACGTGTCGTACAGCGACAGGTCCTGCTGCACGGCAAGCCGAAGAAGTTGCGGAATGCTGCCGATTGCCATCTGGCGGATGGGGAGGAGCAACAACTCGTCCCAGATTTCAAGGGCGCGAAAGAGGGGCACCTTGCCCTTGACCACAGCCTTGCCCAGGGCATTGGCGACTTCCACTTGCCACGGCATGCCACAGCGAGGGCACAACGGCGTTATCGTTATGCGCTTCCAGGCGCCGAAGCGCTGCATCCGTGTTTGCGGTTGAGCGATTCGGGGAAACACCACATCAGCGCATAAGAAGCGTCCAGGCTTGTGAACCTCCCCTGCGCCCCCGAGAGGTACCGGGCATGGAAGAAGTCGAGGCCCGTTTCCGCATCCCGTTCTTTGCCGGTGTGCATTGCATTGTCTCCGTTACACTATATCCGTCGCACGGTGGCGGCGTCGAAGGTGGGCCACAAGGAGCGCCACAGCGAAGACAAAGGCCGCGATTTGCAGAGGAAGAAACAGGGAAAGCTGCCGCGTTTCAACCGTCAGGAAGCCTGTGACACCCTCCACGGACCAGGCGCCGAGAAGTAGGGCGCACCAGATGGCGCCTACCGCCGCCCAGAGCCGGGGACGACGAAGAGAAAGGAGAACGATCCCGACGCAAAGCGTCATGAGTAACCATCCGGGAACCAGAGAATGGAAACCGACCACCTCCAAGCGCAGCGTTCCTAAAATGCCTATTGACGCAGCATAGAGAAGGGCAAACGTCCGCAGCGGGGCCTTTCGCAGCATCGGTTTCAATCCACCGGCCAGCAAAACCAATGCCCCGCCGAGATTGAGCGTGAACCAGAAGCCATCGATGAGGGGCTGCCCTTGGGAGGCTATGCCCGGCAGCCCGCCAGCAACCGGGAGAAGTCCGAACAAGGCGAGCAAGGATATCAGCACGTCCAGGCTCGGAAGAAACCAACCGTCCGCGCCGCTGCGCTCACGCTTCACCTTGGAACCCCCTTTTCGCTCGGGGCTGGGGGCGGCAGCGGAGTGAAATTCAGAATATAGTTGGTCTCATAGAGGCCGAGGGCGAAGCCAAGCGTACTCTGTGGAGCGTCTTGAAGCGGGATGTTGGTGGCTTGTCCGCCTCCAAAAGCGTTCAGTTCGAACGAAGGCGATCCGGAGAGGGTGCCCGCAGTCGTAATAGAGGATCCGTTAGGCGGGACGATAATTGTAAGGTCGCTAATGAAGGCGCTCACTCGCGCCCCTCTTCAATCAGCTCCTTGATGGAGAGTTCGCCTAGTGCCAGGCGCTCGCGCAACTCCCACAAACGCGACTTTCGCGCGGGTGTGTGAGCAGGTTCGGCCGCGGCCGTATTATTCGGGAGAGTGGCGATGGCCGCATCGATAAACTCATTCACCGACCGGAACGCCGCGGCGCGGATGGCCTCCTCGATGGCTCGTTCCCGATCGGGCTGCAGAGTGATGGTCATGTTGGCCTGTTCCAAACGGGTGCCCCGTTGCCGCGTCGTGTGCCGGGGTCAGTCCAATACCTATGATAACGTCCTGGGTGGGCCGCGGCGGTGGGTGTGGGCAGTGAACTTCGGCGGGAGCTACGTTAGATGCTGCGGCTCAGTCCGCTCCGAAGTCTTCCAACGCGTGCAACGGAGAGTTGTTTTGAGAATTCCCTGTCGCGGTTTGGACGGCGGATAATGGAGTCCTCGCCTGGAGTCGCTGTCCACCGGCCATCATGCAAACGAGCTGAAAACGCGGGTCGCCGACCACATCCCAAATACTCACTGCGACGTGGGGGCTGCGCCGTGCCCCAACGGCAACCGCAGCCGGCGCGGCGCCAGTCTCAGCCCTCCCCGAGCCTTCGCCGGGGACCCAGCGAACCGGCTTGCCGGCGCTGCGGGCGGTGTCTCTGACGGGGTCGTCGAGGGTAGCCATTTCATGCTCTCTGTAGGATCATACTGCGAGGTTGAAGAGCGGGTCCAGGGGACCCGCGCAGACTGAGAGTCTGCCCCGCGGAGCAGCGCAGCCGCAACCAATGGACATTCGCCAACAAGGCCGGCTAAAAGCCGGCTGCGGGCATGATTGCCCGCCCTCCAATTCTCCGCATGCTGCGAAGATTCTAAGCTGTTGTGATACGAGACTCAGCGTTTTGCAGAACGTAAGGTAGTTCAATAAGCCAGCAGGCGCTCCATCTCGGCCACCAGATCGTCCACCTGCGGCAGGATGGCGTTTTCCACTTGCGGCTGATAGGCGACCCAGGTATCCAGCGCGGCGACGCGGCGGACGGGGGCATCCAGGCGGTCGAATAACTCGTCGGCGATGCGGGCGGCGATCTCGGCGGCGTAGCCGAACGAGAGGCAGTCCTCGTGGGCGATGATGACGCGGTTGGTCTTCTCCACCGAGGTGCGGATGGCGCTCCAATCGAACGGCGAGAGTGAACGCAGGTCGATCACCTCCACGCTGATGTCCGGGTTCTTGCGCTCCACCAGCAGGGCGGCCTGCTGCGATTTCTGCACCAGCGCGCCGTAGGTCACGATGGTCAGATCGTGCCCCGGCTTCACGATGCGGGCGCTGCCGAAGGGGATGGTGTAGTCCGGGCCGGGATCGGGCGAGCGGTTGTAAGGCTCGCGATACAGGCGCTTGTGCTCCAGAAACATCACCGGATCGTCGCAACGAATGGCCGTGCGCAGCAGGCCGCAGGCATCCAGGGCGTTGGACGGCATGACCACGCGCAGGCCGGGCAGGTGGGTGAAGGCCACTTCGCCCGATTGGCTATGGTAAATGGCGCCGCCGTTGAGATAGCCGCCGATGGGGACGCGCAGCACCAAGGGGCAAGTGAACGTGCCGTTGGAGCGCCAGCGCATGGTGGCCAGTTCGTCGCGGATTTGCATCATGGCGGGCCAGATGTAATCGAAGAACTGAATCTCGGCCACGGGCTTCAGGCCGCGCAGGGCCATGCCGATGGCGCGTCCCACGATGGCGGCTTCGGCGAGCGGCATGTTGAAGGCGCGGCGCGCGCCGAACTCGCTCTGCAATCCGTGGGTGACCTTGAAGACGCCGCCTTTGCCTTTCACCACAGCCAGGTTTTGCTCGCGGCTGCAATCGGCCACATCCTCGCCGAAGGCTATGACGCGCGGGTCGCGGCGCATCTCTTGATGCAGCGTGGCGTTGAGCAGGTCGACCATGGTCTTGGGCTCGCCGTGGAACTGGGCGGGCGTGCTGAACTGGTCCGCGGTGGGATCGATCTTATCGGAGTACAGGTGGCGGAGGGCGGAATCGCGCGAGGCCGGATCGGCGTGCAGAGCCTGTTGGGCGGCGTCGTGCACTTCGCGGTCGACTTCCAGCGCGATGCGGCGCAGCGCATTTTGATCGAGCACGCCTTCGTCCAGCAGGAATTGTGGAAAGCGCTCCAGCGGATCGCGCGCCTGTTCGGCCTGGCGCTCGGCGGGAGTCTTGTAGTGCCGCTCGTCGTCGGAGAGCGAATGCGAGTACGGCCGGATCACGTGGGCGTGCACCAGCGCGGGGCCGCGCCCCTGGCGGCAATACTCGACAGCCGCTTTCATGGCCGCATAGGACGCCAGGAAATCGCAACCATCCACTTCCTGCTGAAACAGACTGGGGAAACCGGACACCAGCGCCGAGATGCTGGCGCCGGCGGTCTGGTATTCCACCGGAACGGAGATGGCGTAGCCGTTATCTTCGATCAGGAACAGAACGGGCAAGCGGTTCAGGCAGGCCGCATTCAAGGATTCCCAAAACTCGCCCTCGCTGGTGGCGCCATCGCCGCTGGCGACCAAGGCGATCGCGTTGCCCTCGGGCTCCAGATAGCGATTGGCCTCGGCGCAGCCCACCGCGTGCAGGAATTGCGTGCCGGTGCAGGAGGAAGAGGAAACGATGTTGAATCGGGGATCGCTCCAGTGGGAAGGCATCTGGCGGCCTCCGGAAGCCGGGTCGTCGGCCGCGCCCACGGCCTGCAGCAGCATATCGAGGGGCGTCACGCCCAGGGTAAGGCACAGGGCGCGGTCGCGATAGTAGGGAAAGATCCAATCGTGGCCGACGCGCAGACACATGCCCGCCGCTACTTCCACCGCTTCATGGCCGGCCCCGCTGATCTGGAAAAAGATGCGATTCTGGCGCTTGAGCGCGACTTCGCGATCGTCCAGACGGCGGGAGGTCTGCATGATGCGGAAGGCGTCGATCAGTTGGTCGGGCTCCAGACCGTGCCATTTGGCGGTAGCGGTCTGGCGGGCAGTGGTTATGGTGGCCAATACGCATCCCTCCCTTAAAGCGCAAATTTGGCCGGCTGAGAGCCGGCCGCAGGCAGAGTGCCTGCCCCACAATTAGTTTAGCGGAGCTTGGGCTAGGGGAACAGCGGTTGGCACGGAATTATCTCGGAGTTTTGGGGTGCCTACGGCCACGGCAAGGGCCGCGAGGTACAGGAGGCCGCCGGCCAGCAGGGTCTGGACCAGTCCCAGATAAATGCCGCACACCAGCGATCCGACCGAACCCAACACGCTGGCGGCGGCATTCAGCGACCAGGCCCACCGTACGGAGGGCTTGTGCCATTCTTCGAGGCGTTTCAGGGCGGTGGGGAACGGCATGCCCATGACGAAGCCGGCGGGCGAGATCATGGCGACGGCGATGGCGAATTTCAGGGCCAGGGGCAACCCCACGCCGGCGGCGAGCACCGGCGTCACCAGGGCCGCCAGCAGGGCCACCAGCACGGCGATCAGGGCCAGCGCGCGGTAGAGGCGGCGGTCGTCATCCCCCAGGATGCGGCGGCTGAAGTAGCTGCCAAGGCCGCTGGAGACCAGCATGGAGAAGATCACCACGGTGAGCGCGTAGGTGGGGTGTCCTAGGAAAAGCACGAACTTCTGGATGAGGGCCATCTCGATCAGAATGTAGCCCGCGCCGATGCAGAGGAAGTAGAGCAGGAAGCGGAGCACGCCCTTGTGCCGCGGCAGCCGCGCGCCCAGCACCATCGGGGGCAGGGCCAGGATGATGGCGGTGGCGAGGATGCTGATGGCCATCAGCGCGTACAGCAGCGGCACCGCCTCGTTGATCTTGAAATCGGCCGAGCGCCGCGACGCGTTGGCCACGAACGCCAGGATGTCGCGCGGCTGCACGGTGTAGAAGAAGAAAGGCTGGTTGTCGGTGACCGGCGAGATATTGTACCGGTAATGGCGTTCGTAAGCCGCCGGATCGGAGCTGCGCAGCAGATCGGTGAACTGGCCGGGGATGCGTTCGTCGGGCAGGTAGATGGGCTGCATGTGGGCGGCAGCCATGGCGGTGCGGGCGCGGGCCAGATCGGCGGGGCCGAACGGCTGGCGCGAGATCAACACGGTGTCCTGTGCGCCCCAGTCTTTGGTGAAGCCGTCGCGGCCCACGATCACGTGCCGCCACGGTTCGGGTTCGCCCAGTTGATTCAAAGCCGCGATGGCGAGGGAGACCAGACGGAGGGATTCGCGCGGCGGGTCGAGTCCCCAGCGGGTGAAGGCGACCATGCCGTCGTCGGTCAGATGCAGGAGGTAATCGCGGAGAGCGTCGGTGGTGTAGAGATTGTTCTCCGAAAGGGCGAAAGCGCCGGCCGCGGTGGAGGCCCAGGTATCCACCAGGGTGGCCTGCACCACCTGGTATCGCTCGTGGCTGCGGCGCACGAAACTGCGGCCGTCTTCGATGAAGATGCGCACGTCGGGCCGCAGGTAGATGCCGCGGCTCTGGGCGACATATTTATCGCGCATCACGGTGGTGGCGATGATGGGGTTGATCTCCACGCCGGTGATATCGTGACTGCCGGAAGCCAGCGCGCGAGCCACATCCCAACCGCCGCCGGGGCCAATGACCAGCGCCTTCGCTCCGGGGCGCACGGCATAGGGCAGGGCCGGACCCTGCTCCAGGAGTTCGTGGCGCTCGCGAGCGGTGAGGTGCGCAAAATCGAAGCTGGCGATGCCGGTGGAGGCGTCCGCGTCGATGAAGATGGAGTAGTTGCGGACGGCGATGCGCGAGAAGCTGTTCCACTTGACGAACTCTTCCCGCTTCAGCTTCTGGCCCTTGGCGTAGCGGATGGCGATGATGTTGTGCGTGCCGTTGTAGAAGACGAAAGAGAACAAGGCCAGCGCCAGGGCCACGGCGGCAGCGCGCAGCTTGACCGAGCCCGCCATGCTGTGCCAGATGGCGCCGGCGGCGGCAAACAGGACGGCCACGAGCATCACGGTGCTGATGCCGCCGAAGTGATCCAGGAAGGGGACCAGCAGCACGCATCCGGCGGAGGCGCCCAGCAGGTCGAAGAAATAAACGCGGTCGATACGCTCGACGGTTTCCGAAATGGCCAGCGAGACGATGGTTCCGGAGACGAAGAACGGCAGGGCGGTGGTGAAGTAGATCAGGGTCAGCCCCCAGGCGCCGAGATGCTCTCTCTCCGCGACCACCACGGCCAGGGCAGCCATCACCAGCAGGCTGTTGAGCATGCTGAGATAGCCGAGCTTGCGGAATAGCGGCGTTTTCCAGCCGGCGACGATGTAGGAGAAAACGCCGCCCACGCCCAGGCCGAACAGGGCGATGGAGATGGCCAGGAAGGCGAAATGGTAGAAGAAGACGACCGAGAAGATGCGCGTGAGCGACAGCTCCAGCAGCAGGGTGGCCAGGGTGGTCAGCGCCACGCCCAGATAGAGGTGCGGCCAGGGGATGGATGGGTGTGCAGAGGAAGGCAAACTCTATCTTAGAATGTATCCGCGCTACAAATCTGGGGGGCGGCTGCCTGGCGGAGCCAACGGACTATTTGAAGACCCTGCATTCACAGACCGGCAAATTCCGCATTTCAGGTGCAACCTTTGCATCCCGGCTCCGGTAACTTTTGGCTAACCCATGCCGGCTCAGCGGCATTGGGCCTCCGCGTGGCTGGAATTCCGATCTGGACCGTCTCGTGCTCACGACGAAAGTCAAAACAAGATTGCGGCTTGCACGCCTGATTGGGTGGGCCGCGCCGGTTGACAAGTGAGTATGGCGTTTGTGGGGCGGGCAATCCTGCCTGGCAATCCTGCCCGCAGCCGGCTTTGAGCCGGCCTTTGCGATCACGACGGGGCGCAACGTGAAAGCAGGAGCCGCCTGAAAGGCGGCTGCGGCCAAGATTGGCCGCCCCACGGTGCAACCGAACTGCCAGTATTCTATAAGGGACTATCTGTACGATGTACTAGAAAGGGGCGGGAGTAGGCCACCGGAATAAGCCACCTGCCGCCAGGCGCTCGCATCTACGCCGGCTTCAATCTATACCTTGCGTCGCTACCGAGCGGCGCCGTGCCTGGAACTCGGACCTGAAAAGGAGATCCCGATTGACAGATGAAATAAACAACCCCTCACGCATCGCCCCCGACCATCAAATCGCGGCACCACGTCCCCGTCATAAGATTGCGTGGATCGTCCTGGGGATTCTGTTGTTGCTGGCCCTCGTACTCGCGATCGTGCTGATCCTACATCACCGCGCGGAGGCCAAGAAAAAAGCGGCGGCTCTGGCACGCCCAGCGCCGGGTATCGCCGTCACCAGTGCGACAGCTCAAAAGGGTAACATCGGCGTCTATCTCAACGCAATCGGCACGGTGACTCCGGTCTATAGCGATTCGATTACGACCCAGGTGGACGGCCTGATCGTGGCCGTGCATTATACGGAGGGTCAACGGGTGAACAAGGGCGATGCCCTGATCGACATCGAGTCGCGCCCGTATCGCGCGACTCTTTTGCAGGCGCAAGGCGCGCTGGAGAGAGACGAAAATGTGCTGGCGCAAGCCCGCATGGACCTGGAACGCTACCGTACCGCGTGGGGGCGCAACGGCATTGCCAAGCAAATCCTGGACGACCAGGAGAAGCTTGTGCTGCAGGACCAGGGCACAGTGAAAAACGATCAGGGAACGGTGCAATACGATCAGGTTCAGGTCGATTTCTGCCACATCACCGCGCCGATCGCCGGCCGCCTGGGTTTGCGGCTGGTGGATCCGGGCAACGTGGTGCAATCCTCCGGGACCGTGACCCTCGCGGTTATTACACAGTTGGAGCCCATCACCGTCATTTTCACCATACCGGAAGACAGTCTGCGGCAGGTTGAAGGCCGCTTGCGCAAAGGCGCCAAGCTGCCCGTGGATGCCTTCGATCGCACCGCGCAGAAGAAGATTGCAAGCGGGACGCTGCTGACCATCGACAACCAGATCGACACTACCACCGGGACAGTCAAAGGGCGCGCTCAGTTCGCCAACACCAACGACGTCCTGTTCCCTAACCAGTTTGTCAATACGCGCCTGCTGGTGAATACGCTGCAGGGAGTGACGCTGATTCCAGCCTCCGCCGTTCAACAAAATGGCCAGGCATCGTTCGTGTACATCATTCAAAACAATTACGCGCATCTGCGGACCGTAAAGCCGGGGGTTACCGACGCCGGTTTGACGCAGGTTGACGGCATCCTTCCAGGGGACGTGGTGGCCAACAGCAGCTTCGATAAGTTGCAGGACAACGCGGCGGTGGTGGTTTCGAACACGCCCGCCGCGGCCATCGCCGCCGGGAGCCCAGCCCATTGAGTCCATCCCGTCCATTTATCCTGCGGCCGGTAGCTACGGCTTTGCTGATGGCCGCAATCCTTCTGATCGGGCTGGTTGGCTATACCCAACTGCCTGTCTCGGCCTTGCCGGAAGTCGATTACCCGACGATTCAGGTGCTGACGTTTTATCCGGGAGCAAGCCCGACGGTGATGGCGACGACTGTGACTGCGCCGCTGGAGCGGCAATTCGGCGAACTGCAGGGCTTGAGCCAGATGACCTCCACCAGTTCCGGAGGCACTTCCGTCATCGTGCTGCAGTTCAATCTGACCATGGCTATCGATGTAGCCGAGGAAGAGGTGCAGTCCGGCATCAGTTCGGCGCAGAGTTTGTTGCCATCCATCCTGCCCGCGCCGCCGACCTACAGTAAGACGAATCCAGCCGACGCCCCTGTGCTGACTCTGGCAATCACCTCGAATTCCATGCCGCTTTCCCAGGTGGAAGACCTGGTGGACACGCGCTTTGCGCCGAAGATTTCGCAGCTCAACGGGGTGGGACTTGTGACCATCAGCGGCGGCCAAAAACCCGCGGTGCGGATTCAAGCCAACCCAACGGCGCTGTCATCCTACGGCATCAACCTGGAAGACCTGCGCACGGCTCTGACAGCGGCCAGCGTGAACGCCGCCAAAGGGAACTTCGATGGGCCGCGCCAGGATTACCAGATCGACGCCAACGATCAACTGGTCACCAGCGACGACTACCGGAAGGTTGTAGTCGCCTATCGCAACGGCGCCCCGGTGATGCTGACCAGCGTGGCGCGCGTGGTAAATGGCGTGGAGAACAATAATCAGGCGGCGTGGATGAACCAGACTCCCGCGGTGATCCTGAACGTGCAACGCCAGCCCGGAGCCAACACCATCAGCGTGGTCAAGAGCATTAAGAGCTTAATGCCGCAACTGCAGGCCAACCTGCCTACGGGCATTGTGGTGACCACGCTTACCGATCTGACAACCGCGATCGAAGCATCGGTTTCCGACGTTGAGTTCGAATTGATGTTGACGGTCGGACTGGTGGTGCTGGTCATCTTCCTTTTCTTGCGCAGTCTCTACGCCACCATTATTCCTAGCGTGGCTGTGCCGCTGTCGCTGGTTGGCACTTTCGGGGCGATGTACCTGCTGGGTTACAGCCTGGACAACTTATCGATGATGGCGCTGACCATCTCCACCGGGTTTGTGGTGGACGATGCCATCGTGATGATCGAGAACATCTCGCGGTACATCGAAGCGGGGGCCGCGCCTATGGAGGCGGCGCTTAAGGGCGCGGAGGAAATAGGCTTCACCATTCTCTCGTTGTCCGTGTCGCTCATCGCGGTACTGATTCCGCTGTTATTCATGGGTGACGTGGTGGGGCGCCTGTTCCGGGAGTTTGCCGTGACACTGGCCGTCACGATCGTCATTTCGGCGGTGGTCTCCCTTACGCTTACGCCCATGATGAGCGCGCGCATCTTGCGGCGCCAGGTAAAAGAGCAGCAGGGGCGGATCTATAAGGCCACGGAGCGCGCTTTCGACGGCATGATCGCGTTCTATGGCCGGACGCTGAAGGTCGTGCTTCGGTTCCAGACGATTACCCTGTTGGTGGCGGTGGCGACTTTGGTGCTTACGGTTTTCCTTTACATCGTCATCCCCAAAGGATTCTTCCCGGTGCAGGATACGGGCGTTATCCAGGGTATATCGCAAGCGCCGCCGGCGATCGGCTCGAAGGCCATGGCAGAAAAGCAACTGGAGCTTACCAAGGCGGTTCTGAGCGACCCGGCGGTTGAGAGCATCTCCTCGTTTATCGGCGCGGATGGAACGAATACGACGCTGAACAGCGGCAGGATGTCGATCAATTTAAAGCCGCTGGCCCAGCGCAAGATCAGTGCGTCGGACTTGATCCGCAGACTGAACGCCAAAGTGAACCGGGTTGAAGGCATCCAGTTATTTATGGATCCGGTGCAGGACATTACCGTGGACGACCGGGTGAGTCGCACGCAATACCAATACACGCTGGAAGACCCCGACGCCGGCGAGTTGAGTGACTGGACCAACCGTTTCGTCAACCGGCTGAAGCAGTTGCCGGAGCTGGAAGACGTGGCCACCGATCAACAGTTGGGCGGGCTGGCCGTATCTCTGGCGATCGACCGGGTGACCGCTTCGCGGCTGGGCATCGCGCCTTCGACCATCGATAACACGCTGTATGACGCCTTCGGCCAGCGGCAGATCAGCACCATGTATACGCAGGTAAATCAGTACCATGTCATTCTGGAGAGTCAGCCGGAGTTTCAGAAAGATCCGAGCAAGCTGGATCGACTCTACATTCAATCCAATGCGTCCGCGGGCGCCAGCGGCACCGGAGCTTCTTCCTCATTCGCGTCTTCCGGATCGTCTTCCGCGGGGTCCAATGCGCTGACCAGTTCCGCACTGTACACTCCGTCGGCAAGTACGCTTGCTCCCCCTGCGAACGCGCTTGCGGCGACCGCATCCACGGTCACTACCAGTTCGGCTATGAGCAGCGCCGTGCCGCTGAGCGCTTTCTCCCACTTCGTGAAGACCACGGAGCCGCTCGCCATTACCCACCAGGGTCAGTTTCCGGCGATCACAGTGTCATTCAATCTGGCGTCGAATGCCGCACTGGGCAACGCCATTACAAGCGTCAACAAAGTGCAGAAAGACATGCACATGCCTCCCAGCCTGCAGGCAGGTTTTCAAGGCACCGCGGAATCGTTCACGAATTCGCTGGCGGGTGTGCCGGTGCTCATTCTTGCCGCGCTGGTCACGGTGTACATCGTGCTTGGCGTTTTGTATGAGAGCTTTGTCCACCCGATCACCATTCTGTCGACGTTACCCTCGGCGAGCGTAGGCGCCTTCCTGGCACTGCTTCTGTTTCACCAGGATCTGAGCATGGTCGCGATCATCGGCATTGTGCTGTTGATCGGCATCGTGAAAAAGAACGGCATTATGATGGTCGACTTCGCGCTGGAAGGCGAGCGGAAGCACGGCAAGAACGCTACGGATGCAATTTACGATGCCTGTCTGCTGCGTTTCCGCCCTATCATGATGACCACCATGGCGGCGCTGCTGGCCGGCCTGCCGCTGGCGCTGGGCACGGGTTTCGGCTCCGAATTGCGCAAGCCGCTGGGCATCGCCATGGTAGGCGGGCTGCTGCTCAGCCAGATGCTCACGCTTTACACTACGCCCGTCATCTATATCTTCTTTGACAATCTGGGGCACCGGTTCGGGCACAAATCGAAACAGCCCGCAACCGGAGGCGCGGAACTGGCAGGACCGGCATGAACATCTCGGCACCCTTCATTCACCGGCCAGTGGCAACCACGCTGCTCACGGCGGCGATTGCCCTGGCCGGAGCGGTGGCGTTTGAGGTGCTGCCGGTGTCGCCCCTGCCGGAAGTCGACTTTCCGACTATCTCAGTCAGTGCAGCTTTGCCGGGGGCCAGCGCCGACATTATGGCGTCGTCCGTGGCCACTCCCCTGGAGCGGCAGTTGGGTCATGTTGCGGGTGTGACGGAGATGACTTCCGCCAGCACGCTCGGCAGCACATCGCTCACCATCCAGTTCGACCTCAGCCGCGACATCGATGGCGCGGCGCGCGACGTGGAGGCGGCCATCAATGCGGCGCGAACGTATTTGCCCACCAACCTGCCGGGCAATCCGACCTATCGCAAGGTCAATCCCTCCGATGCGCCGATCATGATCCTCGGTCTTACATCGGAGAAATACGGTCCCGCGACGCTGTATGACGAAGCTTCCACCGTGGTCGAGCAAAAGCTGTCGCAGATACAGGGCGTAGGCCAAGTCAGTGTTGGAGGCGGCGCGTTGCCCTCCGTGCGCGTGGAGGCAAATCCCACACAGTTGGCCAGCCACGGACTTACCCTTGCGAATTTGAAGTCCGTACTGAGCCTGCAGAACGCCGACCTGGCCAAAGGCCAAATCTCCGATGGCATAGTGACCGCGGACATCCTGGCCAACGACCAGATCTCGAAGGCGGCGGACTACAAGCCGCTGGTGGTCGGCTACAACCACGGCGCGGCTATCCGCTTGTCGGATGTCGCCGAGGTGACGGACTCCGTGCAAAACGTCCGGGCGGCCGGCTATTTGAACGGCAAGCGCTCGATTTCCGTGATCATCTTCCGCCAGCCCGGCGCCAACATCATTAATACGGTCGACCGCGTACGCGCGCAACTTCCGTTTATCCAGGCATCCATTCCGCTGGGCATCGATACCACCATCGTTCTGGACCGGACCACAACCATCCGCGCCTCTGTCAGCGACGTGGAGAGGACGCTGCTGATTTCCATCGGCCTGGTCATCGTGGTGGTTTTCATCTTCCTGCGCAACGGCCGCGCTACGCTGGTTCCCGCCGTTGCAGTGCCGGTCTCGCTGATCGGCACCCTGGCAGTGATGTATCTGTTCGGATACAGCCTTGACAACCTTTCGCTGATGGCGCTGACGATTTCAACGGGATTTGTGGTGGACGATGCCATTGTGGTGATGGAGAACATCACGCGCCATCTGGAAAATGGCATGCAGCCCTTTGCCGCGGCGCTGAAAGGCGCGGAGGAAATCGGTTTCACCGTCTTCACCATCAGCATTTCGCTGATTGCCGTCTTTATCCCTCTGCTGTTGATGGGCGGAATCGTCGGCCGTCTCTTCCGCGAATTTGCGGTCACTCTCTCGACGGCCATTTTCGTGTCCATGATCGTCTCACTGACCACTACGCCGATGATGTGCGCCTACCTGCTGAAGAACGAGCGCACGCAAACACATGGGCGTATTTTCACGGCCAGCGAAAAGTTTTTCGAGTGGGTGCTGTCGTTGTATCGCGGCAGCCTGCGTTGGGTGCTGGATCATCCGACTCCCACGCTGGTGGTACTCTTCCTGACCATTGCGCTGAATGGGGTGCTGATCGTCAAGATACCCAAGGGCTTTTTCCCGCAGGAGGACACGGGAGCGATCACCGGATCTGTGCGAGGGCCGCAGGATGCATCTTTCCCGGCGATGAACGACTCCATTCAGCAGATCGTTACCGTGATCAAGAAAGATCCTGCCGTCGCGAATGTGATTGCGTTCACCGGCGGCAATGGGGCCACCAATACCGGCTCCCTCTACATTGCGCTGAAGCCACTGGCGGCGCGCGACGCGAGTGCCGCTCAGATCATCAACCGCCTGCGCCCGAAATTGAGCCGGCTGCCGGTGGCTTCCGCTTTCCTCCAAGCCGTGCAGGATCTGCGCATCGGCGGGCGGTCCAGTAATGCGATGTACCAGTACACGAGCCAATCCGACAATATCCAGGAGCTTTCCAAATGGGGAGCGGTGCTGCTGAACGCCATGCAGCGCCTGCCCGGTCTGCAGGACGTCAGCTCGGACCAGCAGAATGGCGGCCGTGACGAGCTGATGACCTTCGACCGGGTCACGGCGGCAAAGCTCGGACTTACGGTACAGTCGCTGGACTCGGAGTTATACAGCGCATTCGGCCAATCGGAAGTATCCATCATCTACACACAGTTGAATCAGTACTACGTAGTGCTGGAGGTTGCCCCGCAGTACGGGCAAAGCCCGGAAGGGCTGAAAGACATCTACCTTCCAGCGTCCGGCGGCGGCAGCATTCCGCTGCTCGCCGTGGCCAGGGGCCAATCCAGCACGATACCACTGGCGGTGAACCATACAGGCTTATTCCCCTCGGTCACCGTGTCCTTTAACCTGGCGCCGAACTTGTCTTTGAGCGATGCCACAGCGAGCATCGGCGCACTTCAAACGCGGCTGGGCAAGCCTTCCACGATTCAAGGGTTTTTTGCGGGCACGCTGCTGGCGTACCAGCAGTCGCTCAGCACCGAGCCCATACTGATTCTGACGGCGCTGCTGGCGGTGTACATCGTGCTCGGTATTCTGTATGAGAGCCTGGTCCATCCCCTGACCATCATCTCCACTCTGCCATCGGCGAGCGTCGGCGCCATGCTGGCACTGATGCTCTTTAAAGTGGACCTAAACGTCATATCCATTATTGGCATCGTGTTGCTGATCGGAATTGTAAAAAAGAACGCCATCATGATGATCGATTTCGCGCTTCAGGCACAGCGCGAGGAGGGAAAGAGCACAGCCGACGCGATCTTTGAAGCGTGCATGTTGCGCTTCCGTCCGATCCTGATGACCACGATGGCTGCGTTATTGGGCGCCCTGCCGCTGGCGCTGGGGACGGGTATGGGGTTTGAGCTCCGCCGGCCCCTTGGCATCACAATTGTCGGAGGGCTGATTTTGAGTCAGTTACTCACGTTCTATACAACGCCGGTCCTCTATCTGGCATTCGACCGGCTGCGGCTACGGATACGGGGAAAGCAGCACGACCTCGCCGGCCATGGGGCGGGGCCAGCCCCCAGCGCCGCGGTGTAATGGGAGCCATTATGGGGCGCATAAGACTATGACTTCTCCACGCAGTGCAGTTACCAGCCACGCGGCCTGTGCCGCGGCGATCTGCATCTCTCTACTGAGCGGGTGCAATGTGGGGCCCAAATACGCCCCGCCCGCCGCTCCCGCTCCGCCGGGTTTCAAGGAGGCCGCTCCCGCGACTTACAGCGCGGCGCCACCGGGCACATGGCAGCCTGCGCAGCCTCAGGATGCGGCGCTGAAGGGGAAATGGTGGGAGATGTTCAACGAACCCGAACTCAACGCACTCGAAGATCAGTTGAACATCAACAACCAGAACATCGCGCAATACTTCCAAAACTTCATGGCGGCGCGTGCCCAAGTCAGCGAGGCGCGTGCCGGCTACTTTCCCACCGCTGCGGTGAACCCCTCGTACACCAGGACCTCGGTGGGCACGGCCGCTGGGAGTACGGGAATAGCAACCGGTGGGACGACGGGCCTTGCGCCGGCGAAAGGACGCACCACCATCAGCGATTTCTCCCTGCCGTTCGATGTATCGTGGGAGCCGGACCTATGGGGCCGCGTCCGCAATACGGTCAGCGAGTATCGATACGCCGCCCAGGTGAGCGCCGCGGACCTCGAAAACGAGCGACTCACGGAGCAGGCCGATCTGGCGGAGTATTTCTTCGAACTCCGCGGACAAGATGCGCTGCAGGATTTATATAACCGCACCATCGAGACCGATCGGCAGGCGCTCGACCTTGTCCGCGCACTGTATGAAACCGGCATCGACAGCCAGGAGGCCGTGGCTCAGGCGGAGGTGACGCTCGCAGACGCGGAGGCGGCGGGGATCGGCATTGCCGTGAACCGCGCCTTGTATGAGCATGCCATCGCCACGCTGATCGGCAGGTCCGCTTCAACGTTTTCGATGCCTGTGAAACTCCTGAGTACGCCGGTTCCGGCGATCCCTGTCGGCGTCCCTTCGCAGTTGCTGCAACGGCGACCGGATATTGCGGCGGCAGAACGCACCATGGCCGAGGCCAATGCCATCATCGGAGTTCAGAAGGCAGCGTACTACCCGACGCTGAGCCTTACGGGAAGCGGTGGGCTTCAATCGTCCGCGATCACGAAGTTGTTTTCATTGCCCGCGCTTTTCTGGTCGCTGGGGGCTTCGGCCTCCGAGACGATCTTCGACGCCGGCCTGCGCCGAGCTACGGTAACTCAGTACACCGCGGCCTATAATGCCGACGTCGCCGCCTATAAGCAGACCGTGCTCACGGCGTTTCAACAGGTGGAAGACTATATTGCGACTCTGCGGGTGCTTTCGCAGCAGATCGCCCGTGAAGATGCGGCGGTGCAGGCAGCGCAAAGATACGTCGACATCGCCACGGCGAGGTACCAGACCGGTCTCGATCCCTACCTCAACGTTCTGATTGCGCAGGATATTCTGTTGGGCGATCAGCAGGCGCAGGCGGTTCTGCGCGTGAGCGAGATGACAGCGGCGGTTCAGTTGATCCAGGCCCTTGGAGGCGGATGGGACGCCGCGCAGATTCCCACGGCATCGCAGGTTACGTCAAAGGAGACATCGGGTCAGGCTGCCAAGAATCGATAGCCGCCGTCGCTCAGGACAGCGAAGAAGAGGGCAAGCCTTATCTTAGAATGGATGAATGGAACATTTCGGGGAGCATGTCAGCGCGGAACTGGCGCGCGTGGCGGATGCGGCGGAAATCGCGCTGCGGCGGGTGAGCGAAGAGGAGAGCGGTCGGCCGCTATTGGCCGGCGGCTGGTCGCGGAAGCAGGTGCTGGGGCACCTGATCGAGTCCGCTTCGAACAATCACCAGCGATTCGTGCGGGCGGCGCTGGCCGATGCCTTGGAGTTCCCCGCTTACGACACGCCCGGCTCGGTGCGCGTAGAGGCGGTGGAAAGCGCCAGCTGGACGATGCTGGTGGACCTTTGGGCAAGTTACAACCGCTACCTGGTCCACGTGATTCGGCACCTGCCCGCGGGCAAGCTGAACGTCTCGTGCCGGATCGGGGCGAATGCGCCGGTTTCGCTGAGATACCTGGTGGAGGATTATGTGCGGCACCTGGCGCATCACCTGGATCAGATCGGCGTGACAACGGGGCGGTGAGGGCGCTATGGCCGAGCCGCGCGCGTAAGCGAGCGGTAGTTGTCGAGATGGTGGCCGTCCGGGTCCTGAAAGTAGGTCGATGCCGCCGGCATCCAGGCAAGCACCACAGGCTCATCGGTGGCACTGCCCGCAAAGTCACGCTGGGTGGTTCGAGCAGGCGGGGTAATTCCACGGCGAACGCAAGGTGCAGCTTCATCCGCAGCGGACCGGTTCGCACTTCCCACAATCCCAGCATGGCTTCCCTGCCCCGCCGATCCAGTAAAAGGCGACCTTGCGCTCGGGGAACACGCGCGCCAGTTCCAGGGCTAACTAAGACGCCGCCGTAGAGGTTCATCGTTTCGCACCGGCCCACGGATTCAGAACCGTAACACCGCAATCCTCGAAGTCGCGGACATCGCGAGTGGCAACCGAGGCACCGCGCGAGAAGGCAATCGCCACAATCTGCGCGTCGAGATCGCCGATTGGCCGTCCACAGGAGCGGCGCTTCGCCGCAATTTGCGAGAAGGCCCGAGCAGCCTGCTCGTCAAAGGGTAGAATACGGCCCGCAAACTCTATGTTCAGCATGGAATCGACATCCGCCTGCAGCGCGGTTCGGCGCTTGCCGGCCGGGAGGAGTGCGACCCCATACAGGATTTCAGCCTCGGTGACGGTTGTGATGAATAGTGCCTCCCGCGGATAAGACGCCATCCACGACAACACCTGCGCCGAAGGCTTGGGATTCATCGCCTCAGAGACTACGTTCGTGTCCAGAACGATCATTCGTCGAAACTCGGCGGCTCGCTCGGGGGCTGGCGTGGGTACTCTGGCAGTTCCACGCCTCCCAGGTGGGCAAATCTGGCGCGAATAGCATCCGCCAAGTTCTGTGGGTTGCGTGGCTTCAGGGCGAGCGCGGATTTCAAGATATCACGCGCTTCCGCCTCCATGGACTGGCCATGCCTAGCTGCGCTTACGCGCAACTGCGTCTTGGTCGCGTCATCCAAACGGCGTATTGTGATGCTCGCCATAAGCCAATGATAGCATTGCTATCATCCACTCGGACTTACCCCGTCACAAGCGCCTTCAGATTCCGGCCGCAGATGACACTCGCTTCGTGCTTGTCTCCGCGCGGTCCCTGCCAGTGCGTCTCCAGGCTGATCCAACCTTGGTAACCATCGTCCGCCAGGGCGCGGATCTGGCCCTTCCAATCGATGGCGCCTTCGCCCAGCGCGCACCAGATGGGACGGTGGCCCTCCACGCGGCAATCCTTGGCGTGCACGTGGACGATGCGCTCGACGGGCAGGCGGCGGTAGCCATCCGGAAACGGCGTCTCGCCGGAAACGTAGGCGTTGGCCGGATCCCAGACCACCTTCAGATTGGGATGCGCCACAGCTTCCAGCAGGCGCGCCGTCTCCGCGCCGGTGGCGATGTTGCAGGCGTGCTCGTTCTCGAGGCCGATGATGCGCCCGTGGAGCGCGGCCTGCCCGGCAAGGTGCTGCAGCGCGCGCGCGATGCGCTCGAAGCAGGCCTCCGGCTGCACCGCGCGCCAATATGAGAAAACGCGAACGATGCGCGCGCCGGTGCGCTCCGCAATTTCTAGCGCGCGGCCGGCGAGACGCGGCTGATCTTCGAAGGTGTGGGTGGCGGCGAACACGTCCTGCTGGAAACGGGCGTCCACTTCGGGCGAGTTTGGCAGGACGCACTTCAGCAGGGGCGATGCGATGGAGACGATTTCGAGACCGTGGCGCGCTACGATTTCGCTGGCTCGGTCCAGTTCAGGGTTGCTCAGGTCGATGATGTTCTTGCCGAACAGCATGCGCAGTTCGGCTCCGGTCATGCCGATTTCCGCCATGGTGCGGACTGCGGTTTCGAGGTCTTGCGAGAATTCGTCGGTGATGGCTGCTAGAGGAAAGAGTTGAGTCATTGCGTCTCCAATCACAGGCTGAAGCCTGTGCCACCAGGTCTAACTTCGCATACGCAATAAGAGATACAGGCCGGTGAGGGAGAAGAGCGCATCGGGCGACCAGGCCGCGATGGCCGGCGGCAACTGGTTCACATCCCCGATCTTTTCGAACAGTAGTCCGATACCCCAATAGGTGATGGCGATGCCGATGCTCACCCCGATTCCCGCCATGGCGCCGCGGTTGCCCACCAGGAACGCGAACGGGATGGAAATCATAGCCATAATCAACACGAACAGCGGCACCGAGAATTTCTGGTAGAACTGCACGCGCAGCTTCACGGTGTTGAATCCGCTCTGCTGCAGATCGCGGATGTAACTATCCAGCTCCTGAAAGTTCATCTGCGAATCCTGCTTCACCTCTTTCAAGAAATAGCTGGGAGGCTCGTTGAGTTCCGCGAAGGTCTGCGCCTGGAAAGCCGTCAAGGGCACGCTCATGTTGCCGTGAAACTCGCGCCGCCAGCCGTTTTCGAAGACCCAGGTCTTCAGCGATGCCTGCCAATGCGCGCGCTCGGCGGATATCTGGCGCACCAACTGGTAGGTGTTGGGCTCCAGTTCGTAGACGATCACGCCGCCCATCACATTCTCGTCTTTGTCGAAGAATTTGTAGTAATAAATGCGCGGCCCTTTTCCGAAAATCCACTTACGCTCCGGACTGAGATAGGTCTGCACGGCGCGGCCCTTGATCTCGTTGCGCAGCGCGTCCTGCCGGCGGTTGGCTTCCGGCACATAGTAGTGATCGAAGGCAAACAGACCGCCCGAGAGGAAGGTGCTGGCCACCAGGATGGGAATCGCCAGACGGTACAGACTGACGCCGCAGGCCTTGAAGGCGGTCACCTCGTTATGCTTGGTCAACATGCCGAAGGTCACCAACACGCCGACCAGCACGCTGATGGGCAGCGTCTTATAGATCAACTGAGGCGTGAGGAAGAAGAGATAAGTGAAAACCTTCGCCAGGGGAATCCGGTTTCGTACGATATCGCCGAGCAACTCGAAGAAGTTGTAAATCTGACTCATCGATACGAAGCTCGCCAGCAGCATGGTGAAGTAGAACGCGAAGTTAGTAAGAATGTAGGTATCCAGGATCTGGGGCAGCAAGGGCCAGCGAAAGCTCCTGGCCGGCGCACCCGGTACGCGTTCCGGGACGAAGCGCGCGCGCAGGCGATTCAGGGCGGCGCTGAAAACGTCTTTCAACCCGCCGACAAAATCGCGCCCGCCGGGCTTTTCCATGAGCGCTACCGAGATCAATCCGGCCACCAGGAAGGCGCCATTCGGCAGCCAGAGCGCCAGCTCCACCGGCAGCGTTCTGGCGCGGGCTAGACTCACCAGCGTGATGAAGGCCAGGTAATAACAGAAGAACGCCAGAAAAACGGCGGTGACGTATCCGCCGGATTTGCCGCCCTTGCGCGAGGACACTCCCAGCGGAATGCCCACCAGCGCCAGCACCAGGCAGGCAATCGGCAAGGCCAGCCGTTTATGGAACTCGATGCGCGCTTCCACCCAGTCCGGGCCGGTGGCCGAGTAGCGCCGCAACTCGCGCGTGTTCATCTCGCTGAAGGGCTTGCGTGCGCCCGGCACGGGAGGCGCCGCATAGAGCGCCTGAGCCACGGCGGGCGCGAAGCTGTCGTAGCCTTTCAGATCCTTGCCCATCTCGTGAGTTCCGGCGTTGCGCATGGAAAGCTGCAGGCGGTTGTGCTGCGGATCGGGCACCGCGATGGCTTCGCGCGCCACGGTAATGAACGGGCCGGCGGCCTTGTCGCCCATGCCGCTAGTGCGCTGTTCCGGGGGCGTGAGATCGGCCAGGAAGACGTTGCGCCAAACCACTACCGCACCGGGCCGCACGTCGCCCACGTACAAAATCGTATTGGGGAAATCCTCGTCGAATACGCGCGGCTGAATGTCGGCGCTGACCTCGGAAGCGGAGAGCTTGTCTATGATGTCTTTGCTGACGCGCACCGAAAGGGGCGTCAGCCGCAAGGTCATGGTTCCGGCCACCAGCATGGCGATGAAGGCGAACAGCATCACCGGCAAAACCACTCTGCGGCTGGAGCAGCCGGCCGCCCTCATGGCGGTAATCTCGCCGTCGGTGGCCAGGCGCCCCAACCCGACCAGGATGCCCACCAGCGTGCCGAACGGGATGGTGAGCGGCAACAGCGGCGGCAGCGACAGCGCAAACAGATAGAGAATCGTTTCCGGCCGCGGCGAGCTGCGCACCAGCACCTCAAACAATTTGCCGACACCCTGCAGGAAGATGATGGACGTCGCCAGGGCCATGCCCAGCAGCGAACTGGAGATGATCTCGCGGAAGATGTAGCGGCCCAGGATGCGCATGGCGGTTACCGGGGGATTTCCCCGATTCTCAATTCCGGCGCCGGCACGATGGGAAGCTTAGGCAGTTCCTCTTCGAGCGGATGCAGTTCCACGTCGTCCACCAGCACCGAGGGCGCGATGGCGCAGGTTGCCGCCACATAGCCTGTACCGCCGATCACCGCGAAGGGCGCCTGGTTATTCAGGAATTCGAACACGTTGTTATCGTCGCCCGCCGCCAGGATATCCTTGAGCGAGCGCGCGTTCAGGCCGCGGAAGCGCAGGCCACGAACCAGTTCCTCCCTGCCATCCGGATACACTTTGTACACCAGCACCGGCGCGCTCACCGCATGGCCGCCCGCTTGCGCGGCGTTGCTCAGCAGCCGCCGGATTTCTTCGAGCGATGCGGACGATGGAAAATCCATGCGGCGCACGATCAGGCCATAGGGCTTGTTGCGCTGCTTGCACATTTCGATCAGCTTTTTCTTGAGGTCCGGCACTGGCAAGGTTTCGGTGGCGCGCACAAACAGGTTGCTAATGGCCGCTCCATTCGCGCCAAAGCTGCCGGGCAAACGCGCCCTTCCATTGGAGCCGGAAAAACCCGCTGCCGGCTGGCGCGTGAGCAGAAAAGTCTTCAGCACTCCCTTCTCCACCAGCGGCAGCGGCCGGGGAGCCACGCCCTCGCGATCCACTTCGTAGCTGCCGAAAAGCGGACGGCCCCGCCATTCTTTCTGCGTCGGGTCGTCCACCACGTCGAACCATTCCGGCAGAATGCGCGCGCCCTGACGGCCCTCCAACTCGCTGACCTGTACAGGGGTGTTGCGGCCCGGATCCATCACAGGCCGGCGGCTGAGGGCCAGATTGCGTCCCAGAACTTCGGCGAAGAGTTGCGCGCCGGCCGTGCCTTCAAACAGCACGGGACCGGAATAGTCCTCGCCTTTGGGTGCGCCGGCACGGGCCGTCAGGCTCTTCGCCAACGCATCGACTCGCTCCCGGAGTTCCGGATCGGCCGGCATCCGGTCGAAATCGAGCGACTGAAATACCACCGCGTCATGCAGCACCATGCCATCGGGCGCCTGGGCTTCGGCGCGCACCAGCAGGTAGATCAGATTATCCGGCGTGCGGACTTCGGCACCCTCGGAGTTCAGGTAGTAGTGCACGGTTTGGACGGCGCTCAGTTCCACGCCCGAGTTTTTCACCGCGGGGTATGCTTCGAAGATCGCCGAAACGTTCCGTACCCGTGCGATCCAGGCGTCTTCATCGAGCGGAATGCGCCGGATCTCCAATATCTTTTTCAACGGCTCGGCTTTGGCAAAATCGTCCAGCGGCTGGTTGACGGCGACGTTGTTCAGCGCGGCCCGCTTGCGCGAGATGGCCTCGACCGCCGATTTGTAGGCGCTATCGGTGGCCAGCCACAGAAATCGCCGCATGACGCCGTAGGAGCTTTCGAGGGGGAAGCGCTCGATATCGTAGTGCGTGCCGAAATGGTAGCCGCTGCCCACATAATCGGTATTGTCGAATTTGTAGTCGCCCACCCGCACCTTGATTTCCGGAAGGCGAAACCGGTCGCGGCGCACGGAAACGAGGCCGTAGAGGCTGGCGGAAACTTCAAAACTGTCGCCACCCTCGAGGGTGTACTCGATGAAGTAGGGCGCTTCCAGGCTGAGCACTTTCAAGCCACGGGACCGGCTCAACTCATCGCGCATGGCGCGCAGGACGGGGTCGGGGGTGGCTTGCGGGAAGGCGCTTGGGGCGAGGCAGGCAAGCAGGAGCGCTAACACGGGTCGCGAGGCTGAGCGGGCGAGGGGGCGAAGGGGCGAGGGGGCGAGGCGGCTCACTGGCCCTCCAGGGGGAAAGGCAGCAGCGGCGGCCGGTCTTGCGATTTATTCTTCCTCTCGATTTCGATTTCCGACACCAGCAGCGCCGGCGAAACGGCCGAGACCGGCACGTTGCCCGATTCCGCGCCGCAGTAGCCGTTGAAGACCTGCGACCGGTCCGACGTGGCCAGGATTTTGGCAAAGCTGGCGAGCGGCGTGCCGACGATGTCCGCGCCGCGGATCAACTCGTCCGGCCGCCCGTCCGGATAAACCTTGTACACAATGATAGGGATCACCTTGAAGGCTTGCACTCCCTGCCGGCCCGTGTTAGTGACGCCTCCGATGACGTCGCGGAAATAGAGGCCATAGGGTTTGTTCTGGCGCTTGATTTCCTCCACCAGCATTTCCCGGAGGCGGGCCTCGGGTACGGCGTGCGAGGATTCCACCAGCAGGTTCGATTGCCGCGAAACCACTTCCAGGCCCGGCTGGCGGCGGCCGTGGCCGTTGGAGTGGTCGAACCCCTGGATCGGCGAGCGGGACATCAGGAACGACTTCAGCACCCCGTTTTCGACGACGGTAACGGGACGCGCGGCGATGCCTTCGTCATCATATGTGTATGAGCCATTCAGCTCGATGTTGCCGGATTTGTTGCGCGTCGGATCGAAGACCACCGATAGAAAATCCGGCAGCACTTTGGCGCCCACGCTCTTGGTGAAAGTCTGGCCTTCTTGCTCGTCTTTCTGGCGATGCCCTTCCACGCGGTGTCCGAAGATTTCGTGAAAGAAGACGCCGGCGGCGCGGCCCGAAAAAATAGCGGGGCCAGCGAAAGGTTCGGCCTCCGGCGCTATCAGCAACGCTTTCAAATCCTGGGCCACGCGCTCGACGGCGGCGGCGATGACTTCGTCGCGCGGCAGGCCGCCCGGATCGGTGGCTTCGAAGGTCTCGCCGGTGGCGAGGTCCGTGCCGTCCATGGCCTTGGCCTGCGCGTTCACGATCACCCGCGCGAATCCGCGCCCGTAGCGCAGGCGGCTTCCTTCGCTGCTCACAAAATACTTGGTTTCATTCTGGTAGGTCACCGAGACGCTGGAGGTGAGAATGCCCGGATAGTCGCTGAACTTCTCGGATAGCTTGCGCACGCGGGCGGTCCACTGGTCGGCGGCAAAGCGCGCGAGCGGCACCGTCTCCAGGCGCACCACCGGCTCCTCGTGCGAGAAATCGCTGGAAGCATCCTGCTCGGCGACCTTCACCTCGGCATTGGTGCGGATCTTGATCAGCCGCTCGGCCGCCAGGCGGTAAGCGCGGTCGGTTTCCAGCCAGATGCGCTGCTTGATGGAACCCGGCCGATCCTCGAAAGTGAGCGGCGCGCCGGAGGTGAATTGGGTGCGCTCGCCCCGTACGCGATGGTAATTGTCGAGCTTGGGCGAGCCCACGCGCACGCATACATCCAGCCGGCGGTTCTTGCCGTGACTGTTGCTGGT
>Ga0224558_1001052_pt1 | contig 30491 bp, 26 predicted proteins | sample 714S32024metaG_FD_180682 | JGI IMG/M metagenome (GOLD analysis project Ga0224558, IMG submission 180682) | Peat soil microbial communities from Stordalen Mire, Sweden - 717 S3 20-24 | ecosystem: Environmental > Terrestrial > Soil > Wetlands > Peat | place: Sweden: Norrbotten County, Stordalen... | reverse complement strand
GCTAAAGCCATGCCCTTTCAAAGCCGCGCCTTCCCGGCCCTCAGCCAGCCCCAAAATAATCTGTGGCGCGAGCGCCTTGTGGCTGTTGCCCACCACGGCGGCCACGCCGTCCAGGCCCGCCAACTCGTGTGGCGCACGCTGCGCATAGCAGCCGGTCACCACGATTCTAGCCTCTGGATTCAGCTGGTGCGCCCGGCGAATGAAGGCCCGCGCCGCCCGGTCAGCCTCCGCCGTCACGCTGCACGTATTGACGACCACAACATCGGCTTCCGGCGGGCTCGCGTCGCCGAGCCCCGCAGCGCGCAGGCGCTCGCTCACCGCTTCGCCGTCGGCGCGCGCCGCCCTGCAACCGAAATGTTCCACGTGAAAGGTGGCAGCCATAGTTTCAGTCTAAGACCTCTTCGTTCGACTCGGCACTCTGGGTGCCCCAGGTCCGGGGTCCCCGCGGACAGGTCTTCGTCCGCGGGGTGGAGATCCCGCCTTTGGGACCTGGGTTCACGTACGCAGCCTCCGTTATACTGGAGTTGACCGCACCTCACCTCAGGTTTCCCGCTCAATCATGCAAGCCTGTTCTAAAACGAGCGTTTCAGCCGCGTCGCCCACCGCCTCGAACCCGAGTACGCGGCACATCATCGGCTTCGTCTTCTTCACATTCATCGTCTATTTGTCCATCGGGCTGCCGCTGGCCGTCCTGCCGCCGTATGTGCATCTGCGCATGGGCTATAGCGCGGCGCTGGCAGGCCTCGTCATTAGCATTCAGTACATCGCCACTCTCTTCAGCCGCCCCTGGGCCGGCCACATCAGCGACCGCGTGGGCGCCAAGGTCTCCGTGCTCTGGGGCATGGGCGCCTGCTCTTCGAGCGGAGCGTTGCTGATGGTTGCGGCTGCCCTGCACGCGTTTCCCTGGCTCAGCTTTGCTTTTCTCATCCTCAGCCGCCTGGTCCTGGGTGTCGGCGAGAGCCTCGGATCAACGGGTTCAACTTTATGGGGCATCTCCAGCGCCGGGCAGGCCAGCACCGCCAAAATCATCTCCTTCAACGGCATCAGCACCTATGGCGCCATGGCGCTGGGCGCGCCGCTGGGCGTGGCTCTTGATTCGCTGTGGGGAAACCCGCAGTGGGGCCTGGCTTCAATTGGCCTGCTCACCCTGCTCATTGGCGCCTTCAGCCTCGCCCTGGCCTACCGCAAGAGTCCCGTCCCAGTAACCCCCGGCGAGCATCTTTCCTTCCGCCACGTACTGGGCCGCGTGGCCCCACACGGCATGGGCCTGGCGCTGGGCGGCGTGAGCTACAGCGTGTTGGCCACCTTCGTCACACTCTTCTATCTGAGCCGCCACTGGACGGGCGCTGCCCTCTGCCTCACGGCTTTCGGCCTGGCTTTTATCGCGGCGCGCCTTCTCTTCATCCAAACCATCAGCCGCTTTGGCGGGTTCCCGGTAGCCATGGCCTGCCTCTCGGTCGAATCCGTGGGTCTGCTCCTGCTTTGGCTTGCCTCCTCGCCGTGGATGGCTTTCTGCGCCGCCGGAATCACCGGTTTCGGCTTCTCACTGGTCTTTCCCGCCTTCGGCGTGGAAGCGGTCAAGCGCGTCGCCATCAACAATCGCGGCGCGGCGCTGGGCGTCTTCACCGCCTTTGCCGACATCTCCTTCTTCCTTACCGGCCCTCTGGCCGGAGTGGCCATCGGTGTCTGGGGCTACGCCAGCGCCTTCGCGTTTGGGCTGGTGTGCGTCCTGGGCGCGTTGGGAATCGCAATCGTGCTCAGGCAACAGGTCACGGAAGATAGCGCATAGCAAGCTGTTGTCAGATGAAGATAAGAGTTGCATCCCAGTCTGCTCTTCCCCGACGGATGACTACAAACGCACAACGGCCACCCCGAAGGGTGGCCGTCGCTGTCTTGCTTTTGAAAAAGCGCCTTATTGCTCGCTCTTCTCGCTCTTCTCACTCTTCCAGTTGATCAGGTCGCCAAGAGTTGTGGTCGAGCTGGAGACCGGCTGCTTGTGGCTCTCCTTCTTGTAGCTCTCCACCTGTGCGCGGCTGGCCTCCTGGCCTATGGCGCGCAGGCTCAAGCCAACCTTTTTCTCTTCCACATTGATCTTGATGATCTTGAACTCATGCTCCAGGCCCGTTTCCAGCTTGGATCCGCCGCCCTCGTCGCCGGCCTCGGAGATGTGGCATAAACCTTCCACGCCCTCCGCGATCTCGACAAACGCGCCGAACTGCGCCGTCCGCAGTACCTTGCCATGAACCTGGTCGCCCACGCGGTGGGTAGCAAAGAAACTCTCCCACACGTCGGGTTGCAATTGCTTGATGCCCAGGCTCAGGCGGCGGTTCTGCGGCTCCACGCCCAGAACGACTGCCTTCACCTTCTCGCCCTTCTTCACGATCTCCGAGGGGTGCTTCACACGCTTGGTCCAGCTCAGGTTGGAGACGTGAACCAGACCGTCGATGCCATCCTCGATCTCGATGAAAGCGCCGAAGTCGGTCAGGTTGCGCACCCGGCCCTCGACAATCGCCCCGGCCGGATACCGCTCGGTCAGATTCTCCCACGGATTGTCGAGCAACTGCTTCATGCCCAGCGAAATGCGGCGATCCGCCGGATTCACGCTCAACACCACCGTCTCCACTTCGTCGGCCGGCTTCACCAATTTAGAAGGGTGCTTCAGCCGCTTCGACCAGGTCATCTCGGAAAGGTGAACCAGTCCCTCGATGCCCTGCTCCAGCTCAACAAACGCGCCGTAATCGGTGACCGAAAGCACGCGCCCATGCACATGCGCGCCCACCGGGTAGCGCTCCGTTGCGTCCAGCCACGGATCGGGCGTCAACTGCTTGAAGCCCAGCGAGACCCGCTGCTTGTCCTTGTCGAACTTGAGCACCTTGACCTGAATCTCATCGCCCACATTCACCAGGTCGCGGGGATGCGTCAGGCGGCCCCAGCTCATGTCCGTGATGTGCAGCAAACCGTCGATGCCGCCCAGGTCAACAAACGCGCCGTAGTCGGTGAGGTTCTTCACCGTACCGGTGAGCACCGCGCCCTCGCCCAACTGTTCCAGCGTGGTCGACCGCTTGGCGTTCTGCTCTTCTTCCAGAATTTCCTTGCGGCTCACCACCACATTGCCGCGCTTCTTGTTCAGCTTGATGACCCGCACTTCAATCTGCTGGCCGAGATAGCCGTCCAGATTGCGTACGGGGCGAATTTCAAGCTGTGAGCCGGGCAAAAATGCCTTCAGCCCGATGTCCACAGTCACGCCGCCCTTGACGCGGCTGACCACCGTGCCCATCACCGGCGTCTTATCGGCGGCGGCCTTCTCAATCGTGTCCCAGACGCGCAACCGCTGCGCCCGTTCGTAGCTCGCCAGGTAGCCGCCCTCCGGCTCCTCGCGCTCGATTACCACTTCGATCACATCGCCGGGCTGGAACTTCACAGCGCCAGTGTGATCCTGAACCTGTTCGAGCGGCACAAGGCCCTCGGACTTCAGGCCCACATCAATGACCAGATGCTTTTCCGTCTGCTTGATGACCGTGCCGGAGACAATTTTGTCGCCATAGGCCTCAACAGCGGCGGCCTCTGCGGCCTGCTCGCGCTCAAAGGCTTCCAGTGCGGCGGAGAAATCATCCATGGATTCGAGGCCATGCTCTGCGTGCGCGGCCTTGGCAGGCGCCGGCGCTTCGACAACAGGTTCGGCTGCAACAGCCGCTTCTGGTGAAGGCGCGGCCACAGCCAGCTCGGCTTCGGCTTGCGGAGCGGCTTCAATTTCTGGTTCGGCTTGGACTGTGGGCTCAGTTTGCGCAGGAACTTCGGTGGCAACTGGAGCGGGTTCAACCTCTGCCCTGGTTTCCACCACGGGCTCGGCCTCGACTACAGGCTCGGTTGAGGCATCGGCGTCCAGCGCGGGGTTTTCGATTACTTCGGCGATCTCGGGGTTGGACGTGGATTCTGGCAACGGCTGCTCTTGCTCCGTCGCAGGTTCGAGGGTTGGGCTTTCCAATTCAGTGTTCAGGGTTGTACTCTCGGTTTCGGGATTGAGGACGTTTGCCATCACTGCCAGCTCCGGGATTCCTTGCTCCCGCGACTCATACTTGCCTGTCGCTGGGGGTGGTCCCTCTTCCGCGATTGCCTTGAGGGATACCGGAGGCCGTTACCCTGCCCGCAATCGCGTGCCTGTGATCTGGCGTCTTTGCAAGGGACAGTCCTCCCAGCAGGTCCGGCTGGCGTGGAAGGTGTCTGGTCTCCTTGGGAAACACCCGGCAGGCAATGGCTTGCTGAAGGGCGGCCGCAACTCACTGCTGGAATCCGCGCAGGGAGCTACGCTCATCAGTGTAGCAACCGCCGCTTTCCCCCGTCAATGCAACAAATTGGCCAAGAGACGTTCCGGCGACGGCGGCAGTGCACTTTTCTACGTGCCGCCCCGGAAACAATGGGCTTGCGGCAGCCTTCCAAAGTTTTTCATTGAAAAAATCCCGTGCGCATCGCAAAAATGCTCCGTGCCCCATCTTTGCTGTCATCCTGAGGTTTCAAAAACGCTTGTCATCCTGAGCGATCGGACCCTGAGCTTGTCGAAGGGGCAGGAAGTCGAAGGACCTGCATTTCGTCTCTCTCCGGTTGCAAGGGCGGGAAGCCCATCTGCCCAACTTGCGTCCCTCTGCCGCCGGACGACACTCTATACTGATGCAGACGGAATCCCACCCATGGATATTCTCTGGACTCCCTGGCGCTATGCCTACATCACCTCGGCGGACAATGCCACCCGGCCCGGCGTTCCGGCGAGCCTGGCTGCCTGGCCCGGCGACCACCACTGCGTCTTCTGCAACCTGATCGCTTCCATCGATTACGCCATTTCAAATGGAATGAACCCGGACGAAGCCGAAGCCGCCGGCGGCCTCATCCTGCGCGGCGAGCATTGCTTTATCTGTTTGAATGCATACCCCTACACCTCCGGCCATGTAATGGTGATGCCCTACGCCCATATGGACCGCCTCGCGCTCTTGCCTGCCGCCGCCGCTCACGAACTGATCGAGCTGGCGCAGCGCACCGAACAGGCGCTCGAACGCCTCTACCATCCGCACGGCCTCAACATTGGAATGAACCTGGGACAGGCCGCCGGCGCGGGTGTCGCCGGACACCTGCATCTGCACGCCCTGCCCCGCTGGGCCGGCGACACAAACTTCATGACCACGGTGGCGGAGACGCGCATTCTTCCCGAAGATTTGGAGACGACATGGAAGCGGATGCGAGCGGCGTTTGGGGAAGAGCGGAGTTAGCGGGGCCAGCGCGGTTAGCGGAGTTCGCAGGTGGGTGCCTTCCGTCTTTCACTCTTGATTTTCTTCGCTTTCTTCCGCATTTGCCGTCAACGCCAGCCCCCGTTCATCGACGCCATCGACATCAAGCAGGTTCTTAGGTAGAGACTTTGCTGATTGCACACCAAGCCTCTTGAGCTTTTCCACTTGACCAATTAGGTTGCCATCGGCTGTCTTAAGCTTGCCCATTGCATCTTCATAAACTTCCTTTGCGCCCTGCAAGCTCTTGCCGATCCTTTCCATGTCGGTGACAAAGCCGACAAATTTGTCATAGAGCAATGCTCCGCGCTTCATCACATCCTTGACATTGCGAACTTGCTGTTCCTGCCTCCAGAGGTTTTCCACGATGCGGACCACGAAAAGCACGGTCGTGGGACCGGCAAGCAAAACGCCCTTTTGGTAAGCGTCGAGCCAGAGTCCATCGTCTTCCTGCATAGCAAGCATGAAGGCTGGCTCAATGGGAACAAACATCACAACGAAGTCGGGCGATTGGATGCCGGAAAGCCGATGATAGTTCCGTCCCGCAAGTTCGACGTAATGATTACGCACACTGGCCAAATGGCGTTTGAGGGCAGCCTTGCGTTCCTCCTCGTTCCCGGCTTTTAGAAAGTCGTTGTAAGCGTTGATCGAGACCTTCGAATCAATAATCAGATGACGCCCTTCAGGCAACCTGACGACAACATCCGTCTGACGGCGCTGACCCGGCGAGTCACCCTCAGCGTCTTCAATGAAGCTCTGCTGAAAGGTGAAGTGCTCGTCCTTCCGAAGGCCAGAATTCTCAAGAATATCGAGCAGAATTATCTCGCCCCAGTTGCCCTGGGTCTTTGTGTCGCGACGAAGTGCTGTCGCCAGATCGTGGGCTTCATCTGAGAGTTTCTTATTCAGTGATTCAAGGCCTTTTAATTGTGAGCTGAGCTCCGTTCGGCCAACCAGATTCTCCGCTTTCACCTCTTCAACCTTGACGCGGAACTCGTTCAGATCGCGAGTGAGTGGGTTGAGCAGATGCGAGAGGCTCTCCTTGTTCTGCTCCGTGAAAACCTTTGAATTCTCTTTCAGAATCTCGTTGGCTAGCACCTTGAATTGATGCGTGAGCCTCTCCCCGTTGCCGCACTCATTGGCCAAATCGGTTTCAAGTTTGCTATTCAGTCCAGTGAGCCGCAGAATCTCCCGATCCTTTTCCTCCAACTGCCTATTCGCACCCTCCAATTGCTTGTTTCGCTCCAACAGCGCGTCAAGCCGTTCGCCAGCCAACGACTCAAATCCCGCTCGCGCTGCCGACTCCGCTTGTGCTTTTGCGAGCTCGGCACGGACGCCCGTCAGCTCACTTGTCAGTTCCTCGGTGCGCCGTTCCAGTTGCGCCTTTTCAGCCCTGGCAGATGCGGCTCTTAACCAAAAGCCGAAAACAACTCCCACAAATGCGACGGCGACCAGCGCGAACAAAATGGCAGAGCTTTCCACGGCAAAAATCCTCTTCGCCTAATGTACGCCTTCCGCCCGTGGTTTTTCTGCGAAATTCAGCAGTTTTCCTATTCGCACTTCCCTTTTCGCTAGTCCCTCCATCTTCCAGCCTTTACACCCCCCCGCCAGCCCGGTAGACTTGAAGTTTCGGGGAGCTGCACATTTTTCGGGCGTGGTGGTTGTATTTTCCTGCCGCGGACCTTTATGGTGAGCAGACGGAGTCTGAACTGGCGAGCCCCGGAGAGATTCCCAAGTTTTGAAAATCACGAGGAGAACCACGCATGGCCGTTGAAGAGAAAGTCAAGCAGATCATCGTCGAGCAGTTGCAGGTTGACGAGGCCGAAGTCACCCCCGGCGCCAGCTTCCAGGAAGATCTAGGCGCGGATTCGCTGGACGTTGTCGAGCTGGTAATGCAGTTCGAAGAGGCCTTCGACATCGAGATTCCCGATGAGGATGCCGAGAAGATCAAGACCGTCAAGGACGCGGTCGAGTACATCGAGAAGCATGCGAAAGGCGGCAAATAGCCAGTGACTCGCCGAGTCGTAATCACCGGCCTGGGGCTGGTTTGCGGTGTGGGCAACACCGCGCCCGAAGTTTGGCGGCAGCTTGTGGCCGGCGCCAGCGGCATGGGGCCGATTCAGGGCTTCGATACCACTGGCTTCCCGGTCACCTTCGCCGCCGAGGTCAAGAATTTTGACCCGTTCGACTTTGTGGATAAAAAAGAAGCGCGCAAAATGGGGCGCTTCATCCACTTTGCCTTTGCCGCCACTCAGGAGGCCATCGCCCAGTCAGGCCTCCAGATCACCCCGGAGAATGACGACCGGGTCGGCGTCTTTATCGGCTCCGGCATCGGCGGCTTTGAAATCATCGAGCGCGAGCACACCAACCTGCTTCAGGGCGGCCCACGCAAGATTTCACCCTTCTTCATTCCCGCCGCCATCGTCAACATGGCTGCCGGCCAGGTGAGCATCCGCTATGGCGCCAAAGGGCCGATTTCGGCCACGGCCACAGCCTGTGCCACCTCGGCCAACGCCATCGGCGACTCCGTGCGCATGATTATGCACGGTGACGCCGACGTGATGATTGCCGGCGGCGCGGAAGCCGCGGTCACGTCGTTGTCGGTAGGCGGATTCGCCGCCATGCGCGCGCTTTCCACGCGCAACGACGAGCCGACACGCGCCAGCCGCCCCTTCGACAAGGACCGCGACGGCTTTGTCATCGGCGAAGGCTCGGGCATCCTCATTCTCGAGGAGCTGGAGTTCGCCAGGGCGCGCGGAGCAAAGATTCTGGCCGAGATCATCGGCTACGGCATGAGCGCCGACGCCCATCACATGACCAGCATCGCGCCCGAGGGCCAGGGAGCGCAGCGCAGCATGAGGGCCGCTCTCAAGGACGCCGGCATCCAGCCGGAAGAGGTGGGCTATATCAACGCGCACGCCACCGCGACTCCAGCCGGCGACGGCAATGAATCGCAGGCCATCGAGGCAGTCTTCGGCGAGCACGCATTGAGTCACACGCTCAAGGTGAGCGGCACCAAGTCCATGCACGGCCACTTGCTGGGCGGCGCAGGCGGCCTGGAAGCCGGCATCACCGTGCTGGCGCTTCAGCACCAAATGCTGCCGCCCACCATCAATCTGGAAAACGTTGACCCCGTTTGCCGCCTGGACTATGTGCCCAACAAGGCCATTGCCCACAGCTTCGACATCGCCTTGTCGAATTCCTTTGGCTTCGGCGGCATCAACGCCACGCTCATCCTGCGGCGCTGGAAGGAATAGAGCAGCCGCTAGCTTCTAGCCTCTAACGCCAAGAGCGCGAATCCCATTTGGATTCGCGCTCTTGGCGTTAGAGGCGTGTCCCTTGCATCAGCCAGTAACGGCCGCTATCCCCACACCGAAGAGTACGATAATTGCCCACCAGCCGAAGACCGCGATGTAGCCGGAACTGCGCTTGACGCCCGCTACCGCCGCTACGCCGATCGCCAGCAGCACCAGACTCCAGATCTGAATCACATCCAACGAAGTCAAAAATGCGTAAAGCGCTGCGTTGGTCTCCAGGGGATTCAAAAAGGAGCCGATATTCGTGGGCGCAAAGTTCTTGATGTTGAAGGACTCTGGCGCCATACCGGCAAAGATCACCACACACCCCAGCAAAGGTTTGATGACCATCACCGGCAGCAGCGAATAGAGCCACACGGCAAGAATGCTTCCGTATTTTGCCCTGCCTCCGAAGCCAAAGTTGATCGTGCCAATCAGACCCAGCGACAAAAGGGAATACCAACCGAGAGTGACGGCCGGATTGGCGATGAACAACACCTCGGAAAAGGTGACCCAAAAGCCTAAAGCCTTTTCGCGCTGCTCCGGCGTCGCATTCGCCATGCCCTCTTCGGCCTTGGCGCTGAGGTGTGTCTGATTTTCTACCGTCTGGTGGATGCCAATCCGGGTTGCGACAACCGCAAAGAAAAGGTAACCGACCAACGAAACCAAGATCAGCGGCAGCCACCAACTTCTGTTGCCGCGCTTGATGTCTTCAAAGGTCTTCGACGGCGCTGTAAAGGTATTCGCAACGCGCTGCCATTGGGAAAGGCCAGTCGCCCCTGCCACGGATGGAACTTCTATCTCGCTCATATTCCCCCTCGATCAGCCACATTTGGCTATGGCCGCGATTGTACCCTCGAAGGGGTTGACCGGCACAGTCAAAATTTGATTGATTTTTAGGATTAAAGCCCGGATTTGTCCGCGCTGCTCTGCGCGGTCGTTGCCTGCACCGTCTTTTCGCGCGGCGGTATGGGAGGCGTGTAGCTTTTGTAGACAGTGATGTGGAAGCAGGACTGCCGGAACTCCTCTTCGACATCGATCTCGCCTGCCTTTTCCAGCGGCAGCAGCCAGGCGCGCATCCAGCCAATCTCCTGCCGCGTCATGCCCTGCTTGGCAATGTCAATGGCCGCGCCGGTCAGATGCGGGCTGGCGATATCGCCCTCGGCCGCTGTCGCGTTGCCATTAATCCTCTCCAGTTGCTTCTGATAAGCCACGGTCCGCACTGCCGAGCTGACCTCAAGGGGCCGGTGAAACGCGGCCGTATGAGCGCGCCCGAGATCGATGAGAAACGTTGCCGTCCAGGGCCGGCAATAACGCCGGTTCTCCGGCAGCTTGCCGTTTATCGTCAGCGTAGCCGAGACCGGAACAGGCACCAACATTCCGCGCGCGATGCGATCGTTCAGATCGCTGTCGTCTTCAATCCGCTCCAGGTTGTCGGCTTCCGTCTTCTCATTTTGCCGCACCAGCGACTCTAAGCTCCCCCGCAGTGGCGGAGGTATTGTCTTCAGCGTTTTGCGCAGAGCAACGGCTTCGGCGGTGGAGGTGCGGTTTGGTTCGGTGGCCGCAACGCTGGCCGTTTCGCCGGCCTCAGCGTTGGCTGCGGCGGCTATAGCAGCGCGGTCTGCGGCGGTCACCGCAGGATGATCAGGAGCGGCCACAACGGGACGGTTTATTTTGGCCAGAATTGGGCGGCCCGTGGTTGCCGTTGCTGTGCCTTCGTAACGCTTTGTCGCCGGAGTCAGCTTCCGCGCCGGATAGAAATTCACGACTCGACGTAGCTTTGCTTCTGAGTGGGGCTTCGCGTCCAGATGAGAGTTCGCGACTCGGTGGGAGCGGGAAGGCTGCTGGTGCGATGCGGGATGCGCGTCCGGGCCTGCCGCGTGCTTGCGCGCCGAAGCCTCCCGCGTGGGCCGCCCGGATTCATGTCGGGTTGAGCGTCCTAGAAGATGTCCAGGCGCGCGATTTGCCGCATGGCCGGGAGCATGGCTGGGGACATTGCTGGCGACACGGTTCGCCGGATGCCTTGCTCTCTTGTGAGAGGCGGTTGCGGAGTTGTGAGAAGCTGTTGCGGACGCAATACTCTTGTGCGACTTGGCCGAGGAGGTCTGCAAGCCGTAGGCCGCGCTACCCGAGAGCACAGCCAGCACAAAAGCGATCAATAAGGTCCGCCGCATCAAGGAGTCTGCGGAGAATCCAGAGCAACTTCAGTGTAGCCCCATTCGCCCCCAATTCCGAGTACCCGCGAAGGTGCGCCTTTGTCCGATAATGGGCGCCACAAAACCGTCCCACCCGGCGCTTGACGCGTGCCGCCGCGAATGTTCTGCTGGTTCATGAACATGAGTGGGTGAACCTATGCACGTGCCCCAATTTACCCTCGACGATTACGAGAGAGATTTTGCCGATCGCCATCTGCTGCATGGAGTTGCAGCGAAGTGGGCCAAGGCCCGCCCGGAAGATCCTGCCATTGTCAGCGCAGACGGCAATCGCACCGTCAACTGGAAAGAATTTGACCGCCTGACCACGGCATTGGCGAGGGAATTGTTGCGCCTGGGCTTCGCGAAGGGCGATTTCCTGGTCACCTTGTTGCCGCTCACCGTGGACCACGTGCTGCTCGAATATAGCTGCTTCAAAATCGGCGTCATCGTCGCCCCGCTTGATCTGCGTTTGTCCGCCGCCGAGGTAATTCGAGCTTTAGAAATTCTCCGTCCGCGAGGGTTTGTCTCGCTGGGTGTCAAACCGTCGCTCGATCTTCGCCCACTGTGGCGCGCTGTGCAGGAGCATTGCCCTTGGATCCAACATTCCATCGTGATGGATTCGGAAGAAGCGATTCCTGGCACGCAATCCTACGCGGCGATTGCGGAGCGAGCGGGTCGAACCGCAACAGACGCAGACCGAGATACGGCTGAAGGCTCCGCTGCTCTGGCCCGGATTGCCTCCAGCCTGACCGAGGACGATGGCGCGCTGGTCATCTTCACCACCGGCTCGACAGGCTCGCCCAAGCCTGCCCTGCTTTCGCACCGCAACATCACGGTACAGAATATGTGCCTGTGCGGCGCTTTTTTTGGCGGAGACCGCGGCACGCGCACTCTGATTAATCTGCCTCCGTCGCACGTCGGCGGACAGACAGAGGCGATGATGAGCACCTTCTTCGGAGGAGGCACGGCTGTCCTCCTGGAGGTATTCGACGCAGGCCGTTCGCTGGGCGCCATCGCTCAGCATCGCGTGGAGATACTGGGCCAGATCCCGGCCATGTTCAACCTGGAGTGGATGCTGAAAGACTATGATCGCCACGATCTCTCCAGCCTCAAATTTGCCGCCTACGGCGGGCACGCGGTTTCGCGGGCATTCGTAGACCAGCTTGCCGCCATGTCGCCCGTGATCGGCACCGGGTTGGGGCTTACCGAGGCCGCAGGCTGGTGCACCTATGTGCTGGCGAGTACGGCGGACCGCGGTTCGTCCGATCCGGAGACGATTCTCGCCGGGCTTGGCGTGGATATGCCCATCTATCCATGCACCATTCGCCAACCTATGCGCGAGGACGGTAGTGCCGGGGATGAGCTTCCGTCCGGAGAGATTGGCCACGTCTGTTTTCGCGGGCCACAGACATTTCTCGGCTATGTCAACGATCCCGCGGCCACCGCAAAGGCAATTTCGCGCGACGGCTTTTTATACACCGGCGATCTCGGCTTCAAGAACGCTTCGGGCTTGCATCTGACCGGCCGGGAGAAGTGGGTAATCAAGTCGTTTGGCTACCAGATATTCCCTGGCGATGTGGAGAAGCATATCTGTATGCTCACGGAAAAGGTAGCCAACTGCGTCGTAGTCGGAGTGGCGCATGAAGTCGTCTCCGAAGCGGTTGTGGCCGTGGTGGAGAAGAGACTCGGGGTTGAACTGAGCCGCCGAGAACTGGATCGCCACGCGCGTGAGCTGCCAACCTATATGCGTCCTCGCCACTGGATTATTCTCGAAGCCGGCCAGATACCGCTGAACCGGATTGCCAAGCCGGACTACGTGCGCGCCCAGGAGATGGCGCGCCAGGAGATCGCCGAGTTGCGCGCCCGAGGCGAGTGGGACAGCGCTCATGTCAAAGGCCGAGGAAAAGAAAGCCAGTAAAGTCTCTGGTTGGGCGAAGCGCACGACAAAAATCAGATTGGTATATACTTTTGATAGATACTTTCTGGAGGGCGTGATGACCACAGGCACGGGTGAGAGTCAAAAACAGGGGGATGCCAAGCTCTTCTGGAGTGGCCGCAGCCAGGCCGTGCGCCTGCCCAAAGCCTTCCGCTTCGAGGGCGACCGTGTGCGTGTATCCCGCATGGGCGCTGGCATCTTGCTCGAACCCGTTCCGAAGCTTCTGAAGGAATCGGCAGAGCAATTGTTTGCGCGGATGGACGCAATGGGTGCAGACCCTATCTTCCCGGAAGGTCGCAAGCAGAACTTAGCGCCCATACGTGAGTACTTCAAGTGAGCTACCTGTTCGACACCAACGTCTGTATCGCGCTGATCAACGGAACCTCCCCGCGAATCCGTCAGCGCTACATTCAGGCCACAGTTCGCCAAGTCCTCCCGCAAGTTTCTTCCATCGTTGTGCATGAACTTTGGTATGGCGTGGCCAAAAGCGGTCGCGTCACTCAGAATGCAAACCGGCTGACTGCGTTTCTGAACAATGCGGTTGCTGTACTCGACTACACCGAGCAAGACGCTCAAGCTGCCGGAGAGATTCGCGCCGAACTGGAAAGTAAAGGCCAGCGCATCGGCGAGTACGACACGCTGATTGCCGGACAGGCCTTCAGCAAGAACCTGATTCTGGTTACGGCCAATATGCGGGAGTTCGGCAGAGTGAAGGGCTTGGTTGTTGAGGACTGGATGGTATAAAGCTGTACTTCCCAGGTCTCAGAATCGAGTCATGAGGCGCCCGTCCTAATAGTCAGTAGCTTACATGCCTTTGATAGCTTGCGCGATGAATCTCACTTACCTGAACTGTAATGCTACATTTCTGTTCGGCAAGAGATTTGGGGAATCCCTCGATGAGAATCTCTAATGCCATATGGGATAATTCGCGTTTGATCTCATCGCTTCGGCCGTCCAGAATTTGCAGATTGAGTGTGACAAAGGATTGATTGTCTTCGCCATTTCCAATTACATAATTGTCATGCCTGATAACTCGGCTCTTAATGTCCTCGGCCACAAATTGGCCTGTTGCAATCAAGTTGTCGTGAACCTTCCTGATGATCTGCGGCCAGTCCGGCTTATCGGCAATTTTGGCCGAATATTCGAAGATGCAATGAGGCATTTTCAATCCTCTGCTTGTGATGCCGGGTGCCCCAGGTCTCGTTTTTGAGACCTGGGATTCCCGCTGGACGCGAAGTCCCTCACTGCAACAGCATCGGCTCGTCGTCCTTGAGTTCTTCCGGTGGAATGATCACCGCGGCGGCTACCTTGTCGTCCGGTTCCAGGTTCAACAGGCGCACGCCTTGCGTGGCGCGGCCTGCGGCGCGGATGGTCTTGGTGTCGATGCGGATGATCTTTCCGAACTGGCTGATGACCATCAACTCCGAGGTGTCGTCCACCAGCTCAATGGTGTTCACCCTCCCGATGCGCGGCGTGACAGCCATGTTTTTCACGCCCTTGCCGCCGCGGGTCTGCAGGCGGTACATCTCCACATTGGTGCGCTTGCCAAATCCGTTTTCCGTGATGGCGAGAATCCGGAAGTCGCCTGGCTCATGCTCCTTGGGCGTAATCGCAACGCCAACCACGTAATCGTTCTTGGCCAGGTCGATGCCGCGTACGCCGTAGGCCGGGCGGCCCATGGAGCGCACATCGTTCTCGTCGAAGCGAATCGCCATGCCCAGATGCGTAGCCAGAAAGACAATCTGGCTTCCGTCGGTGATGCGCGCCGCCACCAGTTCATCGTCCTCGTCGATGCCGATGGCAATAATGCCGCGGGACATCACGTTACTGAAGTCCTTGAGCGGCGTCTTCTTCACGGTGCCTTTTTGCGTGGTAAAGAAGATGAACTTGCCCTCCTCCTCGAGGTCGCGCACGGGCAGAATGGCGCGCACGTTTTCGCCCTGCTGCAAATCGAGCAAACTCTGCATCGACTTGCCTTTGCCTGCCGCGCCCACGTCGGGAATCTCGTAGACCTTGAGCCAGTAAACGCGCCCGGTGTTGGTGAAGCACAAGAGGAAGGCGTGCGTCGAATCGACGATCAACTGCGCGACAAAATCTTCCTCGCGCGTCTTCATGCCCATGCGCCCCGTGCCGCCGCGCCGCTGCTGGCGATAGATGCTGATGGGCGTCCGCTTCAGATAGCCCTGATGGCTGACGGTGACAGCAACCTGCTCGTCGGCGATCAGGTCCTCAAGCTGCAACTCGGCGCTCTCGTCCACAATCTGTGTGCGCCGCGCGTCGCCGTACTTGTCGCGCACCTCTTCCAATTCCTTCACGATCACCGCGCGCAGCTTTTTTTCGCTGGCCAGGATCGACTCGTACTCGGCAATCCGCTCGCGCACCTGCTTCAACTCGTTCAGCAGCTCGTCGATGGAAAGTTGCGTAAGCCGGTAGAGTTGCAGTTCGAGAATCGCGTCAATCTGGCGGAGGGTGAGGCCCTTTTCCTCGTGCGGCTGCCGCTCGCGATCCAGGTTGAGGACAATCTCCTTGCCCTTGCCCCAGGCGTACAGATTCTCGCGCGCCTCGACCCGCGAACCCGAAGCGCGGATGATCTTGATGACCGTGTCGAGATTGTCGAGCGCAATCTTGTAGCCTTCCAGAATGTGCTCCCGCTCGCGCGCCTTGCGCAGCAGGTAAACCGTGCGCCGCTGCACCACGTCGATGCGGTGATCGATGAAGCAGCGAATCGCCTGATCGAGTCCCAACTCCCGCGGCTGTCCATTGAGCACCGCAAGAAAAATCATCGAGAAGCTCTCTTGCATTTGAGTGTGCTTGTAGAGCTGGTTGAGAACGATCTCCGGCTGCGCGCCGCGCTTCAGCTCGATGACGATCCGCATCCCGTCGCGATCGCTCTCGTCGCGCACGTCGCTGATGTCATCGACAATCTTGTCGGTCACCAGTTCGGCGATGCGCTCGATGAGCTTGGACTTGTTCACCTGGTAAGGAATCTCGGTGACGATGATCGCGAGTTTTTCCTTGGTCAGATTTTCCGTGGCCACTTTGGCGCGCATCATGAAGCGCCCGCGGCCGGTTTTGTAGGCGTTGGGAATGCCGGACTTTCCATACAGAAATCCGCCCGTGGGGAAGTCCGGCCCCTGCACGTGCTTCAACACTTCGGCGAGACCCGCACTGGGATTCTTCACCAGCTCAATGGCCGCGTTGACGACTTCCGTGAGATTATGCGGCGGAATGTTGGTCGCCATGCCCACCGCGATGCCGCTCGAACCGTTCACGATCAAATTGGGGATGCGCGTGGGCAGCACCGTCGGCTCGAAGGTGGACTCGTCGTAGTTCGGCGTGAAGTCCACCGTCTCCATGTCGATATCGGCCAGCATCTCGCCGGCAATGCGCATCATGCGGCACTCGGTGTAGCGCATGGCCGCCGGAGGATCGCCGTCTACCGAGCCGAAGTTTCCCTGCCCGTCCACCAGCGGATAGCGAAGCGAAAACGGCTGCGCCATGCGCACCAGCGTGTCGTAGATGGCCGAGTCGCCGTGGGGATGGTAAACGCCCATCGCCTGGCCCACCACCTTGGCGCACTTGGTGTATTTCTTGTTGTGCTCCAGGCCCATCTCGCTGAGCGTGTAGAGCACGCGCCTGTGCACCGGCTTTAACCCGTCGCGCGCGTCCGGCAGCGCCCGCCCGATGATCACGCTCATCGAGTAGTCGAGATAGGAGCGGCGCATCTCCTCTTCAATGTTGATGGGAATGAGGTTGGTGCCGCTGTGTGGCGGCGTGCCGCCTTCGAGGGGGAGAAGTGGATTCTGATCGTCTGGCATATTTGGTCTTTTCATGCCCGCTGGAAGGCGGCGGAAAGGTCCGGGAAACGCAGGGCCGGCCCGGCGCGGGCTGTGCTTCTATTTTACCTCTTCAAAGAGGGTTTCAGCAAGACGAAAAACGGTAAATAAGTCCTTATTTTGCTTGATTTTATAGTCTTATTTCCGTGCCATGCCAAGGGCCTCCGCCGCTCACGCGGCGCGACGCGTTCCGGCCTTGGATTTGGCAACCGTTCCGGTCCTCTTTTTGGCCTTTTTTTCGCCTTCTTTCGCGCTCTCGCCCAACCCCGCCAGAATCACCGGCGGGCGATCGGGAAACTTGACCATCAGCGTCAATTCGCCGCCCACGCCCTTTATATAACTCCGCAGCGTCGAAAGATAAAGGTCTGTGCGTTTTTCGATGCGCGAGACCCCCTCCTGGCCTATCTTGAGTTTCTTCGAGAGCCGAGACTGAGTCAGCTTGCGCAGACGGCGCACCTCACGCAGGTTCATCTCCGTGCGTATCTCGTCTGCAAGCAGACGGATCCGTGCCCTGCTTTCCTCGGATTCTTCGGCAAGCATTTCTTCCAATGAAACTGTCATCGGGACTACCTCTTCAAACTGAGATTTCGCAAATGTTGATCGTAACGCTCATCCGCAATGCGCAACAGATTGCGATAAAAGCGCACCTTTCCGGTTCCACTCTTGTCTCCGCCCGCCAGCAGGATAGCCTTGCGCTCCGGATCGAAGGCGTAGGCTACACGCATGCGCCTCCATCGGCATCAAACCGCAATTCCTTCATGTTCGCGTGGCGTGAGCCCTTAAGCGTATCTGCCTGCGGCCTTCCGAGCTGTGGTCCGTCTTCGCTGAGAATAGTAGCCGAAGCCTTCAACTTTTCCCGTACCGCTTGAGAAAACTGCCGGACTTCCACCGCAAACTCATCGTGGAACTCTACCGCCCAGGGCATTTTCATATTATGCTCCATAATGCCTAATGTCTTCAAGAGCATTTTTCTCCCGCGCCGCTCCTCACAGCAGCCCCGGCAAACTCAGCACGCAGAATACCGCCTGCAGCAGCACAATGGCTCCGGCAGCGCCCAGCACCAACCGGCCTCGTGGACCTTCGCAGGCGTCGGCGAAGATTCCGCCCACAAACGTAAGCAGAAACGGCAGCGCCCATAGCCATGGACTTCCGGGAACACCCGTCATCACTAACGCCATCAGGACGAGGGCGCAAAGTAGCGGAGCGATATTGCCGAAGTACCAAGATTTGCGCAGTCCCACGAACAACACCACGGCAGCGCCGCCGGCCACCGTGATTCCGGCGTTCGGCAGCGCGGAAAAGAACCGCCTTGCGGGGTCAAGCGAAACCCACAGAAAGCCCGCGGCTGAGCGGAAAACGTAGCTGAAGGCGTCCGGCGAGAAGCCGTAGCAGGCAAAGACCACCACCATCGCTCCAGCCACTGCCATAAGCACCACCGGCAACACCTGGCTCCTGCGCCCCTCAGCCACCCACAGCATGGCCGCCAGGCCCATCAGCGCCACCACCGGCAGCGCGGCAATGTGCGCGGCCGCCGCCAGACCAAAAGCCGCCGTCAGCAGCACAATGCGCGGCCGCCATTTGCGCTTTGGTCCCTGCATGGCATGGGCCACGCCGATGCAGGTGTAGACGCCTCCATAGACCCCCAATGCGGCGAGTACCTCCGCGTTGGGCGCGATGCATGCCTTCAGCACAGTGGGAGAAAAGCAGTAAAGCCCGAGCGCCATGTACCCGCCCAGGTTGCCGTAAAGCCGCCGCGTCACCCACCACAAGCCGCCGCCCAACAGGCACCCGGCCGCGAGAAACGGCAGCCGCAACAGAAGCAGAATGTGCGTAATCTGGTGGCGCAATTCCCAGGTGGAAAGCTCACCGCTGGCCTGCACTAGCTGGTCCTCGGGTTTGCGGAAGTGGTCCAGCCCCCGTTCGGCCAGCAGATCGACGGTCAGCGGCAACCCCGCCAAACGGTAGGCTAGAACTCCATCGTGAATATTGCCGCAACTGGTAAAGTAGCCGGCCAGCGGCGACGGCCGCTCCCACATCTCGCGTCCGCAGCGCACATATTGGTAATCGCGATCGGTGAGCGTCTGGCGGCTCGTGAGCCACAGTCCCTGAATGAGAAACACGGCCAGCAACCCCGCCGCGATGCGTTGCGGCAGATTGAAGCGGAAGCGGCGAAGAATTCCAAACCGGTGGGTCATCATGCTCAAAGGAACAGCTACCAGTCTACCTCGTGGCCGCCTATGCCATGACCCGGTTGCGCTCCAACTCCACAGCGCATCCGGCGCTTGAATCCTGCGGCAATCTTCAATCTTTACCCCCAGACGCAGAAAAGCCGCCCGCGAGGGCGGCTTCTCTGGCTTGGCTGCGGTTGATGCTTAGTTGAAGATCGCTCCCACGGTTATGTTGGTAGGATCGGTACCCGACGGTATGATGACTGTGCAAGTGTTTGGTCCGGTTGCGGATGGAGGGTTAGGGTTAGGCATGCAGTTGACAGACCATCCGCCGAAGTTCCCCGTTCCGGCTGGCGCAGTCAAGACTGGCGCGAAACCAACGGGGTAGGTCGCCACGCATACCGAGCCGCCAGTGCCGCCATTGAGGGTCCAGCCGGGGCCGCAGTGCATCACGTTCGGCGTACCCGTGGCGGAAGGAGCTGTCACCTCCCAGTTTGTGGCATTCAAGCCTTCGTTATAGACGGTCACGGTCGACAGGAGCGCGGATGCCTGAGAGCCGGGGTAGCATGAACCTGCTATGGGACCAGTGGGGCACTGCGTGGCCGGGATGGCAGGGATACATGTGGGGCAGGGGCAGGGCAGAACAAGCGGGCAGCTGAACGATGCCGTAGCGTACTGTATCGATTGGGTGACCGGATCCGTTACTTCAGCCATGATCGAGGCATTGGCTCCACTCCCGTATGCAGTGACAATCCCGGCGGTAGCCCCAGTGTTTCCGCCTGTGTTGGTATCGACGGGGAAAACATCGGGGAGGGAAGATATCCAGACAACCGAATTTGTCACATCGCGCACCTCTGGAGCTACCGAATAGGTTCCGATGGCCAGGAAATTCCCAGTATCCTGCAAATTGCCAACGGTAATCGAACTGGGAATGATGATGAGCGAAACCAGCCCCTGCGTAGACCCAGTAACCGTTCCCGATCCGCCTGTTACCGTAACGGCTGCGCTGCTGGAGGCAAGGCCGTTGAATCCCATCGCGGTCGCGGTAATTGTCGTTGTACCATTGCCTTCGGCAGTCACCAAGCCGGTGGAAGCGCCAACCTGCGCAATGCCGGTAGAAGCCGAAGTCCAGGTCACCCCGGTCGTAATGTTCTGGGTGGAGGCGTGGGCTGCATTGCCGTATTTCCCAGTTGCAGTCAACTGAAGCGTAGCTCCGCCTAGCACCATCGAATTGGTCGCTGGCGTCACCTGGATGGAATCAAGCCCGGTGGTGTTGTTGCAACTGACGAGTGGAAGTAGAAGGCCGGCAAACAGAAGCACGCCAAGACAAAAACGACCGCGCATAGGGGACTCCTTGCTTTTCCAACGATTCTACGCCCAGTTTCCCTCGCCGGATACACAAAATTATCAAAATTTTTCGGGGGACAAAGACGGTAAACGGGCACACCCCGCCTGCGGCTTAACCGCCTATTCCTTTGATGGCTTTGCGGCGCCTGCGTGCTCTTCACAGGGTCAGAGCTTTTTAGGCGCCCGGCCGCCATTTGCCGTCGAGGTGCTATCCTCCTCTGCAAGGGCTCACGCATGAGCAGTTTCTTCACCATCGGTCACTCCAACCACGCCGTCCAGGCTTGGCTGGCCCTTCTCCTCCAGAAGGGCGTTGAAGTGGTGGTCGATGCGCGCAGCTCCCCCTACTCGAAGTATGTCCCGCAGTTCGACAAGGAACTCATGCAGCGTTCCCTGGAAGAGTCGGGAATCCGCTATCTCTTTCTCGGCGCGGAGTTGGGCGGCCGGCCGGCCAATCCCGCCTACTACGACGCCAAAGGCCGCGTCCTCTATAGCCGGCTCCACGACGATGCACACTTCCAGGCTGCTATTGCTCGCCTCGAAACCGGCATGGAGCGCTTCCGCGTTGCACTGGTTTGCGGCGAGGAAGACCCTGCACACTGCCATCGCCGCCTGCTCATCGGCCGCGTCCTTTGCGAGCACGGCCACGCCATGCTTCACATTCGCGGCGATGGCCGCCTGGAATCCGACGAGACGGTTGCCGCTGAAACCGGCAAGCCACTCATCGATACGCAGCCCGCGCTGTTCGCGGAACTGGACGAGGACCAATGGAGATCTTCAGCATCGGTTTTACCCAAAAAAGCGCCCGAGAGTTCTTCGGTACATTGAAAGCCCACGGCATAGAGCGCCTGCTCGACGTGCGCCTGAATAACACCTCCCAGCTTGCCGCCTTCGCCAAACAAGCCGACCTGGCCTACTTTGTGGACGAAATCTGCGGAGCGGTTTATGAGCATGAGCCTTTGCTCGCCCCAACGCAGGAAATCCTGGACGCATATAAGAAATCCAAAACTGGCTGGGATGCTTACACCAAAGCCTATCTCGCTCTCATCCGCTCTCGAAAAGTGGAGTCGGCCCTTTCCAAAGACAGCTTCAAAAAGAAAACTGTCCTGCTCTGCAGCGAGCCCACCGCCGAGCGCTGTCACCGCCGCCTGGCTCTCGAGTATTTACAAAAATACTGGCAAGGTGTAACAATCCGTCATCTTTAATTTTTAACTTGAAGGTGAGTCCAACTCCATGGGCCTCGACCGAATTGTGTGCCTTGCCAACTCTTACAAGCACGACCATCGCTGCGTTGCCGGAATCAGTCTTTATACAAAGCAATGGGTGCGGCTGACCGGCCAACAGGTTCCCGGATGCCTCACCCGAAAGGAAGCGAGCTATCCCGATGGGAAGGAAGTTGCGCTCTTGGATGTGTTCGAGGCCGAACTCGGCGAGAGGTGCGGCTCAAACTGCCATCCGGAAGATGTATATGTAACCGGCAGCCCGTGGCGTCTGGTCCGCCACTTCGACGCGCCTTCCTACGTCCATTTTCTTGCCAACTACATCAGTAAGAAACCATCTGTATTGCAGGGGTACATAGATAGTGTCTCGGTTGAGAGAGTGTTGGAAGTACCAAGGGAAAGATCACTTGAATTGATCCACCCCGAAGATCTTTGGTGGTGGATTCGAGAGGACAGGGGCAAAAGGAAGAATCGTGCATTTTTTCGTGTCAGCCACGAAAGCCGCGTCCGCTACGATCTATCCGTCACTGATCCAGTCTGGCTCAACCTGATGCGTCATTTGCCAGCGGGCATCTACCCGCACACATTACTATGCGGTGGCAAAGAACCAAGAACCCTGCTCACCATAAGCCTCAGCGAACCCTTCGAGGGCTTCCACTACAAGCTCGTGGCGGGCGTCGTGTGTCTTCCAGCTTAAGCCTGCATCCCCTCCGGTTGCAGCCGCAACCCCAGCCCGCTACACTGCTTGCAGCATGGCCATTGCCCGCGATAACACTCCAGAACGCCTCGTCAGCGCCGCGCGCGCTGACGAAGAGCAGGGTTTTGAACTCAAATTGCGCCCTCGTTGGCTTGGCGAGTTCATCGGCCAGTCCAAGGCCAAAGAGCAGCTCGCTATCGCCCTTGAAGCCGCCAAATCCCGCGGCGAAGCCCTCGATCACGTTCTCCTTTTTGGCCCTCCCGGCTTGGGCAAGACCACTCTGGCCACCATCATCGCCAATGAACTCGACGTCGGCTTCCAGCAGACCTCCGGCCCGGCCCTGCAAATTCAGGGCGACTTGACCGCCATCCTCACCAACCTACGCGAGCGCCAGGTGCTCTTCCTCGACGAAATCCACCGTATGCAGCCGGTGCTGGAAGAGAAGCTTTACACCGCCCTCGAAGACTACAAACTCGACATCATCATCGGCCAGGGACCAGCGGCGCGCACCCACGTGATGGAAATCCGCCCCTTCACCTTCATCGGCGCCACCACCAGGCCCGGCCTGCTCAGTTCACCGCTTCGTTCGCGTTTCGGCATTCTGCTGCGCCTCGAATTTTATACAGAGGAAGAGCTGCGCGTGATCGTCTCCCGCTCCGCCGATGTGATGCAAATCCCCATCGACCAGGATGGCGCGGCTGAAATCGCTCTCCGCTCACGTGGCACGCCGCGCATCGCCAACCGCCTTCTGCGCCGCGTGCGCGACTACGCACAGGTGCGCGGAAACGGCGAGATCGATCGCTCCACCGCCAACGCCGCGCTCACCATGCTTGAAGTGGACGCCCACGGCTTCGACGAAATCGATCGCCGTCTGCTTCTGGCCATCATCCAAAAATACGACGGCGGCCCGGTCGGCCTCAGCACGCTGGCCGCAACCCTGGCCGAGGAACAGGACGCGCTGGAAGAGGTATACGAGCCATTCCTCATTCAGATAGGATTTCTTGACCGCACCCCGCGCGGACGTGTGGCCACGCGCCTGGCTTATGAACACTTCGGCCTCACCATGCCCGGCCGCCAAACACCGCTGTTCTAGTAACGAAGCTCCGTGCCCCATCCTTTCGCGTTCTTTGCGAAAGGGTGGGAAACCACGAACCCTAACGATCCCGTTCATCAGGAGATTTTCATGGCACTTACCGAATCCACCATGCTCGACCTTGGCGCAGAAGCCCCTGACTTTGCGCTCAATGACGTTGTCACCGGCAAGACAGTCCACCGCGACGATTTTCGCGGGCAGAAGGCTCTACTGGTGATGTTCATCTGCCCCCATTGCCCCTATGTGAAGCACATCGAGAAGGGCCTGGCCGCACTTGGCAAAGATTACGCCGGCAAGCCTTTCGGCATCGTAGCCATCAGCAGCAACGATGTGACCACCCACCCCGAGGACAGCCCTGCTAACCTCAAACAGCAGTCGCAGACACTGGGCTTCAACTTTCCTTACCTTTACGATGAGACGCAGACCGTAGCTCATGCTTACAAAGCCGCCTGCACGCCTGACTTCTTCCTTTTCGACGCCGGTTTCCGCCTGGTTTATCGCGGCCAGTTCGACTTGAGCCGCCCCGGCAACGGCATCGCAGTCACCGGAGAGAACCTGCGCGCCGCCATCGATGCTGCACTCGCGGGCAAGCCTGTGTCTCTGGGCCAGCGCCCGTCCATCGGCTGCAACATTAAGTGGAAGGCATAAGAAAAGCGAGTTAGCAGGCCGGCCCTTTTACATGCCGACTTGCTAACTCGCTTCTTACCGCTCTACAACTCCAGCCCCTTCAAGTACGCGCGGAACTGCGGCCCGAGATCGCTGCGCTTGAGTGCAAATTCTACTGTCGCCTGTAACATGCCTAACTTATCGCCCGCGTCGAATCTCTTGCCCTCGAAGGTATAGCCAAAAACTTTCTCTTCCTTGAGCAGAGCCCGGATGCCGTCGGTAAGCTGAATCTCGCCGCCCGCGCCGGGGGTGGTCTGCTCAAGCAGGGCAAAGATGCGCGGCGTAAGTACATACCGTCCGATAATTGCCTGCTTCGAAGGCGCATCGGCAAACTTCGGTTTCTCTACCATGCCGGTGCAGTTATAAATCCGCGAGTTATCAGGATCCTGTGAGCCGGCCAGCACGCCATACGCGCTGATCGCGTCGCCCTCCACCGTCTGCGTCGCCAGCACCGAGCCGCCCCGCTTGTCGAAAACCTCCATGATTTGCTTCAGGCAGGGAACTTTCGCGTCGATCACATCGTCGGGAAGAATAACTGCGAAAGGCTCGTCGCCCACCAGTTCCCTGGCGCACAGAACTGCGTGGCCCAGCCCCAACGGCTCCTTCTGCCGTACATAGCTGATCCGCGCCAACGCCGATACACCACGCGAAACCGCCAGCAATTCATGCTTACCCTTCCGCGCCAGCTCTGCGTCCAACTCGAAGCTGTTGTCGAAGTGATCCTCTATCGTGCCCTTGCCGCGGCCTGTGATGATGATGATGTGCTCGATCCCCGACGCAATCGCCTCTTCCACACCATACTGGATGATGGGCTTGTCCACCAGCGCCAGCATCTCTTTGGGAATCACCTTGGTGGCCGGCAAAAAACGCGTGCCCAGTCCGCCCGCCGGGAATACCGCCTTCCGTACTTGCTTGCCCATCTCATCAGCCTCGTCTTAAAAAGATTTTATGCTCCCGAGTGTCCCAGGCCTCGATTTTGAGACCTGGGAAAATCACGCCGTTCTACAGCGTCGGCGAATCGTCTCCCAACAGCGCTTCCCGCACAATCTTTACCGGCGGAAATCCCTGTCGCAGAAAATCATCGTGAAACTTCTCCAGCGAAAATGCCGCACCCTGTTTCTTCTTCATGTCCTCGCGTAGCTTCATGATCTCCAGCTTGCCCAGCGTGTAATAAAGATAAGTCGGGTCGCCGGCGCCCCGCTTGGTCTCTACCACGGCCGATTCTTTTGACTGGTATCCTTCCTTCTGGAAAAACGCAACCGCCTCATCAAAGCTCATCTTGCCGGTGTGCATCTCGATGCCCACGACGAAGCGCGCATTCCTCAACAGCGCATCCTGTAACTGGCCGAGGCGAAGAAATTTTGATTCGCGCTCGTCCTTTGCTCCAGCGCCGGGTTGGCCATAACCTTCGTCCAGCATCATCTGCTCGGTGTAGTGCGCCCAGCCCTCGACATCGGTGTTCGCGCCCAGCAGTTTGCGCACCCGGCTCGGCGCCTGCGGCAACCACAGGAACTGAATGTAATGGCCGGGATAAGCCTCATGCACAGCCGTTGAAATCACCGTGCCGATATTGAACGAATGCATGTAGCCTTCAACCTGCGCGGGCGTCATTGACGGATCGGGCAGCGTTACGTTGAAGTAAGCTTCCGTCGCGTGCGTCTCGAACGGTCCCGGCGTGTCCATGCTCGCGGTGGTGGTGGCGCGCATAAACGGCGGCGTCTCTTCCACAATGGGCCGCACATCCGACGGGATGGTCACAATGTGGCGCGAGCGAATGAAACTGATGAGGCCATCGAACGTACCCCGGAAAGCATTCAGCAGTTGATCCGGCGCAGGATGAATCTCGCCGAGTTCTTCAAGCACAGCCTGCGGATCCTTGTTCGGCTCCAGCTCCTTGGCGACCTGATTGAAGTGTGCCTGATTCTTGCGCAAATCAGCCCAGCCAATTTCGAGCAGCTTATCCAGCGGCAGATCGACCATCTCGTCGTATTCGAGCTTCTTCGAGAAAGCCTCCGCGCCGATGCGGAAGTCGCCATTCGACTGCGGAAGCAAGTCAGTCTTCAGCCAGTCGAGATAACTCGTCAGCGAGGCGACTACAGCCGCGTTGGTCTGCGCAAATTCAGCTTTCAGAGCCGGGTCTTTGGCCTCGGCAAATGCCAGTGGCACATCGTGCTCGAAGAAACTCACAATGTCCGGTAACTGCTCGATGGCAATCTCGGTAAAAATGCGCGGCGGATTTTTCAGGTTCACACGCGCATCGGCAAGCAGCACCGGCATCTGCCGTTCGCGCGCCACCAATGAGCGCAGCCGCTCGTCCGGCGAGGCAAACTTGCGCTCCATCAGCGTGAACGCCGCATTCGCGCAGGTACTCGAATAGTTGTCCGCGTTCTTCTCCCACGGACGAATTGTTTCCAACGTCAGCAATTGCGTGCGAACATTCGCAAGCACAATCTCGCGGTCAGTTCGAGGAACAAAATCGGCGGCAGCGGCATCTGGTTGAATCGCCTCGACGCGTTTTTCAAAAACCTTCAGCGCGGCAATCTCCGCATCGATATTCTTGCGCGAGTAATCTTCCAGTTGCGCGTCGTACTGGTGATAGCCAACCAGCGTCCCGTTCGTCGGAGCATAGTGAAAATACACCTGGTCAAAGTACTCGTCTGAAACCTTCTCGAATTGCTGTTTCCAGTTCTTATTTGCGGCAGAAACAGGGATTGCCGAAAGCATACAAGCTCCAATCGCAAACTGCGCAACGAATTTTTTCATCTTTCCTCTTTTTATCAACTTCATTTCCTATGCAGTCACTGGCGCAGGAGCCAGGTTGGCGAGCAATTCGTGAATTTCCAGCAGCACTTCATCGCTCCGCGTAGCAGCCAAAGGATACTTCAACAGACCCTGCGGCGTGAACTGCGCGCCGCGTTTAGCATTGCGCGCTACTAGTCGCATGAGGGTCTGAGGATCAATAGTCGCATTCTCGGTGAAGCGAATGTGCAGCTCTGCGCGCTTGCGATCCACCTGCGCAATGCCGATCCGCTCGCATTCGAGCCGGATCAGCGAAGCCTCCAGCAGGTACACCGTCGCGTCCGGCGGCGCGCCATAGCGGTCTTCCATCTCGGCGCGCACCTCGGCAACCGCCGCCTCACTCGTCGAACCTGCTATTTTTTTGTAAAGCCGCAACCGTTGGTTTTCCTCCGGCACATAACTCTCGTCGATGCGCAGTGCAATGCCCAAATTGAGCTGCGTCGCTGGCCGCTCCTCGCTTGTTTCGCCTTTCATTTCCTTCACTGCAGCCTCCAGCATCGACGTGTATAACTCGAACCCCACCGCCTCGATGTGGCCGCTCTGCTCGCCGCCCAGCATGTTGCCCGCGCCGCGCAGCTCCAGGTCCAGCGCTGCAATTTTGAAACCCGCGCCCAGATCGCTGAATTCCTTCAGCGCAGCGAGACGCCTGCGCGCAATCTCGGTCAGCTCTTGCTCCGGCGGAATCAGCAGGTACGCATAGGCGCGCCTATTCGACCGGCCTACGCGCCCGCGCAACTGATATAACTCGCTCAGCCCGTGCCGATCCGCGCGGTTGATGAGCATCGTATTGGCCAGCGGAATATCCAGCCCGTTCTCGATGATCGTTGTCGCCACCAGCACGTCGTATTCGTGCCGCATAAAGGCCAGCATCACCCGCTCCAGTTCCGTCTCGCTCATCTGCCCGTGACCCACACAAACGCGCGCCGCGGGCACAAGTTCCTGAATCCGCGAGGCGATTTCGTATATTGAGTCCACGCGATTATGCACGAAATATACCTGCCCGCCGCGTTCTAACTCGACCTCGACAGCGGAGCGCACGATCTTCTCGTCGAATTTCGCCACCACCGTCTGAATCGCCATGCGATCTTTGGGCGGCGTCTCAATCACGCTCATGTCCCTCAGGCCCACCAGCGACATGTGCAGTGTACGCGGAATCGGCGTCGCGCTCATCGCCAACACATCGATCTCGCGCCGCATTTGTTTCAGCCGCTCCTTGTGACGCACGCCGAAGCGCTGCTCCTCATCCACCACCAGCAGCCCCAGATCTTGAAATTTGATGTCTTTGGAGAGCAGCCGGTGCGTGCCGATCAGTATATCCACTTTGCCCGTCGCTACCTGCTCGACAATGACCTCTTGTTCCTTTCGAGTTCTGAAGCGCGAAATCATCTCCACGTTGATGGGAAACTGCGCAAATCTTTTCTTGAATGTCTCGAAGTGTTGAAAGCTCAAAATCGTTGTCGGCGTCAGCACCGCTACCTGTTTGCCGTCTTGCACGGCCTTGAAAGCCGCGCGCATGGCCACTTCTGTTTTGCCGTAACCCACATCGCCGCAGAGAAGCCGATCCATCGGCGTGGTCGATTCCATGTCATACTTTATGGCGCGTATTGCTGAGATTTGGTCTTCGGTTTCGGTGTAGTCGAATGAGTCTTCAAACTGCCGCTGAAACTCGTTGTCCTTGGAATAGGCCGTCCCCTGCGCGGTGGTGCGCTCGGCGTATAACTTCAATAACTCCCCGGCCATATCCTGCATGGCCTTGCTGACTCTTGCTTTTGTTTTGGTCCATTGCTGCGAACCCAGCCGGTTCAGCACCGGCGCCGGTCCCGCATCCGTCGAACGATACTTCTGAATCAGATCCAATCGAGTCAGCGGAACATATAACTTGGCCTGTTCGGCAAACTCCAGAATCATGAACTCGACGGATAGCCCATCCTGCACGATGTCCTTCAGCCCCTGGTATTGCGCAATACCGTGCTCGACGTGAACCACGTAATCGTCGATACCCAGGTCGCGGAAATCGGAGACAAACGCTGCCGTCTTCGATCGCTTCGGCTCCGGCCGCGCAGCTACATCCGCATCGTCGGAGAGATCATTGGCGCCGAACAAAATCAGATTCGAATCGCCGAAGCTAACTCCTGAAGCCAGCGGAGTCCGCACAATCACCGGCACGCGCAGGTCGCCGGCCATATAACTTGCCTCGTCCAGCATCGTCTCGCCGGGGTGCGGATTGCGGCTGCCCAACCTGTAAGGAATCTGATACTCGCGCAACACCGTGGCCAGCCGTTCCACATCGCCCTGGTGCGGCGCGGCCAGCACAATCCGCGTCTCCGTGGTCATCAGCGTTCGCAACTGCTCGGTAAGCGCAGGAATCGAACCATGAAACCTGAGCGTGGGCCGCGTATTCAGCTCAATCTCGCCCAGCGTGTTGTCCTCGTCCAGCACGTCCACCACGCCCAATTGGTCGATGTCTAACCCCATGTGAGAGTCCAGCGCCGCTTGCAATACCTCGGGCCGCAAGTAGATGTCCTCCGGCCTTATCAGAGATCCCATCGCTGAGCGCTCATGCCTCTGCTCGACCTTGTTCCACCAGCGATCAACCTGGTTGCGCACCATCGCCGGTTCATCGATAAAAAGTGCGCACTTAGGCAAGAGGGTTAGCAATGACTTATCCGCCCCGGCCACAGCGGAGAAAAATTCCCACCCCGGAAAGACGCTCACTCCTCCGGCAGCCGCCAGTTCGGCGGCCATCTCGTCATCTTCGCCTGCTAACTCCACTCGCTGCCGGCTCAGCCGCCCATGCACGGCGGCGAGCAAACGCTCGGTTACCGGCGTTTCGGTCAGCGGCAGGAACTGCGCTTCGTCCAGTCCCGATTGGGAGCGCTGCGTTTCCGGATCAAATTTTCGTAATGTTTCAATCTCATCGCCGAAAAACTCGATGCGCACTGGCCGGTCAGACTCGGGGGAATACACGTCCAGTATCCCGCCCCGTCGCGTAAACTGGCCCGGCATCTCCACCAAATCCATCTGCGTGTAGCCCACCGAGGCCAGGTGCCCGGTGAGCACTTCTACGTCTACCTCTTCGCCGCGCCTCAGCGTCACCGCTAGCCCCGCGTAATAGTCGCGATCAAAGAGCTTCAGCGCGGCAGCCTCCACCGGCGCAATCAAAATCGACACCGCACCCGTGGCCAGCTTCCACAACGCCGCAGCGCGTTGCTCTTGAACATCCGGATGAGGAGATAGATTTTCGAAGGGAAGCACATCGTGGGCCGGCAGCCGCACCACCTGTGCCGGGTCCACCGCGCCGGTCAGCTCACACCCCGCGCGCAGCATCGGCTCCAGCGCTTCGGCAGCTTTGTTGTCAGCCACCACCACAATTACCGGTTGCCGTGCGGCGCGCGCCATCAGAGGCAAATACACCGCTCGCGCTGTAGACGTCAGCCCGGAGACACGTCTCCGCCCCGCATGCAGGCTCAGATGCCTGCGTACGCGCTCAAATCCCGAAGAGTGCTCCAGCTCCGCAAAGACCTCGCGGACGAACGGGAGAATCATGTACTCCCAGTTTAACAGCGGAGGCGCATGCAGTTCGGCCTCGGTTTACATCCGCAGATCGCGCGCATGCGCAATGCTTTTGCACTTCAGCGTTATGCCTAACGGGCTCTTGATTCAGACTGCGCCGGATCGGCACCCCGAGAATCTATTGCACCGGCGGCAGATTTTCGCCGCCGAGAATGTGCTTGAGCAGGCCCGGCGTGTAATGGCCGTCCTTGAGGGTCGCCAACGGCAAAACTCGCGCAGGATCGCTGTCCATAACCCAGTGCAGCGCAACATTGCCCTCGATCTTGTCGGCATCGAAGTGGCCTGCAGGATCAACCACCGCCCAACTGCCGTCCTGGAAGCCGTATAGGCTAGCGAGTTCCTTTCCGGTTTCCACGTCCCAAAGCTTCGTCGTGCCGTCTCCGCTGCCTATCAGCACA
>Ga0224558_1001050_pt1 | contig 30534 bp, 17 predicted proteins | sample 714S32024metaG_FD_180682 | JGI IMG/M metagenome (GOLD analysis project Ga0224558, IMG submission 180682) | Peat soil microbial communities from Stordalen Mire, Sweden - 717 S3 20-24 | ecosystem: Environmental > Terrestrial > Soil > Wetlands > Peat | place: Sweden: Norrbotten County, Stordalen... | reverse complement strand
TGGTGGCGGACGAGTTCGCGTTGCCGGGCGGAGGCGGCCATAGCGCGGTTGGCGATGCGGAAAGCGTCGAGCAACTGCGGGTCCGCGAGGGCGGCGATGCCGGCCTGGATGCGGTCCGCGGTGTGCCGGGCGGAGAGGATGAGGTCTTGAGCGGTCTGAGCGTGGCGGGCTTCGAGGTTCGCCGCCACCGCTTTCTTTTGTTGGTCGTCCAGCCACTCTCGGTAATGAGCGACCAGCGGGGAAAGCTTGGCTTGTGCCTCGGCGTGGTCGGCCAGCGCGCCGAGCGCTTCGATTTGCAGCTCCACGTCGGGGATTGGGGCCGGGGAAACCTTCTCAACTTCAGCGGTCGGAATCCAAGTGGTCTTCACAACGCGGCAAGCGCCGCCCGGCTCGTGCTCGGCGGTGGCGGAAACGCCGTGGCCGACGGCGTATTCGAACACGTCGCGGAACTGGAGATCGGCGACTTGCTCGTCCCATTCTCCGGTAGCCGCGCCCGAGAGGGTGCCGCGCAAGTCAGGGCGAGGTGTGAAGGGCTGCGGGGCGATGAGCTTAAGGCAGGTTTGGAAGTCAAAGGCCTGATAGCCGCGTTCCTTGTTGGGTGGGCGATGGTTGACGAGGAAAACGGAGACGGAGCGAGCGCCAGCGGGCAAACGGGTGGAAGCGTGACCGGCGGCAGGCACGGCGCGGACGGTTACGCTCAGGGTGAGGCCGCCGCTGTTTGGCACGGGGAATGGTATCGGCTTTCCGCCGGGTGGGGGCAGAGGGATGGAAAGCGTCTCTTCCCTCGGATGCCGGCGGTAGCCCTTCAGCGGCTTGGGTTGCGCCCCGCTGCCCGCTTTGTAATCGCCGGGCTTTTCCTCCAGCGTGTCAGGGTCTTCGGGGTGGGGTTCGGGGGTTGGCGCGCTGATCGCCGGTTCGTTCTCTGCTCCCTCGTAAACATAATCGCCCCAGGCCACAGTAGCATTCAGGGTTTCGACGCCCGGAGCGACCAGGACGCTGAGGCCCATCGAGGAGGGCAGGATGCTTTTGCGTGCGGCGGCGCGGTCTGGCTCAGTGTCGTCGTCGGTGCCGCCGGTGTCCCCGCCGCTGTCAATTTCTTCGGTGGAGGTTTCGTCGGTCTTCTGGTCGGCGGGGGCCTCTGAGGGAACGAGGAAGCCCGAGAGATACCAGCGTGAGGGCGCGTCCGGAAGCAACTCGTGAGCGAAGGCATGGTCGTTGTCGGGGCCTACAAGGTCGAGTTTGAGGGCTTCGACGAGTTCAGAACGGACAGCGGGGGAGGTCATGGGAGGATACGGAGCGGCTGCTGGACTGAGGCGTCCAGGGCGCGCACAAGGAGGTCCAGTTGCGTAGATGGGTTTGGAGGAAATGCGGTGTTTGCGTCCTGGTGATACTTTCGCACCTGCGCCGCGCGGCTGACTGCGACGGGAATGTTGGGTTTGAGCGCGAGCCAGAGCTTAGGGAAGGTCTCAGCGGTCTTTTCGTAGCGTTGTCCCCAAGCGTCGCCGACTGCGTGTTCGGCTGCGGCGCTGTCCAGCAGGGGGCCCGGTCTGTCGCGGAAGTGGAGGAGGAGCCAAACCTCGGCGCTGGGCGTGGAATGGGCGACATGGATGCCTTCCTTGTTCGCCAACTGCAACGCCGGACCGAGCTGGGCTTGGCGCGCGGGCACGTCGGTATCGAAGAGCACCCAGACATGGTCGTAGCGAGAGACGTCACGGTTGCCCGCCTCCCAGCGATTGCGGCGTTGGGGCGCGGCATCTCGTTCCTGGATTGCCGCGCGGACCAGACCTTCCGCGTCGGTACAGGCCGGATGGATGACTCGCACGGTGACCGGGTTGACTTGGAGGGCTTCGCGTGTCGCCTCGAAGTACATCCGCTCGGTGACCTCGCCTTCGGTGATAATCAGGAAAGAGTCGCCGAGGCCCGGCTCACCTGGTGGCGGCTCCTGTGGCTGACGCCGGGCGTAGCTGCGCCGCTCCTCGTGGGGGCGCAGGGATCCAGGTTTAGGGGGCATTGGAAGCCTCCTTCGCAGGGCTTGTGTTGTCTGCGAGCGTAGCGCCCTCCGTGAGCCCCTTGGGGATGAACGGCACGGCTCCGTAGCGGCCTGAGAGATAGCCCCGGACCAGTGACTCATCGGCTCGAGGTTTGTAGTCCGTAAGCGGGTAGAGGAAGGAGGCGCCTTCGTGGTCCTTGTCGGCAAACCAGACCTGATCGCGACGGAGCAGGGTGATGTCCAGGAGAAGCGGATTGTGGGTGGTGAAGATCAGCTGCGCGCCGGGGTTCATGCTGGTGGACTGAAAAAAGAGGCGCAGCAGTTCGGCCACCAGCGAGGGATGCAAGCTGGTGTCCAACTCATCAATGCATATCACATAGCGATTGGCGACGACGTCGATGCCGGGGCCGAGCAAGCTGAAGAAGCGGCAGGTGCCAGCGGACTCGGATTGCCAGTCGAGAGGAACGACCTTGCCGGCTTTGCCTTCATGTCGGAAGGTGATTTCCCAAGTTTTGCGAGGGAGGATTTCCTGGCCAAGCTCCTTCTCGACGGATTCAAACGCCTTGCGCCATTTGTCGGTTGGATCGCTCGGGATGTCGCGCTCCGTGGCGTCCACGCCAACGAGCCCGAGGTCAGCTCTCTTGAGGAGGCCCTGAAGGGCGTTTTTCCTGTCAGGATGATGGCCGATCATGCGCGCGGTAAAGCTCGGGTCCACGGCAGCGCCCGCGGCGAGGTTCAAGAATCGCAGTTCGTTGGCAAACCAACGGTAGATTGGGACAACCTGTTCATTGTTCCACTGAGCGGCGGTGGAGAGGAAGAGGGCGTTTTTGCGCGTCTTCTCCATTATGCCAGGGTCTCGTTTGAAATCGGTGGGCTGGGCGGGGGACCAGTCGTATGCGCCGGCTTTCGGATCCCAGACGCGGTCGTACCATACCTGAGCACGGCCGGCGGGGTAGGCTACCAGACGCTCTTGCACGACGCGTTCGCGGGAGACGGCGATGGCCAGCTCGTATCGGACTCGCTCCGCGACGAACGTGAGGGCCAGGATAGTGGGCTGGCTTTCGGTTTCGGGATCGAGCCGAAAGGTTTCCGATGGGATGGGTGCTTCTGGCTGCTGACCTGTGGCCGAGTTGACCACGAGCCATTGCAGGAACTGAAGCGCTCTCAGGAGATTGGTTTTTCCACCTGCATTCGGCCCGTAGAGTGCGACGGTTTTGACCAGGCGCAGTTCAGGCAAGGCCGGGAGGCCTGGATTCATGACGTTGTCGGGCAGTGACTTGTCGTAGTTGCTGGCTGCCAGATTCAGCGTCTGTTCTGTCTTGAACGAACGGTAGTTTGTGACGCGGAATTCGATAATCATAGGCTTTGTTTACACTATTGTCGGCATATCGTCAACATTTAACGGAAAGTCCGTTAAAAAGTGCAAAGCAGTTTTTGGGCCAGAAGGCGGGATTGGGATGGGGGAAGGGTGCCAGGCTCGGGTGGCCGGGGGGATCATACGAAGAGATCGCTTTGTGGGCCAGGCAGGATTTCGCCCTGGGGCGGAGCGGCGGAGGGGGTTGTGGCGCGCGGGTTCTTCGGCTTCTTTTTGCCGGCGGCGGTGAGGCCGGCCAGACGCTCCTGCTGGGCGCGTTCGGCGTTCAGTTTCAAGAGGCGGGCGAGGACTTCGTCGCGGACGGGGTCGGGCCAACGGTAGCGCCAGGGTTTCTTGCGGCGGCGGCCGGTTTCCTCGGCACCGTCTTCTTCGTCCTCGTAATCGAGCAGGAATTCGCACTGGCATTGCGGGATGAGGTCAGGCCAGCCGTAGGCTTCGAGGACGGCGCGGTCCATGGCTGCGTGGAGCTCGCGCAGGCGGAGAATGTCGGGCGAGGTTTCCTCGGGGTCGTGGAAACGGTTGTAGGTTTTGGTCAGGCCCTCGTTGTTCTGGACCATCAAGCGGGCGCGGAACTCGCAATATTCCTGCCCCGCTGCCTCTAGCGCCGCATTCGTCTCGAACTCGGCCGGAAACGGAAAAGTTTCGAAGCAATCGGTTGGGGTGTAACGTAGATCGTCCTTCATCGAAGACGCGAAAAAACGAGCCCATACTTCGTGTGCACGAGATTGCAGCGCACACAACCCTGAAAAAGGAGACAGCGCAAAAACAACTGTTGATTCGGCGTAGACTCGGCCGGTGGGCAGCAACGCAAATGTGAGCCTTTGACCAACGCGAGACACGACAATTACTTTCTCCAGATTGTGGATACGCTCGTAAAGTGACTTGGCTGTGTGCCCGAATTGCCAAAACTTCTCCGTTATTCTTCCGGAGCTTGACTTCGCTGTTGAATTGATGCGCTCAGGAAGGACTTTCGCTCTTACGATCTCGAATAGTTCAGGCCATCGTTTAGCATCTTGCTCGCTCATCTCGCCAAAATTGATGACGTATCGGTGGTGTTCTTGAACGGGACTGTCGTTGACTTCTTCACCGCCGATATAAGGGAAAATCCGCTCGGCGTTGCGGGGGTCTTTTGCAATGAGGCGCTGCATCTCAGCTATCGGGGTTGTCACGCCTTTAGTATCGGTGTCGTCAAACGTGAAGCCCATGCCTCTGACGACGCTGCCTTGAAAGCTTTTCAGTAGGTTATCGCGGAGCACCGCCGGGTCGTCGTGCCCTCCAGCGTGGAAAAGATATGCGGTGATGAGCGGAACCGGGCGACCGTCGAGGTGAAAGGGCCCAGGTGGAGTGCCTTTGCAGATGTGGACGACGCTGATGACGACAGCAGCCTGGCCGGGCCATTTGTAACGTTTGCGCGCCTCATAGATAGTGCCTCCGTGAGTGCATATCCACCGCAGACCAGACTGACGTGTATCTCCTTGTCCGATTGAGTTGGTTGCGATCAAACCTAGGCAGCCGTTGGTGCGGAGAAGGGCGAGCGCCCTGCGAAAGAAAAAGGCGACTAGGTCACACTTGCCTCCTGTCTCAGGAAAGAGCTGCCGAAGGTAGTCTGTAAACCCCGCAGTATTTGCCTCGGTTAAGGTCACATGGCCGGCGAACGGCGGATTGCCCACGATGCCATCGAAGCCGGGATTATCGCGCTCGAAGACTTCTGGGAATTCAACCTCCCAATGGAACGGGGTGACGGGGAATTGGCCGCTTCGGAGGGTAGTGACTTCGGCTGTGGGCCGCTGCTGGATGTCGCCTTTGCCCAAGTAATCGGAAATGCGCGCCGCCAGTTCACCGCGCTTTTGCTCGCGGGCTTTGTCCTTGTCGGCGCTGAAGTACGCAGCGATGGCGGCGTCGCCGATGAAGCGGACGGTGTCCAGAAGTTCATCCGCTTTCTCGAGCTTCTGGCGCTTGATCTGGGGCGAAGTGTAATCGTCGCCCAGAGCGAGCAGCGCCTGGCGCTCGCGCAAGGCGGCGGCGGTGCGCTTGCGGACGTCGTCGGCGAAGAGAAGGCGCTGGCCAGTGGGCGGTCCCCAGGTGAAGTCCTCGATTTGGCGGCGGGTGAGGCCGACGAGGGAGTCGCCGCAGCGGATGGCGTGGTCGAGGAAAGTGAAGGGATGATCTTTGGCGAGGGTGGCGAGCCAAAGGGAGAGCTTGGCGAGGTCAACGGCCATGGAGTTGCGGTCCACGCCGTAGAGGCAGTGTTGCGCAATGAGGCGCATGGCGAAGAGTTCCTCGGTTTCGTCGTCCGGGAGCTGGGGGCGTCCGCCGTGGTGACGCCACGCTTTCAAGAGTTCTTCGGCCAACTGGCGGCAGGTTTCGACGAGGAAGGCGGCGGAGCCGACGGCGAGGTCGCAGATTTTGAGGGAGAGGATTTGCTCGGGCGTCGGGTGGAGGCCGAGGCGCTGGAGGATGCGCTGGAGCGCTTTGCGGACGATGGGCTGAGTGAAGGAGCGCGGCGTGTAGTGCGAGCCGCTGCGGCGTCGTTCGTCGGTGGGCTGGAGGACCAGTCCGCCTTTGGCCACCGGCGCCGGTGTGGCGTTGCGGGCGACCTTGCGTTCGAGGGCGGCGAGCAGGCCGTCAATGCTGGCGGCAGCTTTGAGGGCTTTCTCGGCGTCGCTGGAAAGCTCCTGGTCGGTGCGCTGGGCGAGCCACTTGGGGCGGTCTTTGGCCGACGCGGCAAGGAGTTCGTCGAGGTTGATGGTGGTGGCCGCTGGGACGCCGCCTTTCTTGGCTTTCCCTTTGATGGCGATGGATGGGCCGGCGGCGACTTCGAGACGGAAGCCCATAACGGTCTGGTAAACGCTGCCGATTTCCTCAACGTCCAGGGTGCGGTAGCTGAGGCGTTCGCCGTCGAGGATGAGCAAATTCTGCAAAACGCGGTGAATCGTCCCGTCCGAGACGAGAGGGGGTGGTGGGGTCTCGTCGGCGGAGGGCGGCGTGATGCGTGATGCGTGATGCGCGATGGAAGTTTGGGCCTCGTTGCCTCGGCTGCTACGGCCTTCGAGGAATGGGAAGCGGGCGGGGTCGAAGAGGTTGCCGCGGCGAGCGGGCATTTGCATCTGCGGGTGTTTGCAGCCGTCATGCACAACGCGGAAAAGAGCGAGCAGTTGCGCCCAAGCGCCGTAACGCTGGTCCATGGTGTCGGGGTAGTGCTCGGCGTCGGCGCGGAGCCGCTCGAAAAGCCCGTGGACGGAGTAGTGACGGACATAGAGCCCGGTGGCGCGTTTGGTTTTCGGGTCGGTGGGGACGATGCCCCGGTCTTCGGCGAAGAGCAGGAAAACGAGCCGCATGAGGACGTTGAGCAGACCGGCGTAAACGGCGTCGGGGTCTTTCTGGAGAACGGAGCGGAGCAACTCGCCCTTGGTGTGCTCGTCGGCGGCCTGGAAGCCGCGCAGCATTTCATACAAGGCATCGAGGACCTGGCCGGCCAGTTGGGTGGAGACGGCGCTCTGGTATTCGCGGCTGCGGGATAGCAGGGCCGGCAGCCGGGCCGTAGTGGGGACAGCGGCGGAGCAACATTCGCCCAGCAACATGTGCAGCGCGGCGAGGATGGGGCGCCCGGCCACCTCAGCCATGTATTTGACGTGGAAGGTGATGTTGCCGGAGTTCTCGCCGTGAGGGGCGTAGATGAGGCGGATTTGTGCGCCGTTGGTGAGCAGGCCGATGGGAACACGGGTTTCGCGGAGCAGGCGCTCGAGGCGCTGGGTGGGCGACGCAGACCAGCCGCGCTCGTCGGCGGCGGTGCGGGCGTCGAGGTCGGTGGCGAGAGGGAGCGTTTGGACGAGCAGGAGCCATGGCTGGTCTGCGTCTTTAGGGCGCGGGTCCTTGAAGGCGAATGACGGGGAAATGGATTCGCCGTCCTGCAAGACGACGGTGAGGGAGTCGGGCAAAGGCCGGGCTGGGTCGAGGCCGTGGAGGCAGTCGTCCGGCCACTGGAGGAAGCCGCGAGCGAAGGTCGGGAAATCGGTTATGGCCTGCGCCGGTTCTTCACCATCGGGCGCGGCCCCCTTGACGAAGGGCAGGAACCGTTCCTGGATCGGGATCGTGTTCCGATCGAGCACGACCTGGGCGTCCACCAGCGCGGCGGGGGACACGACCAAACCTTCCTGCTGGACGTAACCGAGCCAGGCTTTGTGATCGCGGATCGCTGGGTCGGAGGTGGGCATGGCGTCAGGCTAACCAGTTGCCTGCTCCTGCAGATTCAGTTCGCCGTTCACGTTGGCACTTTCGTCGAGGAACGTCTCGATACCGCGTTCTTGCAGGAACGGTGCAGACTTTATCTTGTCGTGGAGCTTAAGCAGCCGACTTTCAGCGCGCCGGAGGACGGTGGAAAAATCAAGTGGCACAATTCGAACACGTCCGTCCATTTCCGTCTTTTCACCTCTGTCGATCGGATTAACCGAGCGCCCAAGAACAAAGCCCCTCACAGTCGTGCGAGAGGTCAACAATCCCTTCTGGGCGATCTCCCGCACGTATTTGTAGCACTGCTCCTTTTGCTCATGTGCAACCGGGACGTCTGGGGCTTTGAGTTCGACGATCACGATTCGCTCCGGCCCAAGTTCAGCACCCTGGGCGTCGAACTCATCGTAGGAATAGAGCCCTACCGACCCGTCTGGAACGATGGCAAAGTCGGGACGATTTCGCGAGCCCTTGACCGTGGAACTGGGGTAGAGCTCTTGAATGACACGCGTCATCCCTTCGTTCGAGGTGTAGTGGATGGTCTCAAACTCAGGACCGAAGATCCAGAGCCCCTGATGAAACAGGGGCTGCAATTCCTGAACCTCGAGGGTGGCGGCGTTTGAAGTCTTGAGACGGAGTTCCTCAACCAACTTTATCCGCACTTTGATCTCATCGAGGACGATCTTGGCCATGTCGAGGGTCCATTCATCGAGTATCCCGTGAAGATCGTCGATCTGGTCAGGAGTGAGTTCGTGGAGCTTGTGCAGCAGTGAATATTGGCTCTGGGCCAACTCCATCTTGGCAAGCACGCCTGAGACGCTTTTCAGCTCCTGCTCCGTCAAATGTGGGCATTCCTCCGCAACCTTCTCAACGAATGCATTCCATTTCTCCCGTTTCAAAGGCGTGAGCTGGCGAACCTGTGGCGCAAAGGACCGACGAATATTCTGCGTGATTTCCTGGCGTTTTTCCCGAGTCGCCTCCAACAAACGGGTAGTGATCGTTTTCTGAACTTGCGCGTTGATGAGCTTGAACCGCTCGTTGTCTTCATCGAATCCCGTCCAGTCGGGCTTCACGGCGCCGTACACCTGGAGAACGTCTGCCTCGACGATGAACGTGAACCGCTTCGCTTCCACCCGACGGCCATCGATGAGCGACTTTTGTTCCGGGTCCTTCCAATCGCAATCACCGACGAGGCGACCAAGGACATGCCACGCTACGCCGTGTTGCCGTGCGGTGCGGTCGGTTCTCCGGGCATCAATGACCTTGATTTTGATTTCGATGCCCAACTCCGCGACGGGCACAGTCATTACGTCCAGCCCTTTTTCTTCGATGTCCTCGAAATCGATTCGGACCGAATTAAGGATCACTTGAAAGCTGGGGTCTGTAAGAAACCGGCGGCCAAGTTCAGTTCGAATGGTCTCTGCGCTGACAATTCCGCTGGTGGTGGGCGAAATGTGAATGACAGTGCCGGTTTCACCGGAGGGTGTTGTGGCGAGGTGTGCAAAGTCCAACGGACGGGTCTTCCCTTTCTTAACTCGCAATCGGTGCTCCTCGCCGACCTTCCGGGTCGTGACCACGTATTCAGAACCGAAACAGAAGGCTGCAAATCGGCCAATGCCGTTCCTGCCAAAAACCGGTCGCGTTCTCTTCGCGTTTCCGGTCGTCACGACTACCGTGAGGGGTTGCGCTTTCGTTCGGTCATAGCTGAGCGTTCCCCAACGCAGGTAAAACTCATCTTTGGTCATACCCTCTCCGTCGTCGGCAATCTCAAGGGCGTCTCCCACGCTGGTCGGCCACTGAATATCGACTTTCTTTGCTCCAGCATCCCAACAGTTGGCAACCAACTCGACGATTGCAGTCACCGGGTCCGAGATGAGCTTATGACCGGCGTATTGTTCCCAAAACCTGTCGTCATAGAACAGTTCGGGCTGTGATTCGGAGGATTTGGTTGGCATGGGAGTTATCTTTATCCGGTAACGGGCCAGAGGTAGGCGAGGCCGACGGGTTCGATGCGGAACGAGGCGACCTCGTAGAATTTGCGGACGCGGTCTGGCTCGTTTTTCAGGTCGCCTTCGACGTTTGCCAGCCACCTGTCCCAATAGCGGCGATTGGATTCAAGCTGGCGCTTTTCCAGGTCTATGCTGAGAAGCAACTGCGTTTGGTCGTAGCGACCGAGTTCGGTCAAGACGCGGCGTTTCTGGTCCTCAAGCACACGGCGCATGGAATCGGCCTCGTCGTCGCCGCGTTTTTTGAGCTTCGCTTCGGCGTCGGCCTTGGCGTCCTGGCCGCGTTGCTCCAGGTGCGGAAGCAGTTCTTCGATGTCACGCGCGAGGGATGCTTGCAGGCGGGTGGCGACAACTTCGGGGACTTTGGGTTGCGCGCCGGGGCGCATGGAGCTTTCGAGCAATTCGAGGGTCTTGGCTTCCGCCTCGCGGGCGTAGGGGACGAGCGTGCCGCGCCGGGTGGGCGGCTCGGTCCAGCGGGCCGTTACGGTGATGATTTCCTCGTGGAGGCGGACCGCGCCAGTGCCGTAAAGCGAGAGGCGTCCAAGCAGGACGACGCGAGGGATGGGGTCGGAGGTGTGGGCCAGGCAGGCGCGGGAGAGGTCGTGGTGAACAAAGCCCTGGGCGAGAAAGCGGCCGAGGAGGCGTTGAACGACGCGGTGTTGCAGGTGGAGTTGGACCGTGGCTTCGTCAATGCCCTCGGGCGGATTGAAAACAACCGGACGGATGGGGGATTCCTTGCGCCACTGGTAGAGGTGCTGGTCTTCGTCCTGGGGGGCGCGAAGCGTGTCGAGGGTGGCTGACCAGGAGGGGTCCGCGCCGTGGCGGGTGTCGAGGTTGGGGAAGGCGTAGCGGGTGGGGGTGTTGGCCGGCGTCGCGGCTTGCTTCAGTGGCTCGGCGCCAAGCAGCTCCAGGGAACATGAGAGGGTTTCGCGGAGCTGGTCCATGTCGAGGCCGATCCATTTGGAGGCGTCGTTAATGCGGTTGCGGAGCAGGTCAATCTGCTCGATCAGTTTCTTTTGTTCGCGGGTAGCTTCCAGTTCTTCTTCAGCGGTGGCCCGTTTTTCGGGATCGAGTTGCTGGCCTTCGATTTCGGCAGCCATTTTGTCGGCTTCGTCGTGACGGATGCCGTTGCGGAGAGTGGTGGCCAGGCGGTCTTCGAGGACTTGGGCGAGGCTGCCGAGTTCCTTGCGAATGGTTTCGGTCTTGCGAACGAGGGCGCGCAAGACGCGGTCCTCGGGGCGCTGGGTGTAAACGAAGTAGTGGCAGAAGACTTCGGGCGACGGTTGGAGCTTCCGGTCAATGCGTCCGTTGCGTTGCTCCAGGCGGCTGGGGTTCCACGGGACATCAAAATGGAAGAGGTTATGGCAGTGCGCCTGGAGATTGATGCCTTCGCGGGCGGCGTCGGTGGCGACGAGGATGCGGACGGGGTGCTTTTGCGGGTGTTCGTTGAAGGCGCGTTTGATGGCCTCGCGTTTGTCGAGGGGTGTGGGGCCGTGATAGACCTCAATGCGGAATTCGGCGAGGTCGGTTTGCGCGATGGCGGTGCGGAGCATTTCCACGAGGTAACGCCTGGTATCGTCATATTCGGTGAAGATTAGCAGGCGCAAGTCAGTCCACTTTGCGCCGGGCTGCGGTGGCGGTTGGCCGGGCAGCGCGACGCCGGGGCACATTTGGCGGCAGATCCAGTCGAGCAGGTAGCGGACGCGGGCGTCGGGCAGGCCGCGGGCGTGGTCGGCGACTTTCTCCATTTCGGACAGGAGGGCCTTCTCGCGGGCAACGTCGGCGCGTTGGGCGTTGCCGGCGGTGGCAGCGGTTGCGGCTTCGACTTCCTGGGAAAGCAGTTGGCCCTGCTCCTCTTCGGAAAGCTGGGAGCGGTCGTCTTCCCGGTCGAGGCCACGGGAGAGCAGGTCGAGGCGCGGAGCGGTTTGCGCGGGGGCAGTGGCCGAGGTGGCGGCGGCCCAAATGCGCTCCATCGTGCGGCGGTGAACCGCCAGCGTGCGGGCAAAGGCTTCCACTGAGGAAAGCAGGCGTTGCTGCAAGTGGGAGACGAGCAGGGCGGCTTCGGCTTGTTTGCGTTTGGTCGCGTCCGCCAAGCGTAGCTGGCGGACCTGGCGATATTCGTCCAAGAGTTTGGAGAGCTTTAGCTCGGCCGTATCCGTCGGCAGGCCGGAAATGTCAACCTGAACGGGCTCGCGTTTGGGAAAGCCGCCGATGAGCTGGCGCAGGTCTTCTTTCAGGCGGCGGACCATTACGCCGTCGAGGCTGCTTTTGAGGACCTTGACGCCGCGTGTGAAACGCTGCGGGTCGAGCAGTTCGAGCAAGGCGCTAAAACTGTTGGAGTGGCCATTGTGTGGCGTGGCGGAAAGGAAGAGACGGTGCTCGAAGCGCGGGGCGAGATCGCGGATGGCTTTGGTGATGCGAGAATCAATGGCGTATTTGGAGCCGCTCGACGGGGCGGCGTGGTGCGCTTCGTCGAAGATCAGAAGCGAGCCGGGGCGCAAGTTGTCGAGCCAATCGCGGAGGGGTCCGGTGTAGGTTTCGTCAATCAGCAGGTTGTGGGAGATGAGAAAGCGCGGGAAAGTTGTCCAGGGGTTCACGCCGTAACCTCGTTCCTGGCGGATACGTTCCAAGTAGGCGCGATCGAGGATTTCGAACGTGAGGCCGAAGCGGACTTCCAATTCGTCCTTCCACTGACCGAGCATTGACGGCGGGCAGGCGACGAGGATTTCCCGGACGCGGCGGCGCAGGAGAAGTTCGCTGGCGATGAGGGCGGCTTCGATGGTTTTGCCCAAGCCAACGTCGTCGGCGATGAATAGATTGACCCGGGGGAGCAACAGCGCCTTGCGCAGCGGCTCAAGCTGATAGGCGTCAAGGCGGATGCCGGCGCGGAAGGGGGCTTGGAAGATCCGGGGATCGGTGGCCGTGACGCAATTCCAGCGCAGCGTGTGGATGAAGGCGCTGAAGTGGCGGGCGTTGTCGAAGCCGTGTTTGCCAATGGATTGCCAGGCTTCGCGGTCCAGGATTTCCGGGGCGAGCTCCAATTCCCATACGACCTCAAGGGGCTGGCCTTGGGCGTCGTCGTCAAGGCAGGCGAGACGAACGAGGGTGCCGGAGCCGTTGGGCTGCTTCTCGACTGCCCCCACGAGGTAGGTGCGGGTGCGAACGCGGACGACCTGACCGGGCTCGGGCTGCCGTTGCACGGATGACGGACCGCTGGAGGTTGGGGGTGCGAGCGTGGTCGTCATTTGGGCGGGGTCGCAGCGGCGGGACTGGGGCCGAGTGGCCGTTTGGATGAGGTTGATTCTGCTGGCACGTGTACGCTCATTCCATCTTTGTGGCTGGATGCTAAATCAATCGGCGTGGAGATGGAAGCAAAAGGATTGGGGGCGAAGGGAAACGCGAGCGCGGCTTGGGACCAGCGCCCGGTGAGACGGCTGAGGGGCCTTGGGCAGGGCTGCGGGATCGTGCGTCGTTGGGTGGCCGGTTCGCGAGGCGAGAGTAGTTCTTCTGCGAAAAGGCCAGATTGGCCTGGAGGGTTGGGCAGCCTCATCCCCGAAATGTTCCTGCCCGGGCTTGGGGAAACGGTCCTGGCAATTCAAAACGGCGCACCCCAAAATATACCACCTATAGGGTCGGCATCCGCAGGCAAGATACCAGGGATAGTGGTTTTCCTCGAGTCTTTGGCGTTCCGGGCTTCAGTTCGCAACGGTTGTGCCCAACTGTGGGTTTCGGCACAGGGATGCGAATGGCACTGCGGGAAAGCCGGGCCGGGCGCGTTCCTGATCCTCGTTGTGGCAGAAAACTCTCTTGCGGCGAGGGAGTAGCGGGTCAGCCGTAGATTGGCGGCATTACAGTCAGAAAAGCGTCGGCTATAGTTCGCCAGATCTTCTTTTGTCACCTGATCCAGCTCACCTCCCGCCACCCGCAGGCCCAGCGGCCTGGTGTCTGACTATTGACACTTTCCAGCAAAGGCCCAGGGGCGAGGCCGAGAGGTTAAAGCCCTAATGGCCATGCCGAGAAGCTGAAATGGAACAATGAGACAACGGGACCACGCGACCACGGACCGCAGGACGAGCAGGGGAAAGCAGAAACGCTGAAAGCTGAAAAGTAGCCTCACGATAGCAGGGCTTGTTGGGGATTCTGGCCAGTTACAACCTGAAATAAAGTACTGTTGATTTGCAGCCACTTGCAACAATTCAGCAGAATTATTTCACCCCCCAACCACCCCATTCCCGTGACCCGATAACGTTAACGGTATGCGTAACAACGCACCCATCAACCACTTCCCGCCAACACCATTTTCATCGAACCGTTCCCCAATATATGGAGAGGCGCATTTATTTTCGCGGGAACGCCGGTTGAGAAAGGCGTCAATCCGTGGACAGGGTGAGAGTTGAAACATGTGAAGATGGCCTTGGGAAGCGGTTCAAAACGGATCTTTGACAATGTGATATCAGCTAGTTTACCTCAGCAGACCGGAGTGCTGCTTGAGCCAGCGTTCCGCCTCGCGGAAATCCGGGCAGAGCCGCGCGACTTCACTCCAGAAGCGCCGGGAGTGGTTCATCTCCTTGAGGTGCGCGAGTTCGTGGAGCACGAGGTAGTCTCGCACGAAGGGAGGGGTCTGCACCAGGCGCCAGTTGAGGGAAATGGTGCCACGCCGCGAACAGGAGCCCCAGCGGGAACGCTGGTTGCGGACCGTTACCCGCTTCACCGCCATTTGGTGCAGCGCGGCGAGCTCGAATACCCGCGCCGGCAATTCCCGCGCCGCCAAACGCCGGAGGTGCTGCTCGATGGCCGGCCGGAGGTCTCCGCCCGAATCTGCGACGGCCACGAGTTCGCCGCCGAAGCGAATCAACCCGGCTTCCCCGTTTTCCCCCAGCTCCAGCCGCATGCCTTGTCCGCGGAATAAGATTTCTGTACCCAAAGGCCAGGGCAGAGGCTGACGCGGCTGCCTGGCTTGCCGCAGGAGTTGCTGCTCTAACCATACCATGTTCCGTTCTGCAAACCGCCTTGCTTCGGCAAGTGAGCCGCCGCGAGGCACGGTGACGCGGGCGGCACCGTCGGGACGAAGACGCAGGATGTAGCGCCGCGCTTGGCGGTTTCGGACAAAGCAGAGTCGCACGCGCCGCCCGCCGGCGACCAGCCAGTCGTCGTCCGGCGGGGCGGGCTGCCTGGGTCCAAAGAGCCATTCGAGCTGCACACGCTGATTTAAGGGGCCGTTCAGGGCTTTGGCAACAAGAACGGACGTCTTACATTCGACATGACTTTTCGGCACGTTCAGCTTATGGTTCAAGCCGCGCCGTGGAACGGCACGCAGAAGGAAAGGCATGGTATGCGAGAAGAAAGAACGGAAGTATTGGTGGTAGGCGCAGGGCCGGTCGGGTTGTTGACCGCTATCCTGCTGGCCGAAGCCGGCATCGAGGTAAGGGTGATTGATCGCGAGGCGCGCACTGCGGCGCGCAGCTATGCCTGCGCCTTGCACCCGCGCACGCTCAGGTTGCTGGAGCGGATGGGCCTGGCGGCACCAATCATCGAGCGGGGGCGGCGGCTCGATAAGATCGCGTTTTACGACGGCGCAACGCGCCAGGCCGAAGTGAAGCTGTCCGGGCTGGGCGGGCCATTTCCCTTCATGGTGATCCTCCCGCAGAATGTTTTCGAGGATGTGCTCGAGCAGCGGCTGCGCAAGGCGGGAGCGGCGGTCACTTGGAACCATCGCTTTAACGACTTGCAGAGCGAAGCGGGCACGGTGGTGGCTACCGTGGAGGAGTTGGGGGCGACGGGTACCGGTTACATCGTGCCGCACTGGGAAACCGTCGTGAAAAGGAGTTTCCCCATCCGAGCCCAGTTCCTGATTGGCGCGGACGGGCATGGCTCATTGGTAAGGCGGCGACTGGGGATCGAGCACACCCGCGTGGCCGGCCCGGAGTTCTTCGCCGCCTACGAGTTCGAGTCGGTCGAAAAGGTGGAAGACGAAGTGCGCGTGGTGCTGGACCAGTCCACGACCAACGTGCTTTGGCCGCTGCTGGGGAATCGGTGCCGGTGGACGTTCCAAGTGCTGAAGTCCGACCTGGCCAGCGAGTTTCCGGATAAGGAGAGACGGGAAGCGCGATTCGCCGAGAAAGCAGTGGACGAACGTATCCGCCAGTATGTTGAGAAGGTGGCGAAGGAGCGGGCGCCGTGGTTCTCAGCGGGAGTCAAAGGAATCACCTGGTGTACAGAGGTCGTCTTCGAGCAACGGATCGTCAGACAGTTTGGCCGGGATCGGTGCTGGCTGGCAGGCGATGCGGCTCATCAGACCGGCCCCGTGGGAGTGCAGAGTATGAATGTTGGTATGGCAGAGGCCGTGAGCCTGGCCGGGGCTTTGCGCCGGATTTTGCGCGAGAAGGCCCAGGTGAGCCTGCTGGAAGGCTGCGAGCGCGAGTGGCAGGCTGAATGGCGGCGGTTGCTGGGTTTGAATGGGGGGTTGAAGCCCGGAAACGAAACCAGCCCGTGGGTGCGGGAGCGGCGTGCCCGGATCCTGTCTTGCCTGCCAGCCTCGCATGAGGACCTGGCGCCGTTGGCCGGCCAGTTGCGGCTTGACTTGTAAGAAAAAGGGGCTTTCCAAAGACCCTATTATCTGAGATAATAGGTAAGCAGTTACATTTTATGAATATAGTGACCAAAGATCTGGTCCTCGCGGTTTGGAGCCTGATCGCCGGTACCGCGCTTGTCGGGGCCCAGCCAATTTCGGCGCCTCCGGTCAGTGCCGGCCCGCTTACCAACGCTCTGGGGCCCAGAATCCAGTTTGCGACGCCGGTGTATGATTTCGGCCGGGCCAGGGCCGGAGAGCCGGTCAAATACACCTATGTGTTCACAAACACGGGCGACCGGATGCTTATCGTCAATTCTGTGCAGCCGGGGTGCCATTGCACCACAGCGGGTGAGTGGACGAAACAGGTGGAGCCCGGCCAGACGGGCGGCATCCCTGTCCAATTCGACACCACTGGCGGCAACGGCATGACCGTCAGACAGATTACGGTAGCCTGTAACATAACGAACCTGCCGCCGATGGTTTATATTCAACTCAAAGGCATGATTTACAAGCCTGTGGATGTCAATCCGCCGTGGGCGGTGCTGAACGTCCCCCCCGACGCGGAGAGCGCCTCCCTGAATGTGACCATCACCAACAATACCGAGGAGCCGCTCATTCTCTCCCCGCCCGAAAGCAACAACCGCATGTTCTCGGCTCAACTGGTCACCAACCAGCCCGGCAGGGGATACCTGTTGAAGGTGACGGCCGTGCCGATGGGCGTAGGAAGTGTTCAGGGCCAAATCCATCTCAAGACCACTTGGACTAACACCCCGGTTATCCAGGTGATGGTGGTGGCTAACGTGCAACCGGCGGTCATGGTCATGCCTTCTTTCGTGAGCTTGGCGCCAGGTCCGCTGCCTAATGCGGTGACCAATTCGGTCACGATCCAGAACAACAGCACCAATCTGCTGACGTTGTCCGAACCGGTAGTCAACATGCCGGGCGTGGAGGCGACGATCAGGGAGCTGCAGCCCGGCAAATCGTTTGCCGCGATGCTGGCATTCCCGCAGGGATTCCTGGTCCCTCCGGGGCAGCAAGTCGAGCTGAGTGTGAAATCGAGTAATCCGAGGTTCCCGGTCCTCAAGGTCCCGGTTATGCAACTGGTGCGCCCTACGGGACCAGTGGTGCCGGCGCGGCCCGCGGCGTCAGTGCGCGTCCCGGTGTCGGCGCCCGTTCAGGCGACGCCGCCCGTCTCGTCGCCATCGACCGCCACCACGCCGCCCGCTCCGGCGGTGACGCCTCTAGTGACTGCAAAGAACCCGTTTCCTACAGGAGTCAGGTCGCTTCCCGCTCCGCCCCCTCTGCCCCCCTTGCCGCCGGCTCCTAAGTGAAAAGAGTGTTGCAGGAGGGCGCGCTGGTGGCAGTCGTCGGCGCCGCGTTGGCCTTTGCCGCCAACGCACTTTCGCCCCGCGGCCTGTTGCTCACCAAGAACTACTTCCCCGGGACCGGCGTGACGCTCACTCCGCCAGTCGCGGCGGCCACCAATGCAAACGGCGCTGCTACAGCAAAGACCAACTCGCCGACGGAACTGCTTTCCGCCCGCTTCCGGGCCGAGGGGCTGCAACTGACCGATAGCAAGCGAGTGGCGCAGTTCTTTCACGATCCGCGCCGCGAGCAGGACGGGGTGATCTTCATAGACGCTCGTGATGAGGAACACTATCAGTTGGGGCACATTCCGGGTGCCTACCACTTCGACCGGTTCCACCCGGAAAACTATCTCACCAACGTTCTCCAAGTGTGCCTCACCGCACAGGAAATCGTGTTCTATTGTAATGGCGGCGAGTGCGATGACAGCGAACACGCCGCGATTATGCTGCGGGACAGCCTTGGCATAGCCAAGGAGAAGCTCTTTGTGTATGGCGGCGGCATGACCGAATGGGCTACCAACGGTCTGCCAATCGAGCTCGGTCCGCGCAACAGCGGCCAGATCACCAACCTGGTCCAGACGACTGTCACCGGCAGCAGGACAGGGGAAACGTCTCGCGTGCGCGCTCCAGGCGACAATACCCAGGAGCCGAAGAAATGAGTACCGCACTGTTACGCGAGGAACGAAGGCCCCGGGACACGGCGGACCTCCTGGCAAGGTGGGTCTTGGGCGGCCTTTTCATTTACCTGGGCCTGAGCAAGGTGCTCTACCCAGTTGAATTCCAGACGTTCGTGCGGCAGCAGCTCACGGTGACAAACCCATTGTTATCGAGCCTGATCGCCGGGGGCGTGCCTTGGCTGGAAGTCTTCTATGGGATGCTCTTGCTGACCGGCATTGCGCGTGACGCCGCCGCCGTGCTCGCCAGGTGGGGGCTCGGCTGCGTCTTTATCTATATGGGGCTGAACAAGGCCCTGCCACACCCGGAGTATTTCCTCAAACTCGTGCGGCAATATGACATCGTGACTAGCCCTCTTCTCTTGAACTCGATCGGCGCCGCGCTCCCCTGGTTCGAGGTGTATTGCGGTTTGCTTCTGTTGTTCGGCGTGGCGGTCCGTGGATCCGCCCTGATGCTGGTAGCCATGCTCGTGCCCTTCACGCTCGTGGTGCTCAACCGTGCCCTGGCAATCGCCGCCGTCTCAGGCAAGGCCTTTTGCGCAGTGAAATTTGACTGCGGATGCGGGACAGGAGAGGTCTTTATCTGTCACAAGCTGGTCGAGAATACCGTTCTCTTGCTGCTCACGGTTTGGCTGCTGACCGGTCGCGGGCGCCAACTCTGCCTCCGTTTCAGCCTCTTCCGCGAGCAAGCCCCGGCTTTAGCGCAACCCGAGCCGGTCATGACGCTGGCTTCGTAGCGCGGACTTGCACGGCCCCGCAACAGGCTGCGTCACCTATACTTAATGGCTGCAGCCACATTGTCCCGGTACACCGCTTCTTAAACCCCGTAAGGGCCTCCCCACCAGTCGGCGTAAACCACGGGGAACACGCGCATCTTGTCATATATTCGAGTTTCGCATTTCCGGCTATGCGGTACCCTTGTGGCATGCACTATCGAGTTCTCGGCAGCACCGGCTTGCGTGTGTCCGTCATTGGTCTTGGAACCTGGCAGTTCGGCGGCGAGTGGGGCCGCGCCTTTTCCCAGGCCGAAGTGGACGCCATTCTCGATAAGGCTGCCGAGCTGGGGATCAACCTCATTGACACTGCAGAATGCTATGGCAACCAGCTATCCGAGAGCCTGATCGGCGACTACCTCAGTCGCCACGACCGCTCGCGTTGGATCGTGGCTACCAAGTTCGGCCACCACTTCAATCGGTTTCTGGATCGAACAGAGGACTTCTCCGCTGCGGGCGTTCGCCGGCAACTTGAGGGCTCGCTGCGTGCGTTGCGCGTGGACGCGATTGACCTCTACCAGTTTCATTCGGGCTCTGATAGCCAGTTGTTCAATAATGACCTGTGGGCCATGCTCGCCGAACAGAAACTCGCGGGCAGGATCCAGCACCTCGGGATTTCCATTCTGGGCAAAGGCAGCGAGACGCAGGCGCGGGAAGCGCGGCGGTTGGGAGCCGAAGCGCTCCAGGTCATCTACAACCGGCTCGATCGCCGCGCGGAGCAGCTCTACTTCCCCCACGCGCAGCAGAATGACCTCGGCATCCTGGCCCGTGTCCCACTGGCCAGTGGTCTGCTGAGCGGCAAGTACCGCCCCGGCGCTTCTTTCGCCGCCAATGATTGGCGCTCGACCTTCGAGGCCAAGAAGATGCGTAACGATCTGGTGGAGGTGGAACGTATCCGCGAAAGCGAAGCGCCGCCCGGGGTGCCGATGGCGCAGTGGGCCCTTTCCTGGTGCCTGCAGAACCAAGCAGTTTCAGCCGTCATTCCCGGCTGCAAGGACCCGGCGCAGGTTGTCTCCAACGCCGAAGCCGCAAAATTGGTTAAAGGATGAGCCCGCAAACGCTTGGCTTGAGCGGCTGGCACTGGTACAAATGGCCTCCGTATGGCAAGCAAGTCACGTATCGTTGTCTCCGTCATTCTCCTGTCCTTATCCCTGGCTGCGCCCGCCGCCACCAACCCCAAACCCTACACCGGGAAAGGGATTTCCCCGGCCGATCTTCGCTGCGAATACCTCGTTAACCCTCTCGGTATCGACGAACCCGCCCCGCGCCTGAGCTGGATCGTCGAATCCGGCGAGCGCGGGCAGCGGCAGACGGCTTACCGTCTCCTGGTCGCCAGCAGCGAGAAGCTCCTGCGCCAGAATCAGGGCGATCTCTGCGACACTGGTAAGACCGCCAGCGACGAGACCATCTGCGCCGTTTATCAAGGCCAGCCGCTGGTCTCACATCAATGCTGCTATTGGAAGGTAAAGGTCTGGGACAGGGACGGCCGCGAATCAGCCTGGAGCAAGCCGGCGATGTGGTCTATGGGCCTCTTGCAGCCCGACGATTGGAAGGCCAAGTGGATCGGCCACGACAAGCCCCGCAAGATGGCTGCACCGCAGGCCCCGTTCGATCAAGCCAAATGGATTTGGCACGCGGGCGACGAGCCTGGCAATGTGCCCCAGTGCCAGCGCCTTTTCTACTACGCGTTCACCCTTCCAGAAGACGCGAAGGTCAAGCAGGCCGAGATCTATGCCACCGCCGACGACGGAATGAAGCTCGCCATCAACGGCCATCTTCGCCTCACTTCCGAACCCAGGAACGAAAGTTGGCGTCAAGCCAGGAAGACCAGCATTGCGGCTGAAATCAAGCCCGGCCGCAATGACCTGCGCGTCCTGGTCGAGAACGCCAGTCCTGGCTACGCCGGTTTGATTGCTGGGCTCGTCATCACGCTCGAGGACGGCCACGTCATCCGGCACTTCACCAGCGATTCATGGCGGTCCACCGACCACTTCGGCGACGACTGGATGACGGTACCCCTGGACGCCTCTGTTCTCCCCGCCGTGCATGTGGTGGGCGATTACGGAACCCAGCCTTGGGGCAAACTGGAGCTTAACGGCACCTTCCTCCCGCCAGCCACTTTCTTCCGCCGTGAGTTCCGCCTCGACAAACGCATCGCCCGCGCCACGCTTTACGCCACCGCCCTGGGCCTCGTGGACATGCGCCTTAACGGCCACCGCGTCAGTGATGACTTTTTTACCCCCGGCTGGACCGACTATCACAAGCGCGTCTATTACCGCACCTACGACGTCACCCAACTCGTCCGCCGCGGCGATAACGCTCTAGGCGCCATGCTCGCGGATGGTTGGTTCAGCGGCTACATCGGCTTCCGGGGCGACCGCGAGCTCTATGGCAAATACCCGCGGGTGCGCGCCCAACTGCATCTGGAGTTTACCGATGGCGCTACCACCGATATCGCCACCGGCCCAGGTTGGAAAGCCGCCACCGGCCCCATCCTCGAGGCCGACTTCCTAAAGGGCGAGACCTATGATGCCCGGCTGGAACATCCCGGCTGGGACGAGCCTGGCCTCGACGACGTCCACTGGATTGCTGTGGATGTCGGCAGCGACGAAGTCCATCCGCTGGTGCAGGCGCACCCCGGGCCGCCCGTGCGCGCCATTCAGGAGTTCCGCGCCCGGAGTATCACGCAACCCAAGCCGGGCGTGTTCGTGCTCGACCTTGGCCAGAACTTCGCCGGGGTACCGCGCCTCAAGGTGTCAGGCAAGTCCGGCCAGCAGATTATACTGCGGTTTGCCGAGCGGCTTAATCCCGACGGCACCATCTATACCACGAACCTACGCAGTGCCCGTGCCACCGACACTTACATCTGCAAAGGGCAGGGGACCGAAACCTGGCAGCCGCGCTTCACCTTCCATGGCTTCCAGTACATCGAAATTACCGGCCTTAGCGCCAAGCCCGAATCGGACACGGTCGTTGGCGTTGCCTTGAGCAGCGATACCCCGGTAGCAGGCGCGTTCACGTGCTCTGACCCGATGCTCAACCAACTGCACAACAACATCTACTGGACACAGCGCGCCAACTTCATTGATATCCCCACCGATTGCCCTCAGCGTGACGAGCGCATGGGCTGGACGGGCGATGCCCAGGTCTATATCCGCACCGCGACGCTGAACACCGACGTCGAGGCTTTCTTTACCAAATGGCTGGTGGATCTGGACGATGGCCAGCGCGCCGACGGCCAATACCCTTGCGTCGCGCCCAGCGTGGTGGCCGGCGATGACGGTGGCCCGGCCTGGGCGGACGCCAGCGTGATTTGCCCATGGTCAATTTACGAGGTCTATGGTGATCGCCGCGTCCTCGAGCGGCACTTCGACGCCATGAAGCGTTTCGTCGAGTTCTGTCGCCAGCGCAGCACCCCCGACCTGCTCCCGCCGGAGCAGTTTCATTGCTTCGGCGACTGGCTTAGCATCAAGGCCGACACGCCCAAGGACGTCATTTACACGGCCTACTTTGCTCACAGCGCTCGCCTCGCCGGACGGGCTGCCGCTGCGCTCGGCAAGGACTCCGAGGCCGAGTCCTTCGAGAAACTGTTCCAGGCTATCCGCGACGCCTTCTTCCGCACCTACGTCTCCGCCGATGGCCGCATCAAAGGCGACACCCAGACCTGCTACGTCCTGGCCCTCGCCTTCGATCTCGTCCGGGGCGAGCAGGCCAAGTTGGCTGCCAAGTACCTGGTCGAGGACATCGAAAAGCGCGGCTGGCATCTCTCCACCGGCTTCATCGGCACCAAGCACCTGATGCTCGTGCTCTCCAAAATCGCCCGGCCCGACGTCGCCTGGCGCCTGCTACACAACGACACCTTCCCGTCCTGGGGCTTCTCAATCAAGCAGGGCGCCACGAGCATTTGGGAGCGCTGGGACGGTTGGACCCCCGAAAATGGGTTCCAGGATGCGGGCATGAACTCCTTCGCGCATTATTCCTTCGGCGCCGTCTATCAGTGGATGGTCGAAAACATCGGCGGCATCCACAGCGCCGCGCCATCCTACAAACAGATACTCATCGCGCCGGAACTGGACGACAAAGTCTCATCGGCTTCGATCGCCTATCGCAGCATCCGCGGTCTGATTGACACCGATTGGACAGTGAAGGATGGCAAGCTCCTCCTCAATGTCACCATTCCCGCCAACACCACAGCGCAAGTGGTTCTTCCGGCAGCGTCCGCGGACACCGTCACAGAGAGCGGCCACACGCTAGACAAGGCCGCCGGGGTCAGCTTCCAGCGCGTGGAAGGCCAAAACGTAATCCTCTCCGTCGGCTCTGGCCATTATGCGTTTGCGATGCCCCGGGCGCGATGAGCACTCGTCCCAGACTCGAATCACGAACCCGCGCTAGGCATCGAGAGAGGTCAGGCGCGTGGGCGTCGCCGAAGCCGCAGGCGACAAGGCGGGCTTCTGAGTGTCCGATCTCAGTGTGCGCATTGCGCTTGAGAGTAGAGTTACCAGCTCAACCTGCCAACCGAAACTCTTTTCCAGCAGTTCGCATTATGCGGATGAGTCGCTGGGTAGGGCGCGTCACTCCGTGCGCGCCGTTCGCTCACGGACACCCCAGGACCGGCGCGTACAGAGTGACGCGCCCTACCAACCCGACAAAATGACAATTGCTGACTCTTTTCAGTCCCCCATTGCCACCCGCCCCATCCGCAGTTATCTTCTGCCTCCATGGTGGCATCGCTGTTCACAGACATGGTGAATGTTGGTTACCTGCGCAGCAATCCCTGGTTGGCGCTGGTTTTCCTGTTCCAATTGTGGATGCTCGTGGACGCCATCCGTCGTCAGGAATGGTTTTGGGCCTTCTTCATCTTCATCGGGTGGGGTTTCGCAGCCGTGTTCTACTACTTCATGGTCTATCGCGCGGCGCCCTCGGCCACGCGCGGATTCGAGCTTCCGGGGGCCTTTGATCGCCGCCGTATTAAGCAACTGGAGGCCCAAATCCATTACCTCCACAAGGCGCATCACTATTCGCAGCTCGGGGACCTCTTTTTCCAGCAAGGCAAGCTCGACAAGGCCGAAGGCTGCTACCGCTCGGCGCTCGAACGGGATGCCGAGGACATTGACACCCGGGCTCACCTCGGCCAATGCCTGCTGCGGCTAAAGCGGCCCTCCGAAGCCCGCCCGCTCCTCGAAGGTGTGGTCGCCCAAAACCCCAAGCACGATTACGGCTACTCGCAGATGGCGCTGGCCGAGACGCTGATCGCCCTGGGCGAAAATGACGCCGCGCTCGCCCTCTGGAAGCAAGTCACCGAAAATCACTCCTACCCGAGGGCAAAAGTCCAACTGGCCGAGCTCTACCTGGCACGCAACCAGCCCGACCTGGCCCGAGGAGAGGTGCAAGAGGTATTGGCCGACGATGCCCATGGCCCCGCCTTCCAGCGCAAGCGGGATCGCGTCTGGGTCCGCCGGGCCCGGGGCCTGCTGCGGAAACTCGGTTAGCCTGACACCGCCGTGGCATCGGCCCGGCGACGCTTTGGTGAGGCTTGGGAGGAGAAAAGCCTGCTGCTCCGTAAGGTATCGCCGCAGGCGGGATACTTGCGCTACGACACCTTCCCGTAGAACTGCTCGACGATCTGTCGGAAGTTGTTCTCGCCCACGTTGACGATGCCCATTTCGCGGCGGGCGTTGTCGGCCGAATCGCTGGCGTGCGCGGCGTTGACCATGATGGTCTGGCCGAATTCCCGGCGGATGGAGCCGGGCGGCGCCTTCGACGGGTCGGTCGGGCCGAGCACATCGCGGATCTTGCCGACCGCTCCAACGCCCTCATAGACGAGGGCAATGCACTTCTCCGTGCCGGGTTTGTCCTGCTCCTCGAGGGGACATTCAGAGGGAGCGCGGCCGGACATGAAGCGCACGATATTCTCGAATTGGTTGTCGCCGAAAGAGGGGCCGAGAATGGTCCCTAGCTCCTGCTGTTGCTCGCGGCCGATTTTGAATCCGAGCTCCTTCTCGATCGCGGCGGCGGCTCTAGCGGCTACTACATCCTTGAGTTTCGTGCGCAGGGTTTCGCGCACTGGGCCGTAAAACTGCAAGGCTTGGGCGACGCTCATGCGATGGACCTTGACGCCCACGATAAACAGGCCGGTGCGGGAGAAGAAATCGACCATGTTGCCGGGCCGGCCGGTGGGGAAGCGGAAGTTCTCGGGCTTAATCAACACCAGCGTGCGCTCCGGCTTTTCGCCAGGCTGATAGGCAATAACATTCTCCACGACACCGCCGTCCGTGTCCGAGTATTGAGCCCAGAGCTTAAGCTTCATATCGGCCTCATCTGGGGTAGGGGCGGCGAGGACCGCAGGCTCGAAGTAGCGCAATTCGTCGTGCTCGTCAATAATCAGGTCACCGTAAGTGTCTCGGATAGTCTCGCCCACGCGGCGGTCAGCGCTGACGTTGCCGACGACTGATCGGGTCTTGCGCACAGCGTCTTCGCCCTTGAATAGGAGCATCATGACGCGCCGCCGCCGGCCGCTTTTGGGGTCCGGCAACAGGTTGCGGAGGATGTAATCGTAAATGAGTTCCTGAATGCGCCGGTCCTGCGGGTCATTGGCGGAGATCGTCTCCTCGGCGTATTTCTTCACCAGTTCAGCGCTGGGGGCGAACATGCGCGCGGACACCAATTCGCAGCCGGTCCGGGTGATCAGGCGGGTCAGGATTCCTCCCGTGCGCGACTTGTGCAGGGAATAGGGGGTGATGATGACGTAGGCGAGTTGTTGGGGCATAGGTTACTTGGCGGCTGGGGGCTTGACGGGCGCCGCCACGGCAGCGGCGGGCTCTGCCGAGGGCGGGGCAGCTTTGCCGCCCAGAATCTTGAACATCACAGTGCCGCAAGTCGGGCACTTGCCTTTAATGGCTTTGCGCCCGTTCTTCATTGTTTCCTCGACCGCATCCACGATCTCCTTCTTGGCCTTGCATTTGACGCAGTATCCTTCGGGCATAAAAAGTCATGCTGCTGCGAGACTTCATGCCCTGCAGCAGTTACAGAGAATAGCTTAGAGGGTGACTAACCCCGGCGTCAACTAGGAAAAAGCAGCACGCAATGACAAGTGTAAGTCATTACGGTACAATACTTTATGCGTGTTCTTCAGTCGGCATCTCGCGCAATGCCGTCTTGAGTATTTTGCCTGTCGCGTTGCGGGGCAGGGCAGGCACAATCACCACTTTCCGGGGGACCTTGTAATCCGCCAGCTTTCGCCGCACGAATTGCTGCAAAGCCCGCTCGTCCAGGACCACGCCTTCATTGGCGGCGACGAAAGCGATGGGCTGCTCGCCTTTGCGGGAATCGGGTTTGCCGATGACCGCCGCCTCCTTCACCCCGGGGAACTGATAAAGAATCTCCTCGATTTCGCGGGGATAGACGTTAATGCCATTGACCAGGAGCATGTCCTTCTTCCGGTCGGTAATATAAAAATAGCCCTCCTGATCGCGGTAACCGATGTCGCCGGTCAGAAACCACCCGTTGCGCATGACTTTGGCAGTTTCGGCCGGCTGTCTCCAGTAGCCAAGCATGACGTTACCGCCGCGGACGCAGACTTCGCCGACTTCAGCGACCCCCAGCAGGTGGCCTGCGTCGTCCTGGATGCTGACTTCGACATGCGGGATGGGCAAGCCGATGGAGCCGGCTTTGCGGGTGCCGTCGAGGGGGTTCTTCGTGACTACCGGGCTGGTTTCACTCAAGCCGTAGCCCTCGATAAGCGGGATGTGGAACTTGGCTTCGAACTCCTTGAGCACCTGGGCCGGCAATGGCGCGGCACCGCTGATGCAGATGCGCAGAGGCAAGGGAACCGGCAACTGGGCGTTAACCATGCTGCGGTAGAACTGGGGGATGGCGGGCAAGACGGTTGCTTGCCGTTGAAGGAGTTCCTGCAGGGCGTTGCGCACGGGGTGGAGCGATTTGACCAGCACTATCGACCCGCCCACCAGCAGCGGCAACAGCAGCCCAACGGTCAGCATGTAGCTATGGAAGAGTGGGAGCAGGACCGCGAACCGGTCGGCCGCGACGGTCCGCAGCACAATGCGGCAGCTTTCGACGTTATGGAGCAGGTTCCCGTGCGAGAGCATCGCGCCCTTGGGTCGGCCGGTTGTGCCGGAGGTGTAGATAATCACTGCCAGGTCGGATTCGCTACGCTCCGGGGGCGGCATTTGGAGGGGGGCAGATCTCCGGTTGGCAGCGGTCGTCTCCAGTTGCTCCAGTTGCTCGATGTGGAACAGCCTCAAATGTGGATGGGCGGCCTCCAGCGCGCGGTGATGCGCGCCCAGCTCGGCGTCCGCGATGACCACGTCAATGCCCGCGTCGTCCAGAATGTAATTCACCTCGTCGGGCTTGAGGAAGTTGTTGATGGGCACGACGACCGCGCCAGCGTGGAGGATGCCAAACAGCGACGGGATGAACTCCGGGCAGTTCCTGAGCCACAGCCCCACCCGGTCGCCGGGCTTGACGGCAAAGTGCTGCTGGAGGTAATGCGAGACGAGGACGGATTGGCGCCACAAGTCCGCGTAGGAGTAATGGCGCTCGCCCCAAAAAAGGGCGATTTTCTGCGATTGCTTGTGAACGGATTCCGCGAAGGCGCCAGCCAAATTCATGGTGGGCGATACTACCAGGGACCTTTGTGGACAGGCAAGGCGCCGTTGCAGGTCGGGCGCGATTTAGCGATGGCTCCTTCAGGGCCGCCCAAATATATTCCCCACGTGATAGATAGTGAACCGAAACTCGCCGGCTACCTGCCTGTCCTCCGCTCCGCAAACTGGGTGGCCGTGGACACTGAGGCGGACAGCTTGCATGCTTACCCGGAAAAGGTCTGTCTGATCCAAATCAGCACCCTCTCCGGTGACAGACTCGTTGACCCGCTGGCCCGTCTTGACCTCAATCCGTTGCTCGATGCCTTGACCGGCCACGAACTGATCATGCACGGAGCGGATTACGACCTGCGGCTCCTTCGCAAGCACCACGAGTTCGTGCCCAGCGCCATCTTCGACACCATGCTGGCCGCGCGCTTGCTTGGCCTGCGGCAGTTTGGGCTCAGCCACCTGGTCGAGAAGTTCCTCGGCGTCAAACTGGAGAAGGGCCCGCAAAAAGCCGACTGGGCCGTGCGCCCGCTGACCGAGCGCATGGAACGCTACGCCCGGAACGACACGCATTACCTGAAGCCGCTCGCCGACCGCCTGAAGCCGGCACTGGAGGCTGGACAGCGGCTGGCCTGGCACCAGGAATCTTGTGCGCGGCTCATCCACGACTCGACGATGCACCGTCCGGCCGATATGGACTCGGTGTGGCGCATCCGAGGCAGCCATCTGCTGGAACGGCCGGCGCTCGCCATCCTGCGCGAGCTCTGGCTGTGGCGTGAAGCGGAGGCGGTCGGTGCCAACAGGCCGCCCTTCTTTATCATGAGCCACGAAGCGCTGGTACAAATCGCCGGGGAGGCTGCGGCGGCCAAGCCGATCGAGCCGTTCCTGCCTCGGCAAATCTCCGAGCGGCGCCGGGGCGGTTTGATGAAGGCCATCGCGCGCGGACAGGGCCTTTCGCCTGAGCACCATCCCCGGCCGCTTCGCCGCATAAGCCGCCGGCACAGCGATGGGGAGCGGCGCCGGTTCGCCGATCTCCAAGAGCGCCGCGACTCACACGCCAGCGCGCTGGGTATAGATCCCACCCTGATTGCCAGCCGCGGCATGCTCTCTGACCTCGCTCATGACTGGGACAGGCATGCCAGCGAGCTGATGAACTGGCAACGCGATCTGCTGAGCGCACAGCCCGCTGCCGGCAGCGGGCTGGTCCTTGCAAAGGTGTGAAAGACCCGGTTCAGCCGCCGACGCTGGCCAGTTCTTCATTCGTCGCGACATTCACGATCTTGAACTGCTCGGCGTGCAGAGCCGGGTCGGCCCGGAATGAGAGTTTGCCGAAATAGCGCTTCTCCATCTCGATGAGATGCTTCTCGTCCTCGGTGCGGAGACGTTCGAGAATCGTCGGATGCACCACGATCCGCAACTGGAAGTCTGACTCATCCCGGGAGCGCTTCTTGAGGATCTCGCTCAGCTTGCGCTGTATCTCGACGCTCATCGTCAGGGCGCTCTTGACCTTGCCGCGGCCTTTGCAGTACGGGCAGTCATCATACACCGCGGAATCCACGCTCTCGGAGTGGCGCTGGCGGGTCATTTCCATCAAGCCGAGCTGAGAGATGGGAAGGACATGTGTCTTGGCCTTGTCGCGGCGCAACCCCTCCTTCATCCGCTGATAGACCTGCTGCTGATCCCGGCGTGACTTCATGTCAATATAGTCCAGCACGATCAGGCCACCCATATTGCGCAGCCGCAGTTGGCGGGAGATTTCGTCCGCTGCCTCCAGGTTTACCTTGAGAATAGTCGTTTCCTGGTCCTTGCCGCCTTTGTGCCGGCCCGAGTTCACGTCAATCGCCACCAAGGCCTCGGTTTCATCCACCACGATATAGCCACCGCTCTTCAAGTGCACCTGACGGGAGAAGGCATTCTCAAGTTGCCGCGTGATGTTAAAGCGGTCGAAGATCGGCTGCGGGTCGGTGTAGAGCTTCACCTTGTCGGCGGAGCGCTTGGAGATCTTGGCGATCATCTCTCGCATTCGCTCGTAAGCTCTCGGGCTATCGACCACGATGCGCTCGACGTCTTCCGTGAGGAAATCGCGCACCGTGCGTTCGATCAGATCCGGCTCTTGGAAAACGCAACTGGGCGGTGGTTGCGTCTTAATGCGCTCTTGAATTAGGTTCCATTCATCGAGGAGCAGGGCCAGGTCGCGCACGAAGTAACGCTTCTGCTGACTCTCGCCGACGGTGCGCATAATGACGCCCATGCCGTCGGGAATGGTCAGTTCACGCAAGATCTTCTTGAGGCGCTGGCGCTCCTGTTGGTTTTCGATCTTGCGGGAGATGCCGCTCTGGTCGGAATTGGGCAGCAAGACCAGGTAGCGGCCCGGCAAGACCAGGTTGGTCGTGACGCGCGGGCCTTTGGTGCCGATCGGGCCTTTGGTTACCTGCCCAATGATCTCACTGCCCGGGGGGTATAGGCGCGGTATGTCCTTCTGCGTGATCTTCGGGCGTTCGCGGCGGCGGGCGCCACGATCTACTATCTCCACGCCGCTGTCGAAGCTGTTCGGCACAATGTCCCAGTAATGCAGAAATGCGTTCTTCTCGAAGCCGATATCCACGAAGGCGGCCTTGAGACCGTCTTCGAGGTTGCGCACCTTGCCTTTGAAGATGCTGCCGACCAGCCGTTCTTCGGTAGTTCGTTCGATGGTAAACTCCTCGAGCCGCCCTTCTTCGGACACGGCGACGCGGGTTTCGAGCGTCTCGGCATTGATGATGACTTCCTTGTGGGCCTTCTTGATCGGCTTGATCAGCCGCTGCACTCTCCTGACAAGGGTGGTTGCCGCCGCCCGTATGGTTTCCACGATGCCTTTCGGCTGTTCCTTGACGGGCACCGGCTCAAACGATTTCTCTTCTTCTGCCGGAGCGGAGGACGCGGGGTGCGGTTCGCGGAAACTG
>Ga0224558_1001049_pt1 | contig 30548 bp, 24 predicted proteins | sample 714S32024metaG_FD_180682 | JGI IMG/M metagenome (GOLD analysis project Ga0224558, IMG submission 180682) | Peat soil microbial communities from Stordalen Mire, Sweden - 717 S3 20-24 | ecosystem: Environmental > Terrestrial > Soil > Wetlands > Peat | place: Sweden: Norrbotten County, Stordalen... | reverse complement strand
GAAGCGGGGGCATTAGAGCGGGTAGCCATCGGTCAACCTAGCAATTGCAGGCATGAACAACCTGTTCTCCCGCCTCGGGCACCGGGATCGGATAGCGGCCGTTGAAGCAGGCAACACAGAAGCCTCCCGGCGCCAGCGGGGCCATGGCGGCATATAGTCCGTCAAGGCTCAGGTAGTTGAGGCTGTCGGCCCCGATCATGGCAGTGATCCCGGCTAGGTCGCGGCTGGCGGCGATCAGTTCCGAGCGCCGGGAGGTGTCGATGCCGTAGTAGCAGGAGTAGTTGATCGGCGGCGAACTCACCAGCATGTGCACCTCTTTCGCCCCGGCCTCCCGGATCATCTGGACGATCTTGCTGGAGGTGGTGCCACGGACGATGGAGTCGTCGATCAGCACCACCCGCTTGCCATCCACAACCTCCCGCACCACGTTCAGCTTCAATCGCACCCCCAGGTCGCGCAGGGCCTGGCTGGGGCGGATGAAGGTGCGGCCAATATAACGGTTCTTGACCAGACCCTCGGAAAAGGGAATCCCGGTCTCCGCGGCATAGGCCAGGGTGGCGCAGGTGGCCGAATCCGGCACCGGCACCACCAGGTCGGCCTGGAGGGGGTATTCCCGGGCGAGCTCCCGTCCCAGGGCGCCCCGCGCCCGCTGCACGTTGAGACCGTCGATCACGCTGTCCGGCCTGGCAAAATAGACAAACTCGAAGATGCACAGGGCACGCCTGGAGGGATAGTGGTCGTGAAGCGAGGTGATTCCTCTCTCATCGATCATCACCACCTCCCCAGGTTCCACATCCCTGATAAACTCCGCCCCGATGGTGTCCAGAGCCGCCGACTCCGAGGCCAGGGCGTAGCCCTGCCGGTACCGTCCCAGGCACAGCGGCCGCACCCCCATGGGGTCCCGGACACCGTACAGGCGGTTCTCGGTGATCACCGCCAGGGAATAGGCCCCCCTGATCAGGGACATGGTTTTCAGGATCCCCTCCGCCAGGTTGTCCCGGGTGGTCTTGGCCAGGATATTGACGATCAGTTCGCTGTCGGTGGTGCTCTGAAAGACCGCTCCCTCGCCGGCCAGCTTCTGGCGCAACTCCCCGTAGTTGGTCAGGTTGCCGTTATGGCCGAGGGCGAGCATCCCATGCTGGTAGTGAAAAACCAGGGGCTGGGCGTTTTCGACCGCGCTCTCCCCGGTGGTGGAATAGCGGACGTGCCCCAGGGCCACCCTGCCCTGCAACCGGTCGATAGCCTCCCCTGAAAAGACCTCGCCCACCAGGCCCATAGCCTTGTGGCACCTGATCCTCTCCCCGTCCCCGACCGCGATCCCGGCGCTCTCCTGGCCGCGGTGCTGCAAGGCATACAGCCCGAAATAGGCCAGGCGCGCCACATGCTCCTCCGGGGCGTAAACCCCGAAGATACCACAGGCTTCCCGCGGCTTGTCGTCCTCGCCTTCAAAGCGCGCCCGCGAGCGGGCGCCAGGCCCAAAGTCAGGGTTCAAGCCATCAAGCTGGGTATGCTCTCCCGCCATAGACTCTCCATCTCCTCAACCGGCAGGTTGATCATGATCCGCCCGCCGTCATGCCTGATCACCAGGCTGTCGCCCCCTACCGAGCCCAGGGCCAAGTAGGGGATATCGTGCTCCCGGGCCGCCTGGATCACCAGGGGCAGCCTGGCGGGAGCGCAGGTAACCACTATCGCCGATTGGGTCTCGCCGAAGAGGAGGTTGTCCTCTCTCGGCTCCTCCAGTACTGGAATATCATCAATCAGGGCGCCGACCCTACCGGCGATGCAGCACTCGGCCAGGGTCACCCCCAGCCCACCCTCGGCGCAATCGTGGGCTGACTTCAAAATCCCGCCACGCACCAGGGAGCGGCAACAGGCCTGCGTCCTGGCCTCTACGGCCAGATCAAGCCTAGGCACCCCTCCGGCCTCCACCCCGTGAATAACCGCGAGATACTCGCTGGCGCCCAGCCCCGGCCGGAACTGTCCCAGCAACAGGATGGTATCGCCCGGCTGTTGGAACTGGCTGGTGCAGCGCATTTCTATATCAGGCAGGAGGCCGACCATCCCCACCACCGGCACGGGACGGATCGCCTCTCCGTTGGTCTCGTTATAGAAGCTGACGTTACCGCTGACGACGGGGATCTCCAGGACTTGACAGGCCTCGCACATGCCCCTGACCGCCTCCCGAAACTGCCAGAAGATCTCCGGCTTTTCGGGATTGCCGAAGTTCAGGCAGTCGGTGATACCCAGCGGTTCCGCCCCCACGCAGGAAAGGTTCCGGGCCGCCTCCGCCACCGCCTGCAACCCTCCCCGATAGGGGTCGAGGTAGCAGTAGCGGGCATTGCCGTCGGTGGTCAGGGCAATCCCCTTGCGGGTGCCCTTGATGCGCAGCACGGCGGCGTCAGCCCCGGGCGGCACCACCGTATTGGTCATCACCGTCTGGTCGTACTGGCGGTAGACCCATTCCTTGCTGGCGATGTTGGGATCGGCCAGCAGCCGCCGCAGCACCCGGTTCAGGTCATCCGGCACGGGGGTTTCAGCCACCGGCCAGTTGCGCCTCTCTTCATAATAAGCCGGCTCTGAGACTTCCGGGTAGTAGACCGGCGCCTCATCTGTCAGGAACCGCACCGGTACCTCGGCCACCACCCCGGCGCCGTCCCGGATGCGGTAGATGCCGTCGCCGGTGACCCTGCCGATCACCGTCGCCTCCAGACCCCACTTCTCCACGATCCGGCGGACACCCTGTTCCCGCTCAGGCTCGATGACCAGCAGCATGCGCTCCTGGGACTCGGACAACATCACCTCGTAGGGGGTCATCCCTTCCTCCCGGCGCGGTACCAGAGCCACATCAAGGTCGAGTCCGGTGCCGGCCCGCCCGGCCATTTCGGCGCTGGAGCTGGTGAGACCGGCCGCTCCCAGGTCCTGGATGCCGACCACCAGCCCGGCGGCGATCACCTCCAGACAGGCCTCGATAAGCAGCTTCTCCATGAAGGGATCGCCCACCTGCACCGCCGGCCGGCGCTGCTCGCTCTCCTCGCTCAGTTCCTCAGAGGCGAAGGTACAGCCATGGATCCCGTCCCGTCCCGTCCGGGCGCCCACCAGCAGCACCTGGTTGCCGGGCCCCGCCGCTGCCCCCCGCCTGATCTGGTCGTGTTCAACCAGACCGACGGACATGGCGTTGACCAGGGGGTTGTCCTTGAAGCTGGGGTCAAAGAAGACCTCCCCGCCCACGGTGGGAATACCCAAACAGTTGCCATAGTCGCCGATCCCGGCCACCACGCCCGAGAACAGGTAGCGCACCCGCGGGTCGGACAGGTCGCCGAAGCGTAAGGAATTCAAAGAGGCGATCGGGCGCGCCCCCATGGTAAAGATGTCCCGAACGATGCCCCCCACGCCGGTGGCTGCTCCCTGGTAGGGCTCGATGGCCGAGGGGTGGTTGTGGCTCTCCATTTTAAACACGATCCCCTGGCCGTCGCCGATGTCCACGATGCCGGCATTCTCCCCCGGTCCCTGCAGCACCCGGCTGCCGGTGGTGGGAAACAGCTTCAGCACCGGCTTGGAATGATTGTAGGCGCAGTGCTCCGACCAGAGCACCGCGAACAGCCCGGTTTCCAGGTAGTTGGGTTCACGTCCGAGCAGGCCGCAGATCTGGTCGTACTCGGTCCGGGTCAGGCCCATCTCTTCCCAATCCGGCTTCCGCTCAGACATTTCGAACCGCCTCCTGTTCCCTGGCGGCGCCCCACCAGTGCAGGATCGACTGCCAGATCCCCAGGCCGTCGGTATTGCCCAGGATGGACTCGGAACAGCGCTCCGGGTGGGGCATCAGGCCGAGGACGTTGCCCCGGCGGTTGCAGATTCCGGCAATGTTGCCAAGAGCGCCGTTGGGGTTGGCCGCCGGCAGGATCTCTCCCGCTGCGCTGCAATACCGGAAGACGATCCGGCCCTCACGTTCCAATTCTGCCAGAGTCTCCGGATCAGCATAGTAGTTCCCCTCGCCATGGGCGATCGGCATCCTGATCACCTCTCCCGTCCGGTACCGGTTGGTGAATGGGGTACGAACGTTCTCGACCCGCAGCAGCACGTCCCGGCAGCGAAACTGCAGGCTGTCGTTGCGCCTCATCGCTCCGGGCAACAACCCCGCTTCCAACAGCACCTGTAAACCGTTGCAGATCCCCAGGACGAGGCCGCCCCGTCCGGCGAAGGCCGGGAGGGACTCCATGATCGGAGCGAAGCGGGCAATCGCCCCCGCTCTCAGGTAGTCACCATAGGCGAAGCCACCCGGGAGAATGACACAGTCAAACCCGTCCAGGTTCTGCTCCCGGTGCCAGATGTAGGAGACAGGGTGGCCCAGCACCTGGTCGACGACGTGGTAGGTATCCATGTCACAGTTGGACGCCGGAAACACCACCACTCCGAATCTCATGAGGATGCCTCCTGAACTTCAAAAGTGTAGTCTTCGATCACCGGGTTGGCCAGCAGCCGGTCGCACATCTCCCGCACCGACTGTTCTGCCTGCCGGCGGTCAGGAGAGTCCAGGGTGAGCACCAGGAACTTCCCCACCCGGACATCAGCCACCCCCTGGTAGCCCATATTGGCCAATCCGCCCTTGACCGCCTTACCCTGGGGGTCAAGGATGCCCTCCTTCAACGTGACATATATCCGCGCCTCGAACACGTCAATCACCCCCGCTCAATCGCTTCCATACCTCTTCGTAGGCCGAGATCAACCCGCCCAGGTCGCGGCGGAAGCGGTCCTTGTCCAGCTTCTCACGCGTCTGCTTATCCCAGAGCCGGCAGGTATCCGGCGAGATCTCGTCCGCCAGGATCAGGTCGCCCCTGTGGATGCCGAACTCCAGCTTGAAATCCACCAATACTAAATTCTTCGTGCCCAGGTAAGACCGCAAGATCTCGTCGATCTCCAGGGCAAGCAACCGCAGCGCCTGGACGCGGCTGGCATCCGCCCATCCCAGAGCGATAATCTGGTCCTCGGTCACCAGCGGGTCGTGCAGGTCGTCGTTCTTGTAGCAGAATTCCACTGCCGGCCGGACCAGGACCAGCCCCTCCTCGATACCGAGGCGCTTGGCCAGGCTGCCGGCGGCAATGTTGCGGACGATCACCTCCAGGGGAATGATCTCCACCCTCTTGACCAGCATCTCGTGGGACCCCAGGAGCTTGACAAAGTGGGTCGGAATCCCCGCCGCCTCCAACAGGGTGAAGAAATGGGCGGAGATCCGGTTGTTCAGAGTACCCTTTCCGGAAATGACGTCCTTTTTCAATCCGTCGAAGGCCGTGGCCTCATCCTTGTAGGACACCCAGACCAGGTCCGGGTCGGTGGTAAGATACATCTGCTTGGCCTTGCCCTCGTAGAGCAGGTCGCCTTTTTCCACATTGACGACCTTGCCTTGACCGGTCATCAACCCGGCGATCGACTCCCAGTACTGCACCGGAGCGGGGCCGAGACCCGCCCGCCAGAAGATGTAGTCTGTCCGGTCCAGGTAGTGCCTGACATCGCAGAGGGCGTCGATCTCATCCACCTTGAGGTACTGGCCGATGGCCGGGTCCGCCTTGAGGGCGGCCATAAAATCCCCCTCCGGCCAGTTCCGGTGGGCCTGCCGCTGCACCAGGACATAGGCCTCCTCGCGGGAGAGACCCTTGGCCACCAGGGCCAGGAGCAGGCGCTGGCTGAAGATCAGGCCGTGGGTGCGGTTCAGGTTGCGTTCCATCTGCTGGGGATAGATCTGCAGGTGGCGCAGCACCTCCGTGAACTGTACGATCATATAGTGCAACAGGGTGGTGCTGTCCGGAATGATGATCCGCTCCACCGAGGAGTGGGTGATATCTCGCTCGTGCCAGAGTGAGATGTTCTCCAGGGCGGCGGTGGCGTTGCCCCGCAGCACCCGGGCCAGGCCGGCGATCCGCTCACAATTGACCGGGTTTCGCTTGTGGGGCATGGCTGATGAGCCCTTCTGGCCGGCGGCGAAGCCCTCCTCCGCCTCCAGCACCTCGGTACGCTGCAGGTGCCGGATCTCGGTGGCGAACTTTTCCAGGGAGCCGGCGGTGATCGCCAGGGCCGCCAGGTACTCGGCGTGCCGGTCACGCTGCAGCACCTGGGTGGAGACCTTGGCCGGGACCAGGCCGGCCCTGCGGCAGACATAGTTCTCCACGTAAGGATCGAGGTGGGCATAGGTGCCCACCACCCCGGACAGGCGCCCGACGCTGATCCCCCGGCGGGCCTGCTCCAGACGCCCCCTCGCCCGGCCCAGCTCGGCGTGCCACAGGGCAAACTTGAGGCCGAGGCTGATCGGTTCCGCATGGACGCCGTGGGTGCGCCCGATCATCGGCAGGTTTTGATATTCCCTGGCCTGATCAGCCAGCAGTTCCCGCAAGTCATCCAGTGCTTTCAGAATAATGTCCAGGGCGTCCCGCATCAGCAGTGACAGAGCGGTATCCACGATATCGTAGGAGGTTAGTCCCAGGTGCAGGTACTTGCCGGCGTCGCCGACATTCTCGGCCACGCAACTGACAAAGGCAATCACGTCGTGCCTGGTCACCGCCTCGATCTCGGCAATGCGCCCGACATCGAACCGTGCCCGCTCCCGGATCTCCCGCACCGCAGCCGCCGGGACGCGGCCCAGGTCCGCCCAGGCCTCGCAGGCCAGGACCTCCAGGTCCAGCCACTTCTCAAAGCGGTGCTCCGGTGACCATAGCTTACCCATCTCCGGCAAGGTATAGCGTTCCAGCAAATCAGTTCAACTCCTCGTGTCAGAAACTCAAGTTATTGAATTATGCCAATCGTGGTGATCGTTGGAAACCAATCCTCTTACTTCTGTTATTGTTGCATTTTTGCCTGCAAACTGGCGGACTTGACGGCCACTTCCTCCGCCAGCCGCTCCTTATAGGCCCGGAACTGCCGGCGCAGACCGGCATCCCCCAGGGACAGCATCTGAATGGCCAGCAGGGCGGCGTTGCGCGCCCCGTTGACGGCCACCGTGGCCACCGGCACGCCGGGCGGCATCTGGACGATGGCGTACAGGGCGTCCACTCCGTTCAGGGCGCCCCCCTGCAGGGGCACCCCGATCACCGGCAGGCAGGTGCAGGCTGCCAGCACGCCCGGCAGGTGCGCCGCCATGCCCGCCCCGGCGATGATCACCTGCAGCCCCCGCTCCTCGGCGGTGGCGGCATAGTCGACCGCCCGCCGCGGGCTGCGGTGGGCCGAGATCACGCCAATCTCGAAGGGCACTCCGAAATCCCTTAAAACCTTGACGGCCTCCTCCATCACCGGCAGGTCGGAGTCGCTCCCCAGAACGATCCCCACCACCGGGCCTGTCCCTTCTATCTTCAAGGTCATAGCCTCACCTCATTGTTGTTTATTCCCACTCGATAGTAGCCGGCGGCTTGGAGGTGATGTCATAGAGCACCCGGTTCACCCCCGGCACCTCATTCACGATGCGGCTGGAGACCCGCCCCAGCAGGTCGTAAGGCAGGCGCGCCCAATCAGCGGTCATGGCGTCCTCGCTGGTGACCGCCCGGATCACGATCGGGTGGGCATAGGTGCGTTCATCTCCCATCACCCCGACACTGCGCACTGGGAGCAGCACCGTAAAATACTGCCAGATGCTACGCTCCAGACCTGCCCCGGCCACCTCCTGGCGCAGGATCCAGTCCGCCTCCCGCACCATGGCCAGCCTCTCTTCCGTTACCTCGCCCGGCACCCTGACCGCCAGGCCGGGCCCGGGAAACGGCTGGCGCCAGACGATCCCCTCCGGCAGGCCCAGCTCCAGGCCAACCTGCCGCACCTCGTCCTTGAACAGCCAGCGCAACGGCTCCAACAGCTTCAGCTTCAAATCGGCCGGGATGCCGCCCACGTTGTGATGAGTCTTGATCACCGCCGCCGACCCGGCGCCGGACTCGATCACGTCCGGGTAGAGCGTACCCTGAAGCAGGAAGTCGACCTCCCCTAGCCTGGAGGCTTCCTCTTCAAAGACCCGCACAAACTCGTTGCCGATGATCCGGCGCTTCTGCTCCGGATCGGCAACATCCTTCAGCTTGTTCAGGAAGCGTTCCGGGGCTACCACGGTGATGATCCTCATCCCCAGGCTCTCCCGAAAGGCTGACTCCACCTGTGATCGTTCATCCTTGCGCAGGAGCCCTTGGTCCACGAAGATGCAGGTCAATTGGTCACCGATCGCCCGGTAGACCAGAGCAGCGGCCACACTGGAGTCGACCCCCCCGCTCAGGGCGCCCACCACCCGCCGGGATCCCACGGTCTGCCTGATGGCAGCCACCTGTTCCTCGACAAAGGAGGCAGGCGTCCAGTCACCCTTGCAACCGCAGATCCGGTACAGGAAATGGGCCAGGATCTCTCTCCCCTGGGGCGTGTGCCGTACCTCCGGATGGAACTGCACCCCGTACAGCCGGCGCTGCGGGTCGAACATGGCTGCCGTCACATTGCCGGAGGTGACGGCGGCGATCTCGAAGCCCGGCGGTGGGCTGTCCACCCGGTCGCCATGGCTCATCCAGACATCAATCTCCCTTGGCAGTCCGTCGAACAGCAGCCCCGGACGGTTTACCGCGAGGCGCGCCGGCCCGTACTCCCGGTGCTCTCCCCCGCCGACCCGGCCTCCCAACAGGAAGGCCATCAACTGCATGCCGTAGCAGATGCCCAATGCTGGCGCCTCTCCCGACAGCAGGTCCGGGTCGCAGCGGGGCGCCCCGTCCGCATAGACACTGGCCGGGCCGCCGGAAAAAACCAGGCCGCGGGGATTGTGAGGCCGCAATTCAGCCCAGGTGCTGGTATGGGGCACGATCTCACAGTACACCCTGGCCTCCCGGATGCGCCGGGCGATCAGTTGGGTATATTGGGCGCCAAAATCGATCACATAGATCAGGTCGCGGTCAGTGGGCACCAGTCTTCCTCCTCGGCGTCTTCTTTAACTAGCGAAGCTTCAGAGCCCGCCATCCTGATCTGGATGGAGGATGTATATTCCCGGCAGGTTGCGGTAGTGCTGGCCGCAGTCCAGACCATAGCCCACCACATAGTGGTCGGGGATGGTAAAACCGTTGTAATCCGGTTTGATGTCGACCTGCCTGCGGTCCGGCTTGTCCAGCAGGGTACAGACCCGCAGGTCTGCCGGCTGCTTGGCTCTCAGGTACTCGCTCAGATACTTCAGAGTCAAGCCGGAGTCGACAATATCCTCGACCAGCAGCAACTGCCTTCCGGTTACGCTCTCGTCCACATCTTTCAAGATCCTGACCACCCCGGAACTGCGGGTCGCCTGCCCGTAGCTGGATACCGCCACAAAATCCACAACCACCGGCATCTCCAGCCTGCGCACCAGGTCCGCCAAAAAGATGAAGGCACCCCGCAGGATGCCAACCACCAGCAATTCTTTGCCGGCATAGTCGTGGTTGATCTTTGCAGCCAACTCCCCGATCCTTGCCTGAATTACAGCTTCCGGCATTAATACTTCAAGTCGTTCCACTTTTGACCCCCAATTTCTCTCTTTTTATAATTATATCATAGGGATGCGGGATAAGGCGATCCCTGGTGAGGCAATACTGTTTCCCACCGTTGTTTTTGCGTCCCAGCTAAAATCAGGTCCCCGATGTCCAGGATGAGAGGTAACTGATCTGCTCCGCGGTCAGCTCGTCAAGCTCTATTCCGTAAGCGGCCAACTTCAGGCGCGCCACCCGGGCATCGATCTCCACCGGCACACCGTAAACGCCGGGCTGCAGCTTGCCCCGCTGCGACACCAGCCAAGCTGCCGCCAGGGCCTGGTCGGCAAAGCTGAGGTCCATCACTTCCACCGGATGGCCCTCCCCGCAGGCCAGGTTGACCAGCCGCCCCTCGCCCAACAGATACACCCGCCGCCCGTCAGCAAATCGAAACTCTTCCACGTTCTCCTTGACCAGCCGCCTGGAAACGGTTATTCTCTCCAGGGCCGGGATGTCGATCTCCACGTTGAAGTGGCCGGCATTGGCTAAAATCACCCCATCCTTGAGAGCGGCCAGGTCCTGTTCCGCAACCACGTGAATGTCTCCGGTGACGGTGACGATGAAGTCCGCCCTGGCAGCGGCAGTCCGGATATTGCAAACCTCGTTGCCGTCCATCATGGCCTCCAAGGCACGGAAGGGATCGACCTCCACCACCGTCACCCGGGCGCCCAGCCCACGCGCCCTGGAGGCGATGCCGCGCCCGCACCAGCCATAGCCCACTACCACGAAGACGGAACCGGCGATCAGGTGGTTGGTTGCCCTGAGGATGCCTTCGAGAGCCGATTGTCCGGTGCCGTAGCGGTTGTCGAACAGGTGCTTGGTAAGAGCGTCGTTTACCGCTACCAGCGGGTATTTCAACGCCCCGTCCCGGGCCATCGCCCGCAGCCTGATGACCCCGGTGGTTGTCTCCTCGGTCCCCCCGATGACCTGGCCGAGTTGGCCGGGCCGTTCCCGGTGCAGCGTGGTCACCAGGTCGGCTCCATCGTCCACGGTGATCTGGGGTTCAGTGTCCAAGGCTGCGGAGATCTGGCGGTAGTAGTCCTCCGTATCGATGCCCCGCCTGGCATAGGTGGGAATCCCATAGACCAGGTTGAGGGCAGCGGCAACATCATCCTGGGTGCTGAGGGGGTTGGAGGCGCAGAGCGTCACCTGGGCGCCACCCGCTTTGAGTAGGCGCGCCAGGTTGGCGGTCTTGGCGGAGATGTGCAGACAGGCAGCCAGCCGGATACCCTGCAGTGGCCGGGTCTCTTCCCACTCCCGGCGCACCTGCTGCATCACCGCCATCTTCTGCCAGGCCCACTCGATGCGCTGCTCCCCCTTCTTGCCCAGATCTTCATCCTTTAACAGCAGTTCTTCATGATCCGGCATGAACTTTTTCCTCCTGTATCTTCATTGAAGTAGTAGCTGAGTAAGGAAGTATTGTTGATCGCGATCGCTCCCAGACCATTCAGGGAGTACCTACGACTAACTTATATAATATACCACATTTTGTGACACTGTTCCTTCACACCAATGCATTGCACCGAGGATTTACCTCAAATAACGAAACATCCCCTCCCAATTTATTCAGGGAGGGGAGTTCAGAGATCTGGAGCAGCAATATCAAGGGCTATTTTCCGTAGTATGTCGCCCTGTAGACATCAATCAGTTCTTCAGCCGTCGGCTTCCTCGGGTTCATCCCGGTGCAGGGATCACCCATGGCGGCTTCGGCTGAGGTTTTAACCACAGCCAGGAATTTATCCTCCGGCATGCCCAGGTCCTTGAAGGTCGGCGGGATTCCTATAGTTGCCATCAGTTTGCTAACCGCATCCATCAACGCCTGGACCAGATCCGCATCGGTCGAGCCGGACAGAGCTTGACTTAAATGCTCGCTGCCGGACGCCTGAATTATTCAGGCGGATTGATGGCGATCTTTCTGTTAAAGTCCTGAAAGGTAACAGTCATGGTGAGCCAAGTGCCGGGGCTGTTCTTGTTCTCCGCCGTCACCATGGCCTTGACGAGGACGTGCCCCCTCTTCGCCACCCAGAGACGGTTGGTGCAGTTCTGCCACCACATTTCCAGGTACTGGCTGTCCACCTCCGGCTGAAATTCCACCACCCAGCAGTTCTGATTGTTGACCTTTTCCGTTCCTACCAGCCTGGGACCCTGGATCGCCTTGAACTGGAAGTTGACCAAGGGGTCGATCTCCGCAGAATAGATCTGTTGGCGGGTGAGATCGGTGCCGTCGAGGATATACCAATTCTTGTTTACCGGATCGAGGGTGTAACTCCGGCTGCCGATCTGGTAGATCTCCACTGGCGTGCCCAAGATCGTTCCCTTGAAATGATAGCTGGTGTCCGCCTTCTCCCCCTCAACCTGCGTCCAGGACCGGGTCTCCGATCCGACGCTGAAATCGGATTGGATCTGAAAGCGGTAGCTCCTGGCCTGCTGGGCTTTGGCCATGGTCTCCGTGATCAGCAATACCGGGTCCACCTTGGACATCGCCCGGAAGATCAAGAAACCGGCGCCGCCGAGAATGATTACCAGGCAAACCAACCCTGCCAGCCACCAGGTCTTTAACCTCTGCAACCCAGACCCCCCAATCTCGTATGGATGTCCCTCTTTTCAATTTATGCAGGGGGTACCCGGCACATGCGAAACCGTCAAGATTGGACGTTAGTCCGGATGCGGAGAAAAGGTGGCGCGGCCGGAGTTTAGACAGAAAAGGCCGTCAGGTATATGCAAACCAGAGCATTTCTGTGATAATAGTTGCAGATAATCCATTTTTTAATCTTGAACAGGTTAAGTAGGTGGTATGGCATGAATCTGAGTTGGCTTAATTCTCAGTAAGGAGTTTATAGGAGTTTAAGACCTTCCTTAGAGGCCTGGTATAATGGGATTCTTAGATACAGAGGGAAGAGACAAACTACCGTAAATCAATATAATTTTCTCAAGTTTTTCTCAAACCATGATGCCCGCCATATCTTGCTGTCATTGGCGTTTCCGCCTATGTAAGCTCGATGCCCTGGTTCCTCGGCACGCACCACACTTCGGCCACGCTGCTGATTGCAGAGGGGACCGATATCCGGGAGGTCAGTGGCCGGCTCGGACACTCCAACACGTCCACCACAGGCGACATTTACGCTCACTTCCTGAAGAAGGCTGACCAGGCAGACTGCGGAGAAGCTGGATAACCTGATGACCAGGAGAAAGAAGCAACAGGACGGCAAGGCGAAGAGCAGCAACAAGTAGCTTTTCTTTCTTAACTATGATATTATATACATATAAAGCCAAAGCCATCCTTCGTTTACCCCTCCGATCCCATATCCTACAAGAATTTCTAAGTGTTCATTACTTTCAGGCGATAAAAGTAATGAGAGAGCCCTATGATGGGTATATTTTTGATGCTCAAAAAATATTATCTACAAAAAAAGGTATTTTTTAAACAATGTAGTATATAAACGGTATATTAAAGTTATTAAATATCAATATATTGTATGTCTAAAGATATATACCGCAATATGTAGTGTTCAGTTAAAGGAGAATACAATGTCTATCGATCAGGCGGATAATGTCAAGAAAATAGGAATGTTCATTGAGGCATATTTCACTGAAATAGATATGAGTAATTTAAAAAGTCAATTACTCGAAGATATGAAAACAAACCCTAATTTTGATGTAAGAGTTCGAGCTGATTCTATTTCTGTTGAAGAAGTCAATCAACAAATCTTCATATCAAAAGAGAGATTAGCGGTAGGATGTAGAAAATTTGAAAATGAATATAACATAACACGCTCTGATCTAATAACTACTTATAAGAAGCTCATATTTGAATTAAAACTAGATATTCAGATGATATCAATTAACTTTGCTATTGAATCTGAAATGGAAGCTGCTGCTCACACTATAGTATCATCTTCATTAGCTAAATTACTACCTGACAATCTTACTGAAAAGAATTATACTGCAGGTTTTAACTGGATGTGCGAAGTGAATGAGAAGTTAATTCAATTACAGATCATGGCAAACGAAGATGATCCTAAAAAGTTGATAATATATCCTGATTTGACATTTAAACCATCAGCTACTGACATTGAAACTATTGAACAAGTTATTCAACGAGAGAGCGATTATCTTACTGATGATCTTATAGTTAGTGTTATAAAAAGTATTAGTAACGTAGTTATTGAGGGGTGATTACGGTGAACACTCAACTTAGTAACAGCTTTACAAATATGGATGAGTATGAAGAAGCTATAAAAAACATTGTTAAAAAAGAAAGTGAAAAGCTAAAGAAGAGCTTTTTTAGAGTATCTTCTGTGATAACTGGTATAGAAAATCCTTATTATCGGGCTAAGTTCAAGCGCGACATTTCTTCACTGGTTACTTTGTATTTAGGTAGCTTTAACGCTGATTCATCATGGAATAAATTGGCTAATGATACATATACTACTAGTAGGTTAATTATTCTTAAGGAGTTGCCTACTAGTATGCCTAAATCAAAGCCTATTGAATTTCCCGATCTGGATTGGTTCCTTGCGCACATAGATTCCTTGGTAGATCAATATAATGGCAACTGGATTGCAATTATTGACTGCCATGTTGTTGCAAATGCTCCTACTCCAAAAGAATTAAGAGCAATAATAAAAGAAAAAAATATTAAAAGACCATTTGTCACGAAGGCATCTTATGAGGCTTGGGGAGTAAGATAGTGAGTTATGTCCATGAAGGTGACTATAGGTTTGATTTTGGTTATAAAGTAGATTATAGAGAAGTACGAGGCAATCCTCGGCCTATTATAGTTATGGAATTTTATTATCAGAGAGAATCTATAAAATGTCCTATGTTGGTTGATTCAGGAGCAGATAATATTTTGATTCCGAAATCATATGCAGAAGTACTAGGAATAGATTTGTCGCCATTTCCTATAGGAAATGGCGACACCTGTTATTTCGGAAATGCTGATGCAAGTTGTTTTCCAGATTTAGACTTCTCAATACCAGGCGTTACAGATAGGATATTTACAAATCCTGTGTACTTTGCAGATTTTTTAGATTCTAGATATCAGTTTGGTCTGCTAGGTCGTGAAATATTTAATCGTATTCGATTTTGTTTTAATCATGAAACAGAGGATTCATTTTATTTAGATTTTAACGGATAAACAATATTTCTATTGCTTTATCTAAAGTTTGCCCCGCTGACCACAGCAGGGTTTTATTTTTTGGCGGGACGCTTGCCCAGGCGCCAGGGCCAAAATCCCTGTTTATCAGGTTGCGCAGGATAAGACATCTCTTCACCAAAGATTGGTTTTGGTGAACGGACGATAATATTCCTCACGGCTGGCCTCTTTCTTATGCTTCTTCTGCCAGTAACACACTTGCCAGGTATCATCCTGGCGGCAGTTGCTGCAATGCATAGCTTGGGGTGGCACCGCAATAAAAGGGTTATTGCATTTCTTGCATAGCTTTACTCGAAAGCCATTTTGAACAATTGGGTAAATACCTTCCTGAAAGATTAGGTAAACCTCCAGCCAAGCGCCCACAAATATGTTCATACACTGGAATGACCACCCTTCATAATGCGGTCTCAGTGTTATCCCCGAACACTTGTCTTTTATCTCACGGATGGCATCAGGGGGCGGGTCTTGACGAGCATAAAAACTCATAAACGTTGACTTCAAATATCTGGACTGCATCTGCGCTTCGATATAATCAACCTGCGTTTCATGGAACCTCTCCGTTAGACTTCTCCAGCTATCCTCAGAATCAAGCTGGATTATATTTTCCGCGATCTCCCCAGGTCTGAGAATGTCTATTTCCCTTGCTGTTGCTGCAGCCAGCACCTGCCATTCCTTTCCCTTCTTGCCCAAGACGACCAATTCTTTTCCCGATGTTCGCCAGGAGATGATTTCTGCTGGCGATCTCTTGATTCGTCATTTGGGAAAAAGTCAGCAGGACAGGGCGATATATCGACTGGGTCTTTCTTTTTCTGCAATACTTTTTAAAGGATTACGGAACAGTTTGGGCGAAATACCCATTGATTGCTAAGGGGGTATAACGCATATGGCATTTGAAACATTCACGGCAGGGGGAAAAAGCAGTAGTAAAAATAATAGCAACGGCAATAACGGAGCAAATCTAGGTTTTGAACAAACTCTTTGGAAGGTAGCCGACGCCATGCGTTCAAATATGGATGCCGCAGAGTACAAGCATGTCGTGCTCGGATTAATCTTCCTCAAATATATCTCAGATGCCTTCGAGGAAATGCACGCCAAGCTGGATGCAGAACGCTCGCAGGGAGCAGACCCGGAAGATCCTGACGAATACCGCGCCAAGAATATGTTCTGGGTGCCCAGGGATGCTCGTTGGCCGAACTTGAGGGCCAATGCCAAGCAGCCTACCATAGGCAAGCTGATCGACGATGCGATGATCGCCATTGAGCGGGACAATCCATCGCTAAAGGGTGTGCTGCCCAAGGACTACGTTCATCCTCGCCTGGATAAACAGCGCCTGGGTCAACTGATTGACCTAATAGGTGATATCGGACTGGGGGACAAAGAAAACAGGTCTAAAGATGTTCTGGGCCGGGTCTACGAGTACTTCCTCTCACAGTTTGCCAGTGCAGAGGGAAAAAAGGGCGGCCAATTCTATACACCCCGCTGTGTAGTACAGACGCTGGTTGAGATGCTCGCTCCCTACAATGGCCGGGTCTTCGACCCTTGTTGCGGGTCCGGTGGTATGTTCGTGCAGTCCGAGAAGTTTGCTGAGGCACACGGTAGCCGGATCGGGGACATCAGTGTCTTTGGACAGGAATCCAATCACACGACCTGGCGTCTTGCCAAGATGAACCTTGCCATTCGGGGTATCGATAGCAACTTGGGCAGTGAACATGCTGATAGCTTCCACCACGACCTGCACCCCGATCTGAAGGCCGATTATGTCCTAGCCAACCCGCCATTCAACGACAGCGATTGGCGTGGTGAACTCTTAAAGGATGATAAACGCTGGGTCTACGGAACACCACCATCCGGTAATGCCAACTACGCCTGGGTGCAGCACTTTATATATCACCTGGCGCCAACCGGTATAGCAGGTTTCGTCCTGGCAAACGGTTCAATGGCATCGAACCAGTCCGGAGAGGGAGAGATCCGCAAGAACATTATCGAAGCCGACCTGGTGGACTACATGGTAGCTATGCCCGGCCAGCTATTCTATTCAACTCAAATCCCCGTCTGCCTGTGGTTCGTAGCGAGGGATCGGAAAAACCATCGCTTCCGTGACCGCCGAGGCCAAACGCTCTTCATCGACGCCCGTAAGATGGGAACCCTGACCGACCGGGTTCATCGTGAGCTTACTGGGGATGACATCCTGAAGATCGCCGATGCCTACCACTCTTGGCGAGGGGACAAGGAGTGCGCCCAGGTTTATGAAGACGTGCCAGGCTTCTGTTGCAGCGCATCTGTCGATGAGATTCGTAAGAACGGACATATCCTCACTCCCGGGCGATATGTGGGAGCTGCCGATGTCGAAGAAGACAGTGAGCCCTTCGAGGAAAAGATGGCACGTCTAACTGACTTACTGCGGGAACAGGCAAAAGAATCAGCCAGGCTAGATAAGCTTATTTGGGCAAACCTGGAGGATATTGGATATGGGGAGTGAGTGGCGCAATATAAATCTTGGAGATGTTTGTTTTAAGATAGGTAGTGGCGCTACTCCGCACGGGGGTTCTTCTGTTTATCTTGAATCAGGTGAAATTGCGTTAATTAGAAGCCAGAATATATATAATGACGGGTTTTCGCTCAATGGTCTCACATATATAACTGATGAGCACGCAGACCAGCTTAGCAATGTCGAAGTGTTAACAGATGATGTTCTCCTTAATATTACAGGAGACTCGGTTGCGCGTTGTTGCCAAGTCGATCCGAATATATTGCCAGCTAGAGTCAACCAACATGTTGCAATTATTAGACCGGACAGTAAGTATCTTAACGCACGGTATCTTCGCTATTATATGATATCTCCGTCAATGCAGGAAATGATGCTCTCTTGGGCTGGATCTGGGGGAACTAGGAATGCCCTTACTAAGGGGATGATAGAGTCTTTTCAAATTCCAGCGCCAACCGATATATGTGAACAGCAAGCCATAGCCTGCATCCTCGGTGCATTGGATGATAAAATCGAACTCTACCGCCAGATGAACCAGACTCTGGAAGAAATAGCGCAGTCTATCTTCAATGGCTGGTTCGTGGACTTCGACCCTGTGCGAGCCAAGGCTGCAGGGCAGGACCCACCAGGATTAGCCTTACATATTGCCGACCTGTTTCCAGATTCCTTCGAGAATACTGAGCTGGGTGAGATACCGGCTAAGTGGTTTATTCAAACTTTGGGAGACATTACCGGAAAGCCTAAGTACGGATTTACGGCTCCCGGAAATCACGTTGAGGTTGGACCGCGAATGTTGCGAATAACTGATATCAACCGGGACCCTTGGATCAATTGGAGCTCAGTGCCATACTGTGAGATTGATGCACAATCCTTTTCAAAGAACCGACTTCATCATGGCGATTTAGTAATTGCAAGGACAGGAGCAACTACTGGGGAGAATGCCTTTATAGAAGATCCACCAGACGCCGTATTCGCTTCATACCTAATCAGGTTTCGTCCCAAAGACCAGAGATACGGACGATACCTTCAATATTGGATGAGATCAAACGCATATGATTCACTTGTGAAAGCTAGACAGGCTGGGTCTACTAGAGAAAGCCTAAACGCACAGGTTATAGCAGGTTTTCCCATATTGATACCGCCTTCTTTGGTTGCTGAGGCGTTTGGGGATTTGGTTGAGAGCTTGCGGATGAAGTTAAACCATAATAATAGACAAACGAGGACATTAAGTGAACTCCGTGATACATTATTGCCCAAGCTTATTTCTGGTGAATTTCGCATTCCTGATGCGGAGCGAATTGCTGAACGCTGCGTGTGAGGTGATACAATGAGCCCCCATGGCTTCACTGAATCCATCGTTGAAGATGCTGCCCTAGCCTGGCTGGAAGCCCAAGGTTATATTATCTATTCCGGCCTTGAAATTGCCCCAGGCGAACTATCTGCCGAACGTGATAATTATAGCCAGGTCATCCTCGAACGACGGCTGCGGGAATCACTCCAACGCCTGAATCCCAAGGTATCAGTTGCAGCGTTGAATGAGGCATTCCGCAAACTTACCCTACCTGACTTGCCATCACTGATAGCTAACAATCATGCCGCCCATAAATACCTGGTGGAAGGAATAGCCGTTGAATACGAGCGCCTGGACGGTTCCATCGGCGGCGACATTGTTAATGTGCTGGACTATGACCATCCGGATAACAACGAGTTCCTGGCTATCAATCAGTTTACCATCGTTGAGAACGGGCAGGAGCGCCGCCCGGATATCATCTTGTTCGTCAACGGCTTGCCGATCGTAGTGATTGAGCTGAAGAATGCGGCAGACGCTAACACGGACATCTGGAAGGCCTTCAACCAACTACAGACCTATAAGAGCCAGGTTCCTTCGCTGTTCATCCATAACGAAGCCCTGATGATCTCAGACGGCGTACAGGCACGCGTGGGTTCCCTGACTGCAGATAAAGAGCGCTTCATGCCCTGGATGACCATTGATGGCAAAGGGGTAGCTGACGCCAAGATATCGCAGTTGCAGGTCATGTTGGAGGGCGTCTGTGAAAAGCGTCGATTTCTTGATCTGGTGCGTTTCTTCACCGTTTTTGAAGATACCGGCGGTGGTGTTCTGATCAAGAAGATGGCTGGCTACCACCAGTACCATGCCGTCAATCAAGCCGTCATAGAAACCCTCCGGGCGTGCGTGTCTCCGACAAAGGCCTTAATGGCTGCCGAAGCTGATGGAACTTACATCACCAGACAGACTGATGCCGAGCCGGGGGACCGGCGCGTCGGGGTCATCTGGCATACGCAGGGGTCAGGAAAGAGTCTGACTATGGCTTTCTATGCCGGACGGGTGATCCTGCACCCGGCGATGGAAAATCCGACTATCGTGGTTATTACTGACCGCAACGACCTGGATGATCAATTATTTGGAACCTTTGCCCGCTGCCATGAACTTTTACGGCAGAAACCGGAGCAGGCCGCTAATCGGGCCGATCTGCGGGAATTACTGCATACAGGTTCTGGCGGTGTCGTTTTTACAACTATCCAGAAGTTCTTCCCTTCCGAGGGCGAAGATCAACACCCGCTCCTCTCTGATCGGCGCAACATTGTGGTCATTGCCGATGAGGCTCATCGTAGCCAGTATGATTTTATCGACGGCTTCGCCCGCCACATGAGGGAAGCCCTGCCCAATGCATCCTTTATCGGTTTCACGGGCACCCCTATTGAGCTGACCGACAAGAACACTCGCGCCGTCTTCGGTGACTACATCAGCATCTACGATATACAACAGGCCGTTAACGATAAGATGACGGTTCCGATATATTACGAGAGTCGTCTTGCCAAAATCATGTTGGATGAGGCCGAGAAGCCTAAATTAGATCCCAAGTTTGAGGAAGTAACCGAGGGCGAGGAGACAACCCAGAAGGAGCAGTTAAAAACTAAATGGGCTGCCCTGGAGGCCCTGGTGGGTACAGATAAAAGGTTGAAACTGATCGCCAAAGACCTGGTGGCCCACTTTGAAAATCGACTTGCGGCCATGGACGGTAAGGCTATGATCGTCTGCATGAGCCGCCGGATCTGTGTAGATCTGTATAATGCAATCATGGCTCTCAGACCCGACTGGCACAGCGCGGATGATGGGAAGGGCATCATCAAGGTTGTCATGACTGGCTCAGCATCGGACAAGGAAGAGATGCAGCCTCACATCCGCAACAAAGCCAGACGAGAAGACCTGGCCAACCGGTTCCGGGACGATCAAGATCCCTTCAAGATCGTCATCGTCCGGGACATGTGGCTGACTGGTTTTGATGTCCCCAGTCTTCATACCATGTACATTGACAAGCCAATGCGCGGCCATGGCCTGATGCAGGCCATCGCCAGGGTGAACCGGGTGTTCAAGGACAAGCCTGGCGGACTGGTCGTGGATTACCTGGGGCTGGCAACCGAGTTGAAAGAGGCCATGGCCAACTATACCCAGAACGGCGGCAAAGGAGAGACCTCTATTGACCAGGAAGAGGCGGTTGCCTTCCTGTTGGAAAGATACGAAATATGCTGTGGCATCTTTGCCGGATTTGACTGGTCACATTGGATCACTGGGACATCACAGCAACGGCTATCAGTGCTCCCCGCTGCCCAGGAATATGTCCTCAAACAGGATGACGGAAAGAACCGGCTGGTAAAGACAGTAGTCGAACTTTCAAAGGCCTTCGCTCTTGCCGTGCCCCATGAAAGGGCCCTGGAAATAAGGGATGACGTAGCCTTCTTCCAAGCAGTAAAGGCCGTCCTGATCAAGAGCGTAGGGAACGGCAAGCGTGGCGCCGACGAAATGGAATTTGCTATCCGTCAGATCGTCTCACGGGCAGTCATTTCTGATGAGGTCATTGACATCTTCGCGGCAGCGGGGTTGAAAAAGCCAGATATATCCATCCTGTCCGATGAATTTCTGGCTGAGGTGCGGGAAATGCCCCAGCACAACCTGGCAGTGGAGTTGCTGCGCAAGCTGCTGGAAGGCGAAATTCAAACAAGGAGCCGCAGGAATGTGGTGCAGTCCCGCTCCTTTGCTGAGTTGCTGGAGAAATCAATCTGGCGCTATCAGAGCCGTGCCATAGAAACAGCCCAGGTCATCGAAGAACTGATTGCTCTGGCCAAAGAGATGCGTGAAGCTAGCCGGCGAGGGGAGGATTTAGGGTTAACAGATGACGAGGTCGCATTTTATGACGCCCTAGAAGTCAATGACAGCGCGGTAAAGGTTTTAGGGGATCAAACACTGCGCGATATTGCAAAGGAACTGGTTCGGACAGTCAGGAACAACCTCAAGATCGACTGGGAGGTGCGGGAGAATGTACGGGCAGAGATGCGGGTTTTGATCAAGCGTATTCTCAGGCGTTATGGTTACCCGCCAGATAAGCAAGCTAAGGCGACAGAGTTGGTGCTGGAGCAAGCAGAGGTGCTCTGCAAGGATTGGGCGGCCTGAGTAGATCACATCTCTCAAGCTGATATGGACGGGTCTACCTGTTCTGGTTGTTGTATAAATTAAGGATTAGGGAGTAGATATTATTACGATGGTTAAGGAGTCAAATATAATTTTAGAGGCAATTAAAAGAAATACTCAGGACAAGCCTGGGGATAAGTTGGGGATACTTTTTTTGATCTATCCCCAATTTTGACTCAACGTCACCCAGTACCTAAACGATAGAATCCAGTTCTACCAAGCTTGTCCCCCGACCTCTTCCCTTTACATAAGACGTTTATCCGCACTCCAAATGCACAGATCAGGAATTCTGGTCTCACTATAGGTTTCAGAAAAATCCAACTCCGTGCCTTGCGGGGCATTTTTATACTGACAACTTCTTATTTCAAATAGTATAATAGGTGTAATAAGTAGTATAGGAGGTGTTGTGTTTGAAGTTTATTCTTCGAGGACGCGAATTTATTCTAACTCCCGAGGACATCGAGGCAAGGATACAGGGTATAGAGCCCGAAGGGTCATCTCAGTACCACATTACTGTTCACGGCAAGAGCTACCCCGTTAAACAGGTATTAGCTTTGGTTACCGGGATGCCAAACATAGCCTTTACGACTGCCGACGCCTATCGTATTCTGACGAAGCTAGGTTACAAAGTTGATATCATGCAATAGCGGGGAATTCCTAAGTCTACCTTTCGAGACGAGGCGCAGAATAACCCCAAAACGGGGCGCAAATAAGCGATAGTACGGAAAATGGATAGGGTACGATATTTATCGCCTGTCCTGGGGCAAATATGAGGGAGGTTTGAGTCATGCGAGGGAGTAAAAGAAAGCAGGGTAAGGATTCCTGGCGGTTGACCATCAGCAGAACATATCCTTTCATAATCTGAGGCACTCTCACGCCTCCCAGCTCGTCAGAATGAACGAGAGCCTTAACGTGATCAGCGCCAGGCTGGGACACTCCGGGATCGGGATCACTGCAGACACATATGTCCACCTTTACCCAAACGCACAGAAGGAAGCTGCCCGGAAGATCAATTCCATCCTGCCGGCACCGGACAAAAAAACATCAGAAAAAGGGTAGTTCAAAAAGCGTTTTCTCAAGTTTTTCTCAAATTGACCCCTCGCAAGCATAAACGGTAAGGTCTCACGAAACATGTAAGCCTTGCCGTTACCGGATTTTTTGAATATTACAAGGAGGCGAAAAGCATGAATCTGAGTTGGCTTAAAACCCTGATCACCATCGTGGATAAAAAAGGCCTGACCGCCGCGGCCGTGTCGCTGGAGATTTCCCAGCCGGCGGTAAGCAAGCAACTGCGGGCGCTGGAGAACTATTACGGGACGCCGCTGTTGAACCGCCGGGGACGGGTGCCGGAACTCACCGCTGCCGGAAGGGTCGTCTACCAGCATAGTCAGCGCATCCTGCTGGCGGTTGACCGGAGCCTGGCCGAGGTGCGGGGGCTGGGCACCGCCGTGCAGGGCGAACTGCTGCTGGAGGCGAGCACCATTCCCGGCGAGTATGTGCTGCCCCGGCTGCTGGGCGCCTTTCAGCAGCGCTACCCCGGGGTCAGGGTCAGCCTGGAGATCAGCGACAGCAGGGCTGTGGCCGGCCACGTCCTGGCCGGGGAGATCGCGGTCGGGGTGATCGGAGTGCAGGCGCCCAACCCGAACCTGCAGCACGAACCGATCTACAGCGACGAGCTGGTGGTGGTGATACCCCGGGGGCACCGCTGGGAGGGGCGAGAGACAGTCAGCCTGGACGAGTTCTGCGCCGAGCAGATGGTCGTCCGGGAGCCAGGCTCGGGAACCAGGGCTGTCCTCGAGAAGTGGCTGAAAGAGCGCGCCATCGACCCGGCAACGCTGGAGTACCGGCTGGAGCTGGGCAGCCACGACGCCGTCCTGGAAGCAGTGGCCGGGGGCCTGGGGGTATCCCTGGTCTCCTCGCTGGCAGCAGCGCCGCGGCTCCAGGCAGGCACCATGGCATCGGTGCGGATCTCCGGTTTCCCCAACCAACGCCCCCTCTATCTGATCACCAGGAAGAACCGGGCGCTCGACCACCTGCAAAAGACCTTTATCGCATTTGTCAAAGAAACCCTGCCATCAGTCGCCGAACATCGCGATTCGAACCTCTAATATCGAAAGGGAGTTCGACGTTAGAGGTTCGAAGAGGAAATTCTAATTGAGCTTCGAAAAGCCCCTTACTTCCCGAGTATCTCCAGGAAGGCTCCGACCCGCGTCCTCAGTTGCTCGAAGTCCTGCTCACTGTAGTCGGTCTCCAGGTGCAGCACCGGGATGCCGGCCTCCTTGAGGGCCTGCTGCACCAGGTAGCTCTCGGTGGTGTAGAGGTTGCAAAACTGCAGGCTGTAGTCGATCACGCCGTCCACCTTGTATTCCTTGACCAGGCGCAGGATGTCCTCGATCCGGCCGGGGTTGGGGGTGAAACAGGCACAGTTGATCTGCATGTAGCGTTCGGCCAGGGCTCTGATCTGGCCGTCCAACGCCGTCTGGCTCTCGTCCACCAGGTGCTCGAAGTAGCGCACCCCGGTACAGGACTCCTCCACCACCACCGGGGCGCCACTGGTTTCCACGATGTGGTGCAGCTTCCAGTTGGGGATGGCCATCGGCGAGCCGGTGATCATGATCCGGGGAGCGTTGGCGGGGAACACGCCCTCGCCGCCCGCGATCCGCTGCTCCAGTTCATCACACAGCTTGTTGACCATGTCGGCATCGCGGGCCGGGTCGTCATAGAAGGCAATCTGGGAGACCAGCAGGGCGTCCTTGCCGCTGATCGGTACCGGTGAATTCTGCCGCGTCCTGTACAGCCGGGCCAGCGCCTCCCTCTTCCTGTTGATCAGCCTGATGGCGTCACCAAGTAACTCCGGGGTCACCTTGTTGCCGGTGAACTCCTCCACCTTGGCGATCAGCAGCCTGATCTCGTCCTCCCAGGCGGCCACGTCCTTGGCCCGCTTCATCTGGGGCAGGTCCATCACGTAGACCGGCACGTCCTGGTTCAGGATCTCCCAGGCCTTCTTCTTGCCGTCGCAGGTGGTCTCGCCGATAAACATGTCGGCGATGCGGAAGAACGGACAGGTGCGGTCGAGGCGCGCCCCCACCGAGGCCTTGATCAGCGGGCAGGTGTTGGACGGCAGCACTTTCTCCCCGCCCGGCACCCAGAACTGCGAACCCCCGCAGAGGCCGGTGGCGATCGCCCCGGCGGCGAAAATCACCTCGTCCGGCACGTACACGCAGAAGGTGCCGAACACCTTGCCGCCCTGCTTCTGGTGCTCGATCAGCTCCGCCGGGCGCACGCCGTGGATCTCCGACACCACGTAGTAGAAGAAGTTCATCCCCTCGGGGCGGTGTTCCTGCGACAGGTAGATCTCCCCGAAGGCCTCCGGCAACGCCTCGCACAACAGGTCGTGCTTCTCCACATCCATCCCCAGGTCGATCCACATCTGACGATAATCGGGCATGCTATTCTCCACTCCCCATCAATATATTTAAAAACATTATCCAAACATTTAGAACGCCAAAAAAGTCACCACCTGTCAGTTGCCCGGTCTGGTACTAACATAACTATTGATTATAGTACTACATACTCTTTATTATGTCTGATTATAGGTGATCACGATAAGAAGGTCAAGGGGGACAAGGGGGACAAGGGGAACGGCTCTCCCGACCTGGAGCACTCTTTCCGAAGCCTTTCTTGCCTTCGTAAGATCGCTACGGCAACAAGAAAAGAAACCGGGCATGTCCATGCAGGCGCGCCGGCACAGACCTCCATGTGGTGGAAGACCGGCTTGATCTTCGGCTGCGCCCTCAGTAGTTCTTGACAGCAAGGCACCGTTTGGAATATTTTGTGGGTGAGGGGAAATGTTATGCAAAGTAAATTGTTGAACCCCCAAGATGATTTATAAGGAGTGAGATCATGCCGGCAGAGGTATTCTTTACTGACTTGAGGACGAAGAGCGGGAACAACCTGTTGGACAAGGTGGGGCGTTTATTTGATCGGGCCGGGCTGGCTGACCTGATCAAACCTCAGGACCTGGTAGCGGTGAAGATGCACTTCGGTGAGCGGGGCAACCTCGCCTTTATCAGGCCCCAGTTTGTGCGCAAGATCGTCGACCGGATCAGGGCAGCCGGCGGGAAACCGTTTCTGACTGACGCCGGCACCCTCTATGTGGGGAGCCGGGCAAATGCCGTCGACCATATAGAAACGGCTTTGGACAACGGCTTTGCCTATGCCACCGTGGGCGCCCCGGTGGTGATCGCCGACGGCCTGAAGGGGCACGATTACGTGACCGTGCCCATAGGATTGAAGCATTTCCAGGAGGCCAGGGTGGCCAGCGCCGCCTGCCAGGCCGATACCCTGATCGCCGTGACCCATTTCAAGGGACATGAGGCCACCGGTTTTGGCGGGGTATTCAAAAACATCGGCATGGGCCTGGGCACCCGGGCGGCCAAGCAGGCCATGCACTCAGACGTGATCCCCGTAGTGGATCCCGAGAAGTGTGTCGCCTGTGGGCGCTGTACCGAGTGGTGCCCGGCCGGAGCGATCACCGTAGACGAGACCGCACGGATCGACCCCAGCAAGTGCCTGGGCTGCGGGGAGTGCACCATCACCTGTATCGAGGGCGCAGTGGAGATCAGTTGGAAGAGTGATTCCTCCACCCTGCAGGAGAAAATAGTCGAGTATGCCTACGCCGTCCTCAAAAACAAGAAGGGCAAGGCCGGGTTTATCAGCTTCGTGGTTGATGTGAGCCCCAACTGTGACTGCTGGAACTATAACGATGTTCCCATCGTGCCGGACGTGGGCATCCTGGCGGGCACCGATCCGGTGGCCATCGAGCAGGCCTGCATCGATCTGGTGAACGCCCAGCCATCTCTGCCCAACGCTGCTGTCAACCTTCCTCCGGGGGCCGATAAGTTCCGGGGAATCCATCACGACATCGACTGGAATTACCAACTGGCTTACGGCGAGCAGATCGGGCTGGGTTCCAGGAGCTACCGGCTGATCAAGCTATGACCGGGAGTATCGTTCCGCCGATCCGTGAGTCATCTTAGCAAGTAAAACAGCCCCTCCCGCCAGATGGAGGGGCTGTTTTCTGTCCTGTCTCCCACTTCTTTCGCGTTTATTGTTCCTGGAACAAGGCCGTGCTCAGGTATCGCTCACCGGTATCCGGAAGCACCGCAACGATCAGCTTGCCCTTGTTCTCCGGACGTTTTGCTATCTGTAAGGCGGCGAAGGCAGCCGCCCCGGAGGAGATCCCTACCAGCAGGCCCTCTTCGCGGGTAAGACGGCGGGCGGTTTCAAAAGCCTCTTCGTTCTTGACCTTGAAGATCTCGTCAACAACGTTGAGATTTAAGACATCCGGCACGAACCCAGCGCCGATACCCTGGATCTTGTGGGGCCCGGAAGCGCCTCCGGACAGCACCGGGGAATCGAAGGGTTCTACGGCAACTGCCTTGAATTCCGGCTTACGCTTCTTGATCACCTCAGCAACACCGGTGATGGTACCGCCGGTACCGACGCCGGCTACCACGATATCCACCTTGCCGTCCGTGTCGCTCCAGATCTCCTCTGCCGTGGTCGCCCGGTGAATTTCGGGATTGGCCGGGTTTTTGAACTGCTGCGGAACAAAGGAGTTGGGGGTCTGGGCGGCCAGTTCTTCAGCCCTGCGGATAGCGCCCTTCATGCCCTCGGCGCCCGGAGTCAGCACCAGTTCAGCCCCGTAGGCCTTGAGCAGGTTTCTACGCTCGATGCTCATGGTGTCGGGCATGGTCAGGATCAACCGGTAGCCCTTGGCAGCAGCCACAAAAGCCAGGGCGATACCAGTGTTGCCGCTGGTCGGTTCGATCAGGACCGTGTCCTTGTTGATCAGGCCTTTTTCCTCGGCGGCCTTGATCATGCTGTAGCCGATCCGGTCCTTGACACTTCCCGCTGGGTTAAAGAATTCCAGCTTGACGACCACTTCCGCATCCAGGCCTGCTGCAACTTTACGAAGCCTGAGCAGAGGAGTATTCCCAATTAAATCGGTCAAATCGTTGGCTATTTTTGCCAATTTTCATTCACTCCTATTCAATTAAATTTTTAGTGGATTTTTACCGAATTTCTCATACTCATACCATTGCCCGAAACTTTAAATACTGGCGGCAACCCCCCTAGCCCATCCAGTCTCGATCGCCAGGAGTTGATCCGCCCACCCGGCCGCTCATTCGGGGGCATTAGGGCGGGTAGTCATCGGTAAATATCTGTTGACCGACTGCCACGCATTACTAAGAGACCAAGTCCTGATTTTCCCTGCTCGGATTATTACTCAGTTGCTATTGCCAATGCCTGCTCCAGATCGGCGATGATGTCCTTGATATCCTCGACCCCTACCGAGAGCCTGACCATATCCTCGGTGACCCCGGAAGAGAGCTGCTGCTCCGGCGTCAGTTGCTGGTGGGTGGTGGTGGCCGGATGGATGATCAGGGACTTGGAATCGCCGACGTTCGCCAGCAGCGAGAACAGCTTGACGTTGTCCACGATCTTGCGTCCGGCTTCCCGGCCTCCCTTGACCCCGAAGGCCAGGATAGCGCCGTAGCCGCGAGGCAGGTACCTCTTGGCCAGTTCGTGGTACTTGTTATCGGGCAGGCCGGGATAGTAAACCCAGTTTACCGCCGGATGGGAACTCAGGAACTCGGCGACTGCCTGGGCGTTGGAACTGTGCCGCTCCATCCGGAGGTGCAGGGATTCCAATCCCTGAATGAACAAGAAAGCGTTGAAGGGGCTGAGGGAGGGGCCGAGGTCCCGCAGCAGTTGCACCCGTGCTTTCAGGATGTAGGCCAGGTTCCCGAAGGACTCCACAAACTTGACCCCGTGGTAGCTGGGATCCGGTTCCACCAGGCCGGGGAACTTGCCGTTTGTCCAATCAAACTTGCCGCTGTCAACGATGATGCCGCCGATGGATGAGCCGTGGCCGCCGATGAACTTGGTCGCCGAATGGATCACGATGTCGGCGCCATGCTTGAACGGCTGGTGGAGGTACGGGGTGGCGAAGGTGTTGTCCACGATCAGGGGCACGCCGATCTCGTGGGCGATTTTAGCAATAGCCTCCATGTCGGGGACGTCGATCCTGGGGTTGCCGAGCATCTCGATATAGAAGGCCTTGGTCTTTGGACCGCTGGCCGCCCGGAAGTTTTCGGGATCGTCGGGGTCGACGAATTTCACGTTCAGCCCGAGCCTGGGAAAGGTGTGAAAGAACAGGTTGTACGTTCCCCCATAGAGATTGCTGGAGGAGACGATCTCGTCCCCCGCCCCGGCGATGTTCAGGATCGACAGGGTGATCGCCGCCTGGCCGGAAGCGGTGGCCAGACCGCCGACTCCGCCCTCCAGGGCGGCGACGCGCTGCTCGAACACATCGGTGGTAGGGTTCATGATCCTGGTGTAGATGTTGCCTAACTCCTGCAGTCCGAACAAACGCCCGGCATGATCCGCGTCATGAAATACGTAGGATGTCGTCTGGTAGATCGGTACCGCCCGGGCACCCGTGGTGGGGTCTACCTGCTGGCCGGCATGCACCGCCAGTGTTGCAAAGTCCCAATTGTCGCTCATTGCAGTTCATACTCTCCTCTCGATTCTTTCTCTTTTTTTTTATTAGCGCATATGCGCTGAAGCACTGACTAATGCCCCTTGCAGGAGTCCCGAATTTCGGCCACATTCGCCGGTCTCGGCGGCTTGTCCCTCGTCTTCGCAGCCATTGGATGGGTAATATTGCTATTGCTCACATGCCTTCAACCTGCCTTACAGACCAGGCTGCGTTTTTTGAAGACTACAGGGATCTCGGCTGCTTTAGCCTGTTGCTTGATGTTGTTCATCAGGTTGTGATTCAGGAAATCCCAAAAAATAATTACCTTGTCCACTTTTTTAGGAATTGTCTTATTCAGAAAGTACTTGCGGCGGCCGGTCCAGTGGATTATTTCTTCCGCTCCTTCTTCCTGCAATCTGGTTGGTATGCTGCCCAGGCGGTCGGCGCCAACAACTAGAACAGTCATACTTTTCGCTCCCCTCGCCTGCCTCCGGTTTAACCAGTCAGCATATCTTAGTATGTTTATAAGCATAATAATTATTGTTTAGCTTACCCGATGTGCCTGTTCGTGTCAACCTTTTTAAAACAAATATTTTCTGGTATACCCAAGCAGGACCGCCTTGGCTTTTCTAGCCAGCCAACCTGTCAATCACCGCAAGGACTAGCTTGACTGCATTACCCAGTTTGGCGGGGTTCACGATGTCAGGTGTGTCTTGAAGAGTATGGTTTTTGTCGAGCCAGTCGGGAGTGAGGAGGGTAACGGCAGGAATGCCGACCTCGGCAAAAGACCTCTGATCGCTGGTATGCGGGGGAGAGTTGCCCAGCACTTCCGTATCGATGCTGAGGCCCTGCTTGGCGCCTACGTCTTTGATAATACCAACGAGAGGAGTGTTCTGGGTCTGCGTCCAGATGCTAAAGTCATGCACATCGCCATTGCCGACCGTATCCAGGTTGATTACCGCTTTGATCCCACTGGTGGGACTGTTTTCAGTAAACCACCGGGAACCGTAGAGGCCCTCCTCTTCGGATGTCCAGGCAGCGAAAAGTATGTTGCATTTGGGCTGTTGCTGACGGGTTGCCAGAATTCTTGCCGTTTCCAGCATGACCCCGATACCCGAGGCGTTGTCATTGGCGCCAGGGAAGTAGCTATCGCCAAACTTGCCCAGGTGGTCGTAATGGGCCGATAGGATAATGGTATCAGCCGGAAACGGAGCGCCCCCGGAAGCAAGGTAACCCAGGACGTTGTCGCTGGGAACTGTTAAGAACATACCCCCGGTTAATCTGGGTACCCAGCGTTTCCCAACTAGAATCAGAGAAAATTCAGGACTTTTTATTGTTTGAAAATACGTTCCCTGGTCCCCCGCCGGCTTCAGCCCAAT